>VFQQ010002155.1_pt1 | contig 23576 bp, 12 predicted proteins | sample 3512341 | NCBI WGS metagenome assembly VFQQ01 (sample SAMN10412373, study PRJNA504923) | tailings metagenome | isolation source: Relicate 2 Philex TSF1 revegetated site | place: Philippines: Tuba, Benguet | collected 2017-08-29 | reverse complement strand
AACTGGTGACACAAGGATTTTCAATCCTCTGCTCTACCACTGAGCTACCCCGGCTTTTCAAAATCGTAAGTGAATTTTTTTATAATTTTTTATAATGAAAGAGTATTAACAGCTATTATGTTAGCATTTTAGAAAACTCGATTCAATTTAAAAAAAAACTTCAAATTTTGAAATGAAAAAGAAAGTTGCAAAATAAAGCAATTGAAAAATTCATGACAAAACAAATTTCTAAAAGTTAGGAAAGTGTAAATTTATAAAAAACAAGAAAACGAAAACAATTTTGTTTTCGTTTTTTTTTTATTTAAAAATACTCTTGTTGCTTTTTTTGATCTTTTGTTTTGATCTTTTTATTGCTTTTTTTCCTTAGGAAAAAAAGCAACAAAAAAATAAGCACGAAAAGATCAAAAGAAGCAACAGCCACAGGGTACTTGTGTTTTCAAATGAAAACCCAAGATATCCCTTGAACCTTCGTGTATAGAAAGTTCCACAGTGTTTAGAAGGGTGAAAAACAAATACAAATAAAAATGATTATCAAAAAACTATTAAAAAAAATTTGTTTTTTAAATTATTGCTCTCCTTTGCAGCCTTTCCAAAAGAAAAATAAGATTTTTTTATTGACAAAAAATTGAAAATAAGATAAGATAATAATTAATTTTTTGTTCAAAAAATTTCTAAAATTTTTCTTAAAAAAAGCAATAAAAAAAAATTTCAAGAGAATAAAGGTAAGGCATAACAATGCTGGTTTTGTTGTCAAAACAAAATTTTTTTTTCATCAAAAAATTTTAGAGACAGCCCCCATCGTCTAGAGGCCTAGGACACCTCCCTTTCACGGAGAAAACGGGGATTCAAATTCCCCTGGGGGTAACAAAAAGTTTATAAAGATCAAATTATCAAAGTTATTTTTTTTTTATCTATGTCAAGATACATCGGTCCCCGTTTAAGAATTATTCGTCGAATTGGAAAATTACGAGGTTTTACTCGAAAAAAACCTTTTCGTAGATCTTTCCGTGGAAGAGGTGCATTACAAGGAAAAGTTATTCCACCAGGTCAACACGGTTTAACAAAACTCTTTAAAAGTCGACCGTTTGATTCAAGTGAATCAGATTATTTAATCCGTTTAAAAGTTAAACAAAGATTACGCTATAATTATGGTATTACTGAAAAACAGCTAGTAAAATACGTTCGTCAAGCAAAAAAAATGAAAGAATCTACAGGTCAAGTATTATTACAACTTTTAGAAATGCGTTTAGATAACATTGTTTTTCGTTTAAATATGGCACCAACAATTGGTGCAGCTCGCCAACTTATTAGCCACGGACATATTCATGTGAATAATAAAAAAGTAACAATTGCGAGTTATATGTGTAAACCAAAAGATGTTATTTCTGTATCAATGAAACAAAGTTCATTAAAGTTAGTAAATCGTAATTTACAAGAATATTCTCAAAAAATGAGTTCATATAAAAAACGTTTAGAAAGAACGTTAGCATATATTTTATTCCAACGTAATATTAGTCCAAACATGGCAAATGCTTTAGAATATATTAACGGAGGAAAAGTCCAAGTCAATAATAGAAAAGTTCTTCTTCCTAATTATTTATGTCATTCAAAAGATATGATTTCAGTGAAAACAGATAAAGGTATTAAAAAATTCCAATTTAGTGAATAAAATAGAATTTTGTTTAATTGTTTTGTCTATTCTTTTAAATAGACAAAACAATTAAACAATGATAAAATATATTTATGATTTTTTAAAAGCCTGTTGAAAAGCTGAAAAATTCAGTTTTTCTTCTTTTTTGTTGGTTTTTTGTTTTATTGTTTTCTTTTTTTGTTCTTTTTTCAAAAAAGCCTTCGTGATGGAACTGGTAGACATGCTGGTTTTAGGAACCAGTGCTTTTGTGCGTGTCGGTTCGAATCCGACCGAAGGCATTTTTTTTTCCCTTCAAAAAATGAAGAGAGTTCAAAAATTTGTAATTAAATTGGTTATTTTGTTTTTAGAAAAGTCGACAAATGAATGTTCCTTTTTAGGTTTTTTTCGTTGCTATTTCCTGTAAGAAGGAGAGCAACGAAAAGATATTTTTCTGACTTTTTTTTGTATCCAACCACTCCTGTATATTTTACATACACTCTGGGGAACTGCCTCTTGTTTTCATTCTTTTTTTAATTCCTTTGGTTTTTTTGCCTTTTTTTTTTGCAATAAACCCAGAGCCAGTTTTACTGGCTCTAGGGTTTATTGCAAAAAAAAAAGCGAAGCAGGTTTTTTTTTGATACAAAAGACTAAAAAAGGCAAAAAAACCAAAGGAATTAAAAAAAAAGTAAAAAAAAAAGCAACAGCTGAAAAAACCAAAAAAAAGCAACAAAAAGATCAAAAAACGACACAAAAAGGAAAATGCAATGTCAAGTTTTATAAAAAAATTTTACTTATGCCAATTGGAGTCCCTCGAATTATTTATTGTTGGGGTGAAGAACTTCCAGCACAATGGACAGACATTTATAATTTTATCTTCCGTAGACGTATGGTTTTTTTAATGCAATATTTAGATGATGAACTTTGCAATCAAATTTGTGGTTTATTAATTAATATTCATATGGAAGATCGTTCAAAAGAATTAGAGAAAAAAGAAATGGAAAACAGTGGATTATTTAAAAGTTCAACAAGACCACGAAAATCAACGACTGGTGGGTTTGAATCACCGAGTTCTTTGGGAACAAATAAATTTTCTGCTTCAGCAAAAAAAAAGGAACGTTCGGTTGAAGATTTAATGATTTCAGAAGAAGATTTAGCTATTGATGAAAATAACAGGTTAGAAACACATACTCTGCAAAAAATTTCATTAGAATGGCTAAACTGGAATTCTCAATTTTTCGATTATTCTGAAGAACCATATTTATTTTATTTAGCAGAATTATTAGCAAAAGATTTAACCGGAAATAATGCTGGTTTATTGTCAACTGCAATGAATCAAAACCAATCAATGAGTGATACAGAATTAGCAAAATTTATTATGATGTTTAAACAAATGAATTCTACTGATCGAAAAAATTTTGCAGCAGAGTTCAATTCAAATCAATCAAAATTTAATCCTAATCAAAATTTTGACATTTATTCACCTTTTCGCTTATTGGCGAATAAAATTTCTCTAAATTCACAAGACTTTCAAATAAATGAAAATTTCCAAAAATATAATTTTGGAAAAAAACTTCAACAATTCCAAAAAAAACAATCTTTTTCTTCTGAAAACAATCTTGATTCGATTGTTTCTGATATTGCAAATAAAGATTTATTAAATTTTTTTGAAACTCCAAAAAATAAAAAAGCTCTTTCTGAAAAAGCTTTTACTCAAAGACAGCTTCGTCGTGATTATTTTGACGAAAATCTTTTTTCTTCAAAATTTGGAAAAAACAAAAACACACCTTTTGATTATTTAAATCCAGACCAAATTTCGAAAGAAACAGCTTATTTAGAATACCGTGATTCATACAGAAAACAAACAGAACGAGCTTTGCAAGAAGAAGAATCAAAAAAAGTTTTTATGGTTATTAATTCGTTTGGTGGTTCTGTTGGAAACGGTATCACTATTCATGATGCTTTACAATTTATTAAAGCAGGGTCTATGACCTTAGCTTTAGGCGTTGCAGCGTCAGCCGCTTCGTTAGCGTTGGCTGGAGGAACGATTGGAGAACGCTATGTTACTGAAGGGTGCCATGTCATGATGCACCAACCAGAAGGTGGATTAACCGGCCAAGCTTCGGATATTTGGATCGATAGTCAAGAAATTTTAAAAATTCGTTTAGATGTTGCTGAAATTTATTCTTTATCAACTTATAGACCACGTCATAAAATTTTACGTGATTTAGACCGTGATTTTTATTTAACTGCCATGGAAACTATTTATTACGGCTTAGCAGATGAAATCGCAACAAGTGAAGTGATGCACGATATTATTGAAATGACTAGTAAAGTGTGGGACTATCATGACAGTCAACAACAAAAATTATTAGAAAGCCGTGATAGTGCTACTTCAGGTTTAGATACACAAACACAAAATTAATTTTCGTAATTGCATTTTTATTTGAAATTTTTAACAAATTCAATAAATTTTGTTTTCTTTAGAGTATTTTTAAAAATACTCTAAAGAAAACAAATAATGAAACAAATTTCCTCTTTTTTTCAAGTGAAAAACTTCGTTTTTTTTTGATTCTAAAGATCAAAAAAAAAGCAAAAACGATACAAATCAAAGAAAAAAAACAAAAATGCCATTGTGCAAAAAAAAAGGAACATTTTTGTTTTTTCCTATTCTTTTGTTTTTTCTTTTTTAAAGAACGAATAAAAAATAAATCAATAAAAGAATTGGTTTTTTCAAATAATTTTAGAAATCAATAAAAGAATTGGTTTTTTCAAATAATTTTAGAAAAAAAACCAAAAAAAGAAACCAAAAGAAATAATCTATTTTCAAAGCTAAAAACCAAAAGAAATAATCTATTTTCAAAGCTAAAAACCAGAAGAAAAAAATAATTAAAAAAAGCTCTTTCCAAAAATTTTTTAAACCTCCTTCTTTCTCTGAAAGATAATTTTGTTACTTTTTTTGATCTTTTTTGTTGGTCAAAAGTACGTTTTTGTTTTTGTAGGTGACCTCTTTTTCTATTTTTTGAATGTTCAAAAAGAAAAACAAAAGTAACCATGGAACCACTGGTGTATGGAAACAGGCACTGTGGTCGGAGAGTTCAAAAGGGATACTCTTGTTCCTTTTCTTATCCTTTTTACCACTCGTGTTTGTCGACAGAAGAAGAAAACAACAGTTACAAAAAAAGTTCTAAAAAACCTAAAAATAATAAACTCTCATCTTTAAAGATAAAAAAATTTTTGAAAGTTTTCATGATTGATAGATGAGATGTTTTGTCGATTTTTGTTTTTTTTTTGCATTTCCTTGCCAGCTTGCATGCTTTCTCATTCTTTAGTGCAAGGAAATACAAAAAAAAAGAATTTAAAAATTCTTGGAAAGAAAAGCTAAAAATAGAAAATTTTAGGTGCTCTTCATACATTCTTGAATCATCAAATTCATTAAAATACGTCCTGGAGTTGTTCGTATACATTTATAAACAATTTTATTTTGTTTATTATAAAAAGTTGTGTATCTTGGTTGAATTTGTTCCCAAGATCCATTGATTTGCAGGCGAATTTCAAGCGGTTTTGAAAAATCATTTCCAAAATCAACCATAGCGTTCCATTTGACCCAAACAGGCGTATGCAAGGAAAGTTCTTTACGTTGATATGAATTTATGACAGAAATAAAATTTTTAAAAAATAAAAAAGATTTGTTTTGAACAATGAAATTTCTATAATTCCTTGAAGCAAGGGGACGTAATTCTGTTCCTGTTTTTTCGAGAGGCTTGTCTTTTTCTCTTGGTCCTTTGCACATAAAAGAAGAACCAAAACTTTTTTGCTTGTTGAATTGATTTAGGAGTTGAACTCCGACAAATTTTGATTGAAAATCAATGGTTAAATAATAACACCCAAGAACCATATCTTGACTTGGTAAAATAATAGATTCACCAGTGGCTGAATTCATTAAATTATTCGTCGATAACATAAATTTCCATGCTTCAGTGCGAGCTTCCACGGTCAATGGAATGTGAACAGCCATTTGGTCACCATCAAAATCGGCATTAAAGGCCGGACAAACCATTGGGTGCAATAGAATCGCTCGACCTTCTATTAATTTTGGAAGAAACGCTTGAAAACCTAAACGATGAAGGGTAGGTGCTCGATTTAACAAAACTGGAATGTTTTTCATCACTTTATGTAATAAATGGAGAGCGAAAGTAGCGTCAGATTTTAAAAGATTTTTTGCCCCTACAACTGTTTGAGCAAGCTTAAATTTTAATATGTATTGAATTAAAAAAGGTAAAAAGAGTTCTAAAGCCATTTCTTTTGGTATACCACACTCATATAATTTTAATTCTGGTCCAACAACAATAACAGAACGACCTGAATAGTCGACACGTTTTCCTAATAAATATTGGCGAAATCGACCTTGTTTTCCTTTTAAAATTTCAGAAAGTGACTTTAAAGGTTGTCCGCGAGAATTTGTTTCTGCCTTTACGCTCCCCTTTCCGTTTTGAATTAAATTATCAACTGCTTCTTGAAGTAATCTTTGAGCATATTTAATTTCAAAAGATTGATTTGTTGCTGAATCTTTTGAAAATTTTTTTAAGCGATCATTTCGGTAAATAATTCTTTGATAAAATCTATTTAAATCGGAGGCAGCGATTTGATTTTGCAACTTTAAAATCGGTCTTAGGTCTGGAGGCAAGACAGGAAGATTTTTTAAAATCATAAAAGTTGGATTTGAATTTCTTCGAGAAAATTTTCGAAGAAATTTTAAACGACGGAGAATATGTTCTCTTTTTTGAAAATATTTTTGAATTTTTAAAGAATCTTTTTTTGTTTTTGCGTTTTGTTTTAAAAGACGAAGAGTTTGATTGATTTTCGGAAGTAAAACTTGATGTTGTTTTGTCATTTTTCGTAATTCGAAAGCTGTGTATTCTGTTAATAATTTTTCAAGAATTCCAGCTCCAACAAATAAATTTTTCGATGAAGAATCGATTGACCAAGATAAAAAAGGTGAAAAAAATTCATTTGACTTCGAAAAAGAAGAGTTTATTTCAGACATCATAAACGCTTTTCTTCCGTTTTTTAAAGGAGAAAACGAACGGTAAAGAAAAATAGGAATATCTTCAAAGTCATAAGAAAAGAAAGAATTATAATAAACAAAATATTTCCAATCAGCATCATTACTCCAACTATAATTATAGGCAATTGTAGAAATTATATTTTTCAAGAAATTTTTTTCTCCGCTTTTTTGTTGATTGATTTTCATTTGTCGAAGACCAGGGGTTTTCAATTTTTTGGTGCTTTGGACATTCTTTTTTTCAAATGAAAAAGAGAGAGAGCTTTTGCCTTCGTTTTGTTTTTTGTGGTGATGAACAAACGGAGAACGGTGATGAAAAACTTTTCCTTTTGAAGAAGAGGATTTTAAATCTTTTGAGAAGATATCAAAATGAAAGAATTTTTTCGCAAGATCACCCTGAAGTTGTTTTTTTTGTTGATTGAATTTCATTCTTGAAAGCAAAGGTTTATTAGAAATTATCATTTTTCTTTTTTGTTGTGGAAATTTCGCTCTAAAGACATTTGAATTTTCAACGATTTTCTTTTTGTTTTCAACCTTTGAAATGATTAGAAAACGAGAAAGCATATATTTCAGTAGAAAAAATAAAGATGGTTGAGCTTTAAAGTTGTTTGAGTCAAAAATTTTTTTCTCGTCAGTACGAAGTACGCTTTTGTTTTCATCTGAAAACAAAAGAAAATTTTGAGAGAGTTTTAAAAAAGATGAACGATCAATTCCGAGTGGAAAACTTTGATGGGATTGCAGAAAAAAAAGGAAGAAAGAAAAATATTCAAAAGAATATTTTCGAACGAGAGAGAAAGTTTTTGATTGGTTGAAAAAAACTTCTATGCTTTCATGAGAAAAACGCTGGTCTTCTTTTTGAAAGCATTTTTTTAGAAGAAAAATTTCTTCGTTGTTTTTTTCGTTTTCTTCAACGCTCACCGCTGTTGGGATGTTTTGGAAAACAGAGCAAAATTCTACTCTATAAGCAGATTTTAAAAAAATTAAAATTTTTTCGAATTTAAATGATGTCTGCACCAATTGATTGAAAGAAAGAGAATAGTTTTTTTTATTTTTTAAAAGGATTTTGGAGTCCCAAAAAACTTTCTTTTGGTCCTCTCTTTCTCCATGCACAACACCAAAGACGTAGGCTTTTTTTTGGGCCTTTTGCCACTTCTTGGCCCTTTCATAGCAAAAAGGAGATAAATTATGTTGAGAAAGAAAAGGTTTTATTGTTTTTGACAAAGTTTTTGTTTGGGCCTCTGTCCACTTCTTATCCCAAAAAGAAAAATCGTAATGCTTTTCAAATTTTTTATTCTTTCTTCCTTTTCGAGCAAAACTTTTTTGAAAAAGAAAAGAATGGATTTTTCTAGTACTTTGATTCATGAATTTTAAATCTTTAAAAAGATACATTTTTTTCAAAAAAGGAAGTATATTAAGTAAAAAAACAATATCTTCTTTTGAAGATGAATTATATATTTTTATTTTTGTTTTTTTTTGTTGAAGAAAAAATTTTCCAAATTGGAAAAGGAAAAAAAATGACTTCCAAACACTTTTTCTTTTTTTCTCTTCCCCATTCCCAAAATCTTCAAGCAATGACGATATCGCTGAGAAGTTCTCGACTGAATTGGTCGAAAGAAAAATACTTTTAGAGTTTTGTTCTTTTTTTATCTTTTCTTCGCAAAGGAAAGAAGAAAAGAACAAAAACGAAGAAAAATAAAACATTTCAAAAACGTGAAGAGTGTTTATAAAATACTCTTGAGCAAGAAATTCTGTTGAAGTTAAAAAGTGAGCATTCCTATAACTTTCCTGAAGAATCCTTTTCCAACTTTGTTGAAATAAAAAGATTACAAATTTTTTTCTTTTTTGTTTTGAGATATTTAGAAGAATATCGTTTTTTGTTTTTGGTCCAACAGAAACTCCTTTTTCCTTTTGGCCCTTTTGCCACTTTTCGTTTGACCCTTTATTCATTTCTTGTTTAGAAAATAAAAAGGAAAAAGAAGAAGGAAAAGCAGAGGAAAGAATATTTGAAAAAAAAGATTTTTTTTCAAAATCCCGAGTGTTTGAAACCTCTTCAGGTATCATACTTGGAAAAAAAGTTTTTTTTTTCGACATTTGCCAATTTATTTGTTGTTGAACAGTGTTTTGTTGAGAACAATGATTTCTAAAAACTCTTTTTTTTTGTTTTTGTTCTTCTTGTTTATTTTTTGAAACGATTTGATATTTTTTTATTTTTTCTTCCATCGTGAAAAATTTTTGCCATGTCAAATAGAGATCACTAGGTGAACGATTTAAACTATAATTTTGTTCAGAATATTTCCACGTGTTTTCAATTGTTATTGGTTCAGTACAATAAATAATTGATTCTAAATGTTTTCGTTTCATGTCAAATAAAATACTTAAATAACTTGGATTTGTTTTAAAATACCACAGGTGAACAACAGGAGCGTTTAATTTAATGTAACCTAATTGATAGCGTCTTATAATCGACCAAGTATATTCCACATCACAATTTGGACAAAAAGAGCGTTGAGTTTGTTCGTGTTCTAAAATTTTTTTCGATTCTAAAGCGGTAGGTTTTTGACGTTTTCCACACGCACATTCAAAATCTTTCATCGGTCCAAAAATACGTTCACAAAATAAGCCGCCTTTGCTTGGTTTAAAAGTTCTATAATGAAATGTATTTGCGTTTGTGACTTCACCAAAGGTTTTTCCGTTTGGTAACTCTTTTTCAGCCCAAGACTTAATCTTTTCAGGGGAAGCGAGTCCGATCGTAACGAGTTTAAGTTCGTGAATTTTTGAATAACCATAAAGCAATTTTTTTTTAATAAAATTCTTTTTCACTTTAGAGTTTTGGGTGAAAGATAAACTTCTATTTTTTTGCTCTGTTGACTGCGCACAAATTCGAAATTTTACATGGTTAAGATTTTGGCTTTGAATACTCTTTTCTCCAAAACCAACTTCTAATAACCGTATTGAAAGAGTTCTAAAAAAGGGTTTCTTTTTCAAGAAGAAAAAATGACATCTTTTTTGTTTGAGTATTTTGTTTTTCAAAATTCATTTCTTTTTTTCCAAATTGGAATTTGAATTTTTTTTTGTTTGTTTTTTTTAAAAGTTTTTTCATTTTTTTATGAAAAGCTTTTTGCTTTCTTGTTTTTTTTGTTTTTTTTATGAAAAGCTTTTTGCTTCCTTGTTTTTTTGTTTTTTTTGAGCCAAAAAGTAGCCTTCTTTGTTTCCCTCACCATTCTTCTATGTTCTATACATACAGGTGTAACAGATGCTTTGTGTTTTCCTTTTTAGAAAAAGCTCTACTTTGTTTTTGCGAATGGTCTTTTTTTTTGAACCTTTGGTTTTTTTAATTCCGAGGAATTAAAAAAACCAAAGGTTCAAAAAAAAACAAAATCAACAGCTGAAGGATCAAAAAAAAAAAAGAAATAACGAAAAAATAAAAAGAGAGAAATACTTAAAAGAATTCTAAAAAAATCTTTAAACACTTTTTCTCTATTTTTATTAGAGTCTCAATCTTCACAAAATAAACAAGTTTTCACAATTTTTGAACTGGGACGGAAGGATTCGAACCTACGAATATCGGTACCAAAAACCGCTGCCTTACCACTTGGCGACGTCCCATTTTCCACCCAAGAATTTTCTCTATAAAAAAAAACGTTACGCTGCTGCTTAAAAAGCTCTGACATGATCTATTTTTTTCAAAAAGAAAGTTCTGGGCTTATTTAATAAAATAACATTTCCAAACAAAAAAATCAACTTCTTTTCGAAAATTTATTTTTTTGGTGCATAGGACACACTTTATTCCTTTTTTTGACCTAAAAAATACTCTTTTTTCTTTTTTGGGTCTTTTTTTGTTGCTTTTTTTTTGAAAGTTTTAAACTTAGAACCTGTAGTAGTGGCTTTAAATTTAAAACTTTCAAAAAAACAAAGGGATTCCCTTTTTTTTCTTTTTTGGGTTTTTTTAGCAAAAAGCAATAGCCGTGGGGCACTTATTCTTTTCGACAAGCCTTTGGCTACTTTTTTGTTTGGGCTTTCTTTTTTTTGTATTTTTTTTTGTATTTTCTTTTTTTTTGATCTGAAAAAGGATAAAAAAAAGCAACAGCTGAAAAACAAAAAAGAGGGTTCATACAAAAACAAATACTCCCCACCAACAACAAAAAAGCCAAAAAACAAAGGAAAAGAAAGATTTTTTTTATTTCTTTCAACAAAAACGCTTTAATTTAAAACTATTGTTTTTTTATTTTTTAAAAAATTTAGGAAAAAAATGAATTCTAAATTACACCGTATAGGAGTTGAACCTATCTAAAAACGATTATGAGTCGATTGCCTAATCCGCTCGGCCAACGGTGTTTGAAAAAAGAAACGAACTTTGAAGGAGAAATAAAAAAATTTTGTTTTTTTTTGGATTTTCTAGGTTTTTGACGAAAAAAGGGCCAACGTGTTTCTTTTCTTTTTTTTTGTCCTTCGCACAAAAAAAAGAAAGAAAAAAATTCAACAAGAGAATTCTAAAAGCAATAAAAATATGTTCAAAAAAACAAAAGAAAAATTCATTTTTTTTGAATAATTAAGAAACAAGGATTCACGTCGTGAATCCTTGTTTCTTAATTATTCAAAAAAACGAAAAGTCAAAGATGCTTTTTCAAAATCAAACAGTTGGAAGAGTTTAAAAAGAGTTGTTTTTAAAGTGGTCCTGAGATACCTTGTTTACGAATCATTAAGAAGTGAGCAAGCATAAATACAGCTGTTAATAAAGGTAAAACAAAAGTATGTAAACTATAGAAACGAGTTAATGTTGCTTGACCAACACCTACGCCACCTCTTAATAGTTCTACTAAAGGTCCACCTACAACCGGAATTGCTTCAGGAACACCTGTTACAATTTTTACGGCCCAGTATCCAATTTGGTCCCAAGGTAATGAATATCCTGTTACCCCAAAAGATACAGTACAAACAGCCATAATAACACCACTAATCCATGTAGACTCTCTTGGTTTTTTAAAACCACCTGTTAAGTATACACGGAAAACGTGTAAAATCATCATAAGAACCATCATACTTGCTGACCAACGGTGAATTGAACGAATTAGCCAACCAAAATTGACTTCTGTCATAATGTACTGAACTGAAGCAAAAGCTTCAGCTACTGTAGGACGATAATAAAAAGTCATAGCAAATCCAGTTGCAACTTGAACTAAAAAACAAGTAAAAGTGATTCCACCAAGACAATAAAAAATATTTACATGCGGAGGAACATATTTACTTGTGATATCATCAGCAATAGATTGAATTTCTAAACGTTCTTCAAACCAATCATAAACTTTACTCATAGAATAGAAAGAAAAATTTTTTTATAATACCATTAAACGAAGAAGTGAGAAAAGAAAAAGCTTTCGATTTGAAAAATAGAGCAAAAAGAGTCGAATTTTCTAGAATTCTCAAAAACAAAGGAGAGTTTTTGGCTTCCTTGTTTTTTTGTTTTTGCCAAGCGAAGCAGGTTTTTTGTCTTTTCGTGTTTTTGATCCTTTGGGTTTTTTGTTTTTTTTTTGCAAGTTTTAAACTTAGAGCCAGTATTACTGGCTCTAAGTTTAAAACTTGCAAAAAAAAAGGACCAAAAAAGCAACAGTCATAGGACAAAAAAAAGAAGGCCCATCTGAAAAAACAAATGTCCAAGAAACCCGAAACAAAGGTTTTTATCTAAAAAAACTTCTTTCTTTTGTAACAAAAGGTAATAAGCCCATAATTCGAGCACTTTTAATCGTTTTTGCTACATAACGTTGTTGTTTTGCTGTTAATTTTGTTTGGCGACGAGGTAAAATTTTTCCGCCTAAGCCAATATAACGTTGAAGTAAACCACAATGTTTATAATCAATGATACGACGATTATATACGTATTTTTCTGGTTTATCTTTAAAAAGAAGGATAAAAGATTTAGGTGGAATAATTGGTTTTAATGGTTTTTTACGTTTTTTTTGTTCTAATTTGCGTTGTTTTTTTTGATTCACACGCGCTAAAATTTGAGAAACAGATAAAACCTTGCGTCGACTATTATTTAATCCTCTTGAAGTATTTGATTTTGCAGAGTTTGAAGAAGCAGCACGAGTATTAGCCGTTCCATTTCCACCAAAACTTTGTTTTTTTTGCATTGATTGTTTTGGAAAAGAAGGAAGTGTAGTTAAAACATTTGTGATTCCTAAATTTTCATTTTGACCATTCTTTGTATGATCTGTTGAAAACGAAGAATTTGAGTTTACTTGAGAAAAATCACTAAAAGATTGATTATTCATATGAAAAAGAAAAAAAGAATTATTCTTAAAGTCTATCTTTTTTGGAATCGAAAAATTTGTAAACAAATTTCGACGGAGAAATTTTCATTCTTTTTTCATCTTTCTTTTTTCTCCTTCAGATAAAAAAGAAAGATAAAAAGAAAAAAAAACGAATCTTTATTTCGCTTTCACTTTATTTGAGGAAAAAGCTTTCTTTGCGTTCTCTTCCGCAAAACCAAAAATGCTTTTCACAAATTTTTTTGCACAGTTTTGTTTTTTTGAATTATCAAAGAAAAGTCAATGAAGAATATTTTTAGAAACCTCAAATTTTTTGGTTTTTAAGTTCTTTGGACACTTGTTTTTTGCTTTTTTTTTGATTTTGAATCCTTCCGTTTTTTTAATCCTTTGTTTTTTTTGCAATCGACTTAGAGCTAGTATTCCTGGCTCTAAGTCGATTGCAAAAAAAGCAAAAAACGCAAAAAGAGCAAAAAAAAAATGGGTCAAAAAATAGAATTATTTCATTGAAGCAGCTTTTGTTAAAGCTTCATTAATATTTCCTACTAAATAGAAAGCTTGTTCTGGTAAATCATCTAATTCACCAGATAAAATTTTGTTAAATCCTTCAATCGTTTCAGCTAGACTTACATATTTACCAGGAGATCCTGTAAATACTTCAGCTACGAAGAATGGTTGTGATAAGAAACGTTCAATCTTACGAGCACGAGCAACGACTAGTCTATCTTCTTCAGATAGTTCGTCTAAACCTAAAATTGCAATAATATCTTGTAATTCTTTGTAACGTTGTAATGTTCTTTTCACGCTTTGAGCACAGCCGTAGTGTTTATCTCCTAAAATCCAAGGCTGTAACATTGTCGAAGTTGAATCTAAAGGGTCTACAGCTGGGTAAATACCTTTTGAAGCTAATCCACGTGATAATACAGTCGTAGCATCTAAGTGCGCAAAAGTTGTTGCAGGTGCAGGGTCAGTAAGGTCATCTGCAGGAACATAAACAGCTTGAATAGATGTAATCGAACCATCTTTTGTTGAAGTAATACGTTCTTGTAAAGCACCCATTTCTGTTGCTAATGTAGGTTGGTAACCAACGGCAGAAGGCATACGTCCTAATAAAGCAGAAACTTCAGCACCAGCTTGCACGAATCGGAAAATATTATCAATAAAGAATAAAACGTCTTGTTTGTTTACATCTCTGAAATACTCAGCCATCGTTAAAGCAGTTAACGCTACACGCATACGTGCTCCTGGTGGTTCGTTCATTTGTCCATATACTAAAGCTACTTTAGAATCTGTTAAATTTTTTTCAACGATAACTCCTGATTCTTTCATTTCAGTATATAAGTCATTCCCTTCACGAGTACGTTCACCAACACCAGCAAATACAGAAACACCACCGTGTGCTTTTGCGATGTTGTTGATAAGTTCCATGATAAGAACCGTTTTACCAACACCGGCACCACCGAATAAACCAATTTTACCTCCACGACGGTAAGGTGCTAATAAATCTACAACTTTAATACCAGTTTCAAAAATAGAAAGACGAGTATCTAAATCAACGAAAGCAGGAGCTGTACGGTGAATTGGAAGGCTTTCTTCGTTTTTCACTGGACCTAAGTTGTCCACTGGTTCTCCTAAAACGTTAAAAATACGTCCTAAAGTTGCTTTTCCAACAGGTACGTTTAATGGTTTTCCTGTATCTAACACTTCCATACCACGCATTAAACCATCAGTTGGATTCATAGCTACTGCACGTACACAGCTATCTCCTAAAAGTTGTTGAACTTCACAAGTTACACTCATTTCTAAACCTGCAGCGTTTTTTGCATTGATAGTTAAAGCATTATAAATATTCGGTACTTGACCTTGACCAAAAGCGATATCTAATACAGGCCCGATAATTTGTGAAATTTTTCCTACGTTTTTAGTGTTTAAATCGCTCATTTTTTGAAAAAAGAACTAAATATTTAAATTTTAACTTACTTTTTCTTTTTAAATTGCTCATTTTCAAAAAAGGAAAAATTCTTTCATTCTTTGAAATAAAAATGAAATCAAAAAGTTAAAGAATTTTTTTCTTGAAAAGAGAACGGAAGACTTCGTTTTCTCCTTGCTCTTATTGATTTTGGCTTTTTTGTAAAAAAAACAAAAAGTAACCAAAAAAACAACTTCTTAAAAAACAATAAAAAAAGAATAGAAATGGTTTTCATGAACATTGACATTGACAAAATTCAGAGAACTTTTTTCGAACGCTTACTTAAAAAATGTTTTTTTTCTTCAAAAGATTTATACATATTTTTTTACTAAAGGCTATTTTTCTTCACTTCTTTTCTTTTGAATTCAATTTGCAATTGAATTCACGTATGCTTCAATCAAAACTGAAGCATTCAAACAAAGAATAAAGAATTTATTCTTGTGCTTTTCTCGGGATGACAGGATTCGAACCTGCGACACCATGCTCCCAAAGCATATGCGCTACCAAGCTGCGCTACATCCCGCTTTTCTTGAATCTTCAACCATTTGAATTTATGTTTTTATTTTTTAAAGGCTTTCGAAAGATTTTAAACAGTTTGGAATAGTATTCCAAATAGCTATCCGTGAAAAAAGGCTTTTTTTTGTTTTCATTGAATATAAAATTATTATATTTATTTTCAAAAAAAAAAGCAATATATAGATTGCTTTCTTTTTTGAAGAGTTTTTGTTGAAAAAAGAAAACAACAAAAGCTCTTAAAAAAAAGAAAGAAGCGAAAAAAGACTTTGTTTTGCGTTTGGTTTTTTTTCACTTCTTTCTTTCAAAAAAAAAAGAGTTTCTCATGCAACAGAGAAAGGAAAAAAGGAGAAAACAAACCGTTTCGCTTTGTTTTTTCCTTTTTGTTAAAACCTTTGGCCACTTTTTTGTTTTCCTTTTGTAAACACAAAAAGGTAAAACAAAAGGTGACCAAAGCACAAAAAAAAATATCAATGGAACAAGTAAAACAAAAATAGAAAAAATTATTCTACGATACTAGTAACAACACCTGCACCTACTGTACGTCCACCTTCACGAATAGCAAAACGCATTCCTTTTTCAACAGCAACTGGATAAATTAATTTAACAGTTACTTCAATACGGTCTCCTGGCATTGCCATTTTATTTGAATGTTCTTCAGCAACTGAAGAAGGATTTTTCATTTGAATATGACTAAAGCTTTCAATTTTTCCAGTTACATCTGTTGTACGAATAAAGAATTGTGGTTGATAACCTACTAAAAACGGTGAGTGACGACCACCTTCTTCTTTTGTTAAAACGTAAACTTGTGCTTCGAATTTCGTGTGAGGAGTAATTGAACCTGGTTTTGCTAAAACCATTCCACGTTCTACATCTTTTTTTTGAATACCACGTAAAAGTACACCAACATTATCACCAGCAATTGTTTCTTCTAATGTTTTTTTAAACATTTCAAGACCTGTAACAACTGTTGATTTTGTATCTTTTAATCCAACTAATTCCACGTTTTCACCCACTTTTAAAGTTCCTCTTTCAACACGTCCTGTTGCTACTGTACCACGACCTGTAATCGATAAAACATCTTCAACAGCTAATAAGAAAGGCTTATCTGTTTCACGACTTGGTGTTGGGATATAGCTATCAACGTTATCCATCAACGCATGGATTTTATCTACCCATTCGTTTTCACCACGTTTTAGAGAAGGGTTTTCAACAAGAGCTTCTAAAGCTAACAACGCTGATCCACTCACAACTGGAATTTCATCGCCTGGGAATTCATATTTATCTAATGTTTCACGAACTTCTAATTCAACTAATTCTAATAATTCAGCATCATCAACTTGATCTTCTTTGTTTAAAAAAACAACCATATTTGGTACACCAACCTGTTTTGCTAATAAAATATGTTCTTTTGTTTGTGGCATTGGACCATCAGCACCTGATACCACTAAAATAGCACCATCCATTTGTGCAGCACCAGTAATCATGTTTTTAACATAGTCTGCGTGACCTGGGCAGTCAACGTGAGCATAGTGACGATTTTCTGTTTCATATTCTACGTGAGCTGTATTAATTGTAATACCACGAGCTTTTTCTTCTGGAGCAGAATCGATTTCATCGTATTTTTTACCAGTAGCACCACCTTGTGCTGCTAAAGCCATTGTAATAGCAGCTGTTAAAGTTGTTTTTCCGTGGTCTACGTGACCAATAGTACCAATATTTACGTGTGGTTTTTTGCGTTCAAATTTTGCACGTGCCATAAAGTAGTTTATTTATGAATAAGTTTGAGTTTTTTCTGTATAAGCCAATTTTCCAAGTTATTTTAGTTTACCAAAAATTCTTCAATAAAAAAAACTTTTATTGAGCAATAACAAAAAACATTGTTCTAAAATTTTTTTTCATAAATGTTTTTTTCTTCTTTTTTAGGGTTTCGTTGCTTTTTTTTTTGATCTTTTGCTTTTCTCTGATCCTTCAAATAGAAAAAAGGATTAAAAAAAAAGCAACAAAAAAATCAAAAAAAAAGAATGAAAAGAGGAGGCAGCCCACCAGAGTGGGTGGAAAACATACATTCATGCAAAATGAAAAAGAAAGACAAAGCAAAAAAAAAACAAAGGTCTCTTTTTGTGTGTATTCTCTCTATTTAGCAGCTTTTGGAAGTTCAAACGATGCAAAAAAAAAAAAAAATTTTTTGACTAGAGCCCAGAAAAACAAAATAGAAAAAATAAATAAAATTTCAATAAAAAAGACGAGAATTTTAAATTCTTTATGAGTTTTTTTTGAAAACTCACTTCTTCGTACGGAGGAGAAAAAGATATCATGAATAACGAGATAAAAAGAAATTCGTAGGTTCATTAAAAATCGTTTTTATTAAAATAGGCCCAACCGGACTTGAACCGATGACCTATTGCTTGTAAGGCAATCACTCTACCAACTGAGTTATGGGCCTAAATTTCTTTTGTAATTATATTACAATAGAAAAAAAAAAAAAGCAACTCATTTTAAAAATTTCTCTAGATTTTTTTTTCCTTTTTTTTTGATTTAGAAAAAACGGTCAAATATCAAAAAAGAAAAAACATTCAACTACAAATGAAAAAAGCAATTTGCTTCGTTTTAAGGAAGCATCGAAAAGTCTCCTCACCAAAACCACACATAAAAATTTTTTTACGTTTTGTTCTTTATAATTGAGCAAGGAGGGATTCGAACCCCCGACTCTGTGGTTCGTAGCCACATGCTCTAGTCCACTGAGCTACATGCCCCTTTTTGAAGAAGTAAAAAACTCTAAAAAGGTTGTTCAAAAAAGAATTATTTACATTTCTTTTTTTATTCCTTAATAGCTATTTTATATTGATTTTTAAAGAAAATCAAGTTTTTTGGAAATAAAGAATTTCAAAATTCTTTTGATTTTTTTTCTCCTGTTTTCTACTTTTTTCGGTCTTTTCGTTGTTTCTTTTTTTTGCATCCAACCAGAGTGCCCAGCAAAGGTACGCTCTGGTTGGATGCCTTTTTTTTGATTATTTTTTTTTTGATCTTTCGGCAAGCGAAGCAGGTTTTTTTTCTCGAAAGGATCAAAAAAAAGTAAATGTATTATCTTTCAGCTGTTGCTTTTTTTAATCCGAAGGATAAAAAAAGAAGCAACAAAAAAGTCAAAAAAAGGAACAGCCATTGGACACTTGTTTTTTAAACTAAAAAAGGAGGGAGTAAAAGGCTTTACTTTGTTTTTGCAAATGTTCTCAGGAACAAAAAGACCGAATCCTTTCTAAACAAGTCTTTATACATTATTGTTCCAAAAAAATTTCTTTTTTTATGCTTTTTATCACAATGTCTGCATAACATAAATTGTTTTTTTATCGTTTATTCAGCGAGTCTATTTTACATAAACAGTGCTATGTAGATTTATTGTGCTTTTTCCTGTTTGCTTTATTTTTTTTGTTTTTCTTTTTTGTAAAAACAAAAAGTATTCTTCTTTTTTTTGTCTAAAGGACAAAAAAGAGGACCCATTTAAAAGAGCAGATCAAGAAAAATTTCCTCTTTTTTCCAGACGGAAAAAAGAGTTTCGTTTTTTTTGCAAGTTTTAAGCTTAGGGCCAGTCCTACTGGCCCTAAGCTTAAAACTTGCAAAAAAAGCAAAAAAACAAAACACTTTCGTTTTGTTGCTTTTTTATCAGTTCTCTAGAAAAAAATAAAAAACTGATAAAAAAGCAACAAAATGAAATCATATAAATTAAGCAGACTCATTTGAAGCTGTTTTTACATATAAAATAAGAAGAAACGAAGTAGGAATGATAATAAATAATGCTGTTGCTGTTAATCCAAAGATATTAACTTCCATAAATTTTTTTTGAGAAATTTTTTTAATATTGTTTTCTAGAAACTTTTCTGTTTTTGAATGCCTATAAATAGTAATCAAAAGATTTTTTCTTTTTTCTTTTTATTTTTTTAATCTTTTTTAGACCAAAAAAAGTAACAGAAGTACTCTTTAGCTGTTGCTTCTTTTTTTTTTACATCCAACCAAAATGTTTGTTTTCTATACACTCTGATTGGATGCCTCCTGTTTTCAAATAAAAACAGAAGTATCCTTTGGCTGTTGTTTATTTTTTTCGATCTTTTAATTTTTTTTTTAATTCCTCGGATCTAAAAAAAAGTTTTTTTTCTCCTAAGGAGAAAAAAAAAACCTGCTTCGCTTTTTTTTTTTGCAATAAACCCTAGAGCCAGTTTTACTGGCTCTGGGTTTATTGCAAAAAAAAAAGGCAAAAAAGAACGAAGGATCAAAAAAATTAGCAACTGCTGAAAAGATCCAAAAAAAAGCAACGAAAAGACCGAAAAAAACCAAAGAAAAATAGAAATGAGTTTTAAAAAAACAAATGTTTTTCTTTATGTTTATTTTTTTGGTGAAAAAACTTTCCCTACAAACAAAAAAAAATATAAAATCAAAATTTATCTTTTTAAAGAAATTTTAAAAATATTTAAATTTTTTGAACTCTCTCTTTTTGTTTTTTGGCTGTTGCAATTGTTTTTATAAAAGGAACAACAATTCCAAAAAGAACAGAAACTAAAGTGTCAAAAAAGCTTGAATATTTTTTCATTTATTGAAAAATCTTTAGAAAAGAAGAAAAGAACCAAAATTTGTTTTTAGAATTTTTCTTTTTCAATTTTAAAAATCAGGTATGTCTGAACCTCAGGGAGAAAAATAAAAAAAATTCTTTATCATCAAAAAATGAGTTTTTTTGTGAATAGAAAAAAGAATGCAAACAAACAATATTTGAAAGCAATCTTAAAAACGAAAGAAGTCGTCAAGTTTTTCAACTGACGACTTCTTTCGTTCTAATTAAATAACAAATGAGTTAAGAATACCCACTGCAAAAACTAAAAGAAGCCATAAACTTAAGCCAGAAAAAACAGTACCTTTGTTTTCTGACCATCCGTTTGGTGTAGCAAAAACAACAGGTACACCTACAACTAAAGCAAAAGAAACAGCAATTAATGCTAATAATGCAATTTGAAGAACTGATGTCATAAAATTTAAAATATTCTTGCTATGCAAGAGTAAAATTTCAAGAAGAGGCTTGAAAATTTTAGAATTTTCATGTTTTTTAACATTTTCTTTTTCCACACTCTCTTGACTTTAAGAAACCACAAAAGCATCAAAAAAAACACAAAGGAAAAGAGGAAAACGAAAAAAAACCAAAAATTCTAGAAAACAGAAAAACCTTCTTTTTTACTTTTTTTATTCACCCGTTTATCACTCTAGAAAAGTTTACACACGCAATGGTATGAAAAATACCTCCTGTTTTTATTCTTTTTTTTGCATCCAATCAGAGTGCATGGAAAACATACAATCGTGGTTGGGTGCCGTATATTGCTTTTTTTTGATTCTTTGGTTTTTTTGATCCTTTGCTTTTTTTTTGCAATCAACTTAGAGCCAGTAATACTGGCTCTAAGTTGATTGCAAAAAAAAAGCAAAAAAAAAGCAAAAAGAAAGAAGCAACAAAAACATCAAAAAAAAATAACAATAGTATCCTTCAGATCAAAAACAAGAAGGACGAAAAAAAAAGCAAAAAAGAAGTGTTTGGGCTTCAACAAAAAAAATCAAAAGAAAAAGGACTTTTTTTTTGTTTTTTCAAAAAAAATAGAAAAAAGACAACATTCTGTCGATGAGAAGATAGTTTAAGTTTTTTTATAGATAAGATCTATTTCTTTAAAAAACTTCTTCATTGAAGTCTTTCAAATACAAATTTAAACGTATGAAAGAAAAAACATGAAAAATTGTTTTAGACCTCTTATGTTTTTACTTGTTAAATTTTTTTTGAAAGGAAAAAAAATTTTGAATCCTCTTCAAAAATATCAGATAGTTTAAAAAAAATTTTTATCACTAAACTGCTTTAACAAATTTCTTTTAAAAAGAACCCTTTTTGGAAAACAAATATTATTTTAATAATTCTTTAAGATACAATCTTGTTTGGTTTTAGATTTGTTCCTTTTTTTGGTCTGAATGAAAAATTGTTTATGCTTTTTTATCATAAGTAGACTATTGTTACTTTTTTTTGATCTTTTTGTTGTTTTTGAGCCTAGAAGGATAGCAACAGCCAAAGGGTACCATTTTTTTTGATCTCATTCAGGCTGTATGCAAAACATACAGCCTGGGTGAGATCAAAAAAAAAGAAGGAAAACACAGGGCATACAATCGTAAGTGCACGTTTTACCTGCACTTTGGTTGGATGGAAAACAAAAAAGAAGGCCATTTTTTTTGAACAAAAGTAAAAACAAAAAAGGAAAACAAAAGCTTCATCCCAAAAAAAAGAAAATATTCTTTCATCACTGTGTATGTTTTGCCTATATGCAGCTTGAGTGATCAAAAAAAAGTTTAAAAAATGAAACGAAATTTTTCCTTTATTTAAAATTTTTCTATTTGAAAAAACCATAGCTGTGAAGACCTTCTCCTAAAAGATTCACACCAAGAAAACAAATCCAAACAACAACAAAACCCAAAGAAGCTACGATTGCGGGTTTCTTCCCGCGCCAACCTTTTGTTAAACGTGCATGTAGGTAAATAGCAAAAACAAACCAAGTGGCTAAAGCCCATGTTTCTTTTGGATCCCAGCTCCAATATGAACCCCACGCTTCGTTTGCCCATACTGCACCTGATAAAATTCCAATCGTTAAAAACGGGAAGCCAATTCCCAAAATACGATAACTTAAATTATCTAATTTTTCTGCAAATTTTTTCTTTAAAGAGTTTGGAGAAGAAAAAAATTCATTCTTTGTTCCTTCTCCTTTGACAGAGTTTTGAATTTCAGCGAAGCCTACATCATTGATTGCAGAAGCAGCGGACAAAGAAAGTGGTTCAACAAAAGAAGTTGGAGGGACTAATTGCTTTTCTTTGTGTTGACTTTTGTGAAAACGAAAAGCGGCAAAAGGATCAAACGATTTCGAAGAATCATAAATTCCTTTTGTGGAAAATTCGCTGTCGTTTAAATCCATATCTAAATTGTTTGTAAAAATTAAAAAAGCAATTGAAAGCAGAGATCCACAAATTAAAGCGGAATAACTTAAAATCATTACAGTCACATGCATCATTAACCAATTTGATTGTAATGCTGGAACTAATGCAGAAGAATGTTGCATTTCGCTTGGCAAACTAAAAGCAGCAAAAGCATTTGTGAAAAGAGCGGGAGGTGCTGTTAAAGCACCAAGAATAGGTTGTTTAGATTCTCCAGTTTTATTCAAATTTTTTAGAAAAAGATTTTCAATCTTTAAAAAAGATTCTTGGTTTGATTCCAGATTTTCTAAAATCAGGTGAAAAGTTGATAAACTCCATGATAAAAACATTAATGATTCGTATAAATTACTTAATGGAAAATGACCTGATTCTTTCCAGCGTAAAATTAATAAACTTAAAAGACAAAAATTGGCACCAATCATTATGAATCGTCCAAAACGAACAGTTTTTAGGCTAAAAGCAATTCCAATCCAGTAAGAAATCATCGAAAGAAACAATAAAAAAAAAGAAGCATTTCCAAAAAAATTTTCAATCTCTGAAATATTCATAGGTTCAAAAGAAAATAATAAATTGAAAGTTTTTGGTATTTTTTTCCTCGGCTCTTTCTACTTTTTTTCTTTTCAGCAAAAAGCTTTAAAGCATAGTCTTGTTTTCATTCAAATGAAAAGAGGAGTCGTGCTGCTCATGAGTGAGCAGGGCGCTCATTAGAAGTATGCAAAAAAAAGACGAAAAAAAATGAAATGTTGGAAAAATAAAAAGATGAAAAAATAGAATTTCTAGAAAGAAATACTTTTATTATCCTTTCAGTTTTTCTTTTTAAAATTTATAAATTTCCCCAAGTATTTAACTTCTAAAAAAAGAAGCGCACAATAAAAAAAAGAATTGAATATTTAAAAAGGAAATGGAAAAAAGTATTTTTTCCTTTTTATTCATTCTTTTGAGTTTTTCTTCATCAAAAAATATTTTTTATGTTTTTTGTTTTTTTAAATTTTCTTGTTTTTTCTCAAGCCTTTGGTTTTGTGTGGGCCTTTTTTTTGTTTGTGCTTCGGCTATTGCTCATTTTTTTTGGAGCTTTTCATTGTTTTTTTTATTTTTTGCTTTTTTTTTGATTTTTTTGCTGTGGTTTTTTTCCTTTGGAAAAAA
>VFQQ010002154.1_pt1 | contig 23591 bp, 48 predicted proteins | sample 3512341 | NCBI WGS metagenome assembly VFQQ01 (sample SAMN10412373, study PRJNA504923) | tailings metagenome | isolation source: Relicate 2 Philex TSF1 revegetated site | place: Philippines: Tuba, Benguet | collected 2017-08-29 | reverse complement strand
TGTGCTGCTGTGCTGTGCTGTGCCATGCGGAGCGGTCTGCTGGTGGGTCGCTGCCTGTGACCTGGACACCCTGCAGGTGAGAGTTGCGCTGTGCTGTGCTGTGTTGCTGTGACACGATGCTGTGCCATTCAGTGCCACGCTGAGCGGTCTGCTGGCCCAGCCGGACGGAGCAAGGTCCCCACTCCTGCTCACCTGGCCCTTATCAATGAATGGTCCCGCTGCTGGACCCTTCCTGCCCCTCCACGCAGTTCCTGCGCTACCTCTCCTACTTCCAGCACATGCAGCTGCTGCCGATGTGGGTGATCGTGGTGAGTGCACTGCTGGAGCATGCGGCCGCTCACAACGGGCAGAGAATGGAAAGAGAGATTGCTGCCACGGCACTGCATTACTACCAGCTGACCAAAAGGCCCTGAGCGCCGCGAAACGTGCCCTGTTGCGACAAGCTGCTTCTGAAGCAGCAGGAAGCACATGTGTCGCTGTTGTCGCCGCCGCGGCGGCGTGCGAGCTTGTGCAAGGCTGGCATGCTGATCCTGCTGATCTCTTTTTGTTCACATTGCGCAGGTCTTCCGCTTCTTCCTGCTGATCTGAGGTGGTCAGAAGCACACGTCTGGGGCACAACCGCCTGCCAGACCATCCACACGCCGCCGGCAGGTCCCCGCTGGCTCACTGCCAACCCCACCTGCCCACAAGGCCACCGACTGGGCAGCGCCGCGGGGCATGCACCTGTCAACCGAAGGCGCTCGGCCGCTGCCCTGCATTGAGCAGCTGCCTGTAATGCACGTCCCCAATGTCGGAACCCAACCCACTGCCGCGCCTCCGATGCACCAGTGACTGCGCTTCTTTCTAGCTACCCGCCTCCGGGGATACCCCGCCGCCCTTCCCATGCCGATGCTGCTGCGCCTCCCTACCCACCCATTACTGTTTCTTTCCAGCTGCGGAACCTTGCCCATGCCGATGCGATCCGATTGCCCCATGCTTGCGTACATACACACACTGCCTGCCTTGCTCAGCCATCCATCCTTCTGTGTGAATTTCCACCCAAGTGTTTCCATGCTTCCTTGCAAGTGCCTGCCCCTTTGCCGCTAGCTTCCAATCTTCATAGGTAGCGCCCCAGTGGCACAGACTTCTCCCGCCGCAATGCTCTGTGCGCCTGCCGACAGCACGCCACGTTGCAGCCACCCTTCATCTGTGCCCGCCACTCCCACCAGCCCCCCGCGCTTGCAGTGTGTGCTGCCCTCCTGAGATTTCTCTCCTCCCCTTCCCCTGTACTCTTGCCAACTTGCGTCCTGCCCACCCACCCGCGCCGATTGTACATTTGCCCTCCCAATTTTTCGCAGCCGCCTGCCCGCTGTGCTGTACTAAGCAACCCGGCCCCTGCTGCCATCTGATGTGATGCGCGCTCTTGCGCCGCCCCAATGCTGTACCACACCACCGCTGTAAATCTGCGCAGTCCAGGCATTTCGGTGCAAGGGAAGGGCCGCCGATTACACTGCACCTGGAGCGGCAACATCGGCATGCAGAGTGGTTGTGCTCGCACGGCAATATCTAGCTCTCAAGCCGCTCAAGGCTCCCACTCCTCTGCAAGCAGCGCCACCTTCAAATCTGAGTCCACACCTTTGCTCCTGCCCGCTGCCGCCGCCGCCGCTGTGGGCTCCTGTGCAACCGCCGGCATACAGACAGCCGGCGCAGGCAGCGGCGGCGGCAGCGCCGCTGCCGGCACATCCGGCCATACACGCTCGGCAGCGGCGGCGCAGTAAGCGGCATGCCGCGCCCGGGCGCGTGCGCGAGCCAGCCCGGCGGCCGCTCGCTCAGCCTCTTGCAGTACCTCCTGCCGGTACCGCCGCCAGCTCCAGGCGGCTTCTCCGGCAATCAGCACCACGGCGGCGTTGCCCTCGATCCACCACTGCATGGTGTATGTATGAGTCGGGCAGCAGAGTGGCCAGCAGAGTGGATCGCAGGCACTCGTAAGCCGAATGGCCGCGCAGAAATCAAGTTCGGCAGCACTTGCATGCATCCTTGAGAAAGCAGTGCAGCTCACCCGCCAGTGCCTCAGCCCCAGCCTCCCACACCTCCCGCCTTTCACACGTTTCACACAGTACATATCTTGCAATTCTCACCCGCCAGTGCCTCAGCCCAGGCCCGCCGAAGCGCTTGATGGCCCACCATCCCAGCGCCAGCAGCAGGGCGTCCCACATGGCGAAAAACACGCAGGCCATGCCCCAATTGTTGCGCAGGCGCAGCGGCTCGCGCTGCAGTTGGGGGAGATGGGTTGGCGGGGCGTAGGAGTGCGCGGCTGTTAGGTTCATGCAGCTGCAGCCGCACTGCAAACACAGCTGCTCTGAGAGCAGGCAGTTGAGACTGCCCAGCAGGGGCGGCGCTGGCCCATGCCAGGCAGGCTCAACTGCAGCTCCTCTCTTCCTGCTGCCTCTGCCCCTGCCGCTAACCAGCCCCTGCTGCCCCCACCTGCCATCCCGCCCCTGCTGCCCCTGCCTGCTAACCCGCAGTCTTTCCTGCCCAGCTCACCTCTGCACGCTCCCGCGCATCCGCCATCACATCATTCGGGATGAGCAGCACGGCCAGCATGAGCAGGGCTGGGGAAGCAAAGGAAGCATGGAGAAGGGACGCGTTGATGCTGGGCATGGTGGCAGAGCATCCGGGTGAGCCGCACAGCCAGCATGAGCAGGCTGGGGGAACAAATCACAGGAGGGAACGATGGGGATGGCCGACGAACACTGAGGCCAGCAGGGCAGGCAGGCTGTAAAAGCAGGTGCAGCCAGCAGGCTCCAGCGGCTCTTGCCCAAGGAAGGTGGCTCGCACCCGGCACAATGATGAGGTCATCCAACAGGCCGATGACAGGGATGATGTCCTGCAAAAGTAGGATAATCCCATACAACTGAGTAGTTTGCTAGTAAGCCTGCTTGGCTGCGTCGCGCATCTGTCAAGGCTCAGGGCTGACTCGTGCCGCATGTGTAGGTGGGCGCCCACACGCCTCCCGAGGCACAGCTGCATGCACATGTGGCGCCGCTACACCAGCCTGAACCACCCACTGCCCCCGCACCGGCAGTAGGTCCAGCGGGCTCAGCAGGTAGGCAATGGTGAGCAGGGCCAGCAGGCGGGGCAGGAAGCCCACCCGAGGGTCCTGTGTTGTGGGCAGGTGGGCAGGCAGATGGCCAAGCAGGTTGGTCAAGCAGGTGCAACTTGCAGGGCCAGCAATTGCTGGAGGCCAGCTCAGGCTACATGAGGTGCCCAAACCTGCAAGCTCTTGCACCACCAGCCAGCAGTCACCTCACCTGTACAGCATAGTTGAGCGCCTTCACTTCTCGCTTCAGCTTGTGCAGGGCCGACTTGAGCCCAGCCAGCCACCCGCCGCCGGTGGAAGCAGTGGCGGTTATGCTTGAGGGGTCGGTCGAAGGGTAGGAGGGCGTGCGAGGCAGCCCAGGCCCCGCCCTGCTCCAGCTGGCGCCGTCATGATGACGGTCATCCTGGGGGCTGTCAAGCATGCCGTGCCAGTGAGGGTCAGCGTTGAAGGCTGCGGCTGGTGTGGCAGGAGCCGCTGCCTCGCCGCCGGACGGGGGAGCCGCAAGCAGCCGCAGCGGCGGAGAGCGGGCCTGAGGCGAGCCGCCCCCGCCGCATACGCAGACGTCCCGCGCTGCGCCCGTCTCAACATCCTCCAAGGCGCCGCCAGCTGCGCAGCCGGTCGTGGCAGGGCGCCGGCCCGGGACCAAGCTCGGAGTTGCGGCGTGCATAGCGCCTCCTCAGGCTTGTGACATCAAGAGCGCTGCTGATCGAGTGGTTGCAGCAATGTCGGGGTTGGGTCCGAGGCCTCATTGTCGTCGACTCCGCTAGGGTTTTGACTGGGCTTCAACCGGTGGCGGCGGCGAGGTCAATCATGATGGCAAGCAGGTCCGATCAGGTGGAGGGCATCATGTGTTGCATCCATGTCGTTGAGCTCCAGACGCAACAAAACTGCTGAAGCGCAGATGCGCCATGATGGCACCGCCATCATTCGCCATTGCAGCAGCCGTCCGGCTGGCCGCCGCCGCCGCTCTGCGACACACCTCACTTCAACGACGTAGGGTAGGGATTGTGCAAACCGCCCGGAAGCGCAGTCATGTTTGTGTCACGTAAATCAGCGTTTTGCTTGCCGAATGCTGTTGCTGGGCTGCGTTGCCGCCACACGTGCGGGCCTGCCCCATGCGGCGCCACATGCGAGGGTGCCATGCCCCTTCCTGCCACCGCGTCGATGCCTCCTCGTCTATCGACGATTGATATAGAGCGATCCCACAGGCGGCAGCGCTTGTAACGCCCTCTGCGGCCCGCGGGCAAACCCAAGGGCGCAGCCCGCCTTCTGCAGCGCCCGCCCCACACCGCGTTGTGGCGCCCCCTCGAAGCCCACTGCGCGCCAGCGTAGCCCAGGCCATGGCGAGGCGGCTAGCGGCGCTGCTGCTGCCGCTCCTGGCGGCAGCGGCGGTGCAGGCGGCGGCGGTGCGTGTTGGGCGTGAAGTCAGGCTCCCTCAAGCTGTGCTGCACTGTGTGATGGCGCACTTGTGGTCTGACTCCTCAGCTAACTGCTTGGGGAAGCCCCAGCCACCTCACTCCCACCATCCTTGCTCCCTACCACCTCCCACCCCGCAGGGCTCTCCCGCCTGCCGTACCTACACCAGCAAGGGCCTGATCCAACCCGCCACCGGCTCCCTGCAAGACGTCATCGTGGTGCAGGCGAGCCAATAGCGCAGCGCCTGTGCAGCGTGAATGCTTGCAAGCATGTCAGGGAGGGAGGGCGCAGCGTCCATGGCGGCAGCGGCCTGTGGCGCCTTGCGCACACCGCCGCTCCATATCGGGTGTCTCGTCTGCCTCACGATGCCCGCGGACTTCACTTGCTTGCACCTACCTCCCTGCTATACAGGACGCGTTCTTTGTGAACGATGCATCGGTGACGCTGGACGTGGCACACCGCCGCATCGGCGCACTCAAGGCAAGGGCAGGGCAAGGGGCAATCATCACTGGTGGCAGGGCTGATCAGACATGTTGCGTGGGAGATGGGTGCCGCGGCATGGCAGCCTGCAGCTCTCCCTTTGGCTACCCTGGCTGTTCTTTTACACCTCATGCTCAGCGGGATGGGGTGGCTGGGCTGTCTTGCCTGCCCACAGGATGCACAGCAGCCCAGTCCCCTGACACTTGACCCCGGCCTCCTTTGAACCCTCGCCAAACAGATTTCCCTGGGCGCGGCCCCCTTCTCCAACTCTGGAGCCCCCGCCACCGCCCACCCCACCATCATTCTCAAGACGCACGGCCAGGGCAGGCAAGCAACTTGCTGGGTTTGGGAGCATCTGCGCTGCTGGGTTGCAGGGCAGAGCCACCTGTGGCTGCTGGTCTCCCTGCCGCTCGGCCGCCCCACATCCTGCCTCCATGCGGTCCGCGCAAGTGAGCCCTTCTTGTCGGCGGGATCGCGCTACTTGCAGCGCTGCCGCTTGCTGCGCCGGCATGTTGTGAAACCCAAGTGCTGGCAGGCACAACGTCCCAGCGAACGTAACTGCCGCCGGCTTGTGCCGCCCATTCGGTGCAGGCGGGGCGACAACCTGTACCGCACCACGTTCAATGACAACGCGGCGACTACATTCCCCATCAATGCGGTGAGTACAGCTGCCTGGTAGCGTAGTCCCCTCCAGCCGCTGTGCTGCTGTGGCTGCTGGCCCTGTGGCTGCTGGCCCTGCTGTGCTTTTTCGCAGCTTGTTCAGCAGTGCCCTCCCTGCGCGGTTGCCAACACTGGCACCTTGCCTGCGGCCGTCCGCCTCTCCCGCCCCGGCTGCCCCCGTGGCACTCTGCTGCTGAGTTGCTGCTGATTCAAAGCAACGATTCCCTTTGTCGTCCTCGCCGTTTGCACCCAACACCACGGCCGCATGTCATCCCAACCCCCGTGCAGAGCTTTGCGCCCTTTACGGGCACCTGGCGCCCCGTGCAGCGCATGAGCTTCCTGTTTGATGGCACCCAGACCAGTGAGTTTTCTTGGGAGGCGCTATACAGTGCACCTGAACAGCGGTGGGACGTCCGCGGAGAGTTTCTTGCTGTGTGGCGCAGAGTTTCAGACACACATCCGGGCGTTCTGCCCCTCTGACGCCCATCACTGCCAACTTTGTGCTGCAGCCGCCGGGTCGGGTGGCAGCCAGGGCCTGTGGACGCTGACCGTCGCTGACGTGGCGCCCAACAACACCCTGTGAGGCTGCCCTGCTTTGTGGCCTCTGGAATGCATGTTTGCAGTCGGCTGGTGTGCTGCGCCTGCTGCATCGTTATGCCGCGGGATCCACTTCAGCAGCCCAGCTGCCTTCAAGCTACACCACCAGCGTACTGATGTGCTTGCCCCTCAGCCGCTCGATGTTGCAGGCGCGACATCCACCTCAACGGCTGGACCCTGGTGCTGTGCGAGGCCGCCAACAGCGCACCTTCTGGCCCCAACCCCTCCCCCTCTCCCGCTGTCGACGGCGACATGTCGAGCGGTGCCACCGCCTCGCCCTCGCCTGCTCCTGTGCCCCCTGTTGTTGCCTCCAATGGCCCGCCTGAGCCGACTGGTACCGGCACTGGTGCTGGTACCGGCAGCGGTACTGTGGGCACCCCCGGCCGCGGCAGCAGGTGGGCTGCGGCGAGCAGAGGGGTGGGAATGTGGGCCTTGCTTTGCATGCCTTGCATGCCTCACCAACACACGCCATACCTGGCTGCTCACCCGCCCCGCCCTGCCCCACTCTCCCCTGCTATTGCAGCATTTTTGGCTGGCAGGTGGTCTACAAGAATCAACCCCCCGGTGCCGCCGCCCCCGTGCCTTCTCCCCCTGCCGCCGGCACCGGCATTGGCACCGGCTCTGCGCTGGGCCCCGTGCTGCAGCCCTGGCAGCAGCTGCTGCAGCAGCGGCCGGTGCTGACAATGATGGAGCAGAATATCGCTGCCATCGCCTCGGGCGTAGGTGGGTTGGCTGCATGCTGTGGGTTGGGCCACACGGTGGTAATGTGGCTGTGTGCATTGTGCTGTGCTGACGGCGGCAGGCTGGGTTCACTTTGTGCACTGCACCGCTGTCCGCCAATGCCCACCTGAGCTGAGCCCGCCTGCCTGCCACATTGCCCCGCGCCTGCTGCAGGCGGCAACTGCGATGAGGCATGTGCGGCAGCTAAACAGAAGCTGTGGCGTGCCGGTGAGGCGGGGCGTGCTGTGCTGTGCTGTGCATGCTGTGCCTGGCTTGCATGATTGCTCTAACATCCGCAAGTTTCTGCTACTTATTCCAAACCTGCCCTCATCCGCCCGGACCGCCACAACTCTCTTGGCCCCCATGCTTCTCTATTCCGCCCTCCATGACTTGCAGCCGTGTTTGGCCTGTACTTCCACGCCCTAGCGGAGCACCGCCACCACAAGCGCCACCCCGACGAGCCCTCCCTCACGCACGCCTGGCTGCAGCGCATGCAGGACTTCCTGCCTGGGGTGAGTCGGGGAGAAGCACGGCAATTTGTGCAAAGCTGGCTGCTTGCACGCCGGCCCGGCGGTTGCACTCCAGCTGCAGCGCATGCAGACATTTCATGTGCGGGATTGGGGTGTGGCAGTCGGGCAGTCAAGCTGCATGCCTGTTCTCGCTGGCCATGCCTATTCTCGCTTCTCACCTTCAGCAATCACCCATTGCTGCTCCTGCAGGACAACCAGCGCCTGGCCAAGCTGCAGGCGTGGCTGGAGGAGCGGCACGTGGAGATGCGGGGCCTGGGCGACTGGCTGCGCTCGCACCTGCACCTGCCCGAGGGCGGCGCTCTGCACATCACCCTGCCCAACATCCAGCTCGGTGCGTTATTGTGTTACCTGTTCTTCAGACAGCTACATTCGGTTATCTGCGGGACACCCGGCTGCTTGCCTGCAGCACCTGGCTGCGAGGCGACACCCCGCCCCTGCCTGCTCCGTTCTGCCGCAGGCGGCGGCGACGGGGCGGCCCGCCTGCAGGCCGCCCTTGCATCTGGCGGCGAGCGCATGAAGGTGAGAGACAATATTGTTTTGTCTACTTGCTCGAAACCATCCATTCTGTGTCCACTGTATGTTGTGGTCGGGTGTGTGTTGCCGCCACTCCGGCCCATTCCCACCAGCCTGGCCCCCGTAACAATGAGGCCTTGTTGGTTGCACGTCCAACTTGCCCACCCACACCCTCCCTTTCCAGGCCATCATGGGCGTGTTTGCCGCCGCTGGCGACGGCCTGGGCAGCCTGGCCAAGGGCCTTGCCTCCTCCCAGGTACGCTGGCTGGCTGGTGCGCTGCATGTATGCTTGGATGGCGCGCTGGCTGGCTATGCGGTCAGGTATAAACATATCTGTTGTACGGCTGCATCAACTTGAGCAAGTCTCTTTCTCCCTGCCCTCCTCCCTCCCCTCCCACAGGTCAACACCGCCAAGCAGCTGGCGTCCGTGGTGGGCTCCAACTGGCAGCAGTGGCAGCAGGCCATGGGCACCAATGCCGGCGCACTGGCCAGCATGTTTGCTCAGGGAGCGGATGCACTGGCTGCCGCCGCTGTGGGCGGCATCGACCGCCTCAGCGACGTGGCGGGCAGCATCGACAGCCGCGGCGAGGCGGTGCACGCGGTGAGCCTGCTGCATCTGAGCCTGCTGCTCTCCTTGTTGCGTGGAGGCTCATTGCGACTGAAGCTGTGATGAGGGAGGTTGGGACGGCAGGCGGCGCGGCTGTGGCACACCGTCAGGCTGGAGACCTTGCACGCTTGCCGGCATCTGTGGCGCTGCTGCGTGCGGAACAGCATTGGTGGTTGAAATCATCCCATCCCTGCCGCCGCTTCTCCCACCCTCTCGCCGCAGTCCCCAAAAGGGCCAGCCTGTCTGAAATGTGCGCTGTGGTTGATCCTTCTGCCCCTCCCCCAATCCATGCACTGCAGTTCCTGAACAGCATGAAGGGCCAGTCGATCGACCAGGTGACGCAGCAGAGCCTGAGCGAGATCGCCAGCCAGCTGGGCGAGCTCTTCAACCAGTAGAGGCCTCTATGGGGGGCAAGTTGATCGCCGGCCAGCTGGAGTTGAGGGCAGCCATGGGACGGCACCACTGGCTGGAGCGGACGTCGCCGCTGGGCACAGCCGGCAGCTGGCTGGCTGGCGTCGGCATCAGCCAGTTGGCCTGGACGTTTGGGTAGCACGGCTGGCTCGAGGAGAAGTCAGCCAGTGATCTTTCAGACAGCGGGCTGCAGCGGACGAGTTGATGCGCGGCGCGCCCCTACCACTGTTTTCTACCCGCACGCAAGCAAACTCTCAAGACACACACCAATAACTCTGCCTCCACTATTTCCATCCATCCGACTTGCGCCGCACATTTCTTGCCAGGCGTCCCTTGGCGCATGCCTGACAGTTGGCCCCTCTCAGATTTAGCATGGCGGCTTGCAGCGGCTCAGCAGATTCGTTTGCATGGGCAGCCCTCGGGGCTGGAGAATAGTTGTACAAACAAAACATGATAGAGAGGATTAAGGGTACAGGCAGGAAAACTAGCAAGCGGACAGAGCAGCATGAGCAGCGGGATGTTTGCTCGCACCCACAGCAACTAGCATGCAACATGTGGGCGTGCACATGATCAAGCATGAACAGCGCAGCCAGAAACGCTGGCAAAGAACGCACAAACCCGCAAACACAGCCGGGGGCTGTTCATTTGCGGCCCTTCATTCCCTGCACAGTCGCTCCAAATCGAGCTCTGCTTCGAGCACCGGTACGTCCGCCTCCATGCCCTCTGCGCTGTTCTCAACCGGGCCGTGGTCGGTCTCGCTGCGCGCCGCATACAGGATCCTGCGGTGCAATTGGGTGGGGCTAGAAAGTGTGAAAGATGAGGATGGAACAGAAGGAAGGAGAGGCCATGGTGTGTCTCGCTGCGGGCCGCGTACAGAATCCTGCAGTGTAAGTTGGGTGAAACTAGTTAGAAAGTGTGAAAGACGAGGATGGAAAGAAAGGAAGGAGGGCCGCGGTCTGTCTCGCTGCGAGCCGCGAGCAGAATCCTGCAGCAGGCAGAAAGCAGCATGATGCAGACAGCGGCAGAGGTGAGTGACAGCAAAAAGTAATGCACACGGAGCAGAGCATGGAAGCAAAAAAAGAGCAGGAGCAAGTCGCCAACAAGACCCAAGTGGCTCAGCGCACCTGCCCACAACGTTGGAGAGCGGCAGCGGTCCAAAGCTGCGGCTGTCAATCACGTGCGGCGGCTCCAGCTGCTCGTTGTCGGCCAGCACCCAGCAGTGGCCCTGCACACAGAGCGGAAAGCAGAATTTCAGCCCAAATTGACACAGCTGCTGCAAGGGTTGGCAAGCTGATCTGGCTGCCACTGCGGGTGCAAGGTCGGGTCGCAGGCTGGCCACCCATAGATGCTTGCCTGCGGCACCACAACCGTGTCCTCGTGTTTTTCATGCTCCCAGCCTCTCAACTTGCCAAACAGAAGCAGATGCATATGTCGGTGCACACAATGAGGTATATCTCGCCTGGGGCACCACAAACGTCTCCTCGTGCTCCTCGCCCTCAAAGGCAACCAGCTCGTCGCCGGGCATGGCCGCCACCCGCCGAATCATCGTATTCTGCAACAGAAGTGGGGTGGAAACAACCATGGGTAGATGAGGCGATGGAGTGATGGAATGGGACCAGCTGGCCGCCAGGCATGGCCGCCATCTGCCCTGTTCTGGTGTCCTGAGAAAGCCGGAGGGGCGAAGAGCAGCTTTGAGTATGTGTGGCCAGGGAATCGCAGCCAAGCCACACCCTGCCTCTTGCAGCCCACTTGCAAGCTACACTGCCGACCAACCAGCAGCACGGCAAGCATCACACCGGCAAGTACTACACACCTGCAGCAGCTCCGGCTCCAGCGCCGCCGCCGCAAAGCCGCCCAGGCCGCCCACCCCTGCCCCCGCTGCTGCCGCCACAGTCAAGGGGCTGCGGAAGGCCACCACGTCTCCCGCGTGCACGGTTTTGGGGGTGGCCCGCGGCAGCAGGCGCACCAGCAGGCGCTCAACTGCGTCTGGCTGGCTGCGGCAGGAAGCAGGGGAGGAATGTGTGCTGGTAATGAGAAAGGGAGAGGAGCAGCGTGCAGCAAGACAGCAGGAGGCGCAGGGTGCACCCCTCACAGCAAGCCAAATCAACTGCACAACAACCGCTAGGTGCTTGCCAGCCTGCAGCCGCACCTGGCTGCCTTGGGGTTGAGCGTGGGCGCCATGGCAGTGGCTAGCAATGCAGCAAACCAGGCTGCTAACCAGTACCGGCGCACCTGGCTGCCTTGGGGTTGAGCGTGGGCGCCATGGCTGCCCCCGTGATGAGCATCACGCTTGTGAGCGGCAGGCGGAAGGCCTGTGGCAGGGCGGGAGGGAACGTGCAGCAGCGAGGCGGGCTGAGCCTACAAACCGCGGCACTGGCTGCCAACAATGCGTGCACCCTGCCTTGCACAAGCAGGGCCAGCATGAGGGAGCAGCACATCTCCGCATTACGCAGCAGCACGCGTGGCACTGGCCGGTAGCATGTCGCAGCAGCGGGCGGCGCTGCTGCACCTTGTGCAAGCACCCCTCGCACACCACCAAATCCAGGCTTTGCCGAGCCAGCAACACCCACCTCCATCCCTCGCTGCAGCGCCTCTGGAAGCGAGGCAGTGGCCGAGGAGAGCGCCGCCGCCGCCTCTTGGGCCGCTTGCGACAGCTTGAGCGACACGTATCGCAGGTTGGTCGCCATGGCCGCTGGGGCTCCCTCGCCTGCTGCTGCGCTCTATCCCCGCTGCGCCGCTCGGTGCTGCTGCTGTTGTCCTGTGTGGCACCGGTTGGTTCCTGCAGCCCGGACACAGCAGCGAGCAAGCAGGCAGGCAGGACTGTGAGCGGCGGCGGCGACGGCCAGTGTGCAATGCGGGCAGCTGACAGTGAGACCGATGCACCAACCGTGCTGCCAATTCGATCACGAACACGATGCAGGCGACAGACAGCGGCAACGCAGGCCCTCTGCTCAGCTCGGGTGCCACCCTGCGCCTGAGCCGCCCACCGCCTCGTGCAACGCATACATCTGCACTCTGCATTCGCTCACCTTGTGTGAGGGGCGAGCAGCGGGCGGCTGGCGACTGCTGGGTGGGAGGGCTTGGCGAGGGCTGCCAGGCAGGGGCACAGTCACTCAGCAGAGCAATTCAGCACAAACCCACTGTGCTCAGGGCGCGATTGGCCACGCAGGTTTTCGCGCCCTCACAGGTGGCACTGCCATTTCGCGCCATTTCTGCTGCGCCTTCCCCGAACGCCGTGATCGCGCCTTTGGCCTTTAGTTGAGGAGATTGCGAGTCTTCACAACCAACTGGCCCTGCCACAGACACCCAAGGAAGAAGCTCGCCGCTGAAACTCGCCCTGTCCCACTCTTGGGCGGCTCATCGCCCCTGCCCTAGCGCTACAGCGCATTAGCATCTCATCCACAGCGCCGTCCGCAATGACAGTGCCCTCCGACGGCTCCGCCGCCGCTCCGCCGCCGCCGCCGTCTGGCTTGTGGGCGCGCTTCAAGGCTGCGGGTGCGCACGAGCATGCTGCATAGCATTGGCTCGGCTCGCACACATATCTACCTCTGCTTGGTTCACTCAGTCAACCAGTAAGGCTAGAGCAACTAGCTCTCAGGCGGTTTCCTTCCACGTGCAACTTGCAGCCAAGCGGCTGAAGCGGGAGGTGCTCGCCCTGCACTATGCCATCCAGGTGTGTTTGCCTGCATTTCTTACTAATGCTGCATGCTGGCAGCTGGCGAAGATGCATGCTGATGCGGGGCCTCGCTGCGCGGTGGCCTCTGATTGGCACATCAGCACATGCTGACCACATGCTATAACCTTCGTCGCACGTGCAGGACCCACGTGTCGGCTGGCTGCCCCGCATCGTGGCTCTGCTGGCACTGGCATGTGAGATGCCTGGGCGATAATGCAATTTCGCTCTCTGCCAGCGGCATCGCATGCTCACTTTGGGCAGTGGCGGCCCTGTGTTGCTTGGGCGGCAATGTGCCGAGTGGACCTGCCTTTCAGATGTCATCCCTGCTGCTGTCCCCATTCAGATGCGCTGTCCCCAGTGGACCTGATCCCTGATTTCATCCCCGTTCTGGGACTGGTGGATGACCTGCTGGTGCTGCCGGGTGAGCTTCTATGCTGCTGCTGCTGCTGCTGCTGCTGACAATCTGCATGTTTTGCGATGCGAAGCTCATTGGTGTCGCTAACAAGGAGGGTTCATCCATTGGTGGGTGATTTGCCGCTGCTCCTGCTGCTGCTACTGCCACTGCCACTAGTCAGTGTTGTTGCGCTGCTGTCGCTTGCATCTGCGGCTGGTGCTGCCGGTGGGCTGCTGCTTGGACCCTTGCTGTAGGGACCTGATGCTGCCGCATGCCAAGCCATGTCGCACCTTGTGTGTTGGTTGGCCATGCCATGCCTTTGCCACACCCCCGTTGCTGCTTTGCTTCTGCTTGCTAAGCCATGTGCAGCATGCTGTGGCTGTCATGGCACTGCTATGGCTTGCAACATGACTGGCATGCCTCGCCATGCCAACCTCATGCGGATGCCATGCCATGCCATGCTGCATGCTACGGCATCTGCACTCATGCCATGATGCATGCCTTGCTGCAGGCCACTGCTTCTGCATGTTCATGCCCTTGCCATGCCCCGCCATGCCAATGCCACTCCTGGCCATGCCATGCTGTGGTTGCATGCCACAGCATCTGCACTCCTGCCATGATGCATGCCACTGCTTCTGCTGTTCATGCCATGCGCATGCCATGCCATGCCATGCCACGTGGCGTGATTCCCTGAAGAATTGCAAGCACATGCCAAGCCATGCGATGCCATCCTATGCCATCTGGTGCTCTTCCCCAAGCAGTCACTTAGTTGCCTTGCCTTGCTGCGCCTCCCTAGGGCACGCCTGCCGCCTCATGCAAGCTGCACCATGCCCTGCCATGCCACAGGCATGTTTGGCTTCCCCCTGCTCTGCTGGCACCTGCTATCCCTCTTCTTCTGCTGTGGATGCTCACTTCTTCTCCGTTCCCTGTTATTTGTGCAGGCTTGCTGCTGCTGGCGCGGCGGCTGATCCCTGCGGACGCCATGGAGGCCGGCCGACAGCGCGCAGAGGTGCGCAAAGGCAGCAGCGTTGAAAGGGAGGCGTTGGCCATGTTAATGCCGCTCTGGGCGGCTGTGGCCTCTACACGAATGGCTTTTCCATGACCAAGTTTCTCACACCTGCCTGCCCACTCGTGTGCCCTGCGCAGCGCGAGCCGCTGCGGCTGCACAAGAACTGGGGCATGGCGCTTCTGTTCTTTGCCATGTGGGACGCGCTGCTCCTGGCGCTCGTCTGGTGGTCCTGCCAGCACTTTGGCAGCCCCGCCGTGCAACAGTACCAGGTGAGACCCTGGCAGGCGGTCAGAACCGTTTTCTGAACAAATCCGTGCTTGCATCGGTGGGACGAGTTTGCCGATGCCATGGCGCTGCGGCCACATCGCGCTTGCAGTTGCTGCAGTTGCGGCAGTTCTGCGGTTTGTTCGCACGCGTACAAGATGCCCACTCAAACCTCCTGTGTCCGCTGCTTGCAGGTTTGGATCGTGGCCGGCTGCGGGCTTGCGGCCCTGCTGGCGCAGCTTGCATGGTTTGTGGCAGCCCACCGCAAGGACGCTCGGCTGGCTGCTGCACTGGGTGCCGCGGGCGTGTGCGACCAGCGGCAGCCGGAGCTCCAGGAAGCGCTGCTGAGCGGCGGCAGCGCGGCGGTGCGAGAGTACTTGGAGCCTTGAGGGCGAGTCCTAGTTTGGATTCTTTTGTTGCTCGACGCACACTGGTCCGACCATGCCTGCGCAGCCGGGCCGGCATGCCGCCTCAGCCGCCAGGGCTAGCTACTCCTATTCAGTCTGACCCAGTTTTGTTCCATCTGGCCAGCACTTCGGTCCCTACAATGTCGAGCACCTGCAGTCGTTGTCAGCCTGTGCGCAATCGCCCCTCTGTTTCGGCAGTCTCAGTTCTCTTAAATGAGTGAATTTAGCTCAGCAACAAAACTGGCAGACAGGAAGCAGGCTAAGCCGGGAGGCATAGATGTACCCAGGCCCCCTCATCCTAACAGGGGTTGCATTAAAGGGTTGCGGCTGGCAGTGCCGGCCACCGGCTGCTGAAGTTGGCCGCTTGGCGGCTGCGCTGCTGCTGCTGCCGCTGCTGCCTGTGCCACCTAAATGTGGTTGTGGCTGCCGCCGCTGCGGCCGTCGCCGTTCCTGATTGAATGAATGGGGCGCCACTCATTTGACCTCATTCTGCGCACACCCTCATGGGTTGGAGCCATCCATTTTTCTTGCTGCCACGAATTCCATGCATGCCCGGATGATCCTGCCCCTAGCTCACCCCTCCTGCATGTTCGATCGCCGCCGCTGCCGCCGCTGTGCTGCGCCGCCACTGTCGGCTGACCTCAACCCTGCCTCACTCCCAGCGCATTTGGATATCGCTTCCGCATTCCATATTGTCCTTCTCCTGCCATTGACAGGCACGCTCGCGGCCCGCGTCTGCAAACCCTGCAGCCCGCTCGCTGCCCGGGCCCCGCCCCGCCCATCCTGCCGCCCTGGCTGTCGCGTGGTGGCCATGGCAGCACATGTAGCCTGCGCCGATCTTGCGGCCAAGCGCGACAGGGCCGCAGGAGCAGGTGAGCGGCGGTGGAGGCAGCTGCGGCGGCAGCGTCGTGCACGGGGGCCAGCAGGGCATGTTTGGGGGGGTGATAAAACATAAAATAGGTCATAGCCAGTACGCAGATTCGAACAAGGCAGAGGGGAGAGCGGCGGGCGGCGGCGGCAGGCAGGGCAGAGCACCGGTGTGGTGGCATGGGCATGGCTGCATGCCTGCCTGGGGGCAGCCGGCACACGGGCAGGCCCCCAAAACACAAAATAGGTCATAGCCAGTACGCAGATTCGAACTGCGGTTACCAGATTCAGAGTCTGGGGTGATAACCACTACACTATACCGGCACGGGATGGGGTCCCGAAGAAGGCGAGACGTGCGGTCGGCCCGACCCACGGCTCATGACCCCGCAAAATTGCCCGACTTTCGCAGGGGGGCCGCGACTTTTTTGAAAACAAGACATGCATTTTAAAGCCCTGCAAGTTCCCAGCCGGCCGGACGGCACGCGGTCTACCCGGCGGACCCACCGATGCTTTGCGCTCGCTCCCCGCTGTTGCATTGGATTCATTCGATGTTGCAGTAGGCAGCACAGGATTGTGCTGACTGGCATGTAACCCGCACAAAGTCAAAGTCAGCGGACCCACCGCCGGCGGCGCTTCGCGCCGCTTGCGGGGGCGGTGCCGCCGCCGGGCTGCCGCTGCAGCTACTTGCAAAAGCCTTCCAGCAGGCAGGGCACTCTTTTGATGCAGGCAGGACGCACTCTGCAATCGACAGTGCAGGGGTGGGGCAGCAAGGGCCATACATGCCGTGCCCCGCACACAGCGGCGCTCCGCGCCGCTGGTGGTGCACGGCTGCCTGCCATTGTTCCCTTCCTCCCACCAGCAAGCCAGCGGCTGCATCCACTTGCCTGCTTAGACACAGGCATCCTGAGGCCGCAGCACAAAGGCTGCCGACCGCGCTTCACACCTGCCCCACTCTGGGCGGCGCTCCGCGCCGCCCCCAGCCAGGTTGCCAAGCACACATGGAACGATGGGCGCCCAGTGCACTGCTCTCTCCTCACTTTGCCAATGTGCAGAGGGAGAGGGACTTCAGCAGGAACAGCGGGCTGTGAAATTCCACCCACACTTCCACTTCCATCGTGTCACGCAAGTCCAGCTCCAACCTTGCCCGCACGGCAGCAACATCAACGCCCCCTGCCTGCTGGGGCACCGGCATGCTCACGCTGTGAAACCCCTTCTGAGAGGTGGTCCGCCAGTCACTGTTGAGTTGCTTAAGCTTGCATGTGCAGCGGTACAGGCTGGCGCATCTGCATGCCAGCGGGGAAGGGCGTGCTTGTGAATCGCTGCCAGCCCAAGGGACTTGGGGGCGCCTGCCGACTGTCAGGCTGCAGCCCGAGCGATTCCTGCAACGGACTCAGTGTAAAAGAACATCTTGATTCCAGCTGATGGGGGCGCTGACGGCTTTGCATGCATGCGTTCTGCCGTATGGTGCAGCGCGCTGGTACGCAAGCTGGCGGCAACGATCGGCGGCAGCGGGCAGCGGCGGGAACCAGCCCAGGCATCTTGGACGGCAGGTCCCGCATTGCCATTGTGATCGCTGTACCAGCGCGATCGCTGGCTGCCGCATTGCGTGAGGCCCTCTGCTCAGCCCGGGCGCCCCCAGCGCTCAACCCTAGGGGCAGCTCCTGCCGGGCCGCTCACACCGCTGCATCGGACTGGCAGCGGTATTGCGAAGCTGAATTGCTGACCAGCCTAGCAGTGCGGACACCCTGCAGCCCTCCCACAATGGCCCCGGCCCTGCTGGCCCTCCTGCTGCCGCTCCTGCTGGCCTGTCAGGCCGGCGGCAAGCTGCTGATGGTCTACAGCGTGCAGCGCCACGGCGCCAGGTGCGCTGGGGGTTGCAGCGCTGCCTGCCGCCGCTGCCGCCGCCGCCTGCCGCTTGCTTGTGACTCAGCAGGGATCTGGTTAAGCGTAGCCCACCGACCTGGCTGACTGCGTGCACTTGCTCTCGCATTGCAGAAATGTGTTGCCCAAGACCGCCACGCTTAAGGTGCGCTGCTGCCCGAGGGCTCACCCCTGCTCAGCGGCACAGCCGTTTGTGACGCGGACAACCCCTGCCCTACACCATCCCGCTGCCAGCTAGGACGACTCTCCAAGAGACCCGCCTGTCTCCCCCTGGCAACCCGTCCAATGCAGGAGTCGGACGCCGCGGGCGGCCCCACGCTGCTGCCCGAGGGCCAGCTGCAGGCATACAATGTGGGGGTGGCGTATCGAGAGCGCTACCTCAATGTGGAAGGCTGCGGCCGGTGAGTTGCTGGCTGCCAAAACATCCGGCTCTCTAGGCATAGCAGGAATGCACTTCCGCCTGCATGTGTCACCCAAGCGTCACCTGCTACACATTGGCCATACACCGGGGCAACACAGCGTGCGGCATGCCACAACGCAGCCGACACATCGATTGCCTCGCTGCACGTTCTGCCCAACCCGTGTGCAGCAACGCCACCTTGGCGGGCGCCACCTGCCTGGATGCTGAGCTGGAGCAGCCAGGTGCGCTGGCTGCAGCGCAGCTCTTGTGATGTGAACCCTTGGGGGGTCAGGAATAAGGATACTATCAGGTAGTACCAGTTGTCCTGGCAGTTTCTGGCCGCCCATCCGTGCTGTTCCCTGCCCCCTGCCATCTGTGCAGGCCCAGAGTACGGCGTGGTGGGCAGCCCCGACGGCCTGTTCAACATCTGCTGCTTGCTGTTCTCTGGCCGCTTACCTGTGCTGTCCTCTGCTGCCCATATGTGCATGTGCAGGCCCGGAGTATGGAGTGGTGGGCAGCCCCGACGGCCTGTTCAACAACTACAACACTCACGTTCGCTCCTCCAGCCTCGATCGCACCATCATGACCGCACGGTGGGTGCATTGTGTGCATTACCTTTTGGGTGAAACGGTTGAATCATAACCACTTGAGTGGATCATAACCACTTGAGCGCTCCTCCAGCCTGGATCGCACCATCTTGACCGCACGGTGGGTCTAATCTAGTCGGTTTCTTATTACTTTTCACCAGCCCCGGAGCGGTCAGCTTGTACCAGGACCCTATGAAAGGGTGGTGGTCACAGCCCCTGGAAGCAGATGCATGCACGGTGGGCGCATTGCCTTACTAAGGCTCAGCGGCAGATTGGCAGCACGTCAGCAACGCTCTGCGTCACTTGCCTGCCGGGACTTCGCTGTTACGTTATTGCGGCATCTCCCGTGCCCTGGAGCGCTGCTATAGCTGGTTGCTGCTAGCCCAGAATAAACCACAGCGACACAGCAGCTGCGAGCGGCGCAAGGCCGTGCGAGCTGCCGCTATCATTGGCCTTGCATTCACACGTGTGTGCTCTGTTTGCCGCCTGCCCTTGGCAGCTCCTTCCTGGACGGCGCGTTCCCGCCCATCAACCAGCCCACCGCCACCAAGTACCTGCCCGATGGCCAGCAGGTGCGGTTATAGTGAATTTAGAACCGCAAGGAAAGCGAAAGCGAGCTGCCCCGCTTGCAAGCGGTGCGGGGTGGTAGCAGCGCCTGGCTGGGCCGCCACGCCCTGGAGAGCAAGGGCTCCTCTGCAAACGTGATTTCCAGGTCGTGCAATGCACTGGATGAAGGCTCAGGCGTCCTCATCCGCTCACTCACTACTCCGATCCTTGCCATTTTTGACTCGCAGGTCGTGCCGGTCTACTCCTTGCCCGACGACAGCTCACACTCATCCCTCACTCACTATTCTGATCCTTGCCAATTTTGACTCGCAGGTTGTGCCCGTCTACTCCCTGCCTGATGACGGTTCGGGCGTCCTGATCCGCTCGTACACCATGTGCCCCGCTTATGATGCCCGCCTCGTGGACTGGTGCGCTGTGTGTGCTGTGGACAACCATGCCCTGCTGAGCCTGCTGTGTGCTTGCATCGGCATAGCCCATGTGCTGCTGTTCTCCTCTGATCGAGTGCAGGTATAGCAGCGACGAATTCAAGCAGAAGGAGGAGGAGACCCAGCCGCTGCGGGACACGATTGCAGGCAAGCTTCTAAGGCAGACCTCTAGGCACGGCATGCCAGCTTGGGCGATGGAAACGAAATTGAGGGGGCTATCGAACGCAGGCGGATGTGGGCAAATCTGCCCTGCACCTTGACAGAGCCGCTGCCTGCCCGCCTGGTTGCAGCCGCCGCGCCTGGGCTGGACACCTCTCTGAAGAACTGGTGAGGATGCTGCTGCAGCAGCTGCCGCCCGCGTCTCATCTCTGGTTACCTGCCCCCGTGGCTGCATTGCGCGTGCGGGTGGCCTGCGGCTTGGCATGACGCAATGCTGTCCTGCTCATGTCTGCTTGCCAACGCACCAATGCCTGCAGGTGGAACGTGTTTGACGGCTTCAATGTGTATCGCACGTGAGCTGGAACACCGCATGCACGCATGATGCATGCACGCGTTCACGTGTGCCCGGCCTGTGGAGAGTGCGGATGGGGATGCGCATGGACTGCAGCATGCATGTGCTAGGCGTGCACACAGGTGTGATGCCAGCAGTGCAACATTCAGCATGCTGCTGCATCCCCCGCGTCTATCAACACCAATCTGCAGCTATGGCGTCGGCACGCCCATGCCAACCATCTCCAATGCCACCTTTGACGAGATGCAGCAGGTGCGGTTTCAGCCTTGGGAAGGAGGTGGAAACCACCAGATTTCGATCTGGGACGTCGGGCGTGCGCATTAAGGACCAGCCTGGTTTGGGCTTGCAACAGCGGCAGCCTCCCACTTCTTTCCCAGTTGCAGGTCGCTTACTGGCTGGAAACCACCAGAATGCGGTCCCAGGCTCAACACCTGCTGCAGTGCTGTTGCAAATCCCCCATTTCTTTCCATCTCTGCTTCACAGCTGGCCTACTGGCTGGAAACCGCCAAGATGCGCTCGCAGCTGACGGGCAACCTGCTGGGCGGGCTGCTGCTGGCTGACCTGCTGCGCTACTTGGACGCGTGAGCCCATTTTTCGGGCTTGTGTTTGTTGTTCTGGTGGGTTTGATTGGGCGCGGGACTCAAGCAGGCGGGCTGATGCTGGCGGACCTGCTGCGCTACCTGGACGCGTGAAACACACATGCTTGCTATTTGGGTCGACCTTGGTTCAGTTTGGGCTGCTGTGCTGGTTGGCATGTGGAGCTCTCAATGCTATCCACATGTTCAGCGACGGTGGCCGTGCCGCTGTTGCTGGCTGCCGCCGCTGCCGAAGCAACCGGGGCTGAGCCGATGCGGCTTCCCAGATCTGTCGGTCTAGACAGAAGGGGGTGTTTGAATTCACCAGTCGTGTCGCCCACCTGTTTGCTGCAGGGCCGAGGCTGCTGCCGCGTCCAACGATGTCGAACTGGTGTACTACAAGCTGCTGCACCTGTCTGGCCACTACAACACGCAGGTGCGGCTTCAAGCAAGTTGCAGATTTGTGTTGGTGCATTTGCACCCACCCTAGCGCATTGCATGCCCTCTTTCCTGGCCCCGTCTGTGCACATTCAATAAAGCAAGTTCTGCCCTCCGCCCGGGCATCACCTGGGCTGCCCCGCCCTGCCCTCTACCCTGGCGAACTTGCGCGCAATTGGGCGCCTGACATTCCTTGCGTCCTTTCCACTTGTGCAGCTGGGGCTGCTGGGTGCGCTGCAGATCGACCAGGAGCCCGCCGCTGCCAACCTCACCTGGTTCAAGTGAGGCTGCTGCAGGCTTGGCATTGTTTCTGCATTTGGGCATTTTGCGTACGTGGGCACCCTTATCCCCACCTGGTTCATGTGAGTCAGCTGCTGCAGAGGAGCTGGCTGGAAACGGTTTGCCCCCACACGGTTTTTTTGCGATGCGACGATGGTCGCAAGACGGTTGCCAGCCTGGCGTCTGTGAGGGCAAAGAGCTGCCGGCAAACAGATGCCTGCTTGTTCCACTCATGCGTGATGCAGGAAGATTCCCTCCCTGGCCGCCCTGATCGCCTTTGAGCTGCATTCCTTTGACACCTTTCATTCATCACTGGTTACCGTTTTGCAGGAAAATTCCTTCTCTGGCGGCCCTGGTGGCCTTTGAGCTGCACAGCGGTGATTCCACCCGCCCCGCCGAGCTGGCGGTCCGCCTGGTCATGCAGGTGGGTGTGGTTTTCTGTGTGTGTCTTGCAATGCGTCACGCGAAAATCCAGAGAAGTAGGCAACCATGCCTGGTCATGCAGGTGTGGGGGCCGGCTCTTTTGAAGTATGCATTTTGCTTTCTCATGCCAGTTAATTTGAGCTGAAGTTGCCAGCCTGGTCAGGGAGAGAGGCAGCTGCGGAAGACTGGCCCCTCCACCTGCACTGCTGTGTCAACGATGGCGGCAAGGCGGCCGCCGCCGTTGCTGATCCGAGCTTTCCACATGCTTCCATGCAGGACGGCGCCGGCAAGCCGTACGCCACCATCCCCCTGCCCTGTGCCTCGGCTGGAGACAGCGCAGAGGCGCTGGCCGGCCCTGGTTCCTGCACACTTGATGCCTTCCGAGCGCTGGCGCAGCCTGTGGCCTTCAACAGCACCGGCGACTGGTGCGCAGCATGGCTGTGCGCTGTACATCGCGCGTACCCGGCTATGCCATGCTTGGGCAGGCAGCGCAGCCTCTGCATGCCAGCCAATCCAGCCAACCGCCGCCGATCCTGGCTCCTCTGTGCTGTGCGCAGGTGCAACGCCTGCGGCATGAGTTTGTGTGGCGTGCCATGCCCTTGTATTGCCTCGCGGCCAGCTAACCAACTCTTGTTGCCCGCCCCTCTGTGCTGTGCAGGTGCGACGCCTGCGGCAACACCAAGCTGCCCACATGCCAGCTGCAGCAGGCGGCCCAGAACATCACTCAGCTGGAGGCGCGCCTGTCCGGCAGCCCTACCTCTGATGGGACTGGAACCTCCGCTGATGCCAGCAGCAGCGGCTCTTCCAGCAGCGGCCTGAGCGGAGGTGCCGTGGCAGGCATCGCCATCGGCTGCGCCGCAGCTGTGGCGGCGCTGCTGAGCGCTGCCTTCTTTGTCTATCACCGCAAGGTGGTGGGGCGGATGCAGCAGGCGCAGCTGGCTGCAGCATATGGCAGCAACAACCTCGGCATGGGCGCCTGAGCGGACAGTTCTCCTTGGAACGGGCGCTGAGCGCATCTGCCGCGCAGCAGTGTATGGGCTTCGTAGCATCATGGTGTCGGTTGCTAGCTCACCTTCAAACCCAAACTACTTGTACTATATCCTGCTACCCGGCACCTACTTTACCTCCCTGTCCGTGCGCCCGTCATACCAACATGTGCTTGTGCACCCCATGCCCACAGACAAGCCTCATACACTTTTCTACTGCTGCCCCAGCCACGCTTCCTACTTGGGAATTTCATCAGTTCACCCTGCTCCCCTCGCCTTCAATGGTCATGTTTGCGCTATGTTACACACAGTAGTGTACACTGATTCATAATTGCCACCGGGCGGGCAGCCTAGGGTGCATTGCTGCACAGATGTCGCACGCTGGGCCACGCTGCGGCACAGTTGGCCGCCTGGTAGGCAAGCTGGCGCCGTGCCCAGCTGCGCTTGCGCCGGGCTCTCATACCACATCACGCTGCTCTAGTACTGCACACTCTCACGCTCGCTGAAATCAAACTTGTTCAAGGTTGGGCGTGGCAAGCGCCAGCGCTTGCTACGGCCGGTTGCCCTGCTGCGAAGCACTCCTGCCAAGCTGCCGTTCCAGCTCTTTCTTTCGCCGCTCCATCCGCTCCAGCTCAGCTTCTGCTCGTAACGCCGCCTGCTCTTGTTTGAGTTTGGCTGCAGGAGGGCAATGAAAGGCAAGGCTTGATGATCAGCAGCGATTGTGGGATGGTATGCATCCGATCAGCCTCCGCCACTGTTTGTAGCGCTGCTTGTTCCTGCTTCACCTTGGCTGCAGGAGGGAAAGAAAGGCAGGGCTGGATGATCAGCATGCAAATGTGGGATGGTATGCATCCGCTCAGCCTCCGCCACTGTTTGTAGCGCTGCTTGT
>VFQQ010002153.1_pt1 | contig 23591 bp, 17 predicted proteins | sample 3512341 | NCBI WGS metagenome assembly VFQQ01 (sample SAMN10412373, study PRJNA504923) | tailings metagenome | isolation source: Relicate 2 Philex TSF1 revegetated site | place: Philippines: Tuba, Benguet | collected 2017-08-29 | reverse complement strand
AGGTCGCAGGCGCGACCATCAGTTTACACCTTTGCTGCGGCAGCAACTTCAGCAGCAAAATCGGTAACAACCTTTTCAATGCCTTCACCAACTACATACATAGTGAAAGAAGCGATGCTAGCATTGTTAGCCTTGAGCAACTGCTCGATTGATTGCTTGTCATCCTTGACGAAAGGCTGGCTCAGCAAGGTTACTTCCTTCAGGAATTTCTGCACGGTACCTTCAGCGATCTTGTCCAGCATGGCATCTGGCTTACCAGCTTCCTTGGCCTTCTCAATCGCAACACGGCGCTCAGCCTCAATCAGCTCAGCTGGAATACCGCTGGCATCCAGCGACTTTGGCTTTGCAGCGGCAATATGCATGGCGATATCCTTACCAAGCGTCTCGTCACCACCCACCAGATCAACCAGAACACCAATCCTAGCACCGTGAATATAGCTCACCAACTTACCTTGTGCTTCTGTCACAACAAAACGGCGCACAGTGATATTTTCACCGATCTTGCCGATCAATTGTGTACGGATATCTTCAACGCTACCACCTTCAATATTCAAGGCAGACAAAGCGGCAACATCAGCTGGCTTTGCGCTGGCAGCAACATCAGCCACCTGACCAGTGAACGCTAGGAAATCAGCATTCTTGGCACAGAAGTCGGTTTCAGAGTTGATTTCAACGATTGCACCCAGCTTACCATCAGCGCTGATGCTAACAGTGACAACACCTTCAGCAGCAACACGACCAGCAGCCTTGCTTGCCTTGTTACCGAAACGTACGCGCAGGATTTCTTCCGCACGCGCCATATCGCCTTCAGCTTCTGTCAGCGCTTTTTTGCAATCCATCATGGGCGCATCAGTGCGCTCACGCAATTCCTTAACCATGCTTGCGGTAATTTCAGCCATTGTTTACTCCTTGAACATTATTTTGTTGGCAGTTTGCCAGGTTTGACTTGCCAAATTCAGATACAAAAAAAGGGGGCCAAAGCCCCCTTTGAACAGGGTCTTACTCTGCCGCGGCTTCCTCAACCTCGACAAATTCCTCTTCAGACGCTGCCTTAACAATCTCATTGATACTTTGGTTACGACCTTCCAACACCGCATCTGCAATACCACGTGCATACAGGCGGATTGCGCGGCTGGAGTCATCGTTACCAGGAATAACGTAAGCTACGCCATCAGGAGAGTTATTGGTGTCAACAACACCGATCACTGGAATACCCAGCTTAGCAGCTTCAGTTACCGCACCACTTTCATGACCAACGTCGATGATGAAAATAGCATCTGGCAAGCCACCCATTTCCTTGATACCACCGATGGAGCGCTCAAGCTTCTCAACTTCGCGCTTGTAGCCCAGAGCTTCCTTCTTGCCGAACTTTTCAATGCCACCATCTTGCAAGAGTGCCTCGTATTCTGTCAGGCGCTTGATGGACTGCTTAACAGTCTTGAAGTTTGTCAGCATACCGCCCAACCAGCGATGGTTAACATAGGCGCAGTTAGCACGCTGAGCTTCTTCCTTGATGATGTCGCGTGCTTGACGCTTGGTGCCAACGAACAGGATACGGCCCTTGTTTGCAGCCAGTTGACGCACATACTTCAATGCATCTTCAAACAGCGGCAGGGTCTTTTCCAGGTTGACGATATGAATCTTGTTGCGGTCACCAAAGATGTATTGAGACATCTTGGGATTCCAGTAGCGAGTCTGGTGGCCGAAGTGGACACCGGCTTCCAGCATTTGACGCATGGTAACGGACATTTTAATCTCCAGTAAGGGTTATTGCTTCCATATACCCAACAACATCCGCATTCTCAGCGGACACCCTGTACGGGGTATATGTGCAGATTTGGCAGCCTCCTCACGCTAGAGTTGGCTGCAGGTTACGCCTGACAAGCATTATTCCTGCCAAACGGGTGCGGTATGCTACCATAAGCAGCTGTACGAACTCAAGGAAAACCTGGGCGCAAGCCTTGCAATACCATGGCAATCAACATCAAGACTGAAAAAGATATCGAGAAAATGCGCGTAGCCTGCAAATTGGCTGCGGAGGTGCTGGATTTTATCACACCACATGTTCAACCCGGCATTACCACCGGCAAGCTTGATGAGCTCTGCCACGACTATATGGTCAATGTGCAGAAAACCATCCCGGCACCGCTCAATTACGCCCCTCATGGGCATACTCCATATCCAAAATCCATCTGCACTTCAGTCAATCATCAAATCTGCCATGGCATTCCTGGCACAAAAGTGCTCAAGAATGGCGACACATTAAATATCGACATCACAGTGATCAAGGATGGTTACTACGGCGACACCAGCCGCATGTTCCATGTCGGTGACATTTCCATCCAGGCCAAGCGCTTGTCCGAGATCACCTACGATTGCATGTGGCTGGGCATTGACCAAGTCAAGCCAGGCGCAACTCTAGGCGACATCGGCCACGCCATCCAAACCTACGCTGAGAAAAATGGCTTTAGCGTGGTGCGTGAGTTCTGTGGTCACGGCATTGGCAAAAACTTTCATGAAGATCCACAAGTGTTGCATTACGGCCAGCCTGGCAAAGGTGCCGTATTAAAGCCTGGCATGATTTTCACCATTGAGCCAATGATCAATGCAGGCAAGCGTGACATCAAACAACTAGGTGACGGATGGACCATCGTCACCAAGGACCACAGCCTATCCGCGCAATGGGAACACACCATCCTAGTTACTGAAACCGGATACGAAGTGCTTACGGTTTCAGCAGGAACCCCGCCCGCCCCTGCATTGATCAAATAATCAGCATGCAACCAGCCACTCGCGCAGATAACAATTTGGCACGCCATTGGCGCCTGGAGCTGCAGGCCGAGCAAAAAGTGCTCCAGCAGGCGTTCATGCAAAAACCCAATGTGAGCCGCCTGTTGCAAGCCCAAGCCTCATTGACCGACCGCATTCTGCGCGCGTTGTGGCAAACCTTTGAACTGGATAACGAAGCGACCCTCATTGCCGTGGGGGGATACGGCAGAGGGGAACTATTCCCCTATTCCGATGTTGATATTCTGATCCTGCTGGCAAACGAGGCATCGCCAAAGACCAATCGCAAGATCGAAGAACTGATTGGCGTGCTATGGGACACTGGTCTTGCAATCGGCCATAGTGTTCGCACCCTGCAAGAATGCCTGATAGAAGCACAAAGCGATGTGACAGTGCAGACCAACCTGCTGGAAGCGCGCTATCTGGATGGGCATCAGGCGCTCTATGCCAATTTCCTCCAAACGGTAGCCTCCGCAATGAATGTGGCAAAGTTTTTCGAGGCCAAGGTAGAAGAACAGCACCAGCGCCATGCCCGTTTCAACGATACCGCATACAACCTAGAACCCAACATCAAGGAAAGCCCTGGGGGCCTGCGCGACTTGCAGAACATCATCTGGATCGCACGTGCCCTTCATCTTGGCAGCAACTGGCGAGAACTAGTCAAGAACCGCATCCTGTCCAAGCATGCTGCGCAGCAATTACGCCGCCATGAGCGCAACCTACAAATGCTGCGTACACGCCTGCATTACCTCGCAAATCGCCGTGAAGACCGACTACTGTTTGACTTCCAAAACGAGCTTGCAGCCCAACTTGGATTGACCACTACGCCGCGTAAACGCGCCAGCGAACAATTGATGTTTCGCTTCTACCAAAGTGCCAAGTTCGTCGGATTGATCAACGAAATCCTGCTGCAGGTACTGCGTGAGCGCATCTATCCTGAACAGCACACAGTCGTCAGCATCACCAACCGTTTTGAAGCTGTTAATGGCTTACTGGAAACCAAGAGCCCCACCCTGCTCTATGACGAACCTTCCGCCATCTTGGAGAGCTTTCTTGTCCTGCAACAGCACCCTGAGCTCAAGGGCATGGGTGCTGAACTGTTGCGCGCACTACATCGTACCAAGCATGAAATTACGCCACAGTTCCGTAGCGACCCCAAGAACAAAGCCCTGTTCATAGAAATCCTGCAACAACCCAGGGGCATCACCCACACCCTGAAGCGCATGAATCGCTATGGCATACTTGGGCGCTATATTCCAGCTTTTGGCCGAGTATCAGGCCAGATGCAACATGACTTGTTTCATGTATATACCGTTGATGAACACATTCTCAACGTGCTCGCTAATCTAAGGCGTTTTGCACGTGCAGAGTGCGCACATGAATTCCCGCTCTGCAGTCGTTTATTTCAAGAGTTTCCCAAGCCATATCTGTTATATCTGGGCGCATTGTTTCACGACATCGCCAAAGGACGTGGCGGCGACCATTCAACATTGGGCACGATTGATGCACGACGCTTCTGCAAACAGCACAAGCTACCTGCAGAAGATACTGAGTTAGTTGCATGGCTGGTAGAAGCCCATCTGGTGATGTCCAGCACCGCGCAAAAATCTGACTTGTCAGATCCGGCTGTCGTCGAAAAATTTGCCCAGTATGTCGCTAACGAACAACGCTTAATCGCCCTGTACTTGCTTACCGTGGCCGATATTCGCGGCACCAGCCCGAAGATATGGAATGCATGGAAAGGCTCCCTGCTTGAAAACCTGTTCCGCGCCACACAGCGCATCCTGCGTGGTAGCAACCTGAATGAAGAACTCAATGCACGACAGCAACAAGCCAAGGAAATCCTCAGCTATTACGGTGTGGTAGAACAAGCCTACCAGCCTTTATGGCAGCAAATGGGGCCTGCTTACTTCATGCGCCACGAAGCCCAGCTGATTGCGTGGAATACTAGGCTGCTGCTCACCCACATCAACACCCAGACCCCGATTGTACGTGCTAGGCTCAGCCCGGCTGGCGACGGCATCCAGACCATGATCTACATGCCCGACCAAGCTGACATTTTCGTCCGCATCTGCAGCTTTTTTGGTCGCCTGGGCTACAACATCGTTGAAGCCAAGGTATACACGACACAACATGGCTACGCATTAGATAATTTTTTAGTTCTTGATCAGTCAGATAACAAGATTACTTATCGTGATTTATTAAGTTTTATCGAATATGAACTGACGCAAAAGCTGATTAGCCAAGCGCCACCCGATGCGCCAGTGCAGGGCCGTATCAGCCGCCAAGTCAAACACATGCCGATCAAGCCTGAAATTACAATTAAGCAGGAAACCGAAGGCCAGTATACGCTGCTGGACATTGCCACCAATGACAGGCCTGGGCTCCTTTCCCGTATTGCTCACGTATTGCAGCAACACCATATCCGCCTGCATACAGCAAAAATCAATACGCTAGGCAATCGCGCCGAAGATACCTTCCTGATTTCAGATCAATCCGGACAACGCTTAAACCAAAATATACTCAACCAATTAGAAGCGTCACTTCACACGCAGCTTTAATAGCACCAAGGCGTAAAAAAAGCCCCGCCATGATAGCGGGGCTTTTTTCATTGCACAGTAAATCAGATTAACCGTGCTTGTAGTGCTTACGCAGTGGCTTGACTACTTCCCAGCTGCTTTGCAGGCCAACAGGGAACACAACCAAGTCACCAGGAACGATACGTACTGGTTCGCCGCCCTTAGGGGTAACCAAGATTTCGCCTTCCAGAACATATGCGGTTTCCTTGATACCGAAATCCAGTGGGAACTTGGAGATTTCCTTTTCCCAGATGGACCAGTTCGCAACGCCCAGTTCCTTCAGCTTTTCTTCACTTGGGTTGTGCTCGATTATAATTTGGCTCATTTAAACATCCTTCTTTTCTAAAAATTGAATAGCCGCATAAAACGACTTGGCAGAATTCTAGCATGCAGACCACCTTCAGGGGATGATTCACGCACCGCTAAACTGCATTAGGGTCAGGCAAAGTTGCTTTCTAATCAATCAGCCAATCGCGCGCAATGCAGGTGCACCAACGTGCCCCCTCACCAATGGCAGCACTTCTTCGCCTACACGATAAGCCTCCTCCAAATGAGGCGTACTCGCCAATATGAATGCATCAGCCCCTAGCTTGACCAGATCATCCAACCTTTCTGCCACCTGCTCGTAACTGCCGACAAGCCCCTGAGTCTGGCCTCCACGCAGCAAACTCAAGCCTGACCAGACATTAGGATGGATGATGAAATCACGATAGTTGTTAAGCTCCTTCGGGGCATTATTTCGTTGGCGGCTCGCCCCTACCGAATCGCCTGTCTGCTGCGCAAATCGCTTATAGCGCTCGCGCTCAGCATCACTCAGACTCTCGAATCCTCGCTGCACTTCACGCCATGCCTCTTCCTCAGTACGACGCGCAATAATGTCTACCCTGACTGCACATTTGATCTTGCGGCCCAATGCTGCTGTACGCTCTTTAACCCGATCAAATTTCTCGCGCAACTGATCGAAAGGCTCCAGCCACGAGAGATAATACTCAGCATGCTTGGAGGCTGATGCCAGCGCAGCATCCGATGAGCCGGAGAAGTAAATCTCCGGAAACTCCTGACCTAGCAACTGTGTCGGCAAAGCTGCATTCTCAACCTGATAGAACTTACCCTGATAGGAAAAGCGCTGACCACTCCACACCCCGCGTAACACATCAAGGAACTCAGTGGTACGAGCATAGCGATCATCATGGCCTGCAACATCTCCCCACCACAACTGAGCCGGGCCGCCGCCCCCGGTAATGACGTTATACAACGCCCGACCACCAGTAGCGCGTTGCAGGCTGGCCGTCATGCGAGCAGCCACCACGGGATTAAGAAATCCAGGCTGGAAGGCAATCATGAAGCGGAAAGTACTAGTCTCGCGTGCAAGAAAAGAGGAAATAGCCCAAGGCTCATCCGTCATCGGAAAAGAAGGGATTAACCCTCCCTGAAAGCCGGAAATCTCTGCAGCGCGTGCCACTTCCGCAATATAGTCAAGATTGGTAAAGCCATCGCCATGGCCACCACTCAAGCCTTTATGCACAATATGATCACCTTCCTGCTGCGACCAGTCGCCACGATGATGCAACTTATTGCGTAAAGAGCTTGGCTCACCGTGGGTAGGAATTCTCCAGAACACATCAATTGTCATTATTCATTACTCCTTGGATCAGGCGGCCTGCTGGGTTTGTAAACCCAGTCTTGCGCGCAAGGCTGGCAAGACATTCTCGCCAACACGATAGACTTCTTCCAAGCTGGGCACGGCACCCAGGATGAACTGGGTCACCCCAGCATCCGCATAACTTGCCAATTGCTGCTGCACCTGCTCGAAACTACCCACCAAACTCGCCTTGGCACCGGTGTGCGCCGTGGTCAAGCCCTCCCATAAACCTGCACGACTTGATTCAGGTAGTTGTGCCTGCTCAGCATGTCGCTTGGCGTCAAAAATCGCCTCTTCCTCGGTTTCTCGTGCTAGCACATCAATACGCAACCCCACCTGCAAGCTGCGCCCAGCCTGCTTTGCAAGCGCTTGTAGCGTTGTGATTGCTTGCTGAACCTCCTGCAAGGGTTGTGCGTCCAGGACATGCACATCCGCCAAGCGCGCAGAAATACCATAAGCCTCTAGGCTACTGCCCGTGAGATAGACAGGCGGTACCTTTTGCCCAGACAGTGGCCCCTGGAACCCACCTTGCAATACCTGGAAAAAACGCCCTTCAAAATCATAACCAGTACGCGTAATGACACTCCTGGCCACCGTCACAAACTCATCGACACGCGCATCTAGGTCAGCGGCATCAATAAAATCACCTTGCTGATGGCGACGCTGCGCATCACGCTCCACGCTGATCTGCCAGGCAAAGCGACCACCTGTGAACCGTTGATAACTCACCGCGTTTTTTGCCGCATACACAGCAGACCCACGCGAAGCGTCAAACTCGGCAAGCACAGTAATATGACGCGTAGCACGGCTCAAATAACCAGCCACAATCCAGGACTCATCCCCTTCAGGATCATTCCGCACCTGCAAACCATCGAATCGCGCCAACTCAACCGCCTTCGCGATCTGATGTAGATGATCAAAATAATTAAATCGCTTGCCCCTAGGGTCTGTTACTCCCGGGAGAAAATAAGGTTCGTCGTCCCTGCGCTCACCTCGCACTCGCTTTTGTGCATCGGCATATCGCCCATCACCTGAGGTCGGGACCAACCAGAAAAACTGGATACTCATGCATCGTCTCCTAACAACACTCTTTCATTTGTCGTACCGGAATATCGCAGAAAACATGCCATCAAGAGAAAATACCCATAATAAAAATAATGTATTTTTTATCTTATTGTTTTTAAAAATAATTAATTTTCAAAAAGTGTAATTCATTGATACCAATCACCATCATGAGTGAACTGTCTTGATGTCATTGCTGTTGAATATGAAGCAGCAAACATGATCGCAATGTTGGTTTCCAGTCAGCAAGTGAAAAAATCAACACTGACTTAGTTGTTGCAAATCACACGCCCGATGAAAGTAGTGGGCAGGAGATTCATGCTGCAGCTCGTCGATACTGCCATAGCCCCACAACACAGCGGCAGACTGGAGACCATTTTGATGCGCTGCTCGCAAATCTACAGCTCTATCGCCAATCATCAGGCTACGATTGGTAATATGGCCCTCCCGCTTTAGGGTAGCGATCTGCTGCCACTTCTCGACCCCAATATCACCGCCACTAACGAATATGAAATAGTGTGAGAGTTCAAAATGCTGCAAGATTTTCTGCGCGAGATATGCTGGTTTTGAAGTGCAGATCGCCATTACTGCGCCAGCCTTCTCAAGAAAATGCAAGCTCTCGACTATCCCTTCATATAAACGATTCTCGGCATAACCCACCTGCTGATATCGCTCTCTATACTTCAGGACCAAGGCAGAAATTTCCTCTTCAGTGCATCTGCCTAGTATCTGCTGAAAGCTGCGATCTAATGGAGGCCCAATAAAACTCGCCAGCGCACTCTCACTCCAAGTTGCATGGCCGAAGTGACTCAATGAATAATTAATACAGGCAGCAATACCCGGCAACGGATCGCTCAAGGTGCCATCAAGATCAAATAGCAGCACATCATGTTGCATTACGCTTCCCCAAAAAACTTCAATAAAACTGGCAAGTGGCTTTTTTATAGTTGGCAATTCGCGTAATTAGATACCCTCAAGCAACGCATCACCATCATCCTGCTTACCAATAATCACAATCCATATTGCAATCATCACCCCTGAATGTGATTAACCTCATTCGGACGCGATTACCCGTCACTGATACACGAGGGTTATATGCATCAGCGATGGATGATCGGGTAAATTGATTTAACTTTAATAAGCGAATGTCCAATTTACATGGTCAGGCAATGTCCTCAAGATAACGCCCGCTATATTCTTTCGACTTTTCCAGCAAGCCGGTACGCTTCCACTGAAGCTCCAAGGCGCCTGGGGTATAAAGCTGCGCACCACCAATTTGCTCTGCAATCGCTTGATAGCGCGCTGCTTCTTCGACAAACAAGATAAGTTCGGATGTACGCAAAATGCCCTTGCCCCAGAAATTTACGCCGCCATTAGACTCAAGCAAGGCAGGTGGAGGAGCCAGCTGCGGGTGTTTATCCAGGCGTTCACGGATCACATCCAACACAGATCTTGTACGATCCAGGTGGTTAGGAATTTCACGTGCAAGGATGTGCCGGGCAGCAGCGACATAAAGAATTGGAAAAGGCTTGTGTGCCAATGACCAGGCTGAAAGGTAATTGGTATGGACATGAATTGCAGTATCGGCATCCAGGCGGGCTTCGTTGAGGATGTGCTGCTTCTCATCAGAGAAGCGCGTAATGTTGATGGTTGGCGTTTGATCGCGTGCCAACCCGCCCGGAAAACGGATATGCAATAACTTATCGTCACCGGGAATTCGATGTGTCACATGAAATGTCAGTGTCGCTGACAAGGTGCGATTTTCACGCAACACATTAAATGCATGGATAGCATCGGCTTTAGCATCATCAATATAAGAGATCAAATCAATCTCGGACAAAATATCACTCATTGCAAAAACTCCTCGGCTCCGTTAATCAATACCTACGCGCACATTTCAGGATGCTAATGCGCAGGCCTAGCCTGAATTTTTGCAAAGTACATGCCAGCACAATGCCATGAAAAATATCAATAATTCACATTACATTTCATAATTAATATTATGATTTTTAATTAATATTAAAAATAACCACTGATTAAACATCGCCTCATGCTGCTTGCCAGCCAACAATCGCCTGCACCGCACTCAACACCTGCTGAAAAAGAAACAGCCACTCATCTTCACTTATCTTAATCAACTCTTATCCGCCATTTGCTTAGTTAACAACATCACCATCAAGGTGTGTATGAAAAACAACAGATGATGACCAAGCAACACTCGCCGCTGCTGCCTAATCAGCAGAATGGAATTTCAAAAAACCTCAAAAGAAATAAAATTTATTTAATATCAGATAATTAAATAACAATTCCCTGGCTGGCACATTTCCTGCCAATCGTAGCTGACATCTCACTAGATGAGTTCGCAACTATTTAATCGCAGGGAAATGTATGCCATCACATAAAAAACCATATCCGTCTTTTATCCGCAAACCCATTACGCACGCAGTCATTAGTGCGTTGACTGGTAGCTTGATCATTGGCGTTGCTTATGCAGCGGATGAGCAAGAGAAAACAACAAACTCTGCCGAAACACAAACCAACGCTCAAGAAAACAGCAATATCACTCCTGCCCAACCTAAGGAAATCGAGTCTTCCCTGGGTAGCGTTGTTGTTACAGCGCAGCGTCGCGAAGAAAATGCCCAAGAGGTACCAACCGCGATTTCCGTGCTGGGCGGCGAAGAGCTGCAACAAAGAGGTATAGGCCGCTCCGCCAGTGAAATCCTGAATAATGTTCCAAACTCATCCGCTGGTACTATCCAGAATGGTCGACCACGCTGGTGGATCCGTGGAGTGGGCGCAGGTCAGCAGCAATTGGACTTTCCCAACCCTATCGGCTTTTATATTGATGATGTATTCATCAGCAATGCGAGTGCCACAGGCATTCCCATTTTCGACCTAGAACGTGTCGAGGTATTACGCGGCCCACAAGGCACGCTATGGGGTAAAAATACAACCGGCGGTGCGATCAATATTGTTTCCAAGAAACCTACCTTCTCGGAAACCCCTGAAGGCTATGCCAAGGTGGATTACGGTAGCTTTGGCGACAAGGTAATTCAAGGTGCCGTAGGCGGCACTATTGTTGATGAGCGCATCGCGGGTCGCATCTCCTTCTACAACCAGGACCTCGATGGCCGCTTCACCAATCGATTCAATGGCAAAACCAGTGGCGGCGTTGAAGATTCAGTGATTCGTGGGCAATTGTTGTTCGCACTGACGCCTGACCTTGATGCCTTATTGAATGTATATCACCGCAAATACAAAACCGATGGCAATGTCGGTACGGTCTACAGCCGGACGGGGGAATTCCGCAATGGTTACAGACCCAGCCGGAATATCAATCATGTCAGCAGCAATGCCGAAGAAAGTAACGATGTTACACAAAACGGGATTTCATTGAATGTCAATTGGCAACTCGGCAAGCTGACCCTTACCTCAATCACTGCATATGCAGACTACAAAACCGAGGCCTTTACCGATACTGACAATTCCCCCTTGGAAATTGGCCGTGGATACACAGATGCCAAAAGCAAGCAATGGACACAGGAATTCCGATTGGCGTCTCCTCGTGAAGATCGCTGGAATTGGCTGACAGGCTTCTTCTATTTCAAGGAGGATATCGACTCGTTTACGGCTGCTGCAAGACTGCCTAACGGTACTGTACCGCAGCTGGCAGGCTCATCCCAACCCGTGAGTTTCAACTCCACCGACTTGTCACATCACACTGAAAGTTATGCCATTTTTGGTAGCACAACCTATAACTTTACTGACAAATTCGACACCACGCTTGGCGCACGCTGGACGACTGAGGAAAAGGAATACAACCTCAATCGCTTGAACAATACGACTGGAACAGCCTCCTGGTCTGACCTGGGATCATGGTGGAGCAGCTACAACGGTGGCATTGGTGGTACAGGCACATTCACTGATGCTCGCAGTAAGCGCTGGAACGCTTTTACTTACGACATCACGCCGCAGTACAAGATTACGGACACTGATCGCGTTTACTTCAAATTTTCTCGTGGCATCAAGTCCGGCGGCTACAACACCGCTGCAGCCAATCCATTGGCCTTGAATACATTGAAGCCGGAAGAGTTGAACGCCTATGAAATCGGCTATAAATCCGAGTGGTTGAATGGGCGCTTGAATTTCAACGCTAACGCCTTCTACTACGACTATAGCAATGTTCAGGTCAACGTCGTCGGTACGAATCTGGCCGTGCCTATTTCCTATTTGCAGAACGTGGAAAAAGCCAGCGTCAAGGGTGCCGAATTTGAAGTTGAAGCCCTGCCTACCAATAACCTTCACCTGAATGCCAACATCGGCATACTCAAGACAGAATTCGAAAAATTCGACATCCAGAATGGTGGCGGTAACCACGATGGCAATGAGTTTGTACGGGCACCTCGCTGGAGTGCTCAATTGCGTGGCACTTACAACATTCCGCTGGCAAACGGCAGCAGAGTATTGCTGGGAGCGGATGCACGCTATCAGGGCAAGCAATATTTCTTTGTTGTGCCACAGGATAACGACTTGCTGAACCAAGGCGCCTACACATTGGTAAACGCACGTATCAGCTATCTGACCAAGAACGATAAGGTTGAGCTGACTGGTTACGTCAACAACCTGTTCGACAAGGAATATCGCTACCACGCCCTGCCAGCTAGCGCCCCCGCAGGCACAGCTATTTCAGGCAACACAGTGTATTGGGGTAACCCAAGAACAATTGGTGCTTCTTTGACTTTCCGTTTCTAGGCATTCCATCGCCCGGTAACAAAAGCATAGGCACACATGAAAAAGAACAGCCTCAACATCAGGCTGTTCTTTTCTTTGCGCGCTTGCAACATCAATACAACTGATGGTCTTGCCAACTGTCTGGCAAGCAAGTGTTAAACCTTAATGAGTAGCCCACCCTAATGAAGCAATACCCTCTCATTCGCTGCCTGCTTTTGTATCGCTATATGCCATACAAATTTGCATTGACTGCAGCCTTGTTCACCCTCGTCAATATCGGCATGGCATGGCAGCTATGGCTAGTCGGCCAAGCGGTCAACGATGTACAGAGCGGCAATGCCATTAGCAGGCTGGCGGATGGCAGCCTGGAATACTCACAAGCACTGCACTGGATCGTTTTATTGCTGCTGGTCGCCTTTGGCAGGGGCATATTGCAATATGTCGGCGGCCTAATGTCGCTGGTGATCGGCCAGGACCTGCTCACCATCCTGCGCGAGCGCATCCTGCATCAGGTGCAGCGGCTAGACCTCGCCTACCACTGGCGGCACGGCATGGGCGAAATGGTCACGCGTACTACGCGGGATGCCGATAAGGTACGCGATGCATTGATCAACTTCTGGCGCCAGGTGTTCGAGGCCAGCCTCTGGGTGCTGGTTTCCGTCGCCCTGCTCTCCTGGTATCACCCGTGGCTGGGCCTGGGCACGCTGGCATTCACGCTGGGTGGCATTGCATTATTCGTCACACAGACAGAAAAACTGGTAACGCTGGATCGTGCCGTAGGTGCAGCCTACGATGCGGTCAACCAGGAACTAAGCGAAGGCGTGAACGGCGTACGCGTCATCAAGTCCTTTGGCCTGGAACAGCAACGCGTCGCAGTATTCACGACGCTGGTTCAGAGCTTCATGCAGAATGCACGCAGCGCACTGGCCTATGCCGCCTCGCGTATTCCCCTGCCTCAGACTGTAGTCGCCTTGAGTCATGTCTGGATCCTGGCTGTGGGGGCATACCTGGTGCAGCAAGGTACGCTGAATATCGGCGAATTGGTTGCCTCAGTGCTGGTCGCTAATACGCTGGTGTTCCGTATCGAGGGTATCGGCCGGGTGATCCAGATTTTCGCCGATGCGCGCGCATCGGCCGCCCGTATTTGGGAGCTGCTCGACGAGCAGCCGACAATCAAGTCAGGCACCGATTCTGTTCCAGAGGGCGCATTAGGCATCCGCCTGAATCATGTCGGCATCCAATCCCCAGGCCAGGGCAATGCGATATTGCAAGATTGCAATCTGGAAGTCGCGCCTGGTGAGGTGGTGGCGATCGTGGGCATGACAGGCTCTGGCAAAAGCAGCCTGGCGGGATTGCTGCCGCGCTTGCTGGATGCAGATGTTGGCAGTGTAGAAATCGGCTCGCCATGGGCTGGATGGGAAAATGTAAATTCATTTAAATTAAATGAATTAAGAAAAAAAATTAATGTCGTTCCTCAAGAAAGTTTCTTGTTTTCCGACACGTTGGAGGCCAACCTGCGGTTAGCCAAGCCGGAGGCAAGCGAGCAACAAATCCTGCAAGCCCTGGAACAAGCAGGTGCAACAGAAGTACTCGAGAGGCTGAGTGACGGCCTGCAGACCAGACTCGGTGATCGCGGTATCACCTTGTCTGGAGGGCAGAGGCAGCGCATCAGCCTGGCACGCGCATTTCTCGCCGAGCCTGCCATCCTGGTGCTGGACGACTCCACTAGCGCCCTCGATGCGATTACCGAGCGCCAAGTGCTGGACAACATCCGCCAGCTGCGCAACAGCAACGGCCAACCCATCACCGTCATCCTGATTGCCAGCAAGCTATCCACCATACTGCTCGCCGACCGCGTTGCCATGCTCGACCAGGGCCGCATCAGCGCCCAGGGCACACATGAGCATTTATCCACCACCAATGCGCAATACCGCGACCTGCTGGGAGTCAGCCATGGCACATGATTTCCGCGGCGACAAGCCGCTCAATGACATCGAACTGGAACAGGCCTTCGCCCGCAAAAAGCTGGACCGCAGCATGTTCTGGCGCCTGCTGCCGCTGCTGCAGGATGTCAAGGGTCGGATTCTCGCCGTCATCCTGCTCGAAATCGTGCTGGTGGGCGTGATCTTCATCCGCCCGTGGTTCCTGCGCGAGGTAATCGACAACGGCTTCATCCAGACCGCGCAAGGCATCGTCCTCAACACCCCGCTCCTAGCATGGATGTCGGTCGCCACCGGCTTGAGCTGGGCGTTGCGCTTCGGCCTGGGCAGCTTTTCGCAATACCTCGCCGGCACGGCAGCCATCGACATCCTCAACAAGCTGCGTATCCGCGTGTTCAGCCACGTACAGGCATTGAGCGTACGCTATTTCGACCAGACCAAGGCTGGCCGCATCATCTCCCGCGCTGACCGCGATATCGATACGCTGGAACCCTTGCTGGTACAAGGCCCACCCGAGCTATTCTCGGCGCTGCTGCGCCTGGTCGTGGCCTCGATTGCCCTGTGGTGGATTTCGCCCAAGCTGTTTCTAGCCCTGGCCAGCATCGTGCCTTTCCTGATTTTGGGTACTTGGCTGTTCAAGCGCATTTCGGAAAAGATATGGGGACGTGTCGCCGAGGCGCGTGCGCGCTTTACCGCGCACCTGGTGGAAACCGTCTCCGGCGTGCGCATCCTCAAGCAGACGGTTAACGAATCCAGCAACGCGCGCCGTTATCGCGGATTGCTGGAAGACTTCAACAATATCCTCATCAGGGGCTCCATGAAGTCAAGCTGGTTCCTGCCATTGACGCAGGTGCTCAGTACCGTCGGCATGGCGTTCCTGCTCATGGTGGGCGGTATCGGCATCGCGGACCAGGAAATGACGGTCGGTCAGCTCGCGCAGAGCCTGTTCTATGTCCAGCTGTTCCTCGGCCCGCTGCAGGAACTGAACGACTTGTTCGAGCGCTACACTTCTGGCGCCTCGTCGGCGCAACGTATCTTCCTGATGCTGGATACCGAGCCTGAAATCCAGGACCCGGTAGCGCCTGCGACACCCAAACAACAATCGGGCAAGGTCGAATTCGACAATGTCATCTTCGGCTACCTGCCGGAAAAGCCCGTCATCCGCGGTTTCAACCTCGATATCCATCCTGGCAAAGTGCTAGCGATCGTCGGGCCGACCGGCCACGGCAAAAGCACATTGGTACAGTTGCTGACGCGCTTCTATGAGGTCAATGCGGGCGCAGTCAGGATAGACGGTCAGGACGTGCGGGAGTATGCGCAGCAGGATTTGCGCCGCAAGGTCGGCATCGTGTTGCAGGACAACGTCCTATTCTCCGGCACCGTGCTGGACAACCTGCGCCTGGCAGCCCCTGAAGCCAGCGATGAAGCCCTGATTGCTGCCGCGCGCGAACTGGGTGCCGATGAAGTGCTGGAGCGGCTGCCTGCGGGCTACCGTACCGCAGTCGGCCCGCTAGGCGCATTCCTCAGCCACGGGCAGCGGCAACTGGTCTGCCTGGTGCGCGCCTATCTCGCCAACCCGGCTGTGCTGGTGCTAGATGAAGCCACTTCCGCCGTGGATATCCATACCGAGCGCCGCATCCAGACCGCCCTGCGCCGCTTGTGCGAAGGACGCACCGCCATCATCATCGCGCACCGGCTGGCTACCATCCGGGATGCAGACCGTATTGCCGTCATCTGGGACGGCAATATCCAGGAGCTAGGCAACCATCAACAACTTATCCACCAGGGCGGCCCCTACTCCAGGCTTTACCAGGCATACGAAGAAGCCTCCAACGCCAACAACCAACCTGCCTAGCTTCAACCACAGTCAGGGCTACTGTTTCATCATCAACAGTAGCCCTGGTTACTGTTGATTTACAATCATCAATAAATAATAAATAACATTAATAAATTAATTTAATTAATTGATAAATATTTAATTTTAACAATAATCCTATCTATTTTAATTTTGGCATGGAACATGCCACTACTAAGGCTCCAACCTGTTCATCTGCGCAGGCTCAATTACAAGGAGACTCCCCATGTCGTCAGCAAGCTCTCAAAACACTTCCGTTGATACCCTTTGGTACACACGCTGCCCTGTTCCTACCCCGCTCGGCCTTGCAGCGCGTCAGGACTGGTTCAAACAGGAATTCCAGCCCGACAACATCACGATCAACACGCTACAGGAAACCCGCGACCCGGAACTGCTCGAATCGCACTATGACCACAAGCTGCCGCACTCCTTCCGCCAGGGCGGTAACGTCCCGGCCATCTGGGCCCGCGCCAATGGCGCAGATACCAAGGTCATCGGCCTCAACTGGGTTGACGAAGCACAATTGATCCTCGCCCTGCCTGCTTCCGGCATCAAGGAGCCAAAAGACCTCAAAGGCAAGAAAATCGCATTGCCATTGAACCGTATCAGTATCGACCATCAACGCGCCAGCGCATTGCGCGGCATTGTCGTTACGCTGGAAACAGCTGGCCTTTCCACCAAAGATGTGGAATTGATCGATTTTGAAGTGCCGCAATCCGCGCCTGGCTTTGGCTGGGGCAGCGGCACCCGTGTAGCCTATGCAACCGAGCTGGAAGCGCTCAATAGTGGCAAGGTTGATGTCATTTTCACCAAGGGCGCGCGCGGTTACGAAACCGCTGAAGCCAATGGGCTGACCATTGTTTATGACGTACGCAACCACCCCGACCCCAAAGTCCGCGCCAACAACGGCGCTCCACGCCCAATCACGGTCGATGGCGAACTCCTGCGCCAGCGGCCTGACCTGGTAGCCCGCTTCCTGCGCCGCATCGTTGATGCTGGCGACTGGGCAGCAGCGCACGAAGCTGAAACCGTAGCCTACATTGCCAAGGAATCTGGCTCCACCGACGACTACGTACGCAAGGCCTATGGCAACGACATCCACCTGAACCAAGGAACTGAGCTGAACCCGGAATTCATCGCCGCACTGGAGGGCTACAAAAACTTCCTGCTGGAATGGGGCTTCATCAAGGCCGACTTCGACGTCAAGGCCTGGATAGACCCAGCCCCGCTGGCCGAAGTGCTGCGCTCGCTCTCGCAAAAAGCAGCGTAATAAGCATATAACAATTAACCATAACTACTGCTGGTGCAGTATGGTTAAAATCAAGGCAGCCTTCACCAATGAGGGCTGCCTTATTTATTATTGATGGCCAGCCACACAGGCCATTAATGTAGTTCAGAGAATCAATCAGGAGGCCTCAACATGGCAACACTACGCTTAGGCGATACCGCACCCGACTTTACCCAGGATTCCAGCATTGGCACACTCTCCTTCCATGAATGGCTGGGTGATAGCTGGGCCATCCTGTTTTCCCATCCTGCGGATTACACGCCAGTTTGCACAACAGAACTCGGTGCCACTGCCAAGCTTGCGGAAGAATTCAAGAAGCGTAATGTCAAACCCATTGCGCTCTCCGTTGACCCGGTAGACTCCCACAAGGGCTGGATCACCGACATCAATGAAACCCAGGGCACGGAAGTCAACTTCCCAATCATTGCCGACGCAGATCGTAAGGTGTCGGAGCTCTACGACCTGATCCATCCCAACGCCAGCACCACCGCCACCGTGCGCTCGGTATTCATCATCGACCCGAACAAGAAAATCCGCCTGACGCTGACCTACCCCGCTAGCACCGGTCGCAACTTCAACGAAATCCTTCGCGTGATCGACTCGCTGCAACTGACCGAATATCACAGCGTTGCCACCCCGGCTAACTGGGAAGACGGTGACGATGTCGTCATCGTGCCCTCGATCACCGACCCGGAAGTGCTCAAACAGAAATTCCCTAAAGGCTATAAAGCCATCAAGCCGTACTTGAGGCTCACCCCTCAGCCAAACAAATAACCAGTTATGTAGCAAAGCAATGTCCGCTCAGCCCGTACATTGCTCTTCAGGGCATATAAATAAATGTCCGACATATACAAAAACCAAGAGCCTGATCTAGACGAGAATATTTGATTCAAAAAGGAAATTTCTACTCAGGCAAAATAAGCATAAAACCGACATTAAAAAACTATCGTTTTTTTGCAGAAAATAGTTGACCACTCCCCGCCAGGCCAGTATAGTAGCGGCTTCTCGATTCCCCGATAGCTCAGTCGGTAGAGCAACGGACTGTTAATCCGTGTGTCCCTGGTTCGAGCCCAGGTCGGGGAGCCAAATAGAGAAAGGCCCACAGAAATGTGGGCCTTTTTTCTTTTTACGGCAATCTTCGTAGCTTCCGCAAATCACTTTCCGCTGATCAATAGAGCTGTGTGTTGCGTTTTTACCACTCCATCAAAACTTACTTAAGAGTCTTACTGACTATCCGTCGATAATATATTGCACTACAAAACTTAATAGCCGGTCTTGATCTCATAAGGTTTTCTAAGATTTGCCAAATCTTTTATCATGATCAGCTGATATCAAACTCTCAGTTAGTCATCTAATGGTGTATTTAAATATTTTCCTTGTCGCTTTTCTCGCATTTGCTTTGAGTATGATTTGCGGTGGGGGTGCCGGACTTTTGTTAATCCCTATTCTAGGTTACGCCCTACCAGCAGCACAGGTTCCCGCGGCTCTATCCATCGGCACATCCATCAGTTCCATTACCAAGCTTTATCTATTCTTCCAGCAGATTAACTGGAATATTGTGAAACACTTTCTGCCATTTGCACTGCCTGGCGTTCTGGTTGGAGCATGGCTATTAAGTTATCTGGCACCCATGTATATAGAGTTATGCATGGCACTATTCCTTGTATCTAACTTACCCTATCTTTTCAGAAAAGAACCTGCAACCTCAGGGGGAAATCACCCCACGCTCTCAAATCACTTTCTAAAACTAATCGGGTTCTTAGCTGGCTTCATCTCTGCACTTACTGGTGCTGTAGGCGTGTTGTTTAATAGAGTGTATCTGCGTTATGGGCTGTCAAAAGAAGAAATCGTCGCAACCCGGGCGGCTAATGAGATCATCCTGCATATTGTCAAATTATGCTTATATGCCTCATTTGGGCTGTTCACGATAAAAGCGTTCTATATCGGCATGTTGGTCGCAGTAGCAGCCGTCGCCTCGACCTACCTAATGAAATATGTGCTGCCCAAGATATCCATCAAGGTATTTAGCAAGCTTGGCTATAGTGCCATGGTACTGTCAGGTGTATTACTCTTGAACAGTGCAATAGTAAGAATTCAGGAGGCCCACAACCCCAATATTGACATTGCCAGGGTATCAAAAGGTTACGACGCCACATTCAACTGGGATGACTTGATCTACACCATTGAATTCAAGTATGGAGAAGGTTTTGAGTTCGAGAAAATCATTCCCTTCTCAGATCTTGATCAAGCGAGACAGGCTTATGTACGCTCACAAGACTCAGGAGCTGCCAAAATTGTGATTGAGAAAGTCTACGCCTTGAAAAAAATATCCTACGAGGCATATTACTATGATCACGGAGATCAGCTCATCAAGAAGATCAAGTTTCCCTGAGCATATCAAACCACTACCCCATGCACATCATCTCCTTTACGAAACAACCATAGACACTATCCCTAAATCCATATCTATTCATGTTATCTGCTTATGTATTGCTAGACCTTGAAACCACGGGTGCAACTCCTGTCAAGGACCGCATTACCGAAATCGGCCTGATCCGTTACGAGAATGGGGTTGAGGTAAAACGCTGGCAAACCTTGATCAATCCAGAAATGCACATTTCGCCGTTTATCCAGTCCATTACCGGCATCAGCAATGCCATGGTGAAGGACGCCCCCTTATTTCAAGACATCGCCCAAGAGCTTCTCTCACAAATACACGGGACAGTGCTATGCGCCCACAACGTGCGCTTCGATTATGGATTTCTGAAGAACGAGTTCAAGCGCTTAGGCATCACTTTGCGACAACATGTGCTCAGCACCGTGAAGCTGTCACGCAAGCTTTACCCTGAATATAAAAGCCATGGCCTAGATGCCATCATTGCGCGCCACGGCATCGTCTGTGCAGCCAGACATCGCGCCATGGGCGATGTGGAGGTGATGGCAGAATTCCTGCACATTGCAGAAGCAGAGCATGGATTGGAAACATTGCAGGCCACGGCAGAGGAATTGCTCAAGGGCCAGTCCATACCCACTGATATCGACCCGCAGTTGATCGAGGATATCCCGGAGACCCCCGGCGTTTATCTCTTCTACGGCGAGAACGCTTTGCCGCTTTATGTAGGAAAGAGCGTCAACCTGCGCAACCGGGTGCTATCCCATTTCAACAGCGATCATTCGCGTGCTCGCGGCATGCGTATCGCCCAGGAAATCAAGCATATTGAATGGATAGAAACCGCCGGGGAATTTGGCGCCTTACTGCTGGAGGCCAGGCTCATCAAGGAGCGCCAGCCGATACATAACCAGCAGTTGCGACGGGAGCAGCAGCTTTGCTCGTGGCACTTAGCATTTTCTGCCGACCAATACCCTCTGCTCACCTTAGTCACCCAAAATGACATGACTCAAGAGTTACTGGGCACACTTTACGGCACTTATCGCACCAAGCGCCAGGCCATTGCCGCATTACGCCAGCTTGCTCAGGCACACGCACTTTGTCCGCAATATTTGGGGCTGGAAAGCGGCAATGGCCCTTGCTTTTCATATCAACTCAAGCGTTGCAAGGGCGTATGCTGCAATCAGGAGGCGCCAGAATTGCACTACCTGCGCCTGAAGCAGGCACTGATCAGCCACCAATTGAAATCGTGGCCCTACCCCGGCAAGATCGGCATCCGCGAAACCAATGCCAAGAACGGGAAATCCGCAGTGCATGTATTTGAGCACTGGTGCTACCTTGGCACGGCAGACGATCACGACAGCCTGGAGATGATCAGCCATACCAATACGTCGTTCATCTTCGATATCGATACCTACAAACTGCTGTTGAAACAGCTCAACAAACCCGGCCTGCAATTGCTGCAGCTTTAAAACTCCTGACCGGCCTCATAGGCATGATACAGCGCGGCATAATGTCCGCCCTGGCGCATCAATACATCATGTGCGCCCTGCTCCACCACCTGGCCGTCGCGGATCACGGCAATGCGGTCGGCATCGCGGATGGTGGCCAGCCTGTGGGCGATGATAATAGCCGTGCGCCCTTCGCATAAGCGCCGCAAGGCGTGCTGTATCTTGCGCTCGGTCTGGATATCCACGGCGGAAGTGGCCTCGTCGAGAATCAGGATAGCCGGGTCTGCCAGGTAGGCCCGCACCAGGCAGACCAATTGCCGCTGACCATGGCTTAAATGGCTACCGAGGGCGCCCACCTCCGTCTGGTAGCCATGGGGCAAGCGACTAATGATGTCGTGTACGCCCAATGCCTCCGCTGCACCGATCAGCGCACAATCGCTGGCGTGCGGCCTTGCTAGTCGCAGGTTGTCGATGATCGTGCCGCTGAACAGGACATTGTCCTGCAACACCACGCCAACATGATGGCGCAATACATGCTGCGCCACGGATTTCACATCTTTGCCGTCAACCAGCACCGCACCGCCCTGCACCTCGTAGAAGCGCGTCAGCAATTGCACTAGCGTGCTCTTGCCGTGTCCCGTAGGCCCGACAATCGCCAGCACCTCGCCTGCTTCTACTTTGAGATTCAGGTTACGTATAACCGGGTTTTCGCCGTCCGGATGATAGGAGAACACCACATCGCGGAATTCGACATCGCCCCGCACCTGCGGCAACGGCGTTGGATGCTCGGCATCGCGAATCTCTGGCTGGGTGTCGAGCAGCAGGAAGATGCGCTGGGCGGAGGCCACGCCGTTGATGTAGCGCTCGAAGAGGTCGCCCAGCTCCTGCAATGGCCCGAGGAACATGAAGACATAGAACATGCTCGCAGCCATCTGCCCAAAACTGATATGGCCCAAGGCGACTTCGCGGCCACCGAAGACGATCAGCAGCATCATACCCAGGGTCGTCAGCACGCCGGTGAAATGCGAGAACCAGCCCGACATCAGGGTATTGCGGATCAAGGCGTTGATGAAGTCCTGGATCAGCACGCGGTAGCGGGCGCGGTTGTTTTCCTCTTGCACCGCCTGCTTGATCAGGCGCACGCCGGCCACCGTCTCGACCAGGTGTGCCGTGAAGCGCGCGCGGTTTTCCGCCACCCTGGCGTAATTGCTCTGCGCCAGGTATTTGAACAGCCATGTCGCCCCGAATAGCAAGGGAATCACCGAAGCCAGACTAAGGAACAACACCGGCGAGGTCAGCCAAAGCAGTATCCCGGCCACCACACTGCGCAACAAGGCCGATAATAGCTCTGGCGGCCCTTGTATCATCAAGGGCTCAAGGCTGTCGACGTCGCGATCTATGCGCGAGACGATACGGCCGGACTTGGTACGGTCGAAATAGCCCACGCTCAAGTGCTGCACATGGTTGAACACGCTCACGCGCAAGCTGTTCAATACCCGGATCGCCGCCGAGCCGGAAAGGAACTGGGAGACGCCAGCCAGCCCGAAACGCCCAGCCCAGGAAACGGTCATGCCGACCAAGGCCCACAGGATGAGATGCGTATTGAGGCTATAGCTTCCCGCCAGGCTTTTCACCAGGCCATGGTCGATCACCTGCTCGATTAGGTAAGGCCGCAGGAACACGAGCGCAACCAGCACTATCTCCGCAATGATGGCCCCGGCCACGAAATGCTTCACCGGGCGTAGCAAAGGTAACAGGCGCCAGAACATGCCGCGCTGCAATTTCTGCTGCGCCAGCATTTCTTCAAGCTCGATGTCGGACATGACGCGCAGTGCGGGTGCTTTATCATTGGCCATTGTCCACCTCC
>VFQQ010002152.1_pt1 | contig 23602 bp, 24 predicted proteins | sample 3512341 | NCBI WGS metagenome assembly VFQQ01 (sample SAMN10412373, study PRJNA504923) | tailings metagenome | isolation source: Relicate 2 Philex TSF1 revegetated site | place: Philippines: Tuba, Benguet | collected 2017-08-29 | reverse complement strand
GCCCTTCCCGCTCATGCCTGAAAACCGACGTGTTTTCGAGCGCCCTTGACGATGTCAAGATTCGTAACTAAATAAGTTACATGAAACGAAACAGCAAACTTTCCTCGACCCTGCACATCCTCGTCCACATGGCCGAGGCGCGGGAAGGTGTTCAAACCTCGGAGCAGCTGGCCTCCTTCATCCACACCAATCCGGTCGTCGTGCGCCGCACCATCGCGGGCCTGCGCGAAGCCGGCATCGTCGCCTCGGCGCGCGGCCATGGCGGCGGCTGGCAGCTTGCGCGGGCGCCGGAGGCGATTTCGCTGGCCGAGATCTGCTCGGCGCTCGGCGAGACGCTGCTGCCTTTCAGCACCGAACCGGAAAGCCCCGGCTGCCTGGTCGAGCAGGCGGTGATTGCGGTGCTTGACGATTTTCGGGCCGAGGCGGAACGCCTGCTTCTGCAAAAGCTTAGCCGTGTGACGCTCGCCGACATCGCCGCCGATTTCCGCCGCCGCTATGCCGCACTTGGAGTGACCGACCATGCCGTATGACATCGTCATCGTCGGCGGAAGCTTTGCCGGCCTGGCTGCTGCCACGCAGATCGCGCGGGCGCGGCGCCGGGTGCTGGTGATCGACGCCGGCCTTCCTCGCAACCGCTTCGCCGAACATTCGCACGGTTTTCTCGGACAGGACGGGCGCACGCCGGCCGAAATCCTTGCAAACGCGCGCAGGCAGCTTCTCGCCTACCCGACGGCAAAAATCGTCGATGGTGAGGCTACCAACGCGGAAGCCACGGATTCTGGCTTTCGCGTCGGGACCGGAAGCGGCCAAACGTTCGAAGCATCGCGGCTGATCCTGGCGACCGGCGTGCGCGACACGCTGCCGGACATTCCCGGCCTTGCCGAGCAGTGGGGCAAGACCGTGCTGCACTGCCCTTATTGCCACGGCTACGAGGTGGCAGGCGGTTCGCTCGGGGTTCTCGCGACGGGCCCGATGGCCATCCATCAGGCGCAGATGATTGCCGACTGGGGCGATGTGACGTTGTTCACCAATGGCGTTTTCGTGCCGAACGCGGAGCAGATGCAGGCGTTGAGAGCGCGCAATGTGACGGTCGAGCCCGCCAGCGTTACCCAGGTCGAAGGCGACGATGGCCTTCTCCTCAAGCTCGACGACGGCAGCGCTCAAAAGATCAAGGCGCTTTTCACCGCACCGCGCACCAGCATGACGAGCACGCTTGCCGAACAGCTGGGCTGCGAATTCGTCGATGGAATATTCGGGCCTGTAATCAAGGTAGACGAGCGCCAGCAGACGACGGTGCAAGGCGTCTATGCCGCAGGTGACGCCGCGCGCGAGCCTCACAATGTGGCCTTCGCCGTCGCGAACGGCACATGGGCCGGCGTGGCGGCCCATCAGTCGCTGATCTTTGGATAGTTTTCGCTCAGGCCACTTCGCGGTGATCGCCGGCGATCCTGAGGCGCGTGCCGGCGGCATTGAGCGCGGCGACGATCTCGCGCGGCGGCATCCTGTCCGTCGCCAGTTCGCCGAAGCCGGAAAAGCCGCAGACCTGAACGAGACCCTGCCTGCCGAATTTGGTGTGGTCGGTAATCACGACCGTTCGGGTGGCGCGCGACAGCACCATGCGGGCGAATTCGGCTTCCTCGAGATCGTAGTCCATCACGCCCATCTGCGCGTCGATCGCGCCCATGGAGATTATGGCGTGGTTGACGCTGAACCGGCTGACGAACTCGATGGCCGAGACGCCGAAGGCAGCACCTGAATCGCTGCGCAGTTCCCCGCCGGCCATATAGACCTTGTTGCCGTTGACGGTCGCCAGCGTGCGGGCGATGTCCGACGAATTCGTCACCACGGTCAGCCGGCGGTGGCCGAGAAGCTCGCGGGCGAGATAGCTCGTCGTGGTGCCGGTATCGAGCATGACCGACTCGCCGTCGCGGATGGTCGCGGCAACCAGCTGGGCGATCGCCCGCTTGGCCTCGGCGTTTTCGCGCATGCGCCGCTCGAAGGGCGCTTCGCCGACCAGAGTGGGCAGGCCGATGGCACCATGCATCTTGATGACCGTGCCTTCGCTGGTCATCGGCTTCACGTCGCGTCGTATCGTTTCCAGCGAAACGCCGAGCTTTTCAGCAAGCTCGGCGACGCTGATCGTGCCCTCTTCCTGAATGATCCGCAGTATCTCGCTGTGCCGTTTTGAATGGTTCATGGATCGCCGTGTCAGATGCCGTCATCTATGCCCGGTTTATAAGCAATTATGTGGTATTTTACAACTAGCTTACGTTAATTCGGGCAAAAAAACACAAAAGACCACAAATTTCCATTGACAGCCACCTGACGTTGCGTGACACTCATCCTCAGGGAACAGACCTGAAGCCGGCTGAAAAACACAGGCAACCGCAGCTTCAGGCGCATAACGAATATGAAAACGATGAGCAGGAGGGTCAGCATGCCATTGGGCACCCGCACCATCAGTTCCGCGTTCGGCGCGTTAGCGCTATCGGCGGCTGCCCTCCTCTCATCGTCGCAGTGGGCGGGGGCCCAGGAGTCGACCGATCCGATCAAGCTGACGCTGCATGACTGGACCGGACAGCTCATCACGACCCAGATCATGGGCGAGGTGCTGAAGAAGGCAGGCTACAGCGTCGACTATGTGCAGGCCGATTATCTGGCGCAGTTCGCCGGGCTCGAGACGGGCGATCTCGATGTCGCGATGGAAATGTGGGAAACCACCGGCCGCGACGCCATGGACGCCGCGACCGCCACCGGAAAGGTCGAGAACTTCGGCCCGACCGGCATGAAGGCCAAGGAAGAGTGGTGGTTTCCCGATTACATGAAGGAAAAGTGCCCCAGCCTTCCGAATTGGGAAGCGCTTAAGGACGAGAAATGCGCCGAGGCATTTTCAACCGCCGAAACCGCGCCAAAGGGCCGCTATCTCGGCGGGCCGGTGACCTGGGGCGGCTTTGACGACGAGCGTGTCGAGGCGCTCGACCTGCCCTTCGAAGTGATACATGCCTGCACGGACGCGGCACTCTTCGCCGAGCTCGAAAGTGCCTATCAGCGCAAGGCGCCGATCCTGCTCTGGATCTACGCGCCGCACTGGGCACCGGCCAAATACAAAGGCGAGTGGATCGAATTCCCGGAATACACGAAGGAGTGCTACACCGACCCGAAATGGGGATCGAACCCGGACGCCCAATATGACTGCGGCAAGCCGCATGGCGAAATCTGGAAAGTCGGCTGGGCCGGTGTGAAGGACAAATGGCCGGGCGCCTACAAGGCGATCAAGGCCTTCACCATCGACAATGACGAAATGGGCCAGATGATCACCAAGGTCGATCTCGACGGCAAGAAGGTGGACGAGGTCGTGACCGAGTGGATGGGCGCCAACGAACCGCGCTGGTCGGAGTGGATCAAGAAATAGACTGGAAATTGCCCCTGCCCGCCGCCCTCGTGCGGCGGGTTTTTTTTGCTTTCACAGACAATTCCAGCCCGGATGGACGATGACCGCATCGGAACCAAAACTCATCTGCCGCAATGTCTGGAAGGTTTTTGGTTCCGGCGCCGGGGAATTTCTGGCCTCCAGGGATGTGGACACGTCACTTGCAGGTCTTGGCAAAGCCGGGCTGGTCGGGGCGGTGCGCGACGTCAATCTGGAAGTCCACGCCGGCGAAATCTTCGTCATCATGGGGCTGTCCGGCTCCGGCAAGTCGACACTGGTGCGCTGCCTGTCGCGGCTGGTCGAGCCGACATCGGGCGAAATCCTGTTCAATGGCGAGAACCTGCTGGCGGCGAGCGAAAGCCGCATGATCGAAATCCGCCGTCACCAGATGGGCATGGTGTTCCAGCATTTCGCGCTGCTGCCGCATCTTACGGTGCTGGCCAACGTCGCCTTCCCGCTCGAAGTGCAGGGCGTCGAGCGCGGGGCGCGCGAGGCGCGCGCGAAGAAGATGATCGATCTGGTCGGGCTCTCGGGCAAGGAGAATTTCTTCCCGCGCGAGCTTTCCGGCGGCCAGCAGCAGCGCGTCGGCATCGCGCGGTCGCTGTCCGTCGAGCCGGAACTGTGGTTCCTCGACGAGCCGTTTTCGGCGCTCGACCCGCTGATCCGGCGCGAGATGCAGGACGAGTTCATGCGCCTGCAATCGGTGCTGAAGAAAACCATCGTCTTCATCACCCATGATTTCGACGAGGCGATAAGGCTGGCCGACCGCATCGCCATCATGAAGGACGGCGCGATCGTGCAGGCGGGCACGCCGGAGGACATCGTGCTTCATCCGGCCACGCCCTATGTCGCGGAATTCACCCGCAACGTGCCCAAGGCCAAGGTGGTCAAGGTCGGCTCCATCATGCGCGCGGCCAAGTCGGCTGCCGGCACTGGCACGACCGTGCGCGAACGGGCAACAATCGCGGAAGCCGCCCCCATCTTCGCCAATGTCGACCGGATCGGCGTGGTCGACGCCGGCGGCAAGCCTGTGGGCGTGCTGCATCGCGACGATGTCGTCGAATTGATGATGCGGGGGTGAAGATGTCAAAGCTTTTTTTCACCCCCCTCTGGCCTGCCGGCCATCTCCCCCTCAAGGGGGGAGATCAGCCTTCATTTCGGCTTGCGAAAACCTCCAGCGTTGCGGATGAGGTACTATCGACAAAGCTGCTGATCTCCCCCCTTGAGGGGGAGATGGCCGGCAGGCCAGAGGGGGTTGGCGACGACGCTTTCGCCGGCTTCCCCGCGCTTCACGGGGCGATGCCATGAGCACCCCGACCGTCGACACCAGCCATCGCCGCGCCATCGCCCCGCGCATGGATGGCGGCATGCTGTCGATTGCATGGCTGGCTGCCGGGCTCATCTTCATCGCGCTCTGGCAGTTCGGTGACAGCCTTGCCCGCTGGGCCTTCGACTATCCGAAGGCATGGCAGATTCCACTGGCGCGCTGGATCAGTGATGCGATGAAATGGCTGGTCAACGAAGCGAGCTTCGGCCTCTTCACCTTCACCGACCTGACCCGGTTCATCGCCGACATCGTCAACCTGCCCTACCGGCTGGCGCTCAGCCTGCTTTCGACCGGCTTCCTGTCCGGTCAGGGCTCGAGTGCGGTGCAAATCCTGCCGCCGCTGTCGTGGATCGCGGTGATCGCCGTGGTCACGCTGATCGGCTACCATGCCGGCGGGCGCAGGCTCGCGGCAATCGTTGCCATCTGTTTCGGCTTCCTCGCCGTCTTCGGCCAGTGGCAGAGCGCCATGGTGACGCTGGCGTCGATCCTCGTTGCCGTGCCTCTCGGCGTTATCGGCGGGCTGCTGCTCGGCATCGCCGCCTATCGCTGGCCGCGCTTCGAGACGGCGCTGACGCCCATTCTCGACCTGATGCAGACCATTCCGGTCTTTGCCTATCTGGTGCCGATCCTGTTCCTGTTCGGCTTCGGTCCGACGGCGGCGATCGTCGCGACACTGATCTACGCCATGCCGCCGATGACGCGCATCACAGTTTTGGCGCTGCGTGCGGTGCCTTCCGAATTCCGCGACCTCGGCAACATGATCGGCTGCACGCGCCGGCAGATGACCTGGCGGGTGCTGGTGCCTTCGGCCAAGGACAGCCTGATGGTCGGCGTCAACCAGGTCATCATGCTGTCGCTCAACATGGTCATCATCGCCTCGATGATCGGCGCCGGCGGCCTCGGCTTCGACGTGCTGGCGGCGCTGCGGCGGCTCGACATCGGCGCGGGGCTGGAAGCGGGCCTTGCGATCGTCGCCCTTGCCATAGCGCTTGACCGGCTGAGCCAGGCCTATGCCGCGCGCGCCGGTGCGCCGGTAGCACCCGCCGCCACCGGCGGTTTCGTCGCCCGACACCCTTATACGATTGCCGCCATCGCGGTGATCCTCGTTACGGGAGTCGCCGGGCTTGCCCTGCCGGCGGTGCAGACCTATCCCGATGCGCTGAAACTTTCGACCGGCTCGTTCTGGTCGAATGTCGTCGGCTGGATCAACGTCAATTTCTTCGACACGTTCGAGGCGATCAAGAACGCCGTCCTGCTCAACATACTGATCCCGTTCAAGCGCCTGCTCGGCGGCCTGCCCTGGCTCGGCGTGATGGGGTTGCTCGCCTTTGCCGGCTGGCGGCTCAGCGGCTTGAAACTCGCGGCAATCGTCGGCGTGCTCGCCTTCCTCATCGCCGCCACCGGCCAGTGGGAAAAGGCGATGATCACCACCTATCTCTGCGGTATCTCGGTGGTCGTCGCTGCCCTTCTCGGCATTCCGATCGGCATAGTGTCGGCCGAGCGGGCGCGGCTGTGGAGCTGGGTGCGCGTCATCATCGACACGCTGCAGACGCTGCCTTCCTTCGTCTATCTGATGCCGGCGGTGATGCTTTTCCGCGTCGGCGATTTCACCGCCATGATCGCTGTCGTCGCCTATTCGATCGCGCCGGCGATCCGCTACACGGTGCATGGGCTGATGAAGGTCGACCCGCGCCTGATCGAGGCCGGCCGCGCGATGGGCTGCACGCCGTTCCAGATTCTCACCAAGATCAAGCTGAAACTGGCGCTGCCGGAAATCATGCTGGGGCTGAACCAGACGATCATGTTCGCGCTGTCGATGCTGGTGATTACCGCGCTGGTCGGCACGCGCGATCTCGGGCAGGAGGTCTATATCGCGCTGACCAAGGCCGACACCGGGCGCGGGCTGGTTGCGGGGTTTGCCGTCGCCTTCATCGCAATTATCGCCGACCGGCTGATCTCGGCGGGAGCAGCGCGAACCAAGGCGAGGCTGGGGTTGGTGTGATGGTGTCTGTTCGAAGATTTAGCGATGCGAAAAGCACCCCCACTCCGTCGCGCTACGCGCGCCACCTCTCCCCCTGCCCGGGGGAGAGGAAATGCTGCCGCAATGCCGGCGCTTATCCAGCTGGGTTTCCTCTCCCCCGGGCAGGGGGAGAGGTGGCCCGAAGGGACGGAGTGGGGGTGCTTCATCTTGCGAGGCACAGTTGCCCATGACCGCCACCCTCGACCGCATCCGCGCCCTGCCCTGCTGGACCGGCAGCATCGCCATCGAGCCGCTGAATGGTGGCTTGAGCAACGAGAATTTTCTGGTCACCGATGCTGCCGGAAAGCACGTCGTGCGTTTCGGAAAGGATTATCCGTTCCACCACGTCTATCGCGAACGCGAGATCATGACGGCGCGGGCGGCTTTCGAAGCAGGCTTTGCGCCTGAACTGCAATATGCCGAACCGGGCGCGATGGTTACCGCCTTTCTCGGCGCAAGAACCTTCGGGCCGGACGACGTGCGCGAGAACCGCGTCCGCATCGCAGAGCTGGCGCGGCGCTTCCACGAGGAGATGCCGAAGTATATTTCCGGCGCCGGTTTCATGTTCTGGGTGTTCCACGTCATCCGCGACTATGCCCGCACGCTTCAAGCCGGCGGCAGCCGCATGACGGCAGAGCTGCCCCAATATGTCGCGCTGGCCGACGAACTGGAGCGCGCGCAGCTGGCGCTGCCGGTGGTGTTCGGCCATAACGACCTTTTGCCGGCTAATTTCCTCGATGACGGCAACAGGCTGTGGCTCATCGATTTCGAATATGCCGGCTTCAACACGGCGATGTTCGATCTCGCCGGCATCGCCTCCAATGCCGGCATGTCCGAGCAGGAATCGCAGGAACTGCTCGAAGTCTATTTCGGCCATGCGCCGGACATTCCGCTGCGCCGCGCCCATGCGGCAATGCAATGCGCATCACTTCTGCGCGAGGCGATGTGGAGCATGGTCTCCGAACTTCATCTTGCCGCACCGGGGGCCGACTACGTCGCCTACACGGCGGAGAACCTGTCGTGCCTCGATACCGCGCTCGAACACTACCGCATGACTTATGGAAAGACCGCATCATGACCCTGCCATCCCATGCCCAGATCGTCGTCATCGGCGGTGGCATCATCGGCTGCTCGACAGCCTATCATCTGGCGCGCGACCACAAGGCCGATGTGGTGCTGCTGGAACAGGGCCGGCTCACTTCGGGTTCCACATGGCATGCGGCAGGGCTGGTCGGGCAATTGCGTTCGTCGGCCTCGATCACGCGGGTGCTGAAATATTCCGTCGATCTCTACAAGCGGCTGGATGAGGAAACCGGGCTGGCGACCGGCTGGAAGATGACCGGCTGCCTGCGGCTCGCCACCAACCAGGACCGCTGGACCGAGTTTAAGCGGCTGGCGACCACGGCCAAGAGCTTCGGCATGGAGATGCATCTGGTCTCGCCGGAGGAGGTCAAGCGCATGTGGCCGCTGATGGAGACCTCCGATCTCGTCGGCGCGAGCTGGCTGCCGACCGACGGCCAGGCGAGCCCCTCCGACATCACGCAGTCGCTGGCCAAGGGCGCGCGCATGCATGGTGCGAAGCTTTTCGAGGAGGCGCGCGTCACCGGCTTCGAGATGAAGGATGGCCGCATCACTGTGGTGAAGACCAACAAGGGCGACATCGCCTGCGAGAAAGTGGTGAACTGCGCCGGCCAGTGGGCGCGGCAGGTGGGCGCGATGGCCGGCATCAACGTGCCGCTGCAGCCGGTCAAGCACCAGTACATCATCACCGAGAAGATCGAAGGGCTTTCCACTGACGCGCCGACGATCCGCGACCCCGACCGGCTGACCTATTTCAAGGAGGAAGTCGGCGGGCTCGTGATGGGCGGATATGAGCCGAACCCGATCCCGTGGACGACCGGAGACGTGCCCAACGACTGGGAATTCCGCCTGTTCGACGACGATTTCGACCATTTCGAACAGCATATGACGCAGGCCATCGCCCGCGTGCCGGCGCTGGAAAAGGCCGGCGTCAAGCAAATGATCAACGGGCCGGAAAGCTTTACGCCGGACGGCAATTTCATCCTTGGCGTCGCGCCGGAATGCTCGAACATGTTCGTCGGCGCCGGCTTCAACGCCTTCGGCATCGCCTCGGGCGGCGGCGCGGGCTGGGTGCTGGCGCAGTGGGCCATCGATGGCGAAGCGCCGCTCGATCTGTGGTCCGTCGATATCCGCCGCTTCTCCGGCCTGCACCGCGACCGGCAATGGGTGCTGGACCGGACGCTGGAAGCCTATGGAAAGCACTACACGATCGGCTTTCCGCATGAGGAATATCAATCCGGCCGGCCGCGCATCGTCTCGCCGCTCTATGAGCGGCTGAAGAAGCATCGCGCCGTCTTCGGCTCGAAACTCGGCTGGGAGCGGCCGAACTGGTTTGCGCCCGAAGGCATGGAGGCGAAGGACGTCTACTCCATGGGCCGGCAGAACTGGTTCGCGCCGGTCGGCGACGAGCACCGCCATGTGCGCGAGGCGGTCGGCATTTTCGACCAGTCGTCCTTCGCCAAATACGAGATGAGCGGGCCGGATGCGCTGAAGGCGCTGGACTGGATTTGCGCCAACGACGTCAACAAGCCGGCCGGGCGGTTGACCTACACGCAAGCCCTCAACACGCGCGGCGGCATCGAGGCCGATATCGTCGTTGCGCGGATTGCCGAGGAGAAATTCTACATCGTCACCGGCACCGGCTTCCGCACGCACGACCTGTCGTGGATCAGCGATCACATTGCGGCCGGCCTCGACGTGAAACTGACCGACGTGACCGAGGAATTCGGTACGCTGTCGCTGATGGGACCGCGCGCACGGGATGTGCTGTCGGCGGTAACCGACGCAGATGTCTGCAACAGCGCCTTCCCGTTCGGCCATGTCCGCGAGATCGTCATCGCCGGCCACACGGTTCGGGCATTGCGCCTGACCTATGTCGGCGAACTCGGCTGGGAACTTCATGTGCCGATCGGTGCCGCCGGCGAAATATTCGATGCGCTGATGGAAGCGGGCAAGCCGCATGGCATCCGCCCGGTCGGCTATCGCGCGCTGGAATCGCTGCGGCTCGAAAAAGGCTACCGTGCCTGGGGCGCCGACATCACGCCCAACGACACGCCGCAGGAAGCCGGTCTCGGCTGGGCGGTGAAGCTGAAGAAGAACACCGATTTCCTCGGCCGCCGCGCCCTGGAAGGGCTGAGCGGCGACCCGCTGAAGAAACGCTTCGCCGGTTTCATCGTCGATGACCCGGACGTGGTTCTGCTCGGCCGGGAAACCATTCTGCGCAACGGCGAGCCGGTCGGCTACCTCTCCAGCGGCGGCTTCGGCTATACGCTCGGCAAGCCGGTCGGTTACGGCTATGTCCGCAACGCCGACGGCGTCAGCGACGATTTCCTGACCAGCGGCGATTATGAACTGGTCGTGGCGATGGAGCGGACCAAGGCACGCATCCATCTCAAGCCGCTTTACGATCCGACAATGGCGAAGGTGAAGGCTTAAGCGCTACGACTATTTCGCGGCGGTAATGTCCCGGCGGCTCGCTTCCAAAGCCGCCGGCGGTTCGTCCTCGATCGTCGGCTTCTCATCTCCCCAGGTCACCGTCTTGTAATCAAAACCATATTCCAGCGTCGGCTTGACGATCTGGAAGTAGGGCGAGAGGTCGAAGTCGCGCGGCGTATAGAGCGAGTGATGGCGGATGTGCAGGATTTCCTGGCGCATATAGGTCGATTGCGCCGAGGCACGGCCGGGCGCTCGGGTGATCTCGGGCAGGATCGGATAGCGGATCTGCTCGTAGGCTTCGGCAATCATCGAGGAGCAGATGGCCCGCGTCGGGTCGCCGGAGCCGAAGGCGATCAGGCGGCGGCGCCAGCGCACCGGTATCGGCGGCGTCGGCAGGAAATAACGCAGCATATCGGTGATGTTCTTCAGGTCGTATTTCAGGCCGAGCCGTTCGATCATGAAGGACACGACCTTGCCGCGGTCGTCCGGCGTCAGGCCGCGCGCCCGGCAGATGCGGGTGTTGTAGGTGCGGTATTTCGACAGCGGCACCGCCACGCAGCCCTCGCCGAGATTGACCTCGATCAGGCGCGGCCGCTCCGAGCCATCTTCCGGCTCGGGCAGAGCGTCGCCGACATAGAAGGCCGAATGCGACCAGGTCGACTGGGTGAGGTATTTGATGACGGCTGAAATCCGCTGGTTGCCCTCGATGAGAAGTATATCGCCGGGCTCCAGCACGCGGCGCAGCGTTTCGGGGTCGGACGGCGTGTAGGGCTCATAGCCCGAAGATTCCTGCTGCAGCCGGGCGGCGAGCCAATGCCCGACCCGGTCGAGCAGCGTGTCCCTCGGGGCCGTCATTGCTCCGTCGCGGGGCGCTCTTCGTCAGCCCCGGCCTGATAGTTCTTCATGATCTTGCGGGCCGTCTTCCTCGGCGCATCGTCAAAAAGCCGTGCGGCCTCGCGCAAGGTATCCTTCTTCAGCGACTTTTCGGAACTTTTGATCAACCGGCGCAGCAGCGCCAGTTCCCTGCCATTGCCCAGCGCCTTGCCCTCTTCATCGATCAGCCGGCGCAGCACGAAAAGGTCGTTCAGTTCGCCAAGCCGCTCTCCCAATTCATCGACCGCCTTGCGGCGCGGCTTTAATGGGCGCGGCCAGAAGGCATGCAGCAGGAGAAGATGCATCCAGTGCGTCTTCACGCATTTGCGCAGCTCGTGAAAGTCTTCAGCCGCGCCGTGTTTTTGCGCCTTTTCGAGCGCGCGCGACGCCTGCCGCATAGCCTTTCGGGCGCCGTCGGCAAGCAGATCGGCAGCTGCCTCCGGTTCGTAGGGCAGCACGAAGGCGCCGAGGGCCATGCTTCCGCGTTCGCAGTCGGCCAGCGCTTCGTCGATATCGGCCTCCAGTCCGGCGCCATTGGTCGACATTGCGGCGCGGCGCGCGACGAGGATGCCGCGCGGGCCGGCGAGCGCGCCATAGGCCGTGTCCTGCGGAAAGGCTTTGACCAGCCGGTCGATCGTTTCGATCAGCGCCGTCGCCTCGCGCACTCCGGCCAGGCTGCGGCCAAGATCGCGATAACGGGCATTTTCGCTGCGGCAGAAATCCTCGTCGGCGGCTCGCACCAGCCGGAACAGGGCGCGCAATCGCTTGAAGCGACGCCGCGACTGGTGAAGCATTTCTTCCGGCGCGGTGCGAGCCGCCGCAAGGTTCTCCATCGCTGTGCCGATTTCCTCGGTAGCGATGCGCCGTATCTCGGCGGTGAGCGGCAAGCTCGGATCGATGCGAAAGTTCATGCAACCTCTCCCGGCCGACCATGCAGCGCCAGCGAAGCGTTGTAGAATTCCGTTTTCCCGGTCACCTCGCGACCAAGCCAGGCGGGCAGCGCACTATTCGGGACATTTTCCGGCGTCTCGAGTTCCGCCATGACCAGCCCGGTCAGATCGCCGCCAAAAACGTCGACTTCGTAGAGATACCCGCCGTGACGGACATTGTAGCGCGTCTTTTCCACGACGCATCCGACGGCAAAGTCCAGCATTTCCTCCGCATCGGCCAGCGGGATCGCATATTCAAACTCGTCGCGGATGCGGGCATGGACGCCGAATTTAAGCGTGAGCAGCGCACCACCCTCGCGGATACGGACGCGCACGGAGCGATCGGGCTCGGCATCGAGATAGAACTGGCGGATCGAAACGGCAGCCTCCGCCAAGGCGCGCCAGCCTTCGCCCTTTACCAGGAACTTGCGTTCGATTTCCTTGGCCATGGCGCGAGAATAAAGCCTACCCGGCCTTCCGGGGCAAGACGATATTGACTTTAATCATTCGATTGATTAAATTGTCGCGATGAATAAGAAACCGACCATCGCGAGCGCGCAGGCGGCACCTTCCCCGTCAGCCGACCAGACGCGCACCGCGCTCATACACGCCGCGTTGACGCTTTTTGGCGCCAAGGGCTTCGACGGCACCTCGACGCGCGAGATTGCCGCCCAGGCCAACGCCAATATCGGCTCCATCGCCTATCATTTCGGTGGCAAGGAGGGGCTGAGGACGGCTGCCGCCGACTATATCGTCGCCACCATCCAGGGCATTGCCGGCCAGGCGCTCGGCAATTTCGAACTTGCTGGCGGGACAAAAATCACGCCGGAAGCTGCCCATGCCCAGCTTAAGGCGGCACTCGAGCGCATGGTCGCATTCGTGGTGGTGCAACCCGAAGCCGGCGAGATCGTGCAGTTCGTGCTGCGCGAGCTTTCCCATCCGACGGCAGCACTGGATCGTATCTATAATGGCGTGTTCGAGCCTACCCACCATCGGCTCTGCGCGATGTGGGCGGCAGCCACCGGCGAAGCGGCGGAAAGCGACGAGACGAAGCTCGTCGTCTTCACCCTTATCGGCCAAGTCATCTATTTCCGGATCGGCCGCGAAGCGGTGAAGCGGCGCATGGGCTGGAGCGAGATCGGCCTGCCGGAAGCAGCCAGGATCGCGGCGGTCGCCGGGCATAATCTCGATGCAATCCTGAACTCCCGGAAAGGCAGGAAGCCATGAGCTTTCTTTGCGCCATCCCACTTGCAGCATCGCTGTTTTCGTCCTGCGCGGGCGAAGCGCCGCTGGCCGTTGGCTATGTCGAGGGCGATTATGTCCTGCTGGCGCCGATCGAAGTTGCGCAGGTGCGCTCGCTCGCCGTCAAGCGCGGAGACCGAACCGAAACCGGCAAGCCGATCGCCATGATGGAGGATGCCGACGCGAAGATCGCCGTCGCGCAGGCTGAAGCCGCCCTTGCCCAGGCGCAGGCCGAGCTTGCCGACCTGCAGATCGGCAAGCGCCCTGAGGAAATCGCTGTGCTGGAGGCGAGCGTGCAGTCGGCCAAGGCTCAGGCCGACGACGCCCAGCGCACATTGAGCCGAACCAAGGACCTGACCACGCGCGGCGTTGCCACGCAGGCACAGCTTGACGATGCGACGACGAAAATGGAGGTCGCGGCAGCGGCGATCGGACAAAGCACGGCCAATCTGGCGGTCGGCCGCCTGCCCGCACGGCCGGAGGCGATCAAGGCCGCGGAGAACGCGGTGAAGGTCGCGCAAGCCAAGCTGGAGCAGGCTCGGTGGCAGCTTTCCAAGCGAACCATCGAAGCGCCCGCGCCGGGCCGCGTCAGCGACATCATCCGCAACCCCGGCGATATCGCCGGACCTTCCGCGCCGGTCATTTCCATGCTGCCGGACGGCGCGGTGAGGCTGAAGGTCTATGTGCCGGAAGCGCAGTTCTCGTCAGTGAAGATCGGTACGGAACTGTCGGTGCGCTGCGATGGCTGCCGCCCCGATCTGAAGGCGAAGGTGAGCTATGTCTCGCCCGACCCCGAATTCACCCCGCCGGTCATCTACTCGCTGGAGACGCGCCAGAAGCTCGTCTACCTCATCGAGGCGCGGCCGGAAGGCGATGCGACGCCATTGCAGCCGGGGCAGATCGTGGATGTGAGTTTAGGGGAGTAGGGGAGTAGGGGAGTAGGGGAGTAGGGGAGTAGGGGAGTAGGGGAAGGTTCGATCGGATGGAAGCGATGTCAAAATTACTCTTACTGCCTTACTCCCCTACTCCCCTACTCCCCTCGTGGGAACCACAATGAACGCCATCGACGTCCACAACCTCGTCAAGCGCTTCGGCACGAAAACCGTCGTCGATCATGTGACGATGAGCGTGGCTGAGGGCGAGATCGTCGGCTTTCTCGGGCCGAACGGCTCGGGCAAGACGACGACCATCCGCATCATGTGCGGGCTGCTGACGCCCGACGAGGGCGACGGCCAGGTGCTCGGTTTCGATCTCAGGACGGAGAGCCTGCAGATCAAGCGCGAGGTCGGCTACATGACCCAGAAGTTCTCGTTCTACGAGGACCTGACCATCGGCGAGAACCTCGAATTCGTCGCCAGGCTCTACCGGCTGAAGCCGGTGGAGGAGCATGTCGCCCGCACGCTGGAAGAATTGGGACTGACCACGCGGCGCGACCAACTGGCCGGCACGCTTTCGGGCGGCTGGAAGCAGCGGCTGGCGCTCGCCGCCTGCATCATGCACAAGCCCAAGCTGCTTCTGCTCGACGAGCCGACCGCCGGCGTCGACCCCAAGGCGCGGCGCGAGTTCTGGGACGAAATCCACCGGCTGGCGCGCGACGGGCTGACCGTTCTGGTCTCGACCCACTACATGGATGAGGCCGAGCGCTGCCATCGCATCAGCTACATTTCCTATGGCAAGCTGCTGGCCACCGGCACGGTGGACGAGGTGATCGCCAATGCCGGGCTGTCTACCTTCGTGGTCAGCGGGCCGAGGCTGAACGAGGTCGCCGCGAGCCTCGAAGGCAAGCCCGGCGTCGAGCAGGTCGCGCCCTTCGGCACGACGCTGCATGTCGTCGGCTCCGACCGGAAGAAGCTGGAAGCATCGCTCAAGGAGATCAAGGCGCGCAAGGACACGAAGGTCGAGCCAGGCGAAACCAGTCTCGAAGACGTGTTCATCCAGTTCATGGCCGGGTCGAAGGACAATATGGCATGAACGCGGTGTTCTCCTTCGCCCGCCTCGGCGCGCTTCTGATGAAGGAATTCATCCAGATGCGGCGCGACCGCATCACCTTCGCCATGATGCTGGGCGTGCCGCTGATGCAGCTTGTGCTGTTCGGCTTCGCCATCAACAGCGACCCGAAGAGCCTGCCGGCGGCGCTGGTCGCCACCAGCAACGACCAATATACCCGCGCCATGGTTTCGGCCCTGCAGATGACCGACTATTACCGCTTCGACTATGTCGCGCAGAGCGCGGCGGAGGCCGAGGAACTGATGGCCAAGGGCGCGGTCTCTTTCGTCGTCACCATTCCGTCCGACTTCGCGCGGCGGGTGGAGCGGCAGGACAGCCCGCAGATACTGATCGAAGCGGACGCCACGGACCCTTCAGCGGCAAGCGGCGCGGTCTCGACACTGAGCACGGTCGCAAGCCAGGCGCTGTTGCGCGAACAGGGCATGCAGGCGGAAGCCGCCGAGACGGCAAAGACCCAGCTTCAGGTGGTCGTGCACAAGCGCTACAACCCGGAAGGCATCTCGCAATACAACATCGTGCCCGGCCTGCTCGGCGTCATCCTGCAGATGACCATGGTGATGATGACTTCCATGGCGCTGACGCGCGAAACCGAGCGCGGCACGATGGAAAACCTGCTGGCCATGCCGGCGAGCCCGGCCGAGATCATGCTCGGCAAGGTGCTGCCTTTCCTGGTGGTCGGCGCGGTGCAGGTGGCGGTGGTGCTGGTGGCAGCCAAGCTGCTGTTCGCCATCCCCTTCGTCGGCTCGCTGTCGCTGCTTCTGTCGGCCGTGCTGGTCTTCGTGCTGTCGCTGGTGCTGCTCGGCTACACGATCTCGACCATGGCGCGCACGCAGATGCAGGCAATGCAACTCACCTTCTTCTTTTTCCTGCCGTCGCTGCTGCTCTCCGGCTTCATGTTCCCCTATCGCGGCATGCCCGACTGGGCGCAGGCTCTCGGTGAGATCTTCCCGCTGACGCATTTCCTGCGCATCGTGCGGGCCGTGATGCTGAAGGGCGCGGATTTCCAGGCGATCGCGGGAGAAGTCAGCGCGCTGGTGCTGTTCGTCTTTCTGTTCGCGGGGCTGGCGCTGTTCCGCTTCCGCCGGACGCTGGACTGAATGGAGCGTTGAAGATGCGATACCGCACTTCAAGATTTCTCGCGCTTGTGCTTGTTTTCGCCCTCATCCTGCCTGTCACGACGCAAGCTACCGAAAGCGATCTTTACCAGACGAAGGCCGTCGTCAGCGGGACAGGCGAGGCACGCCGGGCGCTCGGCTTCAGCGAATGCCTGAGCGACGTTCTGGTGAAGGTTTCGGGCGACCCGCGCCTCTATGACGCCCCCCGCGTCGCGGAGATGGCGAAGCAGGCCGGCGCGTACATCTCCGGCTTTTCCTATCGCGACCGGCTGTCCGGCGTTCCCATCCATGACGAGCAGGGCAGCTACGACAGGCCGCACGACCTGACCTGCGACTTCGACAGGGAAAAGATAGACGCGGCTTTGAATATCCTCGGCCGCGAGCCGTGGACGGGAGAGCGGCCGCGCATCGTCGTCCTACTGAGCATCCGCGACCGGAACGACGCGGAAGAATTACTCGTCGCCGACAGCAGCGGCGCAAGTGACGCGGACATGCGGTTCTCGCTGGCATCTGCCGCTGAAAAGCTTGGGCTAACCATGAAGCTTCCCACAGAGGCGGAAATGACGAAAGCCGCCCTCACCGCCACAACATTACCAAAGGTCGATATCGCGAAGCTCGATCAATCAGCCAGGGCAGATGGCGGCACCGCACTTGCCGGTTCCATGGTCTGGAGCGACGAGGCGCTGGGCTGGGTCGTGGATTGGCGGCTCGCCGCCAAAGCCAAGACATATCAATGGCAGATGCGGGGCGTCGGCTTCGACGACGCATTCAGGAACGGCATGGCGGGCGCCATGCAAATCCTGTCGGGACATGGCCAGCCGGCCACGTCCCGATAGTGATAACTATCTTACAGAGCGGACCGCTCCTCACCCCAAAAGCACACTCTTGCGTTTGTCGCCGCCGGCCTTGCGCCATGCGTTGAGACGATGCGTGGCGGCGGCGAAGGAAATCTTCATCGCCTGTGCGACCGAATAGCGACTCTTGCCCTCGTCGAACAGACGATAGCAGCATTCGACGCCGTCCGCGGTGAGCTTGCCGTCGCAGGTCTTGTTGCGCGGATCGGCGGGATCGAATTTGTGTGCCGGCGGCTGGAGCATGCCCTTCAGGCGTTCGAGGTCGGCCTCGATGCTGGCGATGAGTTCGAGCACGGGCTTGGGATCGAGGGGCTGCTTTTTCGCCGACATCGCGACTTCCTTCTTATGAGTGTATCTTAGCCTATATAGGTGAAGGTATGGCTATAAAAAGGCCGGCGTCTGCTTTTTTGTCGCGGCGGTCCAATCTGCGCTGAGCATTGACCAAAACGAGATATGATCCTAGTTTAGAATGATTCTAAACTAGGTATTTGCAGTCATGCTTTCCCGCGTTTTCGGCCTTGGCCGCCGCCCCTTCGAATCCCTGTCGGAACAGGAAATCCTCGCTCTCGCCATTTCTTCTGAAGAAGACGACGCGCGCATCTACCGCGCCTATGCCGACGGCCTCGCGGAGCAGTATCCCGACTCGTCCAAAGTGTTCGAGGAAATGGCCGAGGAAGAGGATGGCCACCGGGCCGTGCTGATCGAGCTCCATCGCAAGCGCTTCGGCGAGCGCATCCCGCTGATCCGGCGCGAGCATGTGCGCGGCTGGTACGAGCGCAAGCCGGACTGGCTGGTGCGTCCGCTCGGGCTCGACAAGGTGCGCGCCATGGCCGAGCAGATGGAGGACCAGGCCTACCGCTTCTACACCGAGGCGATAAAGCGCGTGTCCGATGCCTCGACACGAAAGCTGCTCGGCGATCTCGCTGCGGCGGAAAAGGTGCACGAATCGCTGGCTGTGCGGCTCGGCCACAAGCACCTGACAGAGGACGTGAAATCGCAGGAGGCCGCGACCGAGCGGCGGCAGTTCATCCTGACCCTGGTGCAGCCGGGGCTTGCCGGCCTGATGGACGGTTCGGTCTCGACACTGGCGCCGATCTTCGCCGCAGCATTTGCGACGGGCGATACATGGCAGACATTTCTGGTCGGCCTGTCGGCCTCCGTGGGTGCCGGCATTTCGATGGGCTTTACCGAGGCCGCGCATGACGACGGCAAGATTTCGGGCCGTGGATCGCCGGTCATTCGCGGGCTTTCCTGCGGCATCATGACGACGCTGGGCGGCCTCGGCCACGCCCTGCCCTATCTCATAAGCGATTTCTGGACCGCCACCACCATTGCCATCGTCATCGTCTTCTTCGAGCTCTGGGCTATCGTCTTCATCCAGAACCGCTTCATGGAAACGCCCTGGTTGCGCGCGACCTTGCAGGTCGTGCTGGGCGGTGCGCTGGTTCTGGCGGCGGGCGTGCTGATCGGGAATGCTTGAGGGGGAGATGGCCGGCAGGCCAGAGGGGGGCGCGAAGGAACGCGACCAAGGAGATTTCAATCAGAGAAGCAGGCTAATCCTCGTCACCCATTCACCAACAAACTATCCGCCGGCGCTTCCGCCCGCTCGTGCAGCCCGTAGTCCCGCACGACATGGGCGATGCGCAGGCGGTAGCCGTCGAAGATGCCGCCGCGGCCGGCCTTCTGCGCCTGCCGGTGATCCTCGGTGTTGCGCCAGGCTTTCACCGCCTCCTCGTCGCGCCAGAAGGACAGCGACAGCATGCGGTCGGGATTGGTAAGGCTCTGGAACCGCTCGACCGAAATGAAGCCGTCCATGCTCTCCAGCAGCGGCTTGAGGTTGCCGGCGATGCCGAGATAGGCGTCGCGCTTCCCTTCCGTCGGGGTGACTTCGAAGATGACTGCGATCATGGCAAGACCTTTGCGGCGTGAGGCCCCGAGGCCAGTTTCAGGAAGATGCGGTCCTCGCGGCGGATGAATTTTTTCGCTTGAGCGAAAGCGTAGTTTTCTCTCCCGAGCGGGTCGGCCGTCAACCGGGCGCGGTAGGCTTCATAGGCTGCAAGGCTTTCAATGTTGTAGACACCGTAAGCGGTCGTTGCCGAGCCTTCATGCGGCGCGAAATAGCCGATGAGATCGGCCCCGCAGCGCGGGATCGCCTGGCCCCAATTGCGGGCATATTCCTCGAAGTCGGCCTTGCCGAAGGGGTTGATCTCGTAGCGGATGAAGCAGGTAATGGTCATTTTTCTTTCCTCTTGATTGGAAGAATGGTTCGACGCGGATCGAAACATCCGGTCGATCGATCTGTCATGCTCAGCGCCGCCAGAACGGCTTGGCGCTTTCGCGCGCCGCCTCGTGCGGCGAGATGCCGATGTCGCGCAGCAGGCGGTCGTCGAGATCGGCCAGGTCCTGGCGCTGGAGCCAGCGTTCGTAGCGGGAGACGATGCAGCGGCCGAACCGAAGCAATGGCGCGAAGCTGGAGCCGGGTCCGCCGGGTCGCCCCAAATTCGTAGCTTCTCGAAGGGAGGTGTCGGTCATTTCAATCTCCATGATCATGCCCGGAGAATACAGCTTGCAGCGCATGAATGCTTCGACTAACATCGAACTATGAAGAACGGTCCCGACATAGCGCGCATTGCCAGCCTCGTAGGCGATCCTGCCCGCGCCAACATGCTGACGGCACTGATGGGCGGCGGCGCGCTGACCGCCAGCGAGCTGGCGCTGGAAGCCGGCGTCACCGTTCAGACTGCGAGTTCGCATCTGTCGAAACTGATGGAGGGCGGGCTGCTGTCGCTGGCGGCACAAGGCCGCCACCGCTATTACGGCCTCGCCAGCACGCAGGTGGCGGCGATGCTGGAATCGATCATGGGCGTGGCCGCCACCTCCGGGCCGCAGCGCGTGCGCCCCGGCCCGCGCGACGCGACGATGCGGGAAGCGCGCATCTGCTACGACCATCTCGCTGGCGACCACGCCGTGGCGATGCTGGACGGGTTCCTGGCGCGCAAGATACTCATTCGCGACGGCGACAGGATCACGATGGGAAAGGCCGGACCCGGCTATTTCCAGGCGGTCGGCATCGAGCCGGAGACGCTCAAGAAATCGCGCCGGCAGGTCTGCCGCGCCTGCCTCGACTGGAGCGTGCGGCGCTCGCATCTGGCCGGCACGCTGGGTGCGGCGATCTTCGACAAGATACTTGCCGAGAAATGGGCGCGCCGCGACGCCGAAAGCCGCGCCGTGGTGTTTTCGCCAGCCGGCAGACGAGAATTCGAGAAAGCTTTTCTCGGATAGGCGAAGCCGGCGTCTCTTGGTTAGGCAAAAAGCGCGGCGTCATCCCGGAAGCCGGAGCGGAGCGGAGGCTATCCGGGACCCATTCCGCGACATCGAAATTCCGGAATGGGTCCCGGGTCTCCGCATTCGCTTCGCTCATGCTCCGCCCGGGATGACGCGCCCGTGGATTGCCCGTCTGGTTCCCTCAATTCGTCATCGAAACGAAAAACTTCATCCTGGATGAATGCCGATCGGATTTTGCGCGACCTGCCAATCCAGCGAAAAATAGTGGCGCAAAAGGCACAGTCGACGAAATCACGACGGCGGCCGGAAAAACACCGCCAAACCAACGCTTTTCGGCCATGATCGGGGCCGGTTTTGTGAAGAAGTTAACATCGCATTCATCGTCTATTCACGACAATGGCCTAACAATCGCGTCCATATTCGGAAGGGACATCCGAGGGACTTGGGACTAAAGAAAATGGCACTCTGGCACCGCATCACCACCTACGCAGTAGCGCTCCGCGAATTCGTCGCGCCGACCTACCGCCCGGAGCGTCATTACATGCGCGGCCCCGGCCCAGCCTGCGCCCGTCGCGGCATCTTTCATTGAGCAGAATTATCGCACGGCTTGATCGTGACCGGCGCATCAGCGGCCGCGCCGATGATGCTGCATTGGCCGTTTGCGCAGAGCGACCAGCCCTCGCCCGTTGCACCTGAGGCCGCCAGCACAAGCTCCGGCCTCGGCGGCAGCTTCGGCACATAGACCCACCAGCCATCCTTCAGCACAGCGTCGTCCGGCGGGTCCATGCCGGCGCCCGAGCCTTTGACGCGCGCCTGAACGATTTCCAGGCCGGCGGGCGTGAGGCGCCAGTCTTCTTCCCACCGGGTCTTCTGGACCGAATGGGTCCAAGAAAGGGTGAAGGCGGTTGCGGCCATTACGGTCGTTTTTCCGGCGGCCAGGATGCAGAGGCTCAGCGTCATTTGCGCATGCCTCGTTGAAGGTTTTGTGCCCTACGTTGCCCCCCTCTGTCCTGCCGGACGCCCTGGCCCGAGCCACTGGTCTCGGCCCGTCCTTCGGACCCCCCGCAGGTGGAGAGATTAGCAGTGGCAATGCAGGCCTCTCTTCTGCGGAGACGGAGAAAGAAAACGTCGATGACAACCTGATCTCCCCCCTTGCGGGGGAGATGTCCGGCAGGACAGAGGGGGGCAACGTCGAGCATCGTCCTCAAAAATCGACCTAAGCGATCGCAGCCATGCGCCCACGCCACCAGTGCCAGCCGATCCACAGCGCGGCGAGCGCGAAACCGATCTCGTCAGTCACAGGCAGGGCAGTAACCAGCAGAACACCCGCGGCGAATGCGACCACGCGCTCCCACATCGCCATGCGCACGAACAGGAAGCCGACCACTGCCGCCCCCCACAGTGCGATACCGAGGCAGGCCTTCAAGACGATGTAGACGACCTCGACGGGGTAACCATAGGCCGCCGCCATGGGCCCCGCATCCTGCAACATCAGCGCCGGCGTGTAGACCGCCATGAAAGGCACGACGAAACCGGCAACCGCGAGCTTCGAGGCCTGTATGCCGATCTTCAGCCCCGACTCCTTTGCCATGGGTGCTGCGGCAAAGGCTGCAAGCGCCACAGGCGGCGTCAGGTCGGCCATGATGCCGAAATAGAAGACGAACATGTGGCTGACGATGAGCGGCACGCCGAGTTCCAGCAGCGCCGGGCCGGCGAGCGACGAGGTGATGATGTAGTTCGGGATGGTCGGGATACCCATGCCGAGCACGAGGCAGGTGAGCATGGTCAGCACCAGCGACAGGAACAGGTTGTTCTTGCCGATCGAGATGATCCAGCCGATGAAGGTCGAGGCGATGCCGGTGAGCGTCAGCGTTCCGATGACGATGCCGACGATGGCGCAGGCGATGCCGACGGGCAGCGCGTTCTTGGCGCCCTCGGCCAGCGAGTCGATACAGATCACCAACGTCTCGCGGCCGCCCTTGAACAGCGCGCAAGCCACGACCAGCGCGCCGATGACCAGCGCCAGTATGTTGACGCCGAAGCGCATAAAGGCGGCTGCCGCGAGCCCCAGCGCGATCCAGAAGACGACGCGGAAGGCGAACGGGCCGATGAGTGCGGCCAGCGGCGTGCCGAGGATGAGCACGATGGTCAGCGCCAGGCCCATCGTGCCGGCGAAGATCGGCGTGTAACCGGCAAACAGCAGATAGACCAAAGCCGCCAGCGGCAGCACCAGCGGCCAGTGCTGCTTCACCGCCTGCCACGGGTTGGGCAGCGTCGCCTTGTCCATGCCGCGCAGATTGGCCTTGCCGGCTTCAAGATGGACCTGCCAGAAACAGGCGCCGAAATAGAGGATCGCCGGGATGATGGCCGCCTTGACGACTGCCGCATAGGGCACGTTCAGCGTCTCGGCCATGATGAAGGCGACAGCGCCCATCACCGGCGGCATGATCTGCCCGCCCATGGACGACGTCGCCTCGACGCCGCCGGCAAAGGCGGCGCGGAAGCCGAAGCGCTTCATCAGCGGGATAGTGAACTGGCCGCTGGCAACGACATTGGCGACGCCGGAGCCCGAAATCGTGCCCATCAGCGCCGACGACAGGATGCAGACCTGCGCCGGCCCGCCGCGCCACGAGCCGACGAGGCCGAGCGCGAAATCGTTGAACAGCGCGATCATGCCGGCGCGTTCGAGGAACGCGGCGAACACGACGAAGATGAAGATGTAGGCGGCGGAGACGTAGACCGGCGTGCCGTAGATGCCCTCGGTGCCGAAGGCGAAGTGGTCGATGATGAGCGCGAAGTCGTAGCCGCGATGGACGAGCGGCGCCGGCAGATAGTTCCCGAAGAAGCAGTAGGCGAGGAAGATTCCTGCGACGATTGCCAGCGGCAGGCCCATGAGCCTGCGCGCCGCCTCGAATGTGAGAACGATCAGGATGGTGCCGACCGCCAGATCTGCCGGCGTGTGGAAGCCGGCGCGGCGGATCAGGTCGAAGTAGAAGTACCACTG
>VFQQ010002149.1_pt1 | contig 23610 bp, 29 predicted proteins | sample 3512341 | NCBI WGS metagenome assembly VFQQ01 (sample SAMN10412373, study PRJNA504923) | tailings metagenome | isolation source: Relicate 2 Philex TSF1 revegetated site | place: Philippines: Tuba, Benguet | collected 2017-08-29 | reverse complement strand
CTGGTCGTCGTGCAATGGCTCTCTTCAGCGCTGGGCGGCTACCTGACCGGGAGACTGCGAACGAAATGGGTCGGTATCCACACCGACGAGACGTTCTTCCGCGACACGGCGCACGGCTTCATGGCGTGGGCGCTGGCGACGCTGCTGGTGGTGTTCGTGCTTGGGGCGGCAGTTTCCTCAGCTATCGGCACCGGTGTCCAGGCGGCTTCGACCGTGGCCTCTGGCGCGGCGGTCGGCGCTTCCACGGGTGCCGCGGCCAACGCTCCGGCTGACAGTGGGGCCGCCTCCTACTTCGTGGACTCCCTGTTCCGCCCGGCCGACGCCTCGCGGCTCGCGGCACCGGGAGCCGAGGGCGACGCAGTTGCGGCCGCTCAAGCTTCGCGCATCCTTGCAACCAGCGCGGCGACCGGCGAAGTGTCGGCGGAGGACAAGGCCTATCTCGGCCAACTCGTCGCTGCCCGCACCGGGCTTTCCGAGGCAGATGCAACCGCGCGCGTCACCGCCGTGCTGGCGAAGGTGGATCAGGCCAAGGTCAACGTGCAGGAGGCTACCGACACGGCACGCAAAGCCGGCGCGACTTTTGCCCTGATCGGTGCTTTGTCGCTGGCACTCGGCGCGTTCATCGCAAGTGCTGCCGCAGCACTCGGCGGCAGACAGCGCGACGATGAGGAGGCCGCCTATCTGGTGACATCCCGATAGGTCGTCGCGCGGGCCCCGGCTGAAACGCCGGGGCCCCCTGTTTTCTCAGGAACGTCAGGACCCCAATGCTGCGCAAGCTGGACCTGCGGACAGGCATTCCCGTGTGGAACGCCTATCGCACGCCGCGCATACCGACGCAATCGCTGACACGGGACGTCAAATGCGACGTGCTTGTGGTGGGACTCGGCATCAGCGGCGCGATGATCGCCGAGGCGCTCACCGCGCAGGGCCTCTCCGTCATCGGCGTCGACCGGCGCGGCATCATGCTGGGCTCGACGCCGGCAACCACCGCGCTGGTGCAGTTCGAGATCGATCAACCGCTTTCCGAACTCGGCCGACAGATCGGACAGGCCGACGCGGCACAGGCATGGCGGCGTTCACGGCTTGCCGTGACCAATCTTCGGGGCCGCATCAGCGAGCTCGGCATCCGCTGCGACATGACGACGGCACCATCCCTGTATCTGGCGGGAGACGCACTCGGTCCGGCGGAATTGCGCAAGGAAGCCGAAGCCAGGGCCGGCATCGGCATCCGCGCCACCTATCTCACGCCAACGGTGCTGAAGGAGACATTCGGCATCACGCGCAAAGGCGCGATCCTGAGCCAGGACAATCTCGCCCTCGATCCGCGCAAGCTCACCGCCGGCTTGCTGAACAAGGCGCTCGAAAGAAAGGCGCGCCTCTATACGCCGGTGGAGGTCATCGCGATTGCCCCGGAATCCGACAGAGTGGGCGTCGAGACGAGGGGTGGACCTGCCATTGTGGCGAAACATGTCGTGCTCGCCACCGGCTATGAACTGCTGGATATGGTGCCTTCCAACACGCATTCCATCATTTCCACCTATGCGATCGCGACGAAACCGCAGAAGGGAAAGCTATGGTCGCAAAATGCCCTGATCTGGGAGGCTTCCGATCCGTATCTCTACATGCGCGCGACCGCCGACGGGCGGGTGATCTGCGGCGGCGAGGATGAGGATTTCGCGGATGAGCAGAGCCGGGACGGCCTGCTGGCCGACAAGGCGCGCACGCTGTCGGCCAAGCTTGATGCGCTGTTCCCTCAGCTGGATGCAAAAGCCGAATTCGCCTGGGCAGGCTCTTTCGGCACCACGACCACGGGCCTGCCCTATATCGGCGAATTGCCCGGCTATGCGGGCGTCTTCGCGGCGCAGGGTTATGGCGGCAACGGCATCACCTATTCGCAGATCGCATCGGAGCTGATCGCCACGGCGATCGCTGGCGGCGAGGACGATGACGCGGGTCTCTTTGCCTTCGGCCGGACCAGCATGCTGCGGCGGCTAGTAGACTTGGCCGGTAGACTCGCGCCCTAAACGTTTTGCAGCTTCCCGACCAGCATCGTGGGATCAACTCTTTGCAACCTGCGTCGTCCGGCGACGTTTGGCCCCGAGGGAGATCTTGGGACACTCTCAACAACGCTCGAGGAGAAGCAAATGCTACGGATTTTGGCCACCATCGTGTTTGGCTACTGGGCGTACCGCGTTGGTCGGGAGTTGGTCGACAGCGTGCCGGACGATTTTGACATCGTTGAGCGGCCGGGTTCGATCTCGGAGCGGGCAAGGCCGCGCCGGCATGTATCCGCCACTCACCGTCACGGATGAGGAGGGGGCGCATGCTTGCCATGCCTTTCCGGCATTCGATGAAGCCGGGTTTACCATAGCCGCTGACGCAGGCCTCTGGGGCGGTGGGGCTCGCACCCTGATGTGGCTTGCATAAACGATGGCGCAGGCGTCTCTGAAACAACGCAACCGGGTGCGCCTAAGCTGCGCGCCAGGCAAACCCCGGTGTGCACGGCTAGCTGTGTTGCTCCCTGCGTTGCCGTTCGATCTCTTCCGGCTCCTCTTCATCGATCGTGGTCAATTGATCTTTGGCTTTGGAGTTGGCGCGCAACAACTCATCCAGCTTGGCCTGCAGCGCCTGTGTGTCGCGATGCTCTGCTCGCTGAATGAAGAGCGTCATCGCCCATGTCGCCAGCGTGGCAAATCCATGCCAGTCAAAAGTTTCCCGTTCGAAGATGAGCCACAACACAGCATAGCCGACCAGGACCAGAAATGCCCATGGACGGGCAGTTGCCGTTCCCAAATGTGTCAGGATGCTTGCCGTGCGCAATTCTGTCGTTCCTTCTTTCGACAACCACACCCTCACATTTGGTCGTTGTAAGGCTCCTTGGTCCGACCAACCTGCTTGGCGAGTTCAGAAAACGTCGGCAGCGTTGCCCTGCGTGACTCCGTGTTGGCGAGCCTGAGCAACCGCACGGGAAAGCAGACCGCATCCCGGTTCGACGGCGACATGTCCTCGCAGAGGTGTTCGTCGCCCGTGAGGGATGCTTCGATCTTGCGCAAGGCGAGATCGATCTCCTCGACAGAGATCAGGCCTTTGCGAACCAGTTCGCAATTGATGGCTGCAACGGCCATCAACAACCCTTCGATCTGAAGATTGGCTACGTTCATCGGACGTCATTCCTCACCATGTGATGATCTCTCGACTGTCGCAGGGCCGTCGAGCCAAGCCGGGACTTGGCGCAACGAGACTGCAATTAGTCGAGGCGCACAGTCGCAACCTTGTCCCGATAGTCCTCCTTCGGATCGCCCATGCCGAGAAAAAGCTTCACACCGGCGACGACGCTTGAGGCATCTTTCCAGATTTCGGCTTGCCCCGGCTCGAAAGCGAGCAGGCACAGTCGTGGGTCGTCCTTGCCGCCCTCAAACCAGGCAGCCACGTAGCGATTCCAAAGGCGATCGATGCGGCTGCGATCGTTGTCTGTTTTCAGGGTGCCCTCGACTGTTGCAAAGATGTCGTGCCCTTTTGCCGCATAGATCAAAGTGGCAGGCGTCGGCGTCGACGCATTTTCGGCAAGGTCGGTATCTTTCGCAGTGAAGAAATAGACTGTCCTGCTATCGTCATCGAATTGCGCAGTCATCGGTTTGGGATGAACCGCTTCTGTCCCAATCATAGCGGTCATGTCGGATTGAAACGACGTCCAGAACTTCTCAGCAAATTCCTGTTCATTGGCCATGGTGCGGTCTCGTGTGAGTTGGTGTTGTGGAACAATGGCGAGGGGAGAGTCGCTTCGCCATCAGTGATGGGCGTGCTGATCAGCGTTGCGCTTACGGGTGGCGGCAGCCTTCTGTGCTGAGGCCGAGCGTTGCGCTTTCGATCGTGACGCGGAAGCTTCGCCGCCTTTCTTCCCGCCTTTATGGGCTGCGGGATGACCGGTGTGCTTGCCGCGTCCCGAACCGCCTTCCTTCTTGCCGCCACCGTCGTCCTTGTTGACCGTGGCCCATGCACGGCGTTCGGCTTCCTTCTCGGAAACCCCGCGTTTCTCGTAGCCTTCGGCAATGTGGTCGGCCTTGCGCTCCTGCTTGTCGGTATATTTGGATTTTTCTGCACGGGGCATGATCGTCTCCTGTTGGTCACTGGGTGAGGTGAACAACATCAACCGGCGAAGCCATCGCGCGTTCCGAAAACATGGGATGCCCGCCAAGTGCTGCAGGTCGGACGGGATAAGGTGCTCGTCTGCCATTGCGTTGGCCAGGAAGAGAAACCGGGAAAAAGGCTTCCTGTTCACCGTACCGTCAGGCCCGGTTGACACGACCTGCAGCGTTTGAACAACGCGACAGCACTTTGATGGTTCGTTTGTTGTTCAGCACCCGGCTTCCAAAACCGGGAACCATTCAGGCACGCGAAGCTTGGAGTGGAGATGTGTTCTTGCATGAGTTGAAACATGCCATCGACCTCCATCCGCAAGTTCGAATACGACCCGAAGCGAGAGGTTCTTTCTGTCTGGTTTGTGACGAGCGGCAAACGGTACGACTATGAAGGCGTGTCCGCGCATACACATTCTGAGTTTCGCAGGGCTTTTTCAAAAGGCCGCTTCTTCAACCGGCGGATACGCGATCACTACCGATATCGGCTTGTTCCGGACGCTTGAAACGTGAGACGGCCAAAAACCCGGAACCCGAGCCGTTCCTTGCGCATTGGACATTGGCAGTTCTCGCAAACCGGGCGAGGTGGAACGTGCCAACTGACAAACTTTCTACCTACAAATCGAAGCGGGATTTCGAAGCGACGCAGGAGCCGAGTGGCAGCCTCGACGTCAAGGCATCGAACCGCCTGCGCTTCGTGATCCAGAAACACGATGCAAGCCGCCTTCACTACGATTTCCGGCTCGAAATGGGTGGGGTTTTCAAATCCTGGGCGGTCACCAAGGGCCCGTCGCTCGACCCGCATGACAAGCGCCTGGCCGTCGAAGTCGAGGACCATCCGCTGGATTATGGCGATTTCGAGGGGACTATTCCGAAAGGGCAGTATGGCGGCGGTACCGTCATGCTGTGGGACCGTGGCTATTGGGAACCAGAAGGCAAAGGTTCGATCGAGCAGCAGCTTCAAAAAGGCGATCTCAAGTTCCAGCTTGAGGGCAAACGACTGAAAGGCAGCTTTGTCCTGGTGCGGATGGATGGCGATCGCTTCAAGGGCAAGCGTAACAACTGGCTGCTGATCAAGCATCGCGACGAGACATCGGTCGAGAAGGACGGTGCCGCAGTTCTTGAAGACAATGCAACCTCGGTGGCTTCCGGTCGCTCGATGGAGGAGATCGAATCCGGCAAAGGCCGCAAACCCAGACCTTTCATGCTTGCGGCGGATGCGATCGATGCCGACGCTGTCTGGGACAGCAAGACCGGGTTAGCGGCGCAGCAGCGCAAAGCCGCGCGCGGCAAGACGGGTTCACATTCCAAGATACCCGGTTTCATCGAACCACAGCTTTGCCAGACGCTCTCGCGTCCTCCGAATGGCAAGGGCTGGCTGCATGAAATCAAGTTCGACGGCTACCGCATCCAGATGCGCATCGTCGGTGGGGAGGTGACACTCAAGACCCGCAAGGGACTCGACTGGACTGATCGGTATCCGGCAATTGCTACTGCTGCAAAAGATCTGCCGGATGCGATGATAGATGGTGAAATCTGTGCACTTGACCACAACGGCGCCCCCGATTTTGCGGCGTTGCAGGCAGCGCTCAGCGAAGGCAAGACGAAAGAACTTGTCTACTTCGCATTCGATCTGCTTTTCGATGGCAACGAGGATTTGCGATCCCTCGCTCTGACCGAGCGCAAGGCCCGCCTGCAGGAGCTGCTTTCTGCCTTCGACGACAGCGACAACATCCGTTTCGTCGAGCATTTCGAGACCGGCGGCGATGCGGTCCTGCGATCCGCCTGTCGCCTCTCGCTGGAAGGCATCATTTCAAAGCAGGCGAAAGCTCCTTACTTTTCGGGGCGCTCGACGAGCTGGGCAAAGTCCAAATGCCGGGCAGGACATGAAGTCGTCATCGGTGGATACGCCACCACGCAAGGGCGCTTCCGTTCCCTTCTGGTCGGCGTGCATCGCGGCAAGAACTTTGTCTACACAGGCCGCGTCGGCACGGGCTTCGGCGGGAACAAGGCCGAAGCGCTGCTTGCCGCCCTCAAGCCTTTGCAGACGTCCCAATCGCCATTCACCAGCGGACTGGTGTCCAAGCGCGGCGACACGGTCGTCTGGGTCAAACCTGACCTGGTCGCTGAGATCGAATTTGCCGGATGGACGGCCGACGGCCTGGTACGACAGGCCTCCTTCAAAGGCCTGCGCGAAGACAAACCCGCCGGCGATGTTGAGGCGGAAAAGCCCGCGGATCCGGACACGGAACTTGTCGAGCCTGCGCCTGCGACATCGCGGTCGTCGCGGCGCGGGGGCAAAGCAAATGTCATGGGTGTGCTGATTTCGAGCCCTGACAAGGTGCTATGGTCCGCCGAGGCCGGAACCAAGGCAATTACCAAGGAAGATCTGGCACGCTATTATGAGGCCGTCGGGCCTTGGATGATCGACCATATCCGCGGTCGTCCGTGCTCGATCATGCGCGCGCCGGATGGCATCAATGGGGAAAAATTCTTCCAGCGTCACGCCATGCCCGGCACGTCCAACCTGCTCGAACTGGTCGAGGTTTTCGGTGACCGAAAACCCTATCTGGAAATTGACAAGGTCGAAGGCTTGGCGGCGGTCGCGCAGCTCGGCGCAGTCGAACTGCATCCGTGGAACTGCGAACCGCATCAACCTGAAGTTCCGGGTCGCCTGGTGTTCGACATCGATCCCGCCCCTGACGTGCCGTTCGACCTTGTTGTCGAAGCCGCGCACGAATTGAAGGAACACCTCGAACGGCTCAAGCTCGTCGCGTTCTGCAAGACCACTGGCGGCAACGGTTTGCACGTGGTTACGCCGCTCAAGGTGGGAAAGCGCCGGAAACCCACCTGGGATGAAGCCAAGGCGTTCGCGCATGCAGTTTGCATGGTCATGGCTTCCGAACGTCCAGATCGCTACCTCACCAAAATGTCGAAGAAGCTTCGACAGGGGCGGATCTTTCTCGACTACCTGCGCAACGACAGGATGGCGACCGCGGTCGCCCCCTTGTCGCCGCGAGCCCGAGATGGTGCGACCGTCTCGATGCCGCTGAGATGGAGCCAGGTCAGAAAGAACCTCGACCCAAAGCGTTTCACCCTGCGCTCGGTGCCGGGGCTGCTTTCCAAGACTTCCGCCTGGTCGGATTATTGCGATGGCGCAAGGCCGTTGGAGGACGCCATTTCTGCTTTGCGCCGGACCAAGAAAACGTAGATGGCGAAGGATCTGACGTTTCCGCTTCCTGCCGACACCGCGCCGATGGAAGCGAAACTGGCAGACGCGATTCCTGTCGAAGACAGGGTCTGGCAGTACGAACCGAAATGGGATGGCTTTCGCTGCCTTGCCTTCAAAGCCCATGGGGCTGTCGATCTGCGCGCAAAGTCCGGCAAACCGCTTGGTCGGTACTTTCCCGAACTGGTCGAGATGCTGAGCAAGCTCTCAGCTTCCCAATTTGTCGTCGATGGCGAGATCGTCATCGATCTGGGCGGGCGCTATTCCTTCGAAGCCTTGCAGATGCGATTGCATCCGGCCGAGAGCCGCATTCGAAAGCTCGCCGCTGAAACGCCCGCCAAATTCATCCTGTTTGACATGCTTGCCGATACGGACGGCAGCGACTTAACCCAACATCCGTTGTCGGTTCGACGAAAGCGGCTTGAGGAATTCGTCACATCACAGAAATCGGCGGGGATAGAGCTCTCGCCAGTCACCATCGACGCGGACGTGGCCGATAAGTGGCTCAAAACACGCGATCCACGGCGCACTGACGGTGTCGTCGCGAAAAGACGAGACGGGCTCTACCGGTCAGGAGTTCGTGAGATGATCAAGGTCAAGCTTCTCCGAGGCGCGGATTGCGTGGTCGGAGGTTTTCGCTATCTCGACAAACGAAAGGAGGTCGGTTCGCTGCTGCTGGGGCTCTATGACGACAATGGCAAGCTTGATCATGTCGGCTTCACCTCCACCATACGCAACGCTGATCGGGCAGCGCTGACGAAACGCCTGGAGAAACTGATCGAACCACCGGGGTTCACGGGCAATGCGCCGGGCGGGCCGAGCCGATGGAGCACAGAGAGGAGCGCTGCCTGGGAGCCGCTGAAGCCAAGCCTGGTTGTCGAGGTTCGGTTTGACCACGTAACAGGAAAGCGCTTCCGCCACGGCACGAGGCTGTTGCGCTGGAGGCCTGACAAGGCGCCTGAGCAATGCACGTTCGAGCAGATCACATGACCTCAGACATCAAAGCGGTTTCTCTGATGCCTGATGATTTCGTCAGATTCTGGGATCGTGCATCTGAGCAGGTCGCCGCCGAACTCATTGGCTTCGAGTTCTACGTTGATGGTGTGGGTGGGATGATCGTGGAGACCGAGGCCTATTCTCCGGATGACCCGGCCTCTCACAGCTTCATTGGAGAAACGCCGCGGAACGCTGTCATGTTCGGGCCTCCCGGCCGCATGTACGTCTACCGCTCCTATGGTCTGCATTGGTGCCTGAATTTTGTATGCCAACGCGCAAGTGCTGTGCTGATCAGAGCGCTTGAACCTGTTGATGGCTTGGATCGTATGGTTGAGCGCCGAGGCTTGTCGGACCACCGATTGCTTTGTTCCGGACCGGGCCGCCTCGCGATGGCCCTGGGCGTGGACGGGTCCTTCAATGGAATGTCTCTGGCAGGGGAGAGGTTCTTGATCGAACCGCCCCAAACTCGAAGTCCGATCGTCTTCGGGGCTCGCATCGGAATATCCAAGGCCGTCGACAAGCCATGGCGATTTGGTCTGGCCGGGTCGCGGTTCCTGAGCAAGGTCTTCAAGGACCTATGAAGCCCGCGCGCGTGGAGCTACTTCTAGCGCTTGAAGCGGGTCCGCACTTCCAGAGGCGTCTCGTGCCAGTCCTGCTTTTGGTTCTGCCATGTGATGATCCGCCGTGCTTTCACGGCATTTGGCGCGACCTCGGCCCACAGGCTTTCAGCAAATCGACTACCGCTCTGTCCACGCCGGGTTTTGATCGGTCAGTCATGGAATGCACTCCTTACTACCCTCCAATGCTGTTGAAAGCGGCTTAGAACCAACCGGCCCTGAAAAGTATGACGATCCAGGCAATGCTGATCGCTCCAAAGATCGCTGCCACCATCAGCAGCGTTTGCGCGTCACGACGTGTCTGCATAAAAGTTCACCGCGCTTTCTGTTTTTCCTTGGCAAGACTGGCCCGCAGGGCGTCGGTGATGGAAATGACGTTGCTGGCCGTTTCCGGTTTGGAGGTCTTTTGTGCCTTCGCCGATTTCTTCGCACCTGCCGCGCGCTTCTTGATCAGCTTGCTCAAGCGGTCCTGCAACTGGTCGTGGGAAAATTTCGGGCTCCAGGCAGCGGTCTCTTTCGCTATGGCCCTGCGCATCGGCTTCAGGGTTTTTTCGCCGATCTTTCCGCTGTCGATTTCGCCAAAATAATCCGCCGCGTCGCGGACTTCGTCGCCATAGCGCAGGGTCCAAACGACAATGCCTTTGTCGCGTGAGCGTAACAGGACCGCGCGTTCGCGATTGGCGATCACCAGTCTAGCTATGCCTGCCATGCTGGTTGACTTCATGGCCTCGCGGATCACCGCGAAGGCCTCCGCGCCAACCTTGTCATCTGGCACGAGCAGGTAGGGCCGGTCGTACCAGATCCAGTCGATCGACTCGACGGGAACGAAGGTCTCGATGTCGATGGTCCGGGTGCTTTCAAGGGCGACGGCCTCCAACTCCTTGTCCGTGAAGACAATCAGTTTTCCTTCCTCGACCTCATAGCCCTTGGCTTCATCGTCCCCGGCAACCGCCTTGCCGGTTTCCGCGTCGAAATACTGGCTTCTGACGCGATGGCCGCTCTTGCGATTGATCGTATGAAAACGGATCTGCTCATTGCCGGAAACCACCGGCGTCATCGCGACGGGGCAGGTCACGAGAGACAGTTTGAGGTATCCCTTCCAGAAAGCCTGTCGCGCCAAAAACTTCGTCTCCATGCTGATAGGAGACGAAAGCAGATCGCGCGAAAGACGTTCCATTTTTTCGCCTTGGCCAATGGAAAAGTGCGGCAGGCGTCGCGGGCAGGGGTGAGAAAAGGCCAGGATAGAACCAAGAGCGCATCAGCGCATCCTCCCGATCGGCTCCTTCCCTGCCCGCAGGGGTGGATCGATCGCGACGCAAGCCGATGCGGCCGAGACTGCGATTTCGGTGCCGAACCTTCGCGACCGCGCGGCGAAACCCTCCAGGATCGCGGCTGCGACGCTCCCGGTCGCGGCAAGCGGAACCAGCCGGTTGCCGGTGCCGGTCTCTGTCGCCCCATCGCTGTCGCCCAATACGATGGGAAGCAGGTCGATGCCGTCGAGTGCTCCGTCTGCGCCATAGCGGCATGTGGCGACGATGCTTTGCCAGACCTCCGGAGCGCTCCACTCGGTTTCTTCCGGTGGCACGTGGAAGAGGAAATTTCCAAGCCCGTAGAAGATCGGGCAGGATCTGTAAATCTCCAAGGCCTGGAGCACGGGGGCGCCATGGCTGACGAAGAGATCTGCCCCGGCATCTATGCAACTGCGCGCAAAGTCCTGAACCCAGGCAGGCACGTCCTGCCATCCTGCCTCCCAATGATGGTGATGCAGATAAGCGATCACGAAGTCGCCACGCCCCGCCGCCCGCCGCATCGCGGAGAGATGCTGGTCGAGATTGTCCCGGTCGACTTCAACGAAGCGGCCAAAGCCGGCTGCCTGCCTGAAGAGAGTGCCGTAGAAATTGAGCTCACTCTTGTCGCGCGCTGGCACCGGATCGTCGGGCTGCGCGTAATTCACCAATTCAATCGGCGATGTCCGCAGATCTTCGCTCAGCATGCCCAGACTGCGAAACGTCTCGACCGGCACGCCAACCGTGCGCAGGGTCTTCAGCCGGTTCACGCCAGGGCGCGATGGTCGGGACGCAGTTCGGTTTTCGGCATACATGTTGGCCGGCCCGGGGCCGGCATCCATCGCAAACAGCGTGACGTTGCGGCCGCCGAACTGCCGGCGTCCGGGCTTCGTCGCGTCCGTTTCGTCGGTTCCGATGCCCGCATGCAGAAAGCCGCGTGACCACACTTCACTCAGTGTCGACAGGATCCCGGCCGGTCCGAGGTCGAAGGCGTGGTTGTTGGCCAAAGCGAGCGTGTTGAACCCCATCGACTGCAACGTGTCGAGGACCTCCGGCCGTGAAAAGTCGAAATATCTGCCCTTGGTTGGCCATCCCCCATATTGGCCAAGGATTGTCGATTCGAAGTTGGTGAACACGACATCGGCCTGTTTAAGGACATCCAGGACCTCCCAGAACTGTTCCTGCCGGATGTGCCGCACATCCTTCTTGATCAGCGACTGGCCGGTCAGGGCCACACGAAAAGAACTCATCATCGAACTCGCCAGGGGTTGGAGATCAGGAGCGCTGCTGCGCCCGTCACGGAGAAACGCCGGTGTGCTATTTCGTCGACGCCGGCGAAATGTCGGTCTTGAACCATTTCTGGCTCAGTGCCTTGATCGTTCCGTCTTCGACCGCTGCCGCGATGGCTTTGTCGAAGCGCGCTATCAGGTCGGTGTCGTCCTTGCGCATCCCCGCGCCGACACCCGGTCCCCAAAGGCCACCATTCACCTGTGGTCCAAAGAAGACGGCCGCTTGCCCTTCCGGCGTTTCAAGGAAATCGCGCCAGGTGAAATAGTCGGCAAGCCCGCCGTCCACACGCTCGGCTGCGATATCAAGCTTGAGATTGTCGAGGCTATCGTAGCTGCGCAGCGTCACGACATCGCCGAACAGCTCCTTCAGCACGGCCTCTGAATTGGAGGAGCGCAGCACGCCGATCGTCTTGCCGCCAAGTTGCGATCGCAGACGTTCGATCACAGCCTTTTCGCTTGTTCCTGGTGCAGTGAGACTGAGCTTTTGCTTGACGTCGCCGGGGTCGAGGGCCAGCGCCTTGCGCACGATGAACTGGTTGTACCCGGCGGCATAAGGAACCGAAAAGGCGATCGATTTCTTGCGCTTCTCGGTAATCGCCATGCCCGACATGATGACGTCGTACTTGCCGACGAGCAGCGCTGGTATGATGCCATCCCAATCCTGGGCGACAAACTTGCACTTGATGGCGATGCGCCGGCACAATTCGAGACCGACATCGACGTCATAGCCGTAGAGCTCGCCATTGGAATCGGTTCCGTCCCAAGGGGGCGAAGCTCCTTCGGTGGCGATCGTTATCGAACGCTGGTCCTGGGCATGCACTGCTGTTGCCGGAACTAGGGCAATGCAAAGCAGAGCGCTGGCCATGGCTATGCGCATGAGACACCTCTTGTGGTTGCTGGTTGTTCGGGGATGAGGGCTGACGCTAGGGTGCGTGGGCCGGATGGATGCGCAGTTCGCGCCGCTTCGGTCGTCTTTCGCTCGACAGGTGGACTTCAAGCAGCCGCGTTGCTTTGACAGCGATCGATGTCAGCAGCAGGTAGATCAAGCCGGCGACGACGAAGATTTCGTAGGGTGCGAAGGTTTCGGAGACCATCCGCCGGGCCATGCCGGTCACTTCAAGCAAGGTCACGGTGCTTGCCAGCGACGATGCCTTGATCATGCCCACGATCTCGTTGCCGTAGGCGGGCAGCGAAATTCTGAACGCAATTGGAAAGGTGATGAGCCGGGCAACCTGGAAGCGCGTCAGCCCAAGAGCGGCAGCTGCCTCGATCGTGCCTTTCGGCACGGACTGCAGACCCCGGCAGAGGATCTCGGTGGTGTGTGCGGCGCTGTTGATAGAAAAAGCCAGCAGCGCGCACCAGAAGGGATCGCGCAACACGATCCAGAAAACACTCGCCCGCACCGCGGTGATCTGGCCCAGGCCATAATAGAGCAGGAAGAGCTGGACCAGCAGCGGCGTGCCGCGAAACACATACGTATAGCAGAGCACGGCAAGCGACAGTTCCGGCCGCGCGAAGGCGCGGATGAACGCCAGGGGTACCGAGACGACAAAGCCTGCGGCCAAGGCGAGCACGGTCAAGGTGAGCGTCAGCTTCAGTCCTGATGACAGGACCATGGCCGCGTCGAGCATCGTGCCGAGTTCCATGTCTTGCCCCTACCTTCCCAAGGTCGGGTAGCGGCGTTCGGCAACCCGTATGGTGAGAAGCGTCAAGGTGGTGAGGGCCAGATAGCAGGCCGAGGCCGACAGATAGAAGGCCAACGGCGCGCGCATCGAGCCGGCGCCGACAAAAGCCACACGCATGATGTCGGTCAGCCCGATGACCGAAACCAGCGCCGTATCCTTGAAAAGCGAGATCCACAGATTGCCATAGGCCGGCAGCGCGAAGCGCCACATCTGCGGGGCAATGACGAAGAGCCAGCGTTGCCATGCGCTGAGGCCGAGCGATTTCGCCGCCTCCGCCTGGCCTGCCGGGACTGAAGCGATGGCGCCGCGAAACACTTCGGTTGCATATCCGCTGAACACCACGGTGAGGGCGATCACGCCCGCCGTGAAAGCATTGACCTCCACGTAGCGTCCCGCAAGGCCGGTCGCGAATGCCGTTCCGCCGAAGTAGATGAGCAGGATGATGACGAGCTCGGGAACGCCGCGAACGACGGTGGTATAAGCGGTGATCAATCTGGCGGTGGCCGTCTGGTTGGCGGTGCGGGCGATCGCCATCGACAAACCAAGGGCCGTTCCAAGGAAGCCGCTGACCAGGGCGAGGCCCGTCGTGACCAGGAATGCGTTCGCAAACTGGTTGGCAAAACCATTCATGTATAGACCACGTCCCGTCATCCAATCGACATCGGCCAGATATCAAATCTTTCCTTGGGCATAACCTAAGGTTGTTGATATAATTTCGAGTAATTGGAAGTTAATTTCTCTGTATTGAGACAGAGTATTCGGTCTGAAATTCGGTTCAATCTATAAATTGTATTATTTTTGCTATAAAATCTGATTATATACTTGCCAAGGTCGGGCCTGGTGACGGCGGGTGAATGATGTTTGTCAGCCCGACAGGGCCGCTGCCGCGGTGAAGTGAGCGTTCGCAGACCGGGTAAGCCGCTACCGGTCCGGGGCGATGGGACGCAACAAGGTGTGGACCTCGCTCTCCAGCACGCTCGAAATCCGCTCCATCACACCAAGGCTTGGATTCCTTTGCCCGCGTTCGATGCCGCCCATGTAGCTGTAGGCGAGCTCGGCTTCCGTCGCGAGCGTCTCCAACGTCATGCCGCGTTGCAGGCGAACTCTGCGCACATTTGCCCCAAAGATCTCCGCCAGCCGCATGCGCGCATAGCGATAAGCAATCGGCCTGCTTTACCAGTCACTATAATGACTATACGGTGACGGATTCGCGTTTGACGTTGCTTCAATCCAGCAACGGTCACGGCTTTCAATGCTGCCCGACGTCAGGCGCACTTTGGTTCGATCCGACATCCCGAGGAACACGACACATGGAGTTGTCGCACAGCGGACTGAAACTGCGGCAGCTTCAAGTCTTTCGCGAAGTGCTGCGAGCCGGTTCCACCCGACGCGCAGCCATCGCGCTGGGCATCAGCCAGCCGGCAATCAGCCAGAACGTCAAGCAGCTCGAGGCGACCCTGGGAATTCCCCTGTTCGAGCGCTCGTCCAACCGTATCCTGCCGCTGCACAAGGCCTGGGAATTGCTGCGCAGCGTGGAACTGGCGCTGAATGCGCTCGAACGCCTGGAAGCCTCGATCTTCGCCATGAAGAACGAAGAACGGCCACGCATCGGCATCGCAACGCCGGCGGTGTTCGGCTTCGTCACCTTGCCCAAGGTTGTCGCAGCGATCCGCGCGCAGACCGGCTCCACCGTGCGGACGATCTCGGGCACCTACGATCAGATCGGCGAGCATATCCTGGCCGGTCGGGCCGACCTTGGCATTTCGCGGCTGCCAGTCGACCAGCGCCTGTTCGATTGGGTCCCCCTGGGCTCCGCGCGCAACGTCTGCGTCTTTCACCCCAGCCATCGGTTCTCCGAACTGTCGCTGATTGAAGCGCGTGATCTGGCCGGCGAGACGATCGTGGACATCGATCCGCACTACGCATCGCACCAGATGAACATGAACGCCTTGCGCTTCGAAGGGATCGAACCGGACATCCTGGTTGAATACGATTCCAGCGGCCACGAAGCCGGCTTTGTTTCAGCGGGGCTTGGCATTTCGATCACAAACGAAATCATCGCCCGCGAATACGCTGCCTTTGACCTGACATCGAAGCCGGTCGAACCGTCGGCGCTCTACCACTATGTCGCCCTTTGGCAAAAGGGCAGAGTGTTTTCCGACGCGTTGAAGGCGTCGCTCGACGCGATCGTGTCAGCATTCGGCAGCGCTGTTGCAGCGTCCGGCATGCGCAAACGCGCCTGAGACTTCCCGCGATTGCCGGCTCCGAACGCGAGGCGCTTGCATCCAGACGACGCTGAAGTCAGTTTCCCGGAACGAATGCTTCCACGTGGCATTCTGATCCTAGCCGAGTACGCCTCACCGGAAAGGGATCGCCATGACTGCGAGCGCAAAAAAGCCTTCACGAACATCCGCGAAAATCCACGACCAGAAACTGGTTCGAGGAGAAGGCGGTGAACTCCATCAGATTGCCGAAAATGAGGGCCAGATCCTGACCACGGCGCAAGGTGGGCCGGTCGGCGACGATCACAACACCCTGAGGGTCGGTGCAAGGGGACCCAGTCTTGTCGAAGACTTCCACTTCCGGGAGAAGCTGTTTCATTTCGATCACGAGCGCATCCCTGAGCGCGTCGTGCACGCGCGCGGATACGGTGCGCACGGGTATTTCGAGACGTATGACAGCCTGGCCAAATACACCAAGGCCGACATCTTCCAGCGTGCTGGCGAAAAGACGCCGGCTTTCGTGCGCTTTTCGACAGTGGCCGGCTCGAAAGGGTCAGTCGATCTCGCGCGCGACGTGCGCGGCTTTGCCGTCAAGCTCTACACCAGGGAAGGCAACTGGGACATCGTCGGCAACAACATCCCGGTATTCTTCATCCAGGATGCAATCCGGTTTCCCGACCTTGTTCACGCCGTGAAGGAAGAACCTGATCGCGCTTTCCCACAGGCCCAATCCGCACACGACAACTTCTGGGATTTCATATCGCTTACACCGGAATCGATGCACATGATCATGTGGGTCATGTCCGATCGGGCGATCCCGCGCTCCTTCAGATTCATGGAGGGCTTCGGCGTTCACACCTTTCGCTTTGTAAATGCCAGGGACGAGTCGACCTTCGTCAAATTCCATTGGAAACCGAAGCTTGGTCTGCAGTCGGTGGTCTGGAACGAGGCGGTCAAGATCAACGGCGCGGACCCGGACTTCCATCGTCGCGATCTGTGGCAAGCAATCCAGTCCGGAAACTTCCCCGAATGGGAGCTGCGCGTGCAGCTGTTTGACCAGAAGTTTGCCGACGGCTTCGATTTCGACATCCTCGATCCGACCAAGCTTATCCCCGAAGAAACCCTGGAGCCCATACCGGTAGGACGCCTTGTTCTTGATCGTATGCCAGACAACTTCTTTGCCGAAACCGAGCAGGTGGCGTTTATGACGCAGAACGTGCCGCCGGGCGTCGACTTTTCGAATGACCCGCTTCTGCAGGGCAGGAACTTTTCCTACCTCGACACCCAGTTGAAGCGGCTGGGTGGCCCGAACTTCACCCACATTCCCATCAATGCGCCCAAATGCCCGTTCCACAACTTCCAGCAGGACGGCCATATGGCGATGCGCAATCCGGTCGGGCGCGTCAACTACGAGCCGAACTCTTTCGAGCAGGGGCCACGGGAATCGCCGCAACGCGGTTTCAGATCTTTCGCGGATGCCGAAGAAGGCCGGAAGGTCCGGCTGCGGCCAGAAAGCTTTGCCGACCACTACAGCCAGGCGCGCCAGTTCTTCAACAGCCAGACCCCTGTCGAGCAGCGACACATTGCAATGGCGCTGACGTTCGAGCTCGCGAAGGTCGAGACCGCCGTCGTCAGGGAACGGATGGTGGCGCATCTTCTCAACATCGACGAAACGCTCGCCCAGACGGTGGCGGATCGGCTTGGCCTCAAAGCGATGCCGAAGGCGGCCGACGCTGCGGTGGCGCCACGTGACGATCTGGCGCCGTCACCCGCACTCAGCATCGTGGAAAATGGGCCTGACAGTTTGGCCGGCCGCAAGGTCGGCGTCCTTGTCAGCGCTGGAAGCGATGCAGAATTGCTGAAATGGTTGCTAGGCGCTGTCGAGAAGGAAGGCGCGACGGTGGAAATCGTGTCGCCGAAGGTTGGAGGCGCTAAAGCCCATGATGGGAGCTGGATAGAGGGCCGCCACATGATCGACGGCGCTCCTTCGGTGCTGTTCGACGCCGTGGCGCTGCTGCTGAGCGATGAAGCGGCGCAGCGCCTTGCAGAAGAAGCAGCCGCCCGGGACTTCGTGGCCGATGCCTTCGCCCATTGCAAATTCATCGGCTATACACCCGGCGCCGCGCCGCTGTTGCGCAAGGCCGGCGTGGAACCCGAGGGCGATGAAGGGCTCCTCGTCCTGGAAAGCAAAGGGACTATTGCCGCCTTTGTCACCGCATGCCGCAAGCTACGGATTTGGGCGCGCGAGATGGCTGTGAAGATTTAGGTCAGAACTGCAACCGGCCACTGCCACTCCACCGGCGAGGCGCATTCTTCTGCGAAGTCGCATTCAGTGCGTGTCCAGGCGCGGCTAGGGACTGGGCCGGCCGCGGTTGCGTCCGGTCAGGTCTCGGACAGCAATTGCCGGAAGGAAGCGACGATGGCCTGGTGATGGTAGGGCTTCGGATAGAAAACGCTGCCGTCGGGAATGTCGGCAGCGTCGACCTGACGGTGCCCGGAAGTGATGACGATCTTGACCGGTGGCCAGCGGTCCCGCACGGCCGCGGCCAGTTTCAACCCGTCCATGCTGCCGGGCATGTCGATATCGGTGAACAGGATCCGGATCGACGGCTCTGTTTCCAGAAGCCTGACCGCTTCATCGGCGTTCTTGGCTTCGAAAACCTTGTAGCCCTCGTCCCTAAGTTGGTCGGCAACATCCATGCGCACCAGGAATTCGTCCTCGACCACCAACACGGAAATCTCTGCCGTCATGACTTGCCTTCCCGATGATCTGGTACACGCATGAACCTCGTTAACAGGCTAACCGAGACAGGGTTACAAAGTTCCCACTTCCATCGATCGATCTCACACATTGGCGGCAATACTTTCACCAGCTGGCATGCGCCGTGGTCCAACGCCCGTCGGGCGTGATCGCATTGTTGGTGGGGGTGCGGTGGTGCAAGGCGTTGCCGGAGCTTCTGCGAGGACGCCGGCTGCCAGGCAGAAATCGTGAAAAGCCGCGTAACCAGTCTCGATGGAGCTTCTGCCGGCCCTCGTCGCATGCAGGGCGATGGTGGCCATATGAAAGAAGGTCGAGCGACCGGGCGGTGACCAGTTGGCCAGAAATTCAATCCCTTCGTCGACGGTCGAAATGGGACAAGGGGAGGGGAATCCTCCTTCGACCCAAAGGATGGTTGCAAATTTCAAAGGAAAGCCTGTGAGTGATCAACGCGAAGGCGTCGCGTTCTTAAATCAGCGTTCGTCGACGTCGACGGGCGGGCGCAAAGGATACGAACGAAATCCGCCGCCATTCGCTGGAATGGCGGCGGATGCACGGTCTAGTCGTAGACCTTGATGATCCTGCGGGTTGCGGGGTCGACAAGGACGGTCCTGTCGTCGATCACCACGTAGCGATATCTGACATGGGGAACTTCCTCGAAACTGTAGAGTTCAACCGTGTCTGGTACCGACGATCCGATATTGAGTTCGATCCCTGGCACGGACACCGACGCCAGCGGTTTCTTCTTGACGTATTCGTGAATGACGGTGTCCTGCTCGGGCGTGACGATGATATCCTGCGCACCGGCCACGATTGCACTGGCACTCACCATCAACGCCGCCAGAACCGGAACCATCGCTGTCTTCGGACGTGAAATCCTCATCACATCGTCTCCGTTTTGAAATCCCTTCCGAGCGTTAATTCGGCTGGTTGCCAGAGGTTCCTGCTTTCTTCTGTGTGGGGATCGACAGAACCTGAGAGCGAGTTCCAGTGGCTCCAAAATCTGTTTCTCGGCCTGCGCGGACATATGCGCCGCTTTTTTTGATAACGCGGAGGTGCTGCCTCCCATCGGCAGGAACCGCGTGGACGCCGGCCCGTTTTGTGAACAGACCCACTCTACAAACCGAGGAGAGAGATCTTGCACATTGTTCTTGGCGCAAGCGGCCATGTCGGCTCGGCGGTGGCGCGCACTTTGCTGAAACACGGGGAAGCGGTGACCGTGGTGACACGTGATGCCGCGCGATGCATTGACCTGAAAAATGCGGGGGCGGAAATTGCGGTCGCGGACGTGCGTGACATCACTGGACTGCGCAATGTCCTGCTTACCGGCAAGCGCGCATTCCTGCTCAATCCGCCGGCTGCACCGTCAAGCGATACCGATGTCGAGGAACGGGCCACCGTTGCAGCAATCGTCGAAGCCCTTGAAGGATCCGGGCTGGAGAAGGTCGTCGCCGCATCGGCGATAGGAGCTCGTCCAGGTCAGCGCTGCGGCGACCTCACCGTGCTCCACGGGTTCGAAGAAAAGCTGAAGGCTCAGTCTATCCCGGCCGCGATCAATCGCGGCGCCTATTACATGAGCAATTGGATGTCGTCGCTCGACACGGTGAAAAATGAAGGCAAGCTTCCCAGCTTCTTCGCCGCCGAGATGACGCTCCCGATGGTCGATCCGGCGGATCTCGGCGAGGCGGCCGCTCGCCGGATGCTCGAGCCGGTCGACAACACCGAAATCCGCCATGTCGAAGGCCCGCAGCGCTACAGCGCCGGTGATGTTGCGCGGGCGTTTGCAGCTGCGTTGCACCGCGACGTGCAGGTCGCCACGGTGCCGCGCGAAAAATGGCTGGATACGTTCATGGAACTGGGTTTCTCGGAAGCCGCCGCGCATTCCTATGCCTGCATGACGGCATCGGTTGTCGATGAGCAAAGCCCGACGCTCGAAAACCTCGAGCGTGGCCGCACGACGCTGAACGAGTATGTCGCTGCGCATGTGCAGGCAACAGACAACACTTAAGACTGCTGGAGGTAGCCGCCGGCCCGACGCGGAAGGGACATAGCGCATCGGGCCGACACTGGCGCGCGGATTGGAAGTGGGTGCCAGCCTCAGACAACTTGCCAGGCCCACGTCCGTTCCAAAAATTTGAAACCGCTGCCATCCCGCAAACGTTTTTGACATAAGGGTTTTTGCGTCCCGGACTTCGCCGCATGGCGGCTCAACCGGCAAAGGAGAAGCGCTATGCCCATACGCCAAAAGCTGGAGGAGGCTGGCGTGTTCAAGCCCGCCGAGATTGAGATGCTTGTTAGGGTGTTCGACGCGACTTGCCCAAAGTTCGAGAATGTCTGCGACAGGCAACAGCGCGCGGCGCGCATCATCGCCCAGTATCAAGCCGGTGTCAGGGATGAGGCTGAATTGACCGAACTGGCGCGACAGCCACTTGGCCATTAAGGTTCCGGTACCGGCCCGATGGAGTGTGGACAACATCGGACCGGCCCGGATCGCCAACGGAGAGGTCCATCAGCGTTAGATAAACAACCGGTGTCGCCTGCCGTTCCCGAAATATGCGATGGACAGCCTAAAAAAAGCGCCGCCTCGAGCGGGCTCAAGGCGGCGCAGTTGGCAAGTTGGACCACAGCTCAACGCAATCATGCAATGCCGGGTTCAAAAAGTTTTGAGGAAAGAGCGGCCGGCGCCAAAAGTGCGGCAGCGCCGGCCTAACGCCGGTTAGGCTCCAGCGCCGGCTAAGATCGTACCCAAGCCTGTCGAGGGCGCATCACCCGTTTGGGGTAGGGCGGCCGGTTGGTGTTGTTGACCACCCGGAGGCGTCACCAGCCGGCCGCGGCACGAGGCGCATTCAGACGCAATCGAGGCGCTCCGCCGTCTAGTTCGCACCGCCGAGCTGCTTCGTCATCTTGCAGAAGTTGTCATGGTCGGCCGCAATGGTCTTGCCGCTGCAGTCCTTCATCATGCTGTCGCGGTCTTCCTTGGTTAAAGCCTCCCAGGCAGCTTTGAAATCGGCTTCCGACTTGAGGGTCTTCATGTCCTTGTCGGTGTAGAAGGGCGCCATTTTTTCCGGGTTGTCCAGCGCCGACGATCCGGTCTCGCCGGCGGCCAGAGCCGAACCGGTCATGACTGCCAACGCAACCGCGCTTACGCAAAGAAACTTGGTCATTGTTCTTCCTCCTGGTTCTTGGACCGCCAGATGGCGGTCTCATGAACCAACGGGAGTTCACCGGTATCGTTCCGGAATCTTGGAGCAGCAGATCGTTTGAAGCGCTACGTCCGACGCGACGAGGCCAATGCCCGCACGCGTTTCACTCGTTGGCCAGCATCTCATCCGTGACAACGCGACCGGTGTTTAGCGGTGTGATGAGTTCAGCAAGGTCGAAACCCTGGCGCTGGGCTTCTGCCAGATACGCGCCGCGGATTTCAGCGGGCAGCGAAACGTCTCGAGAAAGCAGCCACAGATGCTTGCGATTTGGTGTTCCGACCAGCGACACCCGATAGCCCGGGTCCAGTTTGAGCACCCAGTAGTCCCCATCCGTGAACGGGAGCCAACGCAGGCCCTTGGGGAGAAAAGTGACCTTCAGCCGCGTGTTCGTACCATCCACCGGAGTCGCTTCGCCGAGAGCATGTGTCGGTTTGCCATCCTTGTCGAAACAGCGATTGTCGACGCGGACTTTGCCGTCCTCATTCAGGGAATAGGTTGCGGTGATGTCTGTTGCCGCTTCATCCTCCCATCTGAGCGGAAGCCGGCAGATTTCATGCCAGCGACCAAGGTAGCGGTTGAGATCCAGCGTGGGAATGGTCTCGAGTCCGCTCATGACATGGCCTGCCTATGCTGATTTGCAAATTCGTGCGGGAAGTGCTGTTCCCATGCCCGCAATGAAAAGGCCGAATCCATGGAATCGGCCTCTCGAATGTTCAGCGGCGTCGGCTCTCGGCCTGGCCGATCAACAGGCCAACCAGAAGGCCAACCGCGCCGCCGATCAGCATTGCGCTGGAAACGGTCCCGGGATTTCCCTTCACGGCTTCCGAGACGGAGTGAGCGCGCGACCTCAATTGCTCAGCCGCGCGCGATGCCCTGTCCGAAGCCAGATCGAGGAAACCGTTGGTCTGCTCGGCAAGGTCGTCTGCGCGGTCGGCCAGCGACCGGTTGATCTTGTTGATCTCGCGCTTGAGGCTGGCAATCTGCTTCTCCAGCGCTTCCTGGACTTCGCTCGTGATCTGCTCGGCGGTGCTCTTGCTGTCTGCCATTTTTTGCTCCTTTTCGAGGTGAATGGGATCAAAACACTGCGAGATATTTCAGCAGTGAGATGATGCCGATGACAATGACGATGAGCTGGATGATCTGGCGTATGCCGCCTTCGATCGGCAGTCTCTGGACGAGGTACAAAACCAGGACGATAACGAGAAAAGTTATAAGAATTCCGATAAGTACGCTGGAAGCCATCGTTCCCTCTCAAGTGCAGCGCCAAGTGCGCGTTGGTTAACGGCGATTGCATCGGCAGGTTCCAATTGTTTGACGGGTTGAGCGCACCAAAGCGCGTCAAGCAAGTTGCCACCGCCCGCCGCACCGGCGCCCCTGCCAAATGTCATAAATTTGGAACCTCTATCGATACGCTCCGTTCGTTGTGGCGGAGGAAAATCCAATGAGAGCTTTCATTCTGATCGCAATGATGACCGCTCTTGCCGCATGCGACAGCGGCCCGACCCTGCAAAGAGGCCAAGGTCCGGTGGTGCAACAAGCCGACGCCGACGGCTTGCCGGTTGGCACGGAGAGCACCAGGGAGACCACCCGGCCGGAAAGCGCGCCGCATTAGGAAATACCGATGTTTCAGAACGATCAGGTGTTCAGCGGAGAGATCGGGTTGCTGGTGCTTACCGGTGTTCCGATCTTTGTGGCTGCGCTTGTCGGGTTCGCGGTTGTGTTGCGTCGCGACAATGCGGTGGACCGGAAAGCCGAAAGCGCTGATCTGATGAGCCCAAACGACACAGGCCGAATGGGCTTCGGCACGGAACCTCCGCCCAGCCCTGGAGAGCTCACTCAGGCCTGGCGTTTTCCTTAAAGGCCAAAGGAGAGTTGCGGTTGCTGGTCGGAGGCCGCGACAAGGGAAGACAAGGTAATCCCGAGCAGGCGGATGCCTTTGCGTGTCGGAAATGTCCCGGCCAACAAGCTGACAGCCAGTTCAAGCAGTTGTGCTTCGCTCGTCACCGGAGCGGTAAGGGTTCTGCTGCGGGTGATGATCTGGAAGTCGGCATACTTGATCTTGAGTGTCACTGTCTTGCCGGAGAAATCTCGAGCCTCGCAATATTGCCAGACCTTGGTCGCCAGCGGAAACAACTCGGCCTTGGCGGGCTCAAACTCCACAACGTCCGTGGCAAAGGTGTCTTCCGCAC
>VFQQ010002148.1_pt1 | contig 23613 bp, 18 predicted proteins | sample 3512341 | NCBI WGS metagenome assembly VFQQ01 (sample SAMN10412373, study PRJNA504923) | tailings metagenome | isolation source: Relicate 2 Philex TSF1 revegetated site | place: Philippines: Tuba, Benguet | collected 2017-08-29 | reverse complement strand
ATTTCGCTCCTTTGCTTGACCCCCACCGCACACCGCGTATTCGCCAGGTAGATTTCAGTTGAATTCGGATTCTTTCTTCAAGTGGAATTAACATGAGAAATGCTATTCCAAAAAAAACATCCCTTTTTCGAGGGTGCCCCGATGAGCGCAGCGCGTGAGCAAAATTTACGGTAGGGGCCTTGCGCAGCCTCTTTATTTAGGGCTTGCTGTTAAATTCAGATCTGCATTAGATTCGAGGAAAAGTCTGCCGGATAGTACTATAGTACAGCCGTGCAGGCTTTGACGAAGAAGATGATGTAGAGCTGAATTAGCGAAAACAAAAAACTTCTGCAAAGCAAAACCAACTTAAGCCCAATAGAATTGTTTTTTCACCTTGCAGAATAGTTTAGTTTTTAAATACTTAAGTGCCTTTATATAAATGATTTGAGCGTTAATCAGCAAGCCCTACTTATTAAACCCAATAGATACAGCACCCTGCTCTACCCTTTCGGCTTTTTTAAGCACTTCGGCTTTAAGGTTTTCTTTATAGGTTTCTAAAGCCTTGGCAATGCTTTCGTTAGATATAGATAACATGCGCAATGCCAACAAACCGGCATTTTTTGCATTGTTAATGGCAACTGTAGCAACCGGAATTCCGGCAGGCATTTGCACAATAGAAAGTAAAGAATCCATGCCATCTAATGCTTTTAACTTTACCGGCACACCAATTACTGGTAATGTGGTAATACTGGCCACCATACCCGGTAAATGTGCTGCGCCCCCTGCACCTGCAATAATTACTTTTATGCCACGTTCGCGTGCCGTTTTAGCATATTCAAACATGCGCTCGGGCGTGCGGTGTGCAGATACAACGGTAATTTCGTAAGAAATGTCAAACTCTTTTAAGATTGTAGCCGCGTCTTGCATTACTTCCAAATCACTGTCGCTACCCATTATGATGCCAACTGTTTTCATAAAAATTTTTTTTCTTAGATAAATGCGCATTTGCGCACTAATAAACGTTTTTAAATTTGCTAGCGCAAACATACCCATTAAACTTTCATCAAAAAAATTATATTTGCACCTGTAAATAGTTTTAGCCAAAAGCTAAATTAAAAGGGAAACAAGTGAAAATCTTGTACAGTACCCGCTGCTGTAATTTTCTGCTAGCCTCTTAGGTTAGCTAATCCGGTGGTTCTTTATTGCCACTGTTCCTAAACGAATGGGAAGGTTGCCGGAAATAAGAAAAAAGTCAGAAGACCTGCTGTTTACAAACATTAACCTTGCAGCTTTCGGGAATAAAAGCCATGGGTGCGATAGTATAGTTACCAAACTACCATACGGTCTGTTTAAACTAGTCGTAACCGTAATTTGCCTGTTAGGCTGCATGCTGCTATTTGCTACATGCTGTTTAAAACATACATATGCGCCATACTTTTATTGCTAAGTGCAAACGTAAAAGCATTTGCTTTTTTGCATTACAGCAAAGACACGCCTGTTTTATTACAAACAGCTACCATATCTACTATTGCCTACCATAAACTACTGCATTTAAACAAAACCCTACATACCGATAGCCTATATTTAAATTACTTGCAAGCTAATAATCTGGCTAATGTGCTTGAACAACAAAGTATGGCTTTTATAAAAAATTATGGCGCAGGCCAAATTGCAACCATTAGCTTTAGAGGTGGAAATGCTTCGCATACTCCTGTTTTATGGAATGGCTTTAACTTGCAAAACCCCATGTTGGGTCAAACAGATTTTAGCCAAATTCCGGCCTTTTTTTTAAACGATATACAAATAAATTTTGGTAGCAATGCAGCATTGTTTGGCAGTGGTCATATTGGTGGTACCATTCAACTTGAAACCACAAAACAACTAAAACATGGCTTTAGCGGTAAAGCAATGGTGGGTTCAAACAGCATGCAAACACATGCAGCAGGACTTGAACTTAATTACAAAAAAAACAAGTTTGAAACATCGCAACGCTTTTGGATAAACGGCGGACAAAACCGTTTTTCTTATGTTAACGAAAGTAAATTAAATAAACCTGTAGAACAAGCCAATCATGCGGCGTTTAATACAATGGCCTGGCTAAACCAAAATAGATTTTTTATTAAAAAAAACCAACAACTCTCGCTTAGCAGTTGGATTCAAAGTACCCGTAGAAATATTCAACCGGCCTTGAGCGCCGCAAATACCAATGCCAAACAGTTAGATTATGCATTAAGAATTTCGGGCGATTATATATGGCAAAACAACCAGTACAAAATTCAACTACGCAGCGCATTGCTTAACGATATTATACATTTTGAAAGCACCGTAAATCCACTATCAAAAAGCAACTCGAATGTATTAACCAATTTTGCAGATGTATACCGCTATTTTAACCATGCTGTTTTACATATTGGTTTTATGCAACAATACGAAACAGCCACTGCCGATGGCTACAACTTTGTTAGCAGAAATCGCTATGCCATTTTTGGTAGCTTACAATGGCATTGGTTGAACCAACGCTTGATGCAACAAATTTCGGGGAGACAAGAAATTAGCGATAACAGTATTTTACCCTTTACACCTAGTTATAGCATTACCTATGCATTTACCAAAGAACTTAAAGTAATTGGTAATGCATCTAAAACTTATCGCTTACCAACGTTTAACGATTTGTATTGGCGCAACCTTGGCAATCCGACATTAATGCCGGAATCAGGCTATAGCACAGAACTAAGCATAAACTACCAAAACAAAACAGTAGTATTTATGCTTACAGGATACCATAAAAATATTAACAACTGGATAATTTGGACACCCAATAATTTGGGCCTATTTAAACCTGATAATATTGCCAAAGTTTGGAGCAGAGGTATAGAGTTTAACTGGCAATTAAAATATGCAATTTTAAAAAACCATATTATCCAATTAAACGGCTTACACGATTATAATTTAGCCAGCAACCAACAAGCAAAACATGCAAACGACAATAGTTTGTACAAACAACTTATTTACTCGCCTCGCTTAAAACATAGATTTAATGTTGCGTACCTGTATAAAAAGTTTACGTTTAACATTAACCACACCTACACCGGTGTAACGTTTACCTCTGCCGACAACTTAAATTGGTTGCCTCCGGTAAATATTACGAATATAAATATTAGCAAAAATTTACCTTTAAAAAACCGGCCGCTTTTGTTAGGTTTTAACATAAATAACCTGCTAAATACAAATTATCAAATTATGATGGGCAGGCCAATGCCACTTAGAAATTACCAAATAAACTTAACCTTATATTTTTAACATGAAAAAACAAATACTAACAATTACAGCACTCATTCTGGGAATTACTGCTGTTGCACAAACAACAAAAATTGCAACTTTTGAAGACTTAAACTTACCGGCCGACAGTTTTAAAAATGGCAGCGAAAGGCCGGCACAGGTAAATGCCTACATTAGCAACAACCTAAATTTTAATAATTTTTACGACACCTCGTTTGGTGGCTACTGGCGCAGTGGATTTGCCATTAGCACCAAAACCGATTCGGCTACAGCCGGATTTACCAACCTTTACAGTTGCATTGCACCAAGTGGCAATAACCTATCGGCTACTTATGCTGTTGGACAACCACGTGGCATAATTAAACAACATGCTTTTTTAATCGGAAGTGATGAACCTACCACTTTATTTAATCACTTATATGTTAACAACAGCGCTTATGCCTATTATAGCATGCTTAATGGCGATTTTTTTGCAAAAAAATTTGGTGGCGATACCGGAAACGACAGCGATTGGTTTCTGCTAAAAATTGTGGGCTACAAATCGCAAGTAGTAGATACAATAAAAATCATAACTGCCGATACTGTTTTCTTTTACTTAGCCGATTACCGCTTTGCAGATAACAACCAAGATTATATTGTTAAAAATTGGACAAAAGTTGATTTAACCAGCTTAGGCAGGGTTGATAGCCTTTCGTTTTTTCTTAGCAGCAGCGATGTTGGTGCATTTGGTATGAATACACCGGGATTCTTTTGCATTGATGATATTGAGTTTGTTGAACCAACAACAAATACCATTTCTAAAATAAGTAAATTAAATATTAACGTTTACCCTAACCCTGCAACAACTGTGGTTTATGTTGAAACCAATGCTGTAATTGAAAACATTATTATTACCAACCTTCAAGGTAGCATAGTTGCAAAAAGCGAACTTGCCCATGCCGTAAGTTTGGCACATTTACCGGAAGGCATATATTTGTTGCATGCCACTACAAATAATGGCACCATTACCAAAAAAATTATTAAACACTAATAACTGTGTTAGCTAAATTAAAATATATTATACCAGCTTTGGCATTGCTGTTTGGGGGTTGCGAAAAAACCCCCGACAGCAATTTAAACAAATTACCTGTTAACGACGCTAAAGGCTTTATAATTTGTAACGAAGGAAACTTTATGTGGGGCAACGCTTCTATTGGCTTTTTTAATATTGAAACCAACGAAGTAACACCACAAGTTTTTAAGCAAGCCAATGGCATTAACCTGGGCGATGTGCTGCAATCGGCAGTAATGCATAACAACTTATTGTATTTGGTTGTAAACAACTCAGAAAAAATAGAGGTTGTAAACCCTATTACATTTAAACAAGTTGCCACCATTAAATCGCTAAAATCGCCACGTTATTTGTTGCCCATTAACAACAATTCGGCTTACGTTTCTGATTTGTATAACAATGCCATTACTATTGTAAACCTTAACACAAATGCTGTTGAAGGAAAAATAAACATGCCGGGTTGGACAGAAGAAATGTTGCTGCACCAAAACAAAGCATATATTACTTTAATGCAGCGCGATTTTGCATTGGTTATAAATACACTTAACAACAACATAACCGATACCATTTGGTGTGGTTATGCCAGCAATAGCATTGTTAAAGACAAAAATAATCATATTTGGATTGCAGCAGGTGGCAGCAGCGCACAAAACAAAAAATCTACGTTAACTTGTTATAATCCGCAAACCAAAATTATCGAAAAACAGTTTACATTCGAGGTGGGTTCAGCCAGAAAATTAATTGTAAACAACACTGCCGATGTATTGTATTGGATAAACAATGGCAATGTATTTTCAATGCCTGTAAACAGTACCAATTTACCCGATAAGCCTTTAATTACAGGCAATGGCAGAACATTATACAATATAGATTATTATAAAGAAAGAAACCTATTGGTTGTTACCGATGCAAAAGATTACGTGCAACATGGCGATGTGCTTTTGTATGAACCCAATGGCATTTTAAAAACAACTGTTAAAGCCGGCATAATACCATCTGAAATTTGTTTTTACTAACATGAGCAACAACCCGCAGCAAACAAACAACAAACTAACCAAAAAAGACCTTAAGCCGGATGTGCATTATTACATGGAAAATGGCTTTATGGTATTTACAGAAGCTTACCACAAACAACGTGGCTATTGTTGCAAAAGCGGCTGCCGACATTGTCCGTACGGCTATAAAAAAAGTTAGCCTTTTAACTCTTTAACAAAAAACTGAAATGGCATAAATGTTTTAGTGCCTTCTGCCACATAAATATTTCCCGTTTCGCCTTGTAAAATCATAGTTATGGGTTGGTTAAACTTGGTTTCAAACTCGCTCATGCTTTGCAAGCAGGCACCACAACTAAGAATAGGCTCGTTTACCACATAATCTCTGGCTTTTACAGTAATGGCCATATGCGTAACAGCTTCGTTTGGAAATGCAGCGCCTGCATAAAATATGGCAACACGCTCGGCACATAAACCACTTGGGTAAGCTATATTTTCTTGGTTGCTACCTTTAATAATCTGGCCGTTTTTAAGCATTAACGCACAACCTACATAAAATTTTGAATAAGGTGCATAACTTGTATTAACAGCTTCTTTGGCAGCTTGTAACAAGGTAACAAATTGCAGGGGCAATTCATTTACGTTGGTATAACTGGTTATAAGCGACTCTTTTTTTATAATTTCCATTAGCAATAATCATTAATTTAACTACCTTGCAAGGTAATTTTACCACATCAAATATACACAATTGTATGCATAATGTTTTGGTTTTAGGGGCAGGACTATCTTCGCCATTCCTAATTAAACATTTGGCCACGCACGCCAAAAAAGAAAATTATTCGTTAACCGTTGCCGATGCATCTTTGCAATTGGCACAATTACGTACTAAAGATTTTAAACATGTTAATGCCATTGCTTTAAACATAAACGACAAAAACAATCTTGAACAACAAGTAGAAAAAGCCTCAGTAGTGGTTAGTTTGCTGCCGCCAACATTACATGTAATTATTGCCAAAGTTTGCATTAAATATAAAAAGCATTTGGTTACTGCATCGTACATAAGCCCCGAAATGCAAGCCTTGCATACGGCTGCTCTTAAAGCCAATATTTTATTGCTAAACGAAATGGGGCTCGACCCGGGTATTGACCATTTATCGGCCATGTTGTTAATTGACAATATTAAAAAACAAGGCGGCCAAATAACTGCCTTTAAATCGTATTGTGGCGGTTTGGTTGCTCCCGAATACGACAATAATATTTGGAATTACAAATTTACATGGAACCCCAAAAATGTTGTTACAGCCGGTCAATCGGCAGCAACGTATTTAGAAAACGGACAAGTAAAATACATTTCGCCAAACAGAATTTTTAACCAGGTACAAGACATTATTATTCCGGGCTATGGTAAATTTGAAAGCTATGCCAACCGCGACTCGCTTGGATATATTAAACCCTATGGCATAGAAACAGCACAAACCGTTTTACGCGGCACCTTACGCAGAAAAGGCTTTAGTGCAGGCTGGCAATTGTTGGTTCAACTTGGCTTAACCGACGATAAGTTAACCATTACCAACCCCGGCAATTTAACCAACCGCAGCTTTTTATGCGCCTTTATTCCGGGTGCCAATTGCCATAATATTGAGAAACAATTTTGCAACTTTTTTAACATAACCACCAAAAGCCCATTGTATAAAAAAATTGCCTGGCTGGGCCTTTTTAATCAAACACCCATTACTTTGCAACAAGCCACACCGGCACAAATTCTGCTAACCATTTTACAAGATAAATGGAAGCTTGAACCAACCGACCTGGATATGATTGCCATGAAACATGAAATTACCTACAAACTTAACAATAAAAACTACAAGCAACACAGCAGTTTAATTGTAACCGGTAACGATGCAGTTTATACAGCTATGGCCAAAACCGTTGGCCTGCCAATGGCCATTGCCACCCGTTTAATCCTTAAAAATAAACTTAGCATACGTGGCGTTCAACTGCCGGTGTACAAAGAAATTTATAAACCCGTTTTGGCAGAATTGGCCAAAAATGGTGTTAAGTTTTTCGAAGGCTAAAGCTAAAGTTGGTTCAACCCCTATTTTTTGGGTTGAACCAACCCTAACAAAATAACCTTTTACCATTAAAAAACCGGCCAATATTGCATTAAAAACAGCTGATTTTTTGCTGGTTATAAAGTTGCATACATCCTGTGGGCAAATGCAGTTTTAAATTTAAGCCGCATGTAGTTTATTGCGCATTAAAATTCTATTAAGTTATAAAACATGACAAAAATTAAAGTAGCCAATCCGGTTGTGGAGTTAGACGGGGACGAAATGACCCGCATTATTTGGAAATTTATTAAAGACAAATTGATATTACCGTATCTTGAATTGGATATAAAGTATTTTGACTTAGGCATGGAACACCGCGATGCAACCAACGACCAAGTTACCGTTGATGCGGCAAATGCCATTAAACAATACAACGTAGGCATTAAATGTGCTACCATTACACCGGATGAACAACGTGTTAAAGAGTTTAACTTAAAGCAAATGTGGAAGTCGCCCAATGGCACTATTAGAAATATTTTAGATGGTACTGTTTTTCGCGAACCTATTGTTTGCAGTAACGTACCAAGGTTGGTACCAAACTGGACTGCTCCGATTTGTATAGGCCGCCATGCATTTGGCGACCAATACCGCGCTACCGATTTTGTTACCAAAGGAAAAGGTAAATTAACCATTAAATTTGAAGGAGAAGACGGAACACTTATTGAACACGAAGTGTACAACTTTAAAGGCGATGGCGTAGCACTGGCAATGTACAATACCGAAGAAAGCATACGTGGTTTTGCTCATGCTTGTTTTAACCAGGCATTAACCAAAAAATGGCCTTTATACCTATCTACCAAAAACACCATTTTAAAAAAATACGATGGTAGGTTTAAAGATATTTTTGAAGAAATTTACCAAGCCGATTACAAAGCAAAATTTATTGAAGCAGGAATAGTTTACGAGCATCGCTTAATCGACGATATGGTGGCAAGTGCCTTAAAATGGAATGGCAATTTTGTATGGGCTTGCAAAAACTATGATGGCGATGTGCAAAGCGATACCGTAGCACAAGGTTTTGGATCGCTGGGTTTAATGACTTCTACCCTGGTTACTCCGGATGGTAAAACCATGGAAGCAGAGGCAGCACACGGCACAGTAACGCGCCACTACCGCGACCATCAGGCAGGTAGGCCAACATCTACCAACCCCATTGCTTCTATTTTTGCATGGACCCGTGGTTTGGAGTTTAGAGGCAAATTAGACCAAAACCAAGAGTTAATTAACTTTTGCCATGCCCTTGAGCAAGTTTGCGTAGAAACCGTAGAAAGTGGTAAAATGACAAAAGACTTAGCTGTTTGCATACATGGTAATAAAGTTAACCACGGCGAACATTACCTATACACCCAAGAGTTTTTAGACGAGCTGGATAAAAACTTAAAAATAAAATTAGGTAAATAACCACACCAATGCCTCATTCAATTAAAAATGGGGCATTGGTGTTTTTAGGCGTTTTGAGCCCACTCTTTAAATTTGCTTTCGAGGATGTTTTATTTAGGTTTGTTGCGGGGGAATGGATAAATAGCTGGTTTTATTGGGGAGAAATTAGACACGAATAAAATAAAATTGGGAACTGAAAAGCAGCAAAAAGATCCTCAAGTTACTGACTAAGAAATCGGATTTTAATATGAACACTAAATATATTATTATTTCAACAATCGTCTTGGTTGCAATTGTTGCTATTTTTACAAATCCCAATCCAGAAAGACACAAAGAAGTCGTCAAAAACAAAATATACCAATATTTGCATAAACCAATGTTAGAAGGTGTGGCTAACTCGAAAAATAGAAGAGAAGAAATGGTATTAGCGCTAGAAATGCTCTTAGGTAGCACAGTAATTAATAAAATAATTGAGAATGCCGTAAACTCTGAAAATTACCTATTATTTTATACAACTAAGATAAGTTTTGATGGGACAAGAAAAACAATTGGTTATGGAATTTTTGGAAATGTTTATTTAGCCAAAGAATTAGATGAGGCAATGAGTGAATTCATTCATAAAACAAGCGACTTAAATAATTAATAAAAACTTATACTTTGGCAGAAACAACAAATAGGCTTTTCCAAAAACTGATTAGCTTAAGAGCGAAGGAAAAAACCGCATACAAGACAGCTTAAGAATACTTTTTAATACATAACGAGTACGTTTCTGAACTAATAAGTCCACACACAACTTAAATATGCTGGAATAAAAAACTATTTTAAAGCTAAATACCGAGCTATAAAAAAATTACAGCACAAACACTTGCATAACTGCTCCAATTGTTATTACTTTGTAATTACATTTAAGTAACAATGGAAATACCAGTTATAAACATCGGCAATTCAAAAGGGATACGACTTTCAAAAACAATTCTCGAAAAATATGGTATCAATGATAAAATAGAGTTGATTTTAGAAAAAGGTTATCTTGTTTTAAAACCTAAAACCCAACCACGAAAAGGATGGGAAAAGGAATTTGAAAAAATGCATGAAAACGGAGATGACCAACTTTTAATGGACGATGTTTTTGAGGATGAAAGTTTTGAAGAATGGAGCAAGTAAACCAATATGAAATCGTATTGGTTAATCTTGACCCAACGGTTGGAAGCGAAATGAAAAAGACAAGACCTTGTGTTATTTTGTCGCCAAACGAAATGAACAAATATTTGCAAACCATTGTAGTTGCCCCAATGACAAGTAGTTCAAAACCCTATCCTACAAGAGTAGAAGTAAAACGCAAAAAAACAAATGGATGGTTAGCAATTGACCAAATCAGAACAATTGACAGAACAAGAATTGTAAAACTATTAGATACATTAACCGATAAAGAAATCAATAATATCAAAGCCATTATTAAAGAAACATTTGTTGACTAGCACCTGGGTGAATTTACTTTTAGCTTTATAAACGCTAACGTTTTACCATTAAAAATCTGGCCGGTTTTGCTATGAAAATTATATACACAGCTTAAAAATGCTGCAAATAATTGAATTATTCATAGCTTTCCTGCGGTAAAAAATGTGGTGAGTGATTTGAGGGCAATGGTAAATTAATAAACTATAATACTATTACCCCGAATTCGAGGTAATTGAAACACTAAAGATTAGATGTATGACAAAGCTTAAAAAGATAGAGGTTCAATCAATTGAAGTTGGAATTGCCACATTTAATGGTGAAGATTACATCTGCATTACTGATATGGCTCAGGCATAATCTGATGCATCCAGAGCAGCTGATGTTATTAAAAACTGGATTAGAACCAGAACAACTCTTGAATTTTTGGGAACTTGGGAGAAAATTTATAATCCTAATTTTAAAGTGGTCGAATTCGACCACTTTAAAACCCAAGCCGGCTTACCTTCTTTTGTTTTAAATCCAACCCAATGGGTTGAAAAAACCAATGCGATTGGCTTGAAAGCTACTACAGGTATGTAATCCGCGACCAAGCCACTATTGAACAATTGGTCGTGTTATCGAATCTCGAAAGCATCAACGCAGTTCTCATTCATCAGGGTTTGATGCAAAAAGAAAGGCTCTTACAACTTAACCAAATTGCCATTACCCAAATGAAAAGTTTAGTAAATGCAAAGGGGTTGAAAGGGTTGAAGTAAATACTCCGGTTAAAGATTTTATTTCGGTTAATTCATTGCCCGATTCTTTCTTACCTGTTTTTAAGGTGAGAATGATTGTTTATGATTAGGAGAACCGTTAGGGCTAAAAGGAATAGGTATGTAAGTTCCATTTTTAGTTGATAATAGTTCTCTCAAAATAAAGTTCTGGTAAAATAATTTTCACTTCCTGTTCTGCTCCTTCTTTGAGCCAATAAACAATAAAGTTCACTTTCGCATTTTTCAGTTCATAGTTTCTTTCTTTCATCGTTTCGATTTGTCCGACAAACTGCTGTGAGAATTTCAAAACTGATTGTTCCTTTGAATTGAGGCATTCATCTCCATTTAAAATCAAAATATCACCACTTTTAAGTTGAGAAACCAAATGTTGTTTATTGATGAAATAGTCTAGCCAAACATCTTTAAATGTCAAGTGCATTACCATTTCGTTTGGTGGTAAATAAATTTCTTTGTCATCAACTCGTTCTAAATTCTCTGCTTTCAGATTGTCAAGATAATTTGAGTTAATATGAATAGTCAGGTTCTGCTTTGCCCTTGTCATTGCAACATATAACTGCCGTCTTGCTTCATCTGTTGCAGGGTTGAAATTTTCAAGTATCAGGAAAACATTGTCAAACTCTTTTCCCTTTGCTTTGTGTATGGTTGAAACAAAAATTGTTTCTCCGTTTTCATTGAAGAAATCTTCCAACTTGGACTCATGAATAAAAACTTCAAAATCAGATTTGTATTTCTTCTTAGGATTTGTCGCTTCAAAATCTTTAATGATGTTGTTGCATACTTCCAACTTTGTGCTATTGCGAAACCTATTTATCAATTCCCGCTTTGCGTTTTCCCAAACATCGTCACTTATTATGAAAACATCGTCAGCCAAATTCAACTTGCTTAAAAAGAATCTCACTTCCGAAAGATTATACAAACTGAATCCATCATTGGTTTGAATCAACTTCGCTTGCATATCATGTTTCAAAAGTAGTCCTGTGATTTGCAAAGCTTCCTCATTCGTCTTCGTAAGCACACACGTAGTTCCTTTAAGCCCAGTTGTGAGTATGTCATGCACAAGTGGAGTTATGAGATTGTTGCTTTGATAACGAACCAATTTTATTCTTCCATTGTCAGTTTGCTTCGCAATAATTGGTATGTCTTTTAAGCGGTGGCGAATTCTTGTTACAAACTGATTCGTGAATTCAACAATGTTGCTTTTGCTCCTATAATATTCAACCAATTCATGCTTGACTGCTTTGTTCACCTGAATAAACTGTTCAAGAAATTTTGCACTTGCTCCTCTGAATTCATAAATATTTTGGTCATCATCACCAACTGCAATCACTCTCATCTCTTCATTCTGTTCCATCAAAGCATTTATCAGATTGTATTCATCTTCATCCATGTCTTGTGATTCGTCAATAACCAAAACTGATTTAGTAATTCTACTTGCTTCAACTTCTTTACTCTTGATTTTCTCAATTGCCTTTTTCAAAATCACAGCGGACTTTTCCAAACTTCCAACTTTGCCCAACAAGTCGAAACAGTAGGAATGAAAAGTTTTTATCTCAATGTAGTTTGCTGCATTGCCAATTAATTTTAACAAACGCTTTTTAAATTCTGTAGCTGCTGCTCTTGAAAAAGTTAACATGAGCAACTGTTCATGTTTTACATCTTCCATCAAAAGCAACGAAGCAAGTTTGTGAACCAACACTCTTGTTTTACCGCTTCCAGGTCCAGCTGCAACAACAATTTTGGGTTCACTATCATTGATAATTTTGAGTTGCGTTGGTGAAAGTTCTCCGAAAAGTTGCTTGAATTTTCCCGGAGTCATTTTGAGTTTCAAGTTGTCAATCTTGCTTCCCGGAAAATATTTCTTTAGGAACGAAGCATAATTGAGTTGAAAGTAATCCTCTACAAATTGAAGAGCTTCCTTGTAATCACCAATCATCTTCTTTGCATACTCGCCAACAATATGAATCTGCTGAACTTTGTTTTCGTAAAACTGATTCAATTTCCGATAATCTTCCTTTGTATATTTTTTGTAGTTATCATGTTCAACTCGTTCAATTGTTAGTTTGTTATAAACAACAAGAAAACCTCCTTCAATTTTAATGGCATCAATCCTTGACAAGTAGAAAAGAGTATCCTCTACATCGTCAATTGTAATTTTCATTTCAAACAACTTTGGCTTCCTCTCAAACTCGTCTTTCAATTCGTGAACTGAAAACTCAACAAGAACTTCTTCCTTGACTTTATCATCTTCTGAAACATTCTGAGTGCTTTTCTGATAGAGATATTCAACTATGAACTTTGCCAACTCATGCCGCTTCTCCAATTTTTGTTTCAAGGCTTCTCTTGGATGCAGAGCAAGAACTACAACATGATTCTTGGAGTATTCAAGATTCTGCCGCTTAATCCAATTCTTGATTGCCCAAAAGTTGATAATGGTTTTTAACTTGTTTGTTGTTACATCTTCACAACCTTTTGCTTCGGCTTCCTCGTTCAATTCCTTGATGTGAAATGTCTTTTCCTGTTCTTCAAAAACTGGAAGTAAAAAGTTTTCAATCTTGCTGAATGTTTCAACGATACTGAGAGAACGGTTTTTGTTTTCTCCCTTCTTGATGAATGCAGTCAAGTCCTTTGCATCAGCCAAGATCTTCTCTTCACGAAGAAGATTCACAATGTTTATTACCTCTTCTTTTACAATTCCCAAATGGTCGCTGATGTAATCAATTCTTGATTCGGCCGATTCTTCTGTTGATTGCTTTCTACTTTTACTTGAAAAAAGTTTTTTGATTATTCTGATTCCTTTTTCTTTTTGCTTCTCCTCAAATCTTTCAGAAGCATTGATTTTGTCAATGGCTTCTTGTGCGTTCTTTGAAAGAATACTGTTGGCGAAAACTCTCGGCATGTTTTGCCCTCGCTTCAAATAGCCAGCATCTTCCAAAGCTGCAATCGCTGTTGTTACTCTTGTTTCAATTTCTACAACATTGTCATCCCAACCTGCTTTTCGCGCAATCTCCAAAGCGGAGTTTGAAACTGTTGAACGAAATCTTGTTATCTCCTTTATTGCTTTCCAAATCTGTTGAATCTCCTTTATTGAAAGCTTGGTTTGATTCAGCAGAATGAAATGTTTGCCAAGATCTTCTTCGTTGAATAACACGAAACAATCAGCGACAATATTCTCGTCTCGTCCGGCTCTGCCTGCTTCTTGAATGTAGTTTTCAAGTGAATCAGAAATTTCATAGTGAATCACCATGCCAACATCTTTCTTGTCAACTCCCATTCCGAATGCAGATGTCGCAACCATGATTGGAACTTCACCAGAGACAAAAGCATTTTGGTTTGCAGTTTTCTCCTTCACATCCATTTTGCCGTGATAAGGTTTTGCATTAAAACCATCTTCGGTTAATCGTTCTGCAAGTGAGTAGGCTTTTCGTGTTCTTGAAACATAAATGATTGTCGGACAATTCTTCTCCTCAATCAAATCTCTTGCTGCCTGATACTTTTCTTCCTCATCTCCTTTCTCAAAAACTTTGTATTGAAGATTTGTTCTTGATGCTTTTGAAGTAAATAGTTCAAGGTTAAGCGAAAGTTTTTCTTTGAAGTAGTCCCGAATATCTTCAATAACCTTTTGCTTAGCTGTTGCTGTGAAACATGAAACTGGAATTCCATCTTCAAGATTCTTCTTCTCTTGAATTTGCTTTATGAAATCTCCAATGTATAAATAATCAACTCTAAAATCCTGTCCCCACGAAGAAAAGCAGTGAGCTTCGTCAATAACAAATCGAACAATCTTTCTACCTAAAATCAATTTCTCAATTGTTCGTGAACGAAGTGATTCAGGTGAGATGTAAAGAATGGAAGCAGAGCCATCCTCGACTCGTTCAAAAGATTTTGCCCTTTCAATAGGGTCAAGCAAACCATTTATGGTAACAGCCTCTGTGATTCCAACTTTTTCAAGATTGTCAACTTGGTCTTTCATCAACGACTGCAAAGGAGAAATTACAACGGTCAAACCCTTTGAACTTTCTCCGCTCATCAACGCAGGAACTTGAAAAGTGATTGACTTTCCGCCACCTGTTGGAAAAACTGCAAGAATGGATTTGTTGTCAACTGCTGCTTTAACTGCTTTTTCTTGCAGTGGTTCGCCTCCGTAAGTTCTAAATGAATCAAAGCCGAAAAATCTTTTTAAGCCCGTGTGTACATCTAATGCGTTGTTGCAAAATGCACAGCCACTTACACATGGTTTATTTCGTAAGCGAAACATTATTCGTTCAACTTCGGGATAGTTTTTCAGAACCCAAGGCGGTGTGATGGAATGTATTTTCTTATGTTCAATAAAAGAATTTACAAGCGATAAGCAGTAAGCAAGTTCAATAGGGTGTTCTAAAATTATTTTCTTCAGGTCAACTTGTTCGCAAATTTCATTTTGAAATTTTTGACGAATCAGTTGTTCAAGGTCTTTGCTCGCACTTGTGTATGCAATGAAACGGAAAAAGGAGTTAAACTCCTTTTTGTCGTTCAATAGTAAGTAGAAAATTTGTTTTAGCGTTTCGTCTGCTTGCTTGAATGTAGCGACTTCATCATTGAACAAATCTTTTGCTTTGATAGAATCATTCAAAGGATTGTTCATGTCCTCCGATTGAAGTTTGTCATCTTTTAATAAAGCATGATACGGCTTAGTCGGAAAAAGCAGGGGGGAAAGAAATAATGTGTCAATGATGTTTGCTGAGTTTACTCCTGCATCAATGAGTGCTTTGCCTATATACTTTAGGTCATGATTGAAAATATTATGACCACAAACAAATTGTGTTCCGTTTAGAAACTTGATGAACTCTGCTATCGAAGTTTTGTGAAAAGTACTGCCATCACCCTTGACACTTCCAATATCAAGAATCTTTCGGCTCTTTGGCTCAACTTCCGTATCAATGAAAGCAATTGATTTCATTTAAACACATTCTCCCTATGCCATCCAAAATTCTCTCTCAACGGATAATAACTTTTTATTTTCGGTAACTGTATCTCTTTCCCTTCAAAAGCTCCAATACTATAACTCGTTTCATCTTCCCTAAAAGTTTTTGAAACAAGAACTTTGTAATTTTCATCAATCGCAATCAATCCCCTATCAAAGGCTCTGTGTAAGTTTGGGCACAAAGCAATGCCATTTGTAACAGTATCATCAAAGCTAACACTAAAAGGCACAATATGGCAGGCATCAATCATAGATACATTAATAGTTGCATCAATCTTCATTCCTGAGATGCAACAAGTGTTGTTATAAATTTTAGGAATCTCTCTTTTGAATAAACTTCCTCGAAGGAAAATTTCTTCTTCGTTTTTCTGTTCAAGCAGTTTCTTAATTTCTTGACGGTATTCTTCGGATGGCTCTTTAAGGATTTTATTTTCTATGCCATCAAATATATTTTGCTGTCTTCCTAATGATATATTGAAATTGTCTTTGCTGTTGGGAAAATACTCTTCCAATAAAAACTGACTCAGAATTTCATTGCTCTTTTTATCTTTCATCAATTCACATAATTCGTCATCTATCAATGCACAATCAATTGAAACGTTAAGGTTGGCAAAACTCCGCATAGATGCTTTCAGTTGCAAAATGTATTCAAAACCCAGATTTGGAATAAGTTTCCAGAATTTATCGCTTGTTAAATGATAAAATGGTAAAGCAAAACGACAATCGTGATTTGAAGTAACTAATAAACTCCAATTTGTTTTAAACAACGCAACTAATTCAGGCGTAATATAAATTCGCCGGCTGCTATTAATTTCGTTTTGGAAAGTTTGTAATACCGAAATTAACAAAACAGGTTTATGGGGTGCAGGTTCACCATGGGCACGGTCAATTCTTAGCCTTTTAAACGCATTAAGGTATTTTACTAAATTTGCTTGCATTTATTCCGGGTAAAGATTTCGCTTGGTTCAAACCAATTTAAGCTATTCTAAACCCCAGGCATCGTAAACGGCGTTTATCAGGCTGTTTTCAGATTTTTCCATTTTTTTATCGGCCATTACCACTTTCATGGCAAAGGCTATTAATTTATCGCGTTCGTCGGCTGTGGTTATTTTGTAAAGTTGGTTGGCAACTTCTTGTATGTGATTGTCTAACTCTTCGGTTGGCAATGCACGTAAAAAAGCTTGCTCTTTTATAATTTCTATGTTATCGTTAAACTGCTTTTCTAAAAACTCTAAAATAACCGAGCTTTCTACCCTATTCATGTTGCCATCGGCCATGCTTAAACCCATTAATAAATGAAATCCGGCCTCTGTTTTATTTAGTTTGGTTATAAATTGTGTAGGCATATTCGTACGTTTTACTGGAGTAAAACTAATCATTTTTTTAAATATGGCAAGCTTTTTTTGGTTTGACAACTCGTAATTGGCTAAGTTTGCCCCGTTTAATATTTAAATGTAATCATGAAATTTGCAACAAAAGCCATACATGCCGGCCAAGAACCCGACCCCACCACAGGTGCTGTTATGACCCCCATTTACCAAACCAGTACCTATTGGCAAGAGAGCCCGGGAAAACACAAAGGCTATGCTTACGCTCGTGGTAAAAACCCAACGCGTACAGCGCTGGAAAAATGCATTGCCGCCCTAGAAAACGGTAAACATGGCCTGTGCTTTAGCAGCGGTATGGGTGCAACCGATGCCGTAATAAAATTGCTTGAACCGGGCAGTGAAGTTATTACCGGTAACGACTTATACGGCGGAACTTACCGCATGTTTACCAAAGTTTTTGCTAAATATGGCATTAAGTTTCATTTTATTGATTTAGATGATGCCAACAATATAAAAAATTATATTAACAGCAATACCAAATTAATTTGGATTGAAACGCCTACCAATCCTACCATGAAAATTGTAGACATTGCTGCTTGTGCAACCATTGCCAAACAACACCATATTACCCTTGCTGTAGATAACACATTTGCTAGTCCGTACCTGCAAAACCCGCTCGACCTGGGTGCCGATATTGTAATGCACAGCGTTACCAAATATTTAGGCGGACACAGCGATGTGGTTATGGGTGCGCTAATTACCAACAGCGATAGCCTGTACGAACAATTGGCATTTATACACAATAGCTGCGGTGCAACACCCGGTCCGCAAGATAGTTTTTTGGTACTTCGTGGTATTAAAACCTTGCACCTGCGCATGAAAGCGCATTGCGAAAACGGAAAAGCCATTGCAAACTTTCTTAAAAATCATCCTGCCATTGAAAAGGTTTATTGGCCAGGCTTTACCGATCATCCTAACCATGATATTGCAAAAAAACAAATGCGCGATTTTGGTGGCATGATTTCGATTGTTTTAAAAAATGCCGACCTGGAAAAAACGTTTAAAATTGCTTCATCTTTCTCGGTTTTTACTTTGGCCGAGAGTTTAGGCGGTGTTGAAAGTTTAATTAATCACCCTGCTACCATGACACATGCCAGCATTCCCAAAGCCGAACGCGAATTGGCAGGTGTGGTAGATAACTTGCTTCGCTTAAGTGTAGGCGTAGAAGATATTGATGATTTATTGGCTGATTTAGAAGCAGTGCTTGGTAAGTAGGCCTTGCGTAATAACTTTACCATTAAAAAAGTGGCTACCTTAACAAATGAGGTAGCCACTTTTTGTATAATTTTAGATTAAACTTTACTCAACTAACAACTTTGTTATTGCTGAACCTACTTTTGTTACCACTTCAACATGATACATGCCGGAAGGAAGTAAGGATAAATCTAAATCGTTGGTATTAGAGTAAGTAGCAATTGTTTTTCCGGTTATATCGTAGATGCTTACAGCCTCAATTGGTTCAACACAATTAATAAAAACCTTAGTTTTGGCCGGATTGGGAAATAATTGAAAGGATATGCTGCCTTGTTTGGTTATGCTTGTTGGTTGACTTATTGAAATGCTAAATTCCATTGGCCTTACAGCAAATAATTCAATACCCCCGCGCAGTGCTTTAACATGCCATTTTAATTTAAATGTATCGGTAGGCAAGGCATTGGGGTTAATAGCTTGTATAATGGCTAAAATTTGTGTTGCGTTTAAAACAAAAAAAGTATCTGCAATAAACATGGTATCTAATACAGGAAACAAACCGTTGTTAAAACTACCATTAACTGAATCTATGTATAATTTGTAGTTTGCTGCAATATGCGATGAAAACCAATTAAACACTAAATTTTGGTTTGAACCCATTTGGTAGTTGATATGATTTTGTGGTGCTAATTGGCTAAATGGTTTTAAAAATGGCTGGCCGGCGTAAGCCAAATTTACAAACCATATGTTTAGCTGATTGGTTGATAACAGCGAATCTGATGTACCATAAGCCGATACCAACCAGGTATAATTTAACGAATCGCCATTGGGAACATTTTGGGTATTAAAATATGTTTGTATGGTACTAATAGGCAAGTTAAACCTAACAGTATCGGCATCTACAACTATGCCATTGGCATATGCACCCAACAAAAATCCTTGGTGGTTGTATAAAAACAACTTGTAAGAAACAGTTTGACTGGAAACGCCCCATTTAAAAGCCAGGCTTGATGTATTGTTTTTGGTATAAACAACTGCATTGGCAGTAGGTTCAAACAAACTAAACGGTGTGGGTGTGGCTACCAATTTAAATGAGTGAAGCATGCAGATTAAAATAATAGCGCATGCAAAGCGTTTTGATGTAAATAGTGTTTTCATAATTTGTTTTTATGCTATAGATGTATGTTACAACTGTATGGTTGTAAAAAATGAAAACTTTAAGAAATAATTAAGATTTACACACTTGCGTGCGACAAACGTTCAAGGCCTGCTTTATCTAAAATACGAATGCGTTTGCCTTCTACATCTATTAATTTCTCGGCTTTAAATTCGCTAAGCAGCCTAATAACAGTTTCGGTGGCTGTACCTACTATATTGGCAATATCTTCTCGTGGCAACGATACGGTAATTAAATCAGGGTCGTTATGGTCTATATCGCTAAAAGTAAGGTTTAAAAACAAAATGGTTTCTGCCAAACGCTCTCTAACGCTTTTTTGCGCCATGCTTTGTATGCGCTCGTCGGCCAAACCCAATTCATGACAAAGCGATTTCATCATGTATTTGTTAATGGCAGGGTTGCTTTCAACTAACTTTAAAAATGTATCTTTTGGAATAAAGCAACAAACGGTATCTTCAATACAAGTTGCGGTAACCACCAATGGTTCTTCGGCAATAAGCGCCCGGTAACCTAAAAACTCGCCGGCCTTTGCAAATCGCACAATTTGCTCTTTTCCATCTTTATTGCTGCGGGTAAGTTTTACCACGCCTTTGCTAATGCAATAAATACCTAATGGAATATTGTGTTCGTAAAAAATGGCTTGTCCTTTTTTATAATGGCTGCACGACTTTACAGAAGAAATCATTTCACTTTCTTCCGGGTTGCAGTAACTCATAAACGAGATACTTTTTGCATCGCAATTAGCACATTCTAAATTATACTTTTGCATGGGAGTGAGATTAAACTTGGTGTAAATATGTTGCCTTAAAACCAAAAAATCAAGTAAAAAATTTAAAATCAGTTAAAATAGCCAATTTAAGAGGCCCAAATTTCAAATAATTTTTGTTGATCCAACGTAGGTTCGGCCAGCTTTTTAAAGGTAACCAAGGTTTGATTGTCTTTAACGGCAAAATGCAGCTCGCAGCCAATAAGTTTTAGCGCATCATGCAGGTGTTTGTCCCACATGCCTTTGCCATGAATTAAATCATCAAAATAAGTGGTAAAATCGTAGCCCGACACTTTTGTTAATGCCTGCCGGTAATCGGCTTCGGTATAGCCTTTATGCTGTTTGTAACATTGGTTATACAGGATTTTTAAAGCATCATCTAAGCGATATTTGCCGTTGGTATGGTTTAAAATTAAAATATCGGCCACCAAGGCTGCCAGGCAACCTTCAATGTAAATACTAACTTTTCGGCCCGGAATGCCCGGTTCGTAGCCATCTAACCAAGTATCAAAACTCGATTCGGCCACACTGTAATTAAACCTACCTTCGTTGTTATAATGCCTGGTTAAATCGCTGCTTAAACTGGCCGCATAGGTGTTAAAATCCCAAACGCCGCTGCGCAGTAAAGTTACATCGCCATAGTAAGTGGTTACTCCCTCGTAAACATAACCTAATGTGCTGTAGTTTTCTTTGGTAAAATCATAAGGCCACATTTCGGCCGGACGTAAGCGTTTTATATTCCACAAATGAAATAACTCGTGCGCGCTTATGGCCAATAAATCATCGGTAAATTCAGGTAAAAAAGTATCGGGTAAAAAACCGATATTTATAACAGTACTATTGGCGTGCTCTACACCGTGCCTGAATGGTGTTGGCATTATATGATACAAAAAGTGATAATCTGTACATGGAAACTCGCCAAAAATTTTATGTTGCAATGCGGTATAAGCCAAAGTATCATTTTGTAATTTTTGCAATGCCAAACCCTGATAAGGGTGTTTACCCATAAACCAAAAATGTATATAACTTTGTTGGTACTTAAAGGCATGGTGGTGCAGTTGTGCAGAAGCAATAAACGGACTATCGGCCAATTCATCAAAACTATTGGCATACAAGGTAAAATCTTTAACCGGCAGCTGACAAGCAATTTGATAATCCTCCGGAACCAATAATTTTACGGTAAAAGGCTCATCTTGTTTGTTGTGCAAGTACATAAAACAATTTACCGGGTTTATGTAAAGCTGTTCGTTGTTTACAAAGCTTGCACCTGCATCGTACTGATTGGCATAATATTCATACTGAAACCAAAACGATTTTTGGCCTTTTGTATCTATTTGCCATGCATCTTTAGCCAGTTTTTTAAAGGTAAGTTTTTGGTGCTGTGTGTTAAAAACCTCAAACTTTCTAACATTTTTTGCATAATTTGCCAATTGGTACCTGCCGGGCCTCCAAGCCGGCAATTGCAACACTACAATATCTTGGTGAACGTAATCTACATGACCAATAATTTTAACAAAATGTTGTTTGGCATCTATAATTTCTATCGTATAGTTCATATCTTCGTCAAAAGTAAATAAAGCAACTATGAATTTAGGCACATTTTTATTGGTATCGTCGCTCATACTCTTTTTGGCATCGGCAACGGTAAGTTTTTTATACCGCAGCAATTTTAAATTACAGCTGTATTGCTTGGTAGCAATGGCATTTAGCAATGGCGTATTTATAACTGTTTTAAGCAGTTACCACAACTGGCAATTAATTATTTGGCCTACTATCTTTTTAATACGTATAGTAAGTTTAGCCGTAGATATTGCAAAAAGAATTTCGGCTTAGCAAAGGTTGTGTTCAACCTAAAATAAACGCTTAACAATAACTTAATATAGGTTTGGCTTGAACCCACAAACCCATTTTACGCTGACATTAAAAAACTGAGAAACTTAAATTTTTCTTAATTTGTTTATTTTACAATTTTAATTTTGCATAACCCGCTGTAAACAATATCTTAGCGCCACTTATATGGTTTTATAACCATATCCCCAAAACACAACATTTATGAAAAAGCACTCACTATTACTACTCCTGCTTATAGGCGCAACCGGCAGTATTTTTGCGCAATTAAACGGTTACAATTTCTGGCGAAGTTATTTTATTAGAAATGTAAATTCAACAACCTATACCAATGTGCAAGTATTGGTTACTGTAAACACGGCCGCTTTAATTGCTGCCGGCAGAATGCAACCCAATGGCAACGATATTAGGTTTACCACACCCAATAGCACTGCGCCTTTGTGGCATTTTGTTGCGGGCGGATTAAATACAACACAAACACAAATTTGGGTAAAAGTACCCAATTTACCGGGTTTGGTAAGAACCGAATTGGTAATGCATTATGGCAATGTAAATGCCGCCAATGCCTCTAATGGAGATAGCACTTTTATATTTTTTGATGATTTTAACACCGGTAGCCTTAACACACAAAAATGGCCCAACAACGGCATAAATGCTTCTATAGTAGACAGTGCCAATCAGTTTTTACGTATATTTGGCAGTGGCAATGTGGTGTTAAATAGCAGGGAATTGGGTGTTACAGCACCTTTTATTATTAATTGGCGCACAAACGGGTTTTCGGCCTTTAGTTGGGATTTGTGCGGCACAGGTGTTAGTAGAAACGACGGCGCATTTAGTCGCATTAATTATTTCTCTGGCGTTGCAGCACGCAGTGGAAGCGGCTTTTCGAATATAGGAACACCTTCATCTATTACGGCAAATACGCAAATAACCACTACTTCGTGCGATTCTATTTATAATTTTACCTCTAGGGTATATGCCAATGGTGCCTATAGAATTTTTCATCCACGCGGTAGCGATACCATTCCGGCAGCCTCTTACACCATTGCCAATGCTACAAGGGTTAGTTACCAGTATTTTTACAACTCGGGTAACGCAACAGGTGTATGCAGCAGGGGAAGAGTGTTAGATCAGGTTTATGTTAGAAGATTTGTACAAAACGAACCGGTTCAGGATAGCGTGGGCAACGAATTATCTAACGTAACTATTTTTTATGCAAAAGCGTCGGGGGCATTAGATAGCTTAACATCATGGGGCAGA
>VFQQ010002147.1_pt1 | contig 23621 bp, 12 predicted proteins | sample 3512341 | NCBI WGS metagenome assembly VFQQ01 (sample SAMN10412373, study PRJNA504923) | tailings metagenome | isolation source: Relicate 2 Philex TSF1 revegetated site | place: Philippines: Tuba, Benguet | collected 2017-08-29 | reverse complement strand
AACAGACTTTTTAATATCATCATGCAAATATCTATCGGTAGTAATTTGCGGTACAAGTTGCCTATAACTGCTTAGCACTTGCTGCAACCTTGGCGATGTATTTAATGGTACTCTAAAATACAATGCTTGCGAAATATTTAATAATTCAATGGCCAAAACAGTTTTTACATTATTAACCACTTGGTAACACTTGGTAGCAGCATTAGCGCCCATGCTTACATGGTCTTCTTGTCCGTTGCTACTCACTATACTATCTACGCTTGCAGGTGTACATAACTGTTTGTTTTGGCTAACAATGCCGGCAGCTGTATATTGCGGAATCATTAAGCCAGAATTTAAACCGGGATTAGTAATTAGAAATGCAGGCAAATTACGTTGTCCGGAAATTAGCTGATATGTTCTTCTCTCACTAATACTGCCCAATTCTGCAACTGCTATTGCTAAAAAATCTAACACCAAAGCAAGAGGTTGCCCATGAAAATTACCACCCGATAAAATTAATCCTTCTTCTACAAACACATTTGGATTATCGGTAACAGCATTTATTTCTGTTTCTACAACATGCTTTACATGTGCAATGGTATCGTATGTTGCACCATGCACTTGTGGTACACACCTAAATGCATAGGGGTCTTGCACCTGTACCTTAGTTTGTGCAGCAATTTCGCTTCCTTCAAGCCAATTTAAAATTTCAGATGCCGTATAAACTTGCCCTTTATGCGGCCTAATTTGATGCAATAACTTATTAAACGGCTCCAACCTGGCATCGAATGCATCTACCGATAATGCAGCAAGCATATTGGCATGTTTGTATAATTTTTCTGCTTGCAAAATATTATAAACCGCATAAGCGCTCATAAACTGGGTTCCATTTATTAGTGCAAGTCCTTCTTTGCTTTGCAGTACAATTGGTTCCCAATTATGTTCTTTTAAAACGGATATGGCAGATTTAATAACCCATTCTTTACCTTCTTTTACCCATACTTCGCCATAGCCTAACAAAGGTAAACACATATGTGCCAAGGGTGCTAAATCGCCACTGGCACCTAAAGAACCTTGGGTATAAACTACAGGCAAAACCGCATGATTGTAAAAATCCAATAACCTGTTTACCGTTATAAGCTGAACACCACTATGGCCATAAGCCAACGATTGCACTTTTAGCAACAACATTAGTTTTACAATTTCTTGTGGCACATGATTACCTGTACCACACGCATGCGACAACAGCAAGTTTTCTTGTAATTGAGACAGCTCGCTACTAGAAATTTTTGTATTGCACAGCGAACCAAAACCCGTGTTAATGCCGTAATGAGCTATATCGCCTGCTCCAATTTTATTATCTAAAAAATTACGGCATGCAATAATACGTGCTTCGGCCTCTTTACTTAATAAAACCTCGGCTTGCGAGTACATTAATTGTTCAACATCGCTAACCAGTAGTTGTTTGTTTATGTAAAACATTATTAATTATTGTAAATAGTTTATAATTTGGTCTGGGGTAAGCTTTTGTTGTTCGCCGGTGGCCAGATTTTTAAAAGTAAGTAAGCCACTTTGCATCTCATCTGTTCCAATAATTATGGCAAACGGAATATTTTTAGCATCGGCATAGCCCAGTTGTTTTTTCATTTTTGCAGCCTCCGGATACATTTCTGTGGCCAGATTTTTAATTCTAAGTTGTGCAGCAATGCCAAAACCGTAGGTTAATGCTTCCTTATCAAAACAACAAATTAAAACCCTAGACGATGACGCATTTAAATCTTTAGGAAATAAGTTTAACTCATCTATTACATCGTAAATGCGGTCTAATCCAAAGCTTACGCCTACACCCGAAATACCCGGTAAACCAAAAATCCCTGTTAAATTATCATAACGGCCTCCACCTCCAATACTACTCTTTAACGACCCCGTTGTATTAACTACCTCAACAATACAACCTGTATAGTAACTTAAACCTCTTGCAAGTGTTGGTTCAAGCACCAAATTAATTTTTGCATTTGTAGCATTTAACAGTGCCAATACTTGTTGTAACTCTTGCATACCCAATATGCCTTGCTCGCTGTTTTGAATACCAAAATCGTTTAAAGCAGCCATTACAGATTCGTTGGTAAGCTTTGCGCTAAATACAGAAAGCAACTCTGCCAATTTATCAGAATTGTTTATGATACCTTTATCGGCCATTTCTGCGGCAACGCCAGCGGCTCCAATTTTATCTAACTTGTCTAAAACTACAGTAAAATCGGTAAAACGGTTAGCTACCCCTAACACATCGGCTATGCCGGCCAATACTTTGCGGTTATTTAATTTAATTTCATAACCTGATAAACCCAATTTAGTAAAAACTTCATGATAAATCTGAATCAATTCGGCTTCGTAGATTAAGCTATTGCTGCCCACTACATCGGCATCGCATTGCCAAAATTCGCGGTAACGGCCTTTTTGGGGTTTATCGGCACGCCAAACCGGCTGCATTTGGTAGCGTTTAAACGGAAACGAAATTTCATGCTGATTCATTACAACATAACGTGCAAAGGGAACCGTTAAATCGTATCTTAATCCTTTTTCGCTAATAAATTGCAGCGATGCTTTTTCGTCTAAATCGCTAACTTTTCCGCTAAGCGAAGGCAAAAATGTTTTGTCCATTTCCTCGTGTCCAAGCGCCCTTTCGTTATAAGCAATTAAATCTTTAAAATAATTGCCGCTATTTAATACTTTAAACAATAGCTGATCGCCTTCGGTGCCGTACTTTCCCATTAATGTAGAAAGTTGCTCCATAGCAGGTGTTTCAATGGGCAAAAAACCATACTTTTTAAACACCGTTTCAATGGCATTTAAAATATATTTTCGTTTAGCAACCTGTAACGGACCAAAATCGCGGGTACCTCGCGCCAATTGCGGTTTATTGCTCATGTAATTGTATTAATTTATTCGTAGTTATAATATTTTAAATATGCCTGTGCCAACTCAACATAAGCTTGTGCATTGCGTTTTACTTTTTCAATTTGCTCAACACTTAGTTGCTTTACCACTTTACCCGGCGACCCCATAACTATGCTATAATCGGGTATTTGCATGTTTTCTGTTACCAATGCATTGGCGCCAATAATGCAAAAATTACCAATTTTTGCCCCATTTAAAATGGTAGCATGCATACCCACCAGCACATGGTTAGCAAGCGTTGCGCCATGCACTATAGCACCATGACCAATAATACAATTCTGACCAATGGTTACCGGGAAACCGGGGTCTACATGTATAACAGCATTTTCTTGTACATTGCTGTTTGAACCAACTATAATTTGGTCGGCATCGCCGCGTAAAACAGCACCAAACCAAATGCTGCAATGGTTGCCTAAGGTAACATTTCCAAACACCCTTGCTGTATCTGCAATAAACACGTGTTCGCCTTTAACGATGGGTGTAGATAAAACCAATTGCATTTGCGAAATAAAGTTGTAGCTGGCCATGTTTTTTTCCAAGAAAATAGTAGTTATAAATTCTCGTAAATAATCGCTACACCCTGACCAACACCAACGCACATGGTTGCTAAACCATACCTAATGTTATTGCGTTTCATGGCATACAACAGCGTGGTTGAAATACGAGCACCACTGGCACCCAATGGGTGACCTAAAGCAATGGCACCACCTTGCGTATTCACAATAGCTGGGTTAATATTTAAATCGCGAATACAAGCAATACTCTGACTGGCAAAAGCCTCGTTTAACTCGGCCAAACCAATATCTTGCATGGCTAATCCGGCACGTTTTAAAGCCTTTTGGGTTGCCGGCACAGGGCCAATTCCCATAATAGCCGGGTCTACACCTGCTACAGCTTTGCTTACAATTCTGGCCATTGGCTTTAAATTAAACTTTTTTACGGTTTCTTCCCCGGCCAAAATTAAAGCTGCAGATCCATCGTTTACACCACTGCTGTTTCCGGCAGTAACCGTACCATCTTTTTTAAATGCCGGTTTTAATTTTGCCAAATCTTCTAACGATGAAGGTCTGGGATGTTCATCTTTACCAAAAAGTATCGAATCGCCTTTTTTTTGTGGAATTTTAACAGGAACAATTTCATCATTAAACAAACCGGCCACGTGGGCATTTTGGTATTTTAATTGCGAGTTATAAGCAAATTCATCTTGCGCTGCACGAGAAATATTCCATTTTGCTGCAACATTCTCGGCAGTTTCTCCCATGCTGTAAGGATGATATAATTCTGCCAGGCGTTTATTGGTAAAACGCCAACCTATGGTTGTATCATAAATTTCAGGCACACGCGAGAAAGCCGCATCGGATTTTGCCATAACAAACGGTGCGCGGGTCATACTTTCTACCCCACCTGCAATGTATAAATCGCCATCTCCGGCTTGTATAGATCGAGCGGCATCTGTAATGCTTTGCAAACCACTTGCACATAATCTATTTACAGTATTACCTCCGGCTGTTACGGGCAAACCAGACAATAACAATGCCATTCTGGCAACATTTCTATTGTCTTCTCCCGCTTGATTAGCAGCTCCAAAAATTACATCTTCCAGTTCATTAAAATCAATGCTTGGGTTGCGTTCAACCAAGGTTTTTAGTACATAAGCTGCTAAATCATCCGGCCTTACATAACTTAATGCGCCTGCGTACTTACCTATGGGTGTACGGGCAGCATCTATAACAAATACATCTTTCATGTTTTTCTATTTATTTACAAAAGCCACACTAACATGGCTAATATGCTTGCAAGTTTAGGTATAATTATTTTTTTGGGCTAAATTTTAAAAAAAATACTTGCGCATTGATTTTTTTCTATATTGCAACTTGGTTTGTTGATAAAATATGTAATTATTTATGCACCAAACCATTGCACAAAAAATAAGCCAAAATTATGATTAAACCATTAAAAAATGAAATTTGGAAACCCGTAAAAAGCCTTGCTAAATTTGGCTTTCAGAAACAATATGCGGTTTCTAATTTAGGCAGATTTGCTTCTTTTAATGGCGAAATGCTTTCCGGAGAAATTTTAAATGGCTCAACATTAGAAGGCTACAAAGTTTTTCGCATGCGTGTTAATGGCCAATCTAAAACATTTATGTTACACCATTTTGTTGCAGAATGCTTTTGCGATAAAAAATCGGCACAATACAATAAAGTAATTCACCTTAATTACAATAAATCAGACAATAAAAGTAAGAATTTGGCATTTGTTACTTACAAACAAATGTTGGCTCACCATAAAGAAAATCCGGCCATTGTTGCCGTAAGAAGCATGCGCACATTTGGCAACAGCGAAGGACATAAATTAAATGCCAAAAAGGTTGCTCAGATAAAAAAGATATTAAACAACCCTAAACGCAAATTGCTATTACGCGAAATTGCTGTTAAGTTTAACATTAGCGAAATGCAGCTATACCGAATAAAAAGAGGCGAAAACTGGTCGCATGTTAATCCGGAATAGCTGCTTTTTAATTTTATTTTGTTGCAGTTCTTTGCTCGGCCAATTTTACAGCCTCGTAAGCATTAACAATAGCACCGGTTTTACAAAGTTCACTTAATTTTACTTTCTTTTTATTCGAACCCGGAACCAGTACTTTTTTCTTATACACAACTGCGCTTTCAAGAATTATTGCTTTTGTTTGTTCGGCGGTTAAATTCGGGTAGTAAGCGCGCAGCAATGCTGCAACACCGGCAGTTACCGGCGAAGCCATACTGGTGCCGCTTTGCACTTCGTATTTTGAACCTGGTGCACATGAATTAATATCTACACCCGGAGCAAACACATCGACTTTATTTTTTCCAAAATTTGAAAAATTTGCCGTTACATATTTTCCTTTTTTCCAACTGCTTGCGCCCACTTCAATCCAATTAGGAGCGGTAAAAACGCCGCCCTCAAATATTGCGGTTGGGTAATTATCCATGGTATCTATATTTTTAGAATCGTTACCTGCTGCATGAACCAACAAAACATCTTTGCTTAAAGCATATTTTACTGCGGCATCTACTGCGGCTTTATCCGGACTTAACAACTTACCAAAGCTCATATTTATAACTTTAGCGCCATTATCTACTGCATAATAAATTGCATTGGCAATATCTTTATCGCGCTCATCGCCATCCGGTACAACGCGCAAGCCCATTAACCTAACCGAATTGCTAACACCATAAATACCAATATCGTTTTTGCGATTGGCACCAATTATACCTGCCACATGCGTGCCATGATCGGCATTTGGCGCATCTATATGCTTATTGCCATAAAACTTTTCCTTTACATTGTTATAATCATCGCCAACAATGGTGCGTGGGTCGTAACTTTGATTTAAATTATACTCTAATTGGTTAGCAAAGTGCTTTCTGGCTTCTTCAATATAACCCACAACAGGAGATTTATCGATACCACCTGTTTTTTGAATGATTTTTGCTATGCTAATGTATTGTTTCTCTTGTGGAGATGAGGGCTTTAACTTATCTAAATCGCCTTTATTAGGGTTTCTATCCAATAAGTTTTTTGCATTGGCAAGCATATTGCCATAAAATTCGTTGTAAAACGAAGCCTCATTAAAACTCTTTTTGTAGTATTTTCTGGCTTTTACAAACAAATCATATTCTTTGCTTCCTGCATATTGTGTGTTTAGCGAGCCATCCTCTTTTTCAAATTTATCTTTATATTTGGCATATATACGTGTTGTTTCTAAGTTATCGTGTTCGTAGCTGACACCATCTTTACCGCCTAAAAAATTCCAACCATAAACATCGTCTATATAGCCGTTGTTATCATCATCTATGCCATTATCAGGAATTTCGCGTGAATTTACCCACATTACATCTTTTAAATCTTCATGATTGTAATCTAACCCACCATCTATAACAGCAACAATTACCGATTTAGCCGATTTATCTTTAAGCAATTCTTGGTAGGCTTTTTCTGTAGCTACGCCATTTACCTTAGCAGTTTTATAATCAAGGTTGAACCAATTTTCTGGAGCAGCTTTCTTTTGCGCAAAAAGCGAAGTGGTTACAGCAAACCACATACATGATATTATTATTTTTTTCATAAATTTTTACCCGCAACAACATCATATTCATAAACTAGAGCTTGTTAGTTGATTGTAATATTTTGCATTGCATTTTTATTGTTTTTAGGTTGCAATATATTTGAAGCTTTCAATATTACACGTAAAATATTACAAATGGCAAAAAAAACAGACGAACAAACGCCACCACTTGGTAAGTGGCAATACATGTATGTATTGGTATTGCTTTGGTTGTTGGTTCAAATTGCACTGTATTATTTACTAACCATATCTTATCAATAATGGCGGTACTAGATTGGGTTGTACTAATTGGCTCATTGCTATTTATAACTGTTTATGGCATTTATAAAACCCGCAAGCAAGAAAATACCGAAAGTTACCTGCGTGGCAACAACACCATTCCATGGTATATGGTTGGTTTTAGCATAATGGCCACACAAGCCAGCGCAATAACTTTTTTATCGGCGCCCGGTCAAGCGTTTACTGATGGCTTGCGCTTTGTACAATTTTATTTTGGCTTGCCCATAGCCATGATTATTTTATGCGTTACGGTTATACCCATTTACCATAATTTAAAAATATATACGGCATACGAATATTTAGAAGGGCGTTTCGACTTAAAAACAAGATCGTTAGCAGCGTTTTTATTTTTAATTCAGCGCGGTTTGGCAGCAGGATTAACCATTTACGCTCCTGCCATTATTTTAAGCACCTTATTGGGCTGGAATATTTATATGACAAATATTTTTATTGGCTTTTTTGTTATTGCCTATACTGTATCAGGCGGCACCAAAGCTGTAAGCATAACCCAACAATGGCAAATGGCCATTATTTTAACAGGAATGATTTTGGCCGGGATTTATATTGTAAGCATGTTGCCCGAAAATATAAGTTTTGGCAATGCAACTGCAATTGCCGGCAAATTGGGTAAATTAAATGCAATAGATTTTACTTTTGATATGAATAGCCGCTACAATATTTGGAGCGGGATAATTGGCGGTTTGTTTTTGCAGCTGAGTTATTTTGGTACCGACCAATCGCAGGTGGCCAGGTATATTTCGGGCAAATCGATAAGTGAAATTCGTTTGGGATTGCTAATGAACGCCATTGTTAAAATCCCAATGCAATTTGTAATCTTGTTTATGGGCGTTTTGTTGTATGTATTTTATTTGTTTAACCAACAACCGGTGTTTTTTAATACAGTGGCTGTTAACCAAACAAAAAACAGTGCCTTTGCAGCAGAATTTAACCAATTGGAGGAAAGGCATTTGTGGGTTCAAACAGAAAAAACAAAAGCAGCCCAACAAATGGTGCATGTGCCAGAAGCAGAACAACGCCATTTTGCACAACATATTAAGACCCTCGAAGCAGAACAAAAAAACATAAAACAAAAAGCAATTAAAGTAATTAAAATGGCTAATCCGGCTGCCGATGGCAACGACACCAATTACATATTTTTAACCTACGTACTAAAGTATTTTCCGGCCGGTTTATTAGGTTTATTAATTGCGGTTATGTTTGCAGCCAGCATGAGCAGTACCAGCAGCGAATTAAATGCACTTGCCGGAACATTTATAATAGATGTTTACAAACGTACTATAAATAAAAATGCCAGCGACAAACACTATTTGTATGCAGCAAAAATTGCTACTTTTTGTTGGGGATTATTTGCAATTGGTGTGGCCATGTTTGCCAATAAGCTTGGAAGTTTAATAGAAGCCGTTAATCAACTGGGCTCTCTGTTTTACGGCACCATATTAGGAATTTTCATTACCGGATTTTATATAAAATACATAAGAGGCAGTGCAGTATTTTATGCTGGGTTGTTAACACAAGTCATCATTTTCTTACTTAACAGCTATAGTAATATTGGTTTTTTGTGGTATAACCTAATTGGCTGTATATTGGTTGTTGTTTTAGGTTTTATAATTACATTTATAAAGCAATCTAAATCGGCATACAACAATTAAAAATTTATAATACCGGGCTATCAGCTATATTTGCCGCATGAATATTTTATTGATTGGCTCAGGTGGTAGAGAACATGCGTTTGCTTACAAAATAAAACAAAGCAAACACTGCAACAACTTATATATTTTACCGGGCAATGCAGGAACTGCTATGTGTGGAACCAATATTAACATACATACAAACGACTTTTTAGCCATTGAAGCGTTTTGCATTAAAAACCATGTTAACTTAGTAGTAGTAGGTCCAGAAGATCCTCTGGTAAACGGATTAAGAGATTATTTTAACAATAATAATGCTTTAAAAAACATTCCATTTGTTGGCCCTGATAAATCTGGTGCCATAATAGAAGGCAGCAAAGATTGGAGCAAAGACTTTATGCAAAAATACAACATACCAACTGCTGCTTATAAATCATTTAATATAAATTCGCTGGAGGCAGGCAAAACATATATTAAAAATCACTCTTTACCAGTAGTATTAAAAGCAGATGGCTTAGCCGCCGGCAAAGGTGTTTTAATTTGCAACAATACATCAGAAGCAGAACAATTTTTAGAAGATATGATTGCCGGCAACAAATTTGGAAATGCCGGTAACACTGTTGTAATTGAGGAGTTTTTACAGGGTATCGAGTGCAGCGTTTTTGTTGTTACAGATGGCAATAGCTATAAAATTTTACCGGTAGCAAAAGACTACAAACGCATTGGCGAAGGCGATACCGGCTTAAATACCGGAGGAATGGGTGCTGTTTGTCCGGTACCATTTGCAGATGATACTTTTATAAATTTGGTTGAAACCAATATTGTAATTCCAACAATTAATGGATTAAAGGCCGAAAATATAAACTATGTTGGTTTTATTTTTATTGGCTTAATGAATGTAAATGGCAAACCTTACGTAATTGAATACAATTGCAGAATGGGCGACCCGGAAACAGAAGTTGTATTGCCATTAATAGAAAGCGATTTTGTAGAATTATTGCATAAAACTGGTACTGGCAGTTTGCAAAACTACGAACTTAAAGTTAGCAATAAATTCGCAGCAACTGTAATGCTGGTTAGCAGTGGTTATCCGGAAGTTTACGAGAAAAACAAAGAAATAACGGGTTTGGAATTGGTGCAAGATGCCTTGGTTTTTCATGCAGGAACAAAAAAAGAGAACAACCAAATATTAAGCAATGGCGGAAGGGTTTTAACCATAACGGCATTTGGCAATAACATTGCAGAAGCCGCATTTATTGCAAAAGAAAATGCAAAAAAAATAAACTTTAGTAATAAGTACTTTCGCAACGATATAGGTTACGAATTCGAATAAAAACCAAGCGTTTTTGTTTTGAACCAACCTAAGTTCGGCCAGATTTTTAATGGTAAAGCAAGCATGTTAATTCTTAAGAATTCTAAATGTAGTCCTACGGTTTTGTTGGTGTTCTTCCTCGGTACAATCCACATCGTCTGAGCAATCGTTTAGCAATTTTGTTTCGCCATAACCAACCGGTACTAAACGTTTTTTATCAATGCCTTTACTAACCAAATAATCAACACAACTTTGGGCACGCTTTTTAGATAAATCCAGGTTGTAATTAGCCGTTGCCCTGCTATCGGTATGCGATGCCAATTCAATAACCAAGGTAGGATTAGCTTTTAAAATACTTATTAACGAATCTAACACCACTTTAGATTGTGGTCTTAAATCCCATTTGTCTAAATCGTATAAAATGCCTTGCAAGGTTATTTCAACATCTTCGGCAGGAATTGCATCTAAGTAAAAAACCAATTCAAGCACACTATCTGTGTTTAAATCTATACTGCTAATATTATATGGTGAACTTACAAAATACTTTTCTTTATTAGCTGCAACATTGGCTTGTTGTTGCAAAGGCATTTCGGCAGTAAACGTGCCTTTATCATTGGTTTTTAACACCAAATTGGCCAGGTTTTTAAAGGTAAAATTAATTGTAGCAGCCGCAATAGGTTGTTTGGTTTCACGATCTAATACAACACCTTTAACCAAAAACACAAATGGTTTAACAGAAACAGCATAAATATCATCATCACCTAATCCGCCATCGCGGTTACTACTTAAATAAGCTATGGGTTGGTTGTTTCGCTGTTGGTTCAAACCAACGGTTGTATAACCAATTTCATCGGCACCGGAATTAATGGGATATTTTAGGTTAACTGCTTTGGTAAAATTATTGGCAGAATCTTTAGCAATAAAAATATCAAAACCACCCATGCCAATATGCCCTTTAGACGAAAAGTATAAATAATTATTTTCGTCGATATGCGGAAACATATCATCTTGGGTGGAATTAACATTAGGACCACAATTTACAGGCGTTCCCCAAGCATCTCGGGCTTCGTTATAAGCCACATACCAAATATCTTTATTACCAAAACCTCCCGGCATATCGCTGGCAAAAAACAACTTATTACCGGCGGCATTCATACTTGGATGTCCGCAACTAAAACTATCGTTATTAAATGGCAAAGGCTTTCCTTCTGTCCACTGTCCGTTTTGGTTGTAACTAACAAATATTTTGCAATTAATTCCTTTGCCATCTATGCCGTTGCATTGGGTATAAAACAGGGTAGTTTGTTTGGCATCTATATGTGCAACACCTTCGTTGTAGGGCGAATTAATTTTACCTTTTACACCGGTTGGTTTTTGAAAAGTATTGGCAGAAAATTCGCTATAAAAAATATCTGAATATTTTTGGCCGGTCCATTCAAAAATTTCGTTACCCATTGTTTCTTTTCTGGCAGTGGTAAAATAAATTGCATTACCAGCCATAATTGGCGCATAATCGCTGTAAGGCGAGTTTATTTCTTTTATATTATCAACATTAAACTTTTGTGGATTTAATTTCCATTCTGCGGCAATTTTACAAGCTTCGGCTTCTCGTTTTGCCTCTTTGTCGTCTGGCATTTCAAACAAATAGTCGTAAAATGCTCTACCGGCATCATCATATCGCTCAAAGTTTTTTAACAATTCGCCATAACTGTAAATAACCTTCGGATCGGGGTATCGGGCATTTAAAACATCTTCATACCATTTAAACGCTTGTTTAAAATTATTGCTAAGTCTATAACTTTCGGCAATTTTAAAAAGCACCAATTGTTTTTCCTCTTGGTCTTTTACTTTGGGGTAAACCTTTTGGTACAATTGAGCAGAAGTATTATATTTTTTAAACAGAAATGCCTGGTTGGCTTTATCTAAATCGAGTTGGTATGGCTTAGGTTTTTCTTGAGCCAACAATGATAATGAAAACAAAACTTGAAGGACAATTAAAATTAAGCTGCGATGTATATTATATGGTATTGGCATAAGTATAGGTTCAAAAATAATGCATTTGTTTGGTTTGAACCTAAGCTAGGACGCTATAAATTAGTAAAATGTTAAAAACAGCCACTTTGTGCCCGAATTCATGGTAGTTTTGTTAAATTTTTCTTAAAATATTCTTAAAACGCATTGCCATAAGTTGCTAATTCCATTTTAATTCACTTAATTGAGCCTCGAAAAACCCAATTAAATAACAAGCAAACATGATGAAAAACTACAAAGCAAAACATCTAAAATCGGCACTGGTTGTGCTGGTTTTAATGCTAACAGCTGCGTTTAACGCGCGGGCTGTTCAGCTAAGTGGTACGTACACCATCGACTCTTCGTCGGCGGCTACGGCTACTAACTTTCGAAATTTAAATTCGGCAATTACCTACATGGTAGGTAGTGGTAACCGAAGCGATGGAGGTCCGGCAAATTCGGCCCCATTTGGCGTTAGTGGGCCGGTAGTATTTAACTACACAGGCAGCATTAACATTCACAACGACCAAATTGAAATCCCGGTGATTCCCGGTGCAAGTGGTATTAACACCATTACTATTAATGGCAATGGAAGAACAATTCAAGCCGCTTGTAATGCTACATTGCCTTACATTGTAAGGTTAAGTGGAGCAGATTTTATTCGGTTGCAAAATTGCACATTACGTACAACCACCACGACACACGGTTGGGGAATTCACCTTTGGCAAAATGCAGATTCAAATATCTTTACCAACAACGTAATTGATTTATCTGCTGTTACAACAACATCTAGCACCGCAGCTGTTGGCATTACTTTTACAAACTCTAACACAAATGTTACCACAAGCGGGGCAAATGGTAGAGATAACTTGTTCTTTAATAATACAGTTGTTGGACACCCTACAACAGGTGCACCATTTTATGCTGTAACCATTTGCCCGCAGTCTAGTGCGGCGACTTATTCGGGTAATAAGTTTTACGGAACCGTTTTAAGAAATATTTTTTCATATGGTTTTTATTTAACCAATACCAACAGCACGGTAATTTCGGGTTCAGAGATATTTAATACTACCCGTACCAGTCTTTCTACATTCTATGGCATTAGTGTTTGGAATGGCAGTAGAAACGATACAATAATAAACAATAGAATCTACAATATTTACCAAGCTGTTCCAACAAGTGGCAGCCAATTTTATGGAATTTCTCATTGGTCGGCGAATTCGCCAGTAGCGAATCCAGGTATTGTGGCAAATAACATAATATACAATATCAGACATAATGGTGCTTATTTTGGCATTTATAATTCTTTTTCAAGCAACACCCGATACTATCATAACACCATTGCTTACGACAATCCCACATCAACTGCGGGTGGTACCATCCAAACTTACGGATTTTACACAACCGGTACACCAAGTGGCAATGGCATAGACTTTAGAAACAACGTTATTTCAATTAACCGCGGAGGCGCAGCTTTAATATACAATGTATTTGTACAAAATGCCGGCACCTTATTTAATTTTAATAAAAATGTTTATTTCAGAAATAACAGAAGCGGTGCATTTGTAGGACATTACAATGGCATGGACATTGGCACTTTTAGTCAATGGAGAACAACCAATAATGGCATTTTCGATTCAAACTCAGTTTTTATTAACCCGGTTTTCCAAAGTTTGGCTAACAATGATTATCGTCCAACAGAAGGTTTCATTAATAATATGGGTGATAACCTAAATGCATTTTCACCAAGAGATTTAAATGATTCGTTAAGAAGCACAACACCAGACCCGGGAGCATTTGAGTTTACACCAAATATAGCTACAGATATAGGTGTAGCAGAAATTATTCCTCCGGCAGTTCCATTTGCGGCTGGAACATACCCAATCAACGTTCGTATTAGAAACTCAGGAACTTCTGCTGTTACTTCTGCAACTATTAACTGGTCTTTAAACGGTACGCCGCAAACACCATTTGCATGGACAGGCACATTGAATGCTGCGTCGCAATCTGCTAATGTAAATATTGGAAATATTACAATTGCTCCGGGTATTGGATACAGCATAACGGCATGGACCAGCAATCCAAACAACACTACCGATCAAAACTTGTTAAACGATACCAATACCGTTGGCAATATATTTGCACAAGTTCCAGGAGGTACATATACCATAAACAGGTTGGCAGCGCCAAGTGCTTCAAATTTCAGTTCTGTTGCAGCATTTGCCGATGCAATTACATTTGGAGGTATTAGTGGAGCAATAACTGCAAACGTAGTTGCCAATTCAGGCCCATATACCGAACAAGTATTTTTTGGAGCAGTACCAAATGCCAGCAGCACAAATAACATAACGGTAAATGGAAATGGCGAATTTGTTCAGTTTAATGTTATTTCTGGACCAATAGGAATAATTAACTTAGTTGGAACAGATTTTATTACATTTAACAACTTAGGATCAAGAAGCTTAAGCCCATCTTTTGGTGTTGGCTACCTATTAACAGCAGGAACAGATTCTGTAAGCATTTTAGGTTGTACCATAGACATTTCGTCAGTTACTGGAAGCAGCAGCTCTGCAGGTATTGCCGTTACAGGTTCACTAACATCTCCTGTAACATCTGCTTCAAACGTTGCGCGTTGGGGTAATTTCTCAAACAATATTATCACAGGTAGTGCAACAGGCGGTCCATTTTATGGCATAACCCTATTAGCAACAAATTCATCAAATGCACCTAATAACAATTTTGTTGTAAGAAACAACATCATTAGAGATTTTTCATCATATGGTATGTATATACAAGGCACAGCAAACAGTGTAATAGCATCTAACCATATGTCGCGCCCAACCAGAAATTTCAACACTACTATTTATGGTATTTATGGTATTTCATCCATGTCTCAAGACACTATAGAAAATAATATCATAACACAACCATTTGAAGGGTCGCAACTCTCAACAAGCCAATTCTTTGGCATGTATTTTATAGCAACTAACATACCTGCAAACAGACAGTGCGTTGTAAGAAATAACTTAATTACTGACATTAAATCGAATGGCGCTGTTAATGGCATCTACATGTTAAGTGCAACCAACATTAATTTCTTACACAATACCATTATTGTTGACCACCCAACTTCAACTGCTACGGGCGTAACGCAATTGTATTATAACTCAGGCACACCAACTACACAAACTTTAAGAAACAACTTGTTTTTTATGAATAGAGGTGGATCCGGAGTGAAACACATTATTCACTTAGCAACAGTTGCAGCAACCGGCTATGTGTTGTCTAATAACAATTACCACTTCAAGGTTCCTGCCGGTAGTACCAACAACCATACAGGCTTTTACAATGCAACCAACAGAACTACTTTAGCAGATTGGCAAGCCAACGTACCATTTGATTTAAATAGCAATGCGGCCGATCCAATGTTTAGAACCTACATTACGGCTACTCCGTTTATGCCGGGTAACGATACACTAAACAATGCCGGTTTTAACACCTTTGCATTGGCACCTCGTGATTTTACCGGAGCTTTACGCAGCACCACTCCTGATATTGGAGCTGTAGAATTTAGTGCACCGGCAGACGATGCTGGTTTAACTAGAATTTTAAGTCCTTTAAGTCCAATACAATTGGGGGCACAAAACGTTACTGCAATGCTTAGAAATTATGGCAGAACCAATATAACATCTGCCAATTTAGAATGGAGTGTTAATGACACATTGCAAACTCCATCTTCGTATTTTGGCAACTTAGCACCAAACGATAGTGCCGTTGCAACGTTAGGTTTATATAATTTTGCAAACAATGGCTTCTTCCGCATTAAAGCATGGTCGGCCATGCCAAATGCTGCTATGGATAGCTTTCCATTTAACGATACAACCACAATAACTGTTTGTACCGCATTAGACAACAACTTAACTGTAAACCCAAGTGCACCTGCAAGTGGTACTAACTTTACCAGCATGTCGGCATTGGTATTTGCATTAAACTCATGTGGCATTAGTGGCCCTACTACAGTAACGATTGCACCAGGCACATACACCGGCCAACTGGCATTTACAGGAAACATACCTGGTTCAAATAGTGTAAATACTGTTTCATTTATTGGAGCCGATTCTGCAACAACTGTAATTACATCTAATGGTGCACCAACTCGTCCGACATTGTTATTAGACGGCACAAAAAACATGACATTTAGAAATATTAAATTCATAACAACTAGTGCAAGTGCCGGTACAGCAGTACAATTAATAAACGGAGCAGATAGCAACACTTTTGTTCGTTGTAGTTTTATTGCACCATACTCAACCGGAACAGGCACAAATGCTTTTGTTGCTTCAGGTTCATTGGTTGGATTTAACACTGTTGGAAACGCAGCTAACCATTTATTAATTGATAGTTGTATTGCAACAGGCGGATATGCAGGTATTGCGATTTCTGGCATTGCTTCACAAAAATCATTAAACAATATGGTTCGTCGTTCAACTGTAATTAATTCGCATTGGCATGGTATTTATGCGCAACAACAAAATGGCATAAAAATATTAAACAACTTAATTCAAGATATTGGGGTTGTAGGTTCAAACACAAACCCTATATGTATAAACTTGTTAAGCTCAGACAATGCTAACCATATTATTGGCAATAATATTCAAAACACATTAGGTGGTAGAGGTATAGATGTACAAAACAACTTAGGTACAGTAAATGCGCGTCAGGTTTTTGCAAACAATATGATAAACATTGGTGCAGCATCTAACTTAACTTATGGTATTTTTGAATTAAATAATGGCTTTACAGATATTGCACATAATACTGTTAAGCTAAACACAGCAGAACCAAATTATGGCGGTGCAGCCTGGTACAGTAACAATACCAACTCTACATTGTATAACGATATTAAAATCGTGAATAACATTTTTGCTGCTCCTTCAGGGTGCTTATCAGTATATGTTGTAAGTAATGCATTTTTAACACCTGCTAACTATACTGTTAATCATAACGTATATTTCTCAACCAATACTTATCCTTGGCGTGTGGGTGGCTTTATTACCAATACTTTGGTAAACTTTGCTACCGCTGCTAACATGATGGGGCCATTATTAAACAATAACGTTAACAGCCAATTCTTCTTACCTACATTCTTCTCATCTACAAACTTACGCTCTGTAAGTCCACAATTAGACGATAGCGGTATGGTTGTAACAACGGTACCATTTGATATAGATGGCAGACCAAGAGGAACAACTGCTACTGATATTGGCATATACGAATTTAGCAAACCAGCTAATGATGCAGGTGTGGTTACCATACTAGAACCAGCAAGACCAAAACAAGCCGGTTTAACAGATGTACGAGTTGTAATTAAAAACTTTGGTACTGCAACCATTACCAGCGCAGAAGTAACTTATCAAATTGATACCGTTATTAGAACACGTTTGTACACCGGTACACTAGCAGTAAATGCAACCGATACAGTTGTATTTGACTCAACTAGTGGACCTGCAGGTTCTGATCAGCGTTACAATTTTACAGGAAGTTTTATCAATGTAAAATCTTGGACCAGCAACCCGAACTTTGTATTAGACTCTTTAAATGCTAACGATACTGCATTTACATCTTTATGTGGCAGCTTACTTGGCACTTATACCATTAACCCCGCAGGAAGTGGAAGCACAAACTTTACTAGTTTACAAGCTGCAATAGACCGTTTAGCTTGTGGTGGCATTTCAGGTCCTGTAGTATTTAATATTGCACCAGGTACTTACACTGGTCAATTTAGCATTGGCAATATTGCCGGTGCCAATGCAAACAATACCGTTACCTTTAAATCTGCAAATAACAATGCTGCATCGGTTAACATTACAAATGCCGCAGGCACAGCCATCGACAACTTTACAGTTAGAGGTTTAGGTTTACAATTTGTAAATTTTGAACATTTAACCATGACAAATAGCAATGCCTCATTTGGACGTATTTTTGTTATTAACAAAGAAACCAGCACCAATACAAACTGTGCTAACTTAAACTTTAGAAATGTTACCTTTAACGGTGTAAACACAACTTCAACTGCAGATGCTATGGCGCTGGTATTTGGCCCTAATGGCGATAATGCTACCTTTATTAACTTTACACACTGTACATTTAATAATGGTTCAATGGGCATTTACTTAGGTGGACAAAACATTGTTAACCAAAATGCACCAGGCATGAATGTTGATACTTGTACATTTAACAACCAGTATTATGCTGGTATTTGGTTAATCAATCGTTTCTTAACCAATATTAGAGGCAACGTTATAAACGGTCATCCAACATTTACTAATTACTATAATATTTACATTAGTGGATTTGGACAAAACAGCGAAATTACACGCAACATATGCATAAACCCTGCCGGTTTTTATGGTATGTTTATTACGCAAAATGCATATTATGACGCTCCGGGTTTAACCACAGTTGCCAACAACTTGGTACACATGGAAAGTTTAACCAATACACAATATGGCTTGTATGTATCTAACTCAAATAAAATGAGAATATACAACAATACTTTAAGGTTAAATACCACCTCTACAGCATCGTATCCATTCTATATGTTAGGTCATGCTACTTTCTTAGCTGGTGCAACCAACTACCCTGCTTCATACGATTTCATTATTAAAAATAATATTTTCCATAGTGTAAACGGTTATGCTTATTACTTAGGAAATATTCAAGCTGTACAATCTATTCAGGAAAACAATAGAAACTTGTACTGGTCGGGCAACACCAATGCTATTTTTATTAATGGCTTAAACTATGGCGCAAGTACTTTCTATACAACTTACCGCAATGCAATTAACTCTGGTAGTGATAGAAAATCAATTTGGGGCGAACCTGCTTACTTATCTGCAACAAACTCTAGACTAAACCCTGCTAATGCAGCAGTTTGGTTAGCAAACGGCAGAGCTGAGCAAATTTTTAACTTACCAAACGACTTAGCAGGTAATGCAAGAAGTACTACTGTTGCTAACGGAACCCCGGATATTGGTGCTTACGAAGTTACACCTACTGCAACTCCTCCTGCATTATTGGTAACAGACTCTATTTTCTATGGTGTATCGCAATACGTAATAGACCATGCAGATACCATTGCAAAAATTACATGGGGACAAAGTGGATTTTTACCTGATGCAATTACTGCTCGTTTTTATCCAGGTACGTTAATTAATGACCCAACTAACAATGGCAATAATACCGGCGCTCATATTATGAACTGCTACTGGAGAATAGACACCACCGGTGGTTCTGGCTACACTGCTGATGTAGAATTAAGATACGACCCAATTCACTTAGGTACTATCCCTAACGAAAGCAGCATAGTTATGGCGCGCAGGTATAGCAATACCAATGGCACTTGGACACATTACAACAGCTTTTTATCGGTAGTTGATACCATTAACAACCGTTTTAGTGTTGCATTCTTACCTGATTTAGGCGAGTTTACAGGAACTTCAGAGTTAGAACCTTTACCTGTAAGATTAAGCAACTTTACTGCTAACAGAAGCAATAATGATGCTGTATTAAACTGGACAACGGCTTCTGAAATTAATAGTCGCGTATTTGAAATTGAGCGTCTTGATGCCAACAGAAGATACGTAACCATTGGCTCGGTTAACGCTGCCGGTAACAGCAGCAATGCAAGAAGATACCAGTTTATTGACGAAAACGCTGCAAGAGCTATTTCAGGTAAAACTGCTTACTACCGCTTAAAAATGATTGACCGTGATGGCACATTTGAATACAGCGAATTACGCGCAGTTAATTTTGAAACCAGAATTTCTCGTAACAACGTTTTAGCTTATCCGAATCCGTTTACTGCCGATATTAACTTAAACATTGAGGCAATTGCAGATGCAAAAGCAAATATTGCTGTTTACGACTTAACCGGTCGTTTAATTGCCAGCAAAGATGTTAATATTACAACCGGCACTAACTTAATTGCATTAGACGAACTTTCGGGTGCAAACAATGGCGTGTACATTGTAAAAACCGTTATCGACGGTGTTGCTTACTCAGAAAAAGTGATTAAACAATAAGTTATCTGTAAATTACAAAAAAAGGCAGGGCAATTTTAGCCCTGCCTTTTTTTTATGCCCTAAACCCGCTAATATTGTTTATGCTTTTAAGTTTATTTGAATACAATTTTGCCATGAACCAACGCCTGATTGGCCATATTTTTAATGGTAAAGCACCCGAAAAAACCATTGCGCTATTTAGCCATATTTTAAATGCACAAGACGTTTGGAACAGCAGAATACTAAACAAAACACCCAAATTTGAGGTTTTTCAAATTCACCATCCACAACAATTCGAAACCATTAACAAAGAGTTACACACAACATCCCATACAATTATTGATAACATAGCCCTTAATAAAGAAGTAAGCTACGTAAATCTTCAACAACAACCATTTTCTAACACTGTAGAAGATATTTTAATTCATGTAGTTAACCATGCTACTTATCACCGCGCCCAAATTGCACAACACATGCGGTTAAATAATTTAGAACCGGTTGCAACAGATTATATCTCATTTAAACGCAAATCGCTTTAATATCAAAATCATGAAAAAATTAACGTTTTTTATTGGCCTTTTAACAGTAATTATTGCAAGTGCATGTAACCCAACACGTGTTGTAAAACCACTTGGAAAAGGCGAATTACAAGGAGGCGTTTCGTTAGGTGGACCAGCCATTACCATGGGGAGTTTACCGGTTTTAGTACCGCTTACTTCTATACATGCGGCTTATGGCTATTCAGAAAACACTTCTGTATTTGGTTCATTACAAACAACCTCATTATTATTTGGTGTTATACACACCGATATTGGCGTAACGAAACATATAAAAAAACAAAACGGCTATATGCCCGCAATCAGCACATCTGCAATAGTTAATTTTATGGTTGACAGATGGGATTGGCGAAGCTCTGTATTGCCACAACTTGATGTAAATTTTTATTGGCAATACAAGCAAAAACCAAATGTACTTTATACCGGCTTGCAAAACTGGCTTGAGCTAAGAACAACGCGTGCACATGGCGAAAAACAACCTGTAAACTGGCTTCCTGCTATTAGTTTGGGGCATCAATGGGTAAAACAAAAATACAATTGGCAATTGGAAGCGCGCTATATAGGTTTTACACAAAGCAACAAAAACATTGTTGTAGATTATATATCACCGGGAAACAATGGCGCATTGGGTTTATATTTTGGAGTTCAACGTAAATTTTAAGTATATGATGGCAAGATTTTTAATTGTAAGCTTTTTAACAATTTTTCTAAGCAGCTGCCTGCGATTAGATTCGCAATTGTTTAATGGTAAAAAACTAGACGAATACAAATGGGATAATTATACAGGCATAAAAGAAATTTCATCCCTCTCGGATACGTTTAAAATTGATGGTTCAAACCAAAAACTATTTACGCTGCAATCTACCGGCAAATCGGGTACAGCAACCATTTACGCCGTATACTTAGGCAATGAAGCCAATATTGCTACCGATACGGTAATTTTATATTGCCATGGCAATGCCGACCATATGGATAGGTACTGGAATCGAGCCAAATTGCTGGCTTATACTGGCAACAAGCACCGCTATGGGGTTTTAATGTTTGATTACCGAGGCTATGGCAAAAGCGAAGGTAAACCCGATGAAGAAAGCATTTATGCAGATACCGAGGCTTGCCTGCAATGGCTTAAAAACAAAGGCTTAACCAATAATCGTTTGGTTATTTATGGCTTTAGTTTAGGCACATCGGCAGCAACCGAAATTACCGCCAACAATTTTAGTTTACAACCTGCAAAATTAATTTTAGAAGCACCTTTTGCATCGGCCGAAGTAATGGTGCAAGATGGCTCTAAACTTGCACTGCCCGGCAGCTATTTTACCAATAACAAAATAGACAACGCAGAAGAAATTAAAAAAGTAAAAGTGCCCTTTATGTGGATACACGGCACGGTAGACGATTTTTTAAGCATAAAAACGCACGGCGAAGTGGTGTATAAAAATTACACTGGGCCATACAAAGAAGCGCATCGCATAATTGGCGCCAACCATAGCGATGTGCCTGCCATTTGGGGCTACCACAACTACTCGCAAGCATTGCTAAATTTTATTACCCGGCCTTAAATTTTGGGCTGAACCAACTGATTTTTTAACTTACCTTTGCAGGGCATATGACCGATGATAAATACATGAAGCGTGGCGTATCTTCTCAAAAAGAAGATGTGCATGCAGCCATTAAAAACTTAGATAAAGGTTTATTTCCTAAAGCTTTTTGCAAAATTGTTCCCGACTACCTAGGTGGAGATACCGACTTTTGCAATGTAATGCATGCCGATGGAGCTGGAACAAAAAGCAGCTTGGCTTATTTGTATTGGAAAGAAACCGGCGATTTATCTGTTTGGAAAGGTATTGCGCAAGATGCCATTGTTATGAACCTAAACGACTTGCTATGCGCAGGTGTTTACCAAAACATTGTGTTATCTAGCACCATTGGCAGAAATAAAAACTTAATTCCCGGAGAGGTTATTGCCGCTATTATTGATGGTACAGAAGAGTTTTTATCGATGCTGCGCAGCTATGGCATTAATATTTATAGTACCGGAGGCGAAACTGCCGATGTGGGCGATTTGGTTAGAACAATAATTGTAGACAGTACCGTTACAGCCAGGGTTGAGCGCAACAAAATTATTGACAATGCAAATATTAAAGCCGGTAATGTAATTGTAGGCATTGCATCATACGGACAAGCGGCTTGGGAAACAGAATACAACGCTGGCATGGGCAGCAATGGCTTAACAATGGCCAGACACGATGTTTTAAACAAACACTACGCCACAATAAACGAAAGTTACGACCCCCTATTACCATCGGAATTGGTTTATACGGGCGGAGTAAAACTTACCGACCAACTGCCAAACCATCCGTTAAATGCCGGCAAAATGCTTTTATCGCCAACCAGAAGTTTTAGTCCGTTAATAGAAGAACTATTTACCGAATATTTTAACCAAATCAATGGCATGGTGCATTGCACAGGTGGCGGTCAAACCAAAATATTGCATTTTATAAACAACTTAAAAGTTATAAAAAATAACTTATTCGACACTCCGCCATTGTTTAGCATGATTCAAGCACAAAGCAAAACACCTTGGCAAGAAATGTATAAAGTGTTTAACATGGGCAATTTATTAGAAATTTACACCGACGAAAAAACGGCTGTAGGTATAATAGATGTTGCTCATAGTTATGGCATAGATGCGCAAGTTATTGG
>VFQQ010002146.1_pt1 | contig 23625 bp, 35 predicted proteins | sample 3512341 | NCBI WGS metagenome assembly VFQQ01 (sample SAMN10412373, study PRJNA504923) | tailings metagenome | isolation source: Relicate 2 Philex TSF1 revegetated site | place: Philippines: Tuba, Benguet | collected 2017-08-29 | reverse complement strand
CATTCCTCCTCCCCTGCCCGCAGCCCGCCGTCCAGTCCCTGCAGTCCATCCAGAACGCCGGTGTGCAGAGCCTGGAGGACCAGACCTGCTCCGCCCTGGCCCAGGTGAGCGTGAAGGAAGGCTTGGTTTGTGCTGAGCTTGAGTCTTCATGTCTCGATGATCGGGGCAGTTGATCAGGGGCAAGTTGGGTGGTGCTTGCTCCAATGAACTCGCCACTTGCATTACCTTGCCTGCCATGCAGCTGGTCATCTCCTCCCTCAACAACGGCGACGTGACGGGCGCCGCCCGCCTGCTGGCCACAGTCTTTATCCAGGGTGGGTGGCAGCTTGATGCATTTACTATTGTTTGCTTGTATCTGTTTTCCTGATCCACATGGCCGGCCACCGTCTTCAGCCTGGGTGGGTCCACCTCTTCCGGTCCAGCCGTGCATCAGCATTTGCAACTGCCCTGGCAACAGCCATGAATGTGCACATTGCGCTGAGCACTGTGGCTGGGACAATGCAGCTCCCTGCGACCGCAGCCGCTGCGCCCCTGCCCCTGCCGCAGGCGGCAACTGCGCCAAGCCCGTGGCCGACCAGCTGTCTGGGCAGGTGAGGGGCAGCTGGGAATGCCAGCTTTGGGCTGGGCAGGCAGCCAGCCATTGACAGTCCGCCAGTAGACTGCATGCAGCCTCGCTCGTGCATCCACACTGGTGCACGAGGGGCCTGCACCTGTGGTAACCGTCTTTGCATCTCTCCCCGCTGCCCGCAGGCCAACAACATTGGCTGCTCCAAGCTGGTGCAGCTGGTGACGGAGGCCTACAAGGTATTGAGCGGTCGAGTGCTGATGTGGGAAACATGGCAACGCTTCGCCTTGCAACCGCACGCCACTTGCAAGCACCCTCTTTCACATGGCTTCACACCCTGTCACCTTCTGGCCGGCCTCCTCCCTCGCTGCTGCCCCGCAGGTTGCCCAGGCCGCCAACCAGGCCGATGCCTTCACCAACGGTGAGCCGTCGCCTGCATGTGCATGCTTATTCCACCTGCGGACAATCTCAGGTCCCGCTCATTCAACTCTCCTCCCCGGCAGAGGGTGGTAGCTCCATCTATTGCATCTCAGTGTATAGCACATTCCCACACCTCCCTCCTCCATGCAGCATTCGCCGGCTTCTCCAACCTGGTGGCCGCGCTGCGCGCGTGCCTGAGCCCCCAGCAGGTCCGGCACCTGCTGCTTCCCTTCGAGCAGCCAGCCACCCACTGCCATGCATGCGCACATGCCTTGTGCGGCGCCAGTCAGCCCTTATCCAGTGCTGCATTGCCTGCCCATTTCTGCTGTTGAACCCACGGTGTGTCGCTCCTGCTCCTTCTGTCCCCGACAGGTGCTGTGCTTCACCACCCAGGGCGGCGGCGCCGGCGTGCAGGTGACTGCGATGGGCGTTGGGTGCAGCAGGATGAGGGCAGTATGCCCGTGCACATCGCGCATGGCACTATCTGCGCCGCCTGCTGCCATCCGCCCAACTCATTCTCCACCTCCCTTTTTTCCCGCCCCGCCGCAGTCCGTCAGCCCCTCCCCGGCTCCCAGCCCCGTGCCTGCTCCCAGCCCGGTGCCTGCTCCCACCCCCAGCCCCACGCCCAGCCCCAACCCGAGCCCCTCCTCCGCCAGCGCTTCGGTGAGTCGCTTAGGCACAAGCCTGCACTCTTCAAAGTTTGCAGCTGCTGTTGCTTTGTCGGGCACAGTGGCCAGTTGATGAGAGATGGCACGGCCAGTTTCCAGCCATTCCACAGCCCCTTCGCAGCTTCTATCACTCAGCCTAGGCTGCACTTCTTCCCAACCTGGTCCAACCGCAGGCTGAGGCGCGCGCCAACGCCGGTGGCCGCTGAGCAGTTCCACTTGCTCATTGGCTCACCTGCCATGCACTGGTGAGGCCCAAGACCCGCGGTTGGGAAGCGCTGCGTGGAGACGCCAGGGCCAAGCCTGCCAACCAGCTTGCCAACGAACACTTTTGTGCACTGTACAGCCTGCCTTGCCTGCCTCGCCAAGGCAGCGTGCGTAAACCCGTCCCCCCCGAAGCTGTCTTGCCTGAACCCCTTGATGCCTGGAAAATTGAGTTCCATGGCTTGCACTGATGTGTGATACTCAGAATTGCGTAGAGAGGCTGCAGCAACATGGCAGATGAAGCGGTGCGACGCAGCCGGGCAGCACAGCGTGGCGGCGGCAGCGGGCGGCAGGTCCTGTTGCATCGGCAGGGCCGGCGCCGCTCACAACCGCAACCAGGCACCCCGTGGGGGTCGGGGATCGCGGCGCAGCGGCCAGGATGTCGTCGTTCTTCTCAAAGGAGCGCCTGAAGGCGCTGGCGGACCAGGCCAAAGCAGGGGCCTCCCAGTTGCAGTCGCAGGCGCAGCAAGGACTTCAGCGGATGCAAACGCAGCGTCGCCCGTCGAGCAGAGAAGGTAACAAGTTGTTTGCGACAGCCGAGCAGCTTGCAAGCGCCCCTGCGGCCTGCTGTTAGGCTCGTATGCGCCTTGCCAACTTGGATCGCCGACCCCTGGCACGCTGCTGCAGGCGATGAAGGGATCGCGCCGCCGCCGCCCGGCCCGCCGCCGCCTGGAGCTGTGGCGCGCACCAGCAGCGGCGGTGTGAGCAGCCTCAGCCCTGACGAGGCCATCCACCTGCTGCAGAGCCAGGTAGGAGCTGAGTGACCATGTGGCTATGGTGGCACGATGGGGACTCGCCCCGCCGGTGGGTTGATGGATCATTGCACCGCCTCGCCGCCTCGTTGCTGCGCCTGCCGTGCCACCTCTGCCCGCCTTGTCTTTCAAAATGGCCTCGGTGTCTGGCACTGCGTTGAGCTGAACTGCTCCCCTTTACCCTCAGCCACATGCCCCTTCTGATCTGATCTGCTCCTTTCCTCCTCAATCCTCAAACAGAACAAGGCGCTGCCTCGAAACAGCCCCTGTTCTGTACCACGACCAACCCTGTGTTATTTTTGCCATGCCTTTTTTCCAAACAGAACAAGGCGCTGCGGGAGCGGCTGCACGCCTCGCAGGCAGCGGCCGAGGAGAACGCTCGCCTGAAGGCAGACATCGCGCAGCTGTGCCAGCAGATGGTCAGTGCAGGGGAACACCATTGCCGTCACTTTTGCAGCTGCCAATTCTCCACGTTGTCAGCGACAGGTGTGCTTTCACCATGTAAGCTCAGCATTGCGACCCTTGCCCCGCCCATCATGCTCCGCTGCAGGAGCAGGAGCAGATGCGTCGCACGACGCAGTTTCAAGAAGCAGTGGCAGCGCTGCAAACTGCGCAGCAGCAGCATGCCGCCGAGGTGGCCTCGCTGCGGCAGCAGGCTGCACAGCTCAAAGGTGCAGCAGCTGCAGCCGCCTCCTCAGCCGAAGCAGAGCTGGAAAGCACTCGGGAGGCGCTGCATGCGCAGCGGCAACAAAATGCGCAGCTGCGCAGCGCGGCCAATGCAGCGGCGGCGGCGGCTGGGCAGGAGGTTGAGTCGCTGCGGCGCCAGCTGGAGCAGCTCGAATCGCAGCATGCACAGCAGGCAGAGCAGGCGCAGCAGGGGCTTGAGCCGGCTGGGCCAGAGGATGAGGGCCAGCTTGGTGCCCAGCAGGAGGCAGCTTCTGCTGCCGCTGCCTCTGCGGCAGCCGCCATAGCAGAGAACGAGCGCCTCACAGCCCAGGTGCAGCAGCTGATGGCAGAAGTGGCTGCTGCTCGGGAGGAGGCTGCTAGCGCAGCGGCGGCGGCTAGTGCAGCGGCGGCGGCGGCGCCTGTAGCTGTGGCAGCTATAGAGGGCACAGCCGACAGTGAGGGTGCCGACAGCGCAGCACAGCAGGCGGCGCAGCAGGCAGAGCGTGCTGTGCATGAGCTGCAAGCCGAGGTGGCGGGCCTGCAGGCGCAGCTGCAGGTGCTGCTCAATGAGCAGGCCATGGCAGCTGTGGACCACCAACAGCAGCTTTCAGCAGCAGAGGAGGTGCGGCGCGCAGCCGAGGCCGCTGCTGCCGAGGCGCGTGGCCAGCTCGAGGCGGCTGCTTGCGCAGCGGACAGCAGCAGCAGTGCGGCAGCAGAGCGTACGCGGCAGCTAGAGCGGGAGCTCCAGGCTGCTCAGGAGGCTGCTGAGGCAGCAGCCGCCGCTGCAGAGCAGGCGCAAGCGGAGGCTGCTGGGCTTTGGCGGCAGCTGGAGGAGCGAGAGGCAGCCCTGGCCGAGTCCCAGGCGGCACAGCAGCAGGTCGACGCCGCCCAGGCTGAGGCTGCGGCTGCCGCGCAGCGCCTGGCAGCAGCATCGGAGCAGCTGAGGGAGCAGGGAGAGGAGGGCCAGCGGCTTGCAGGGGCCAATGCCAGCCTCCAGGCTGCAGTGGCTGCTTTAGAGGTGGCCGCGCAGGAGCAGCAGGCGCGGTGGCAGGAGCAGGTGGCGGCGCAGGCGGCGGAGCAGCGAGCGGCGGCAGAGGCGGCTGCTAAGGCGGCGGATGAGCAAGCGTCCGCTGAGCGGCACAGACTGCAGGAGGTGTGTGTGGTTGTGCAAGCTGGCTGGTGAATTGCTTCCTCTGGTGGATGGGTCGCATGCCACCTTGGTTCCAGATTTGTTGAGCAGAGCACCGTGGCCGTGGCTTGTGCACTTGCCTGCATCCTGTCTGCAACTGCAGTGCTTGTGACCCGCTCCCACTTCTGGCTTGCGTGCTCCCCGCTTGGTGCCGCAGCGCATTGCTCAGCTGGAGGCAGAGCTGGAGCAGCAGCAGGCCGCCGCCGCAGCGCAGCAGGCGCAGCAGCAGGAGCGGCTGCACCAGTTGGACCGTCAGCTGGCAACTGCTGCGGCCGCCGCCTCGCCAATGGTGCGTTTGGTTGCAACCCTGCAGTCTCGTGTTTGGCCTGGCTGGGGGTGGCAGGGGCATGGTTGTGTCGACTGCACTTGTGCTGCAGCTGGCGCAGGAATCTTTTTTGCGCCTTCTGCGTTTCTGGCCTCCCTCTCTGCAAGCCCATACCAGTTAACCTCTCACTGGCGCCCCTTCCCCTCTCCCTGCAGCCCACCGGCGGCGAGCCGTCTTCCCCAGTCTCTCCACCCTCGCCATTCGCCGGCCTGGCCGCTGCTGTTGCAGCTGGCCCCGCCGGCAGCGGCACGCCGGGTCTTGCAGAGGCGCTGCTGCGTCGCATGGAGCGCTCCATTGTGGCCACTGAGAGCAGCATCGACCAGCTGAAGGCAAGTGGCTGCTGGGGTCCGTTTCATGTGCACAGCCTGCTATGCAACATGCTGCAGCAACTGCATGCCTTAGCTCGCACACGCAATAGGTCATGCCTGCTCCACTCCTGCTGGTCCAATTGGTTCTTGACGTACCCAACACAGGGCGAACTGGCAGAGGCGCACGCCCAGCGTGCGCAGCTGGAGAGCCAGCTGGCGGCCCTGCAGCAGCAGCTGGAGCAGCAGCAGCATGCGGGGCAGCAGGCAGGCGAGGCCTGGAGCGCAGCTTCCGGCGCTCCGGATGCTGCAGATGCTGGCGGTGTCCATGGCGGCCTTGGGGGCCGCTCGCCCGCGCTGCCTGCCACACCCACCGCTGCGGCCATCTCCAACCCAATGTTCAGCCCCGACCGAGAGGTGGCGGAGCTGCACCAGCAGGCGAGGGAGGGCAAGGAGGGTGTGTGTGGTGAGGGCAAGGTGGTCGTAGCTTGGCAGCCTGGCGCCCTGTCGTGGCCCACGTTACCTGGCAGGTACCTTATTGACCGCCCAGGACGCATCTTGCTGTATGGTGATGGTTTGCCTGGAAGTGTTCCCTCCTTTGCAGCTGGAGTCGCTGCAAGAGCAGCTTGTGGCTGCCGAGCAGGCGCGTCTGGCGCTGCAGCGCGAGGTGGAGCAGCTGCGGGCGCTGGGGGTGCAGCAGGTGGGTTTCACTGCCGGATGGACTCCTGCCCATTTGGCCGTCTTGTTGGTATGATGGCCCTAGCACTGGGAAAGAGGAGTGGCTGCGGGCGCAAGGGGTGCAGCAGTTGAGGGTAGTGTGGCACTGTTGTTGTCGCTGGCTGCTGTGCACCCGGGGTTGCAGCAAGTGGTGCTCGCTGTGGGTCTATTTCTGCATGCAAGCACGCACTTCAGAGCGCCGGTACAGCACACATGCCTCTCCTGTGATCAAACCACACATGTGTGGCCTGCCCATACAGGAGATGGCCCTGGCTGCCGCCGCCACGCCCCGCGACGTGTCGCCGCTGCCCGCCGACCAGGCAAGCACATCAGTGTATATGCAACTTTGCTGCCAACTGATGCGTGGCAACTCATGAACTCGTGTTTTCAACCGTTCGGTTGTGCTGGCTGGGTCTTCTCAGCCGCGTGTGGCTCCAACCACCACGTGCGCCTGCCTCTCTAACTCATGCACTGCTGTCCACTGAGTGTGCAGGGCGGCACTCGGGAGCTAAGGAGGCTGCAGGAGGAGCAAGAGCACCTGCAGCAGCAGCTGGCGGCTGCCCAGGCAGCAGCAGCCGCCACCGAGCAGCAGTTGGCCGAGGCCCAGCAGGCGGCAGCTGCCGCCACGGCGCAGGCAGCCGAGGCGCAGGCCGCGTCGGATGCTCTGCACGGAGAGCTTGCAGCTGCGCAGGGCGCCGCGGCTGCAGCCGTGGCGGCGGCCACTGCGGCAGCAGCAGCTGATGCGGCCGCCGGGGAGCGGGCGGCAGTGGAGGCACTGCAGTCTGAGGTGCATCATCTTCGGCAGCAGCTGGCTGATAAGTCAGCTGAGGCAGCCCTGCTGCACGAGGAGCACCAGCGGCAGCAGCAGCTGCTGGCAGACAGCCAGGCGGAGGCTGGCCGGCTGGCGGAGCAGCTCGCGGCTGCACAGGCGGCGGCTGCAGAGGGGCAGGCTGCTGGGGAGCAGGCGGCACACCACCTGCGGCAGCAGGCGGAGGACAAGGCAGCCGAGGCGCTGCTGCTGCACGAGCAGTTGCGTCAGCTGCAGCAGGTGGGCGTAGATGCCAGGGGGCTGAGCATGACGGGCGGTCAGGCAAGCTGCAGCAGGAGCCTGCTTGGGAGTACTGCAAGTGAGGCGCAAGGTGCTCCATGAGCGGTGCGATGTGCATCAGGCTTGTCGCTGACAGCATCAAAACCAGCCTTCTGACCTGGTCCCATGCAGGAGCTGCTTGCCGCCAATGAAGCGCGCTCCGAGCTGCAGTCCCGGGTCGACGCTGCCGGCAGCGCGGAGCAGGAGGCAGCAGCAGTGGCTGCCTCCCTGCAAGACGAGGTTGGGCGGCTGACCGGCGTTGAGACGGAGCTGCGGCAGCTGCTGCAGGCGGCAAATGAAGAGGCGGCTAGTGCGCAGCAGGCTTTAGAGGCGGCTCGCCGAGAGGCGGCTGAGCAGCTGGATGCTGCGCAGCGGCTGCTGGCGGACGAGCAGGAGGCGGCGGAGGCAGCGGCTGCAGAGCAGGGCCGCCGGCTGGCGGAGGTGCAGCAGCAGCTGGAGGAGGCTCAGCAGGCCGCAGCAGCGGCTGCTGCTGAGGCCGGCGCACGCCAGCAGGGCGAGACGGCAGCAGCTGAGCAGCTGCAGCAGCTGCAGCAGCAGCTTGAGGAGGCTCAACAGGCTGCGGCAGCAGTGGCGGCGGCAGAAGAGCAGCTGCAGCAGCTGCAAGAGCGGCTTGAGGAGGCGCAGAGGGTGGCGGTCGTGGCAGCTGCTGCCCAAGAGGTGGCAGAGCAGGCGGCAGCGGCGGCGCAGGAGGAGGCAGCGGCCCTGCGTGCCGGCAGCCAGTTGGCAGGCGAGCAAGCAGAGCAGGTGGCAGCACTGGAGGCGGAGGTTGTATCGCTGCAGCAGCGGCTGGCGGCAGCGGATGAGCAGCAGCAGCAGCAGCTGGCGGGCTTGCAGGCTGAGCTGGCGGCTCGAGAGGATGAGCTGGCAGCCGCCACTGCTGAGCTGGCGGCGGCTGCAACCGCTGCCATTGCTGCGGCAGCAGCTCAAGCTGAGGCGGAGCAGCAGCTTGCTTCGACACGTGAGGAAGCTGAGGCTGCGGCCGTAGAGAAGCAGGCTTTGGAGCAGCAGTTGGCGGAAGCGCAGCAGGCTGTCGAGGCAGCAGCTGCGGCGCAGCGCCAGCAGCTTGAAGAGGCAGGCGAGGCTGCACGGGCAGAGCTGGAGATGCAGCTGAGTGCAGTGCGAGCTGAGCTAGCGACGGCGCAAGCCGCGGCGGCAGCAGCAGCGGAGCTGGAGCAGCAGCTGAGTGCGGTGCGAGCGGAGCTCGCATCCGTGCAGGCTGTACAGGCAACTGCAGCTGAACTGGAGCAGCAGCTGAGTGTGGTGCAAGCTGAGCTAGCGGCTGCTCAGGCTGCAGCGGCAGCAGCGGCGGAGCAGGTGGAGCAGCAGGCGGAGCGTCAGCAGGCGTTGCAGGAGCAGGCGGAGGCAGAGGCTGGTGAGCTGCGGCAGCGGCTGGAGGCTGCAGAGGCGGCTTATGCAGAGCTGCAGGCTGAGCTGGCGGCCACTCGGGAGCGGCTCGCTCAGGCCTCGGCGGCGGCGGCGCAGGCCGAGGGCGCAGCGGCTGCTGTCGCCGCTGCCGAGGCGGTGGCAGCAGTGGATGCGGAGCGGCAGGCTGCACAGCTGGCGGCGGAGCGGCAGCAGCATGAGGAGCGGGTGGCAGAGCTGCAGCATCAGCTGGCTGAGGCGGAGCAGCACCTAAATGTGGCGCGGCAGCAGGCAGGCGAGCTAGTTGAGACTCGTCGCCAGCTGGCCGCCGCTCAGGAGGCTGCTGCGGCCACCACCGAGGCAGCCCAGCAAGCCGCGGCGGAGCGCGCGGCAGCGCAGGAGCGGGAGCAGTCGCTTGCGGCCGAGCTGCAGGCGGCGGAGGCTCAGGCGCAGTCGGCCCAGGCGCAGCTGGCGGCGGTTCAGGCGCAGCTAGCATCCGACAGGGAGGTGGCGGATGCTGAGGCGGCTGCGTCCAACGAGCTGCAGCAGCGGCAGGCAGTGCTGGAAGCGCAGGTGAAGGCGGCCGAGGCTCAGTCAGAGCGTGAGGCGCAGCGTGCAGAGGCGCTGCAGGTGGGCGTGGGCGAGGAATGTGGGTTGGCTCGTGATGGGATAAGACGACCGTACAGCTGCTGAGCGTGCTTGGCAAGCATACGCTAACTTAACATAATACTCCAGAAGTGGCATGCACACCTCCCCCAGCACCTGCTTTCCCTCTCCCATTATGACTGCAGGCTGAGCTGCATGCGGCTCTGCAAGAAGCAGAGGTGGCTGGCCGACGGGCGGAAGAGGCGGAGGCTCGAGCAAAGGCAGCCGAGGAGGCAGCCGCAGCTGCTGCTGCCGCCTCTCCCCATGCCGGCCGTGCCAGCCAGCCCACCTCCCCGCCCAACTCCCATGCGGCGGTGTCTGCGGCAGTGGCTGCTGCATTGGGCGGCGGCGGCACCGGCGGCCAGCCCGGTCTGGAGGATCTGCTCTCTCCAGGCGGTACCACGCTGCGCTTTGGCGGCCCAACGGTGGGGTATGCCGAGGCGGTTGCCGCTTCGCCGCTGCAGGGCGGCCGCCCGGCCAGCGTGAGCCCTCCCAGCGGCGGCGCACGGGGGCGCACCGGGCGGTTGCCACACAGCCGTGGGGAGAGCATTTCCTCCGAAATCGAGCCTGCAGAGGAGCCTGCCGGCCCTCAAGCAGCAACGGGAGCAGCGCCCCGGCCGCCTCGAGCGGGCAGTCGCACAGGCTCGCCGTTTGCAGCAGGCGCTGCCAGCGGCTCGCCGCGCGACGCGGCGGCGGCGGCTCAGCTGGCGGCGGCGCAGGCGCGGCTGGCTGCTCTCGAGCAGGAGCTTGTGGACAGCGAGCGCACGCATGCGCTGCGGGACCGGGCCACCGCTGTGCTCAAGGAAGAGATTGCGGAGTTGCGGTGAGGCAGGGTTTCTCTACAATGCAGGCGGGACATTGCGTGCCTGCGCGCTCGCTGTTTGGTGCAGGGTGTGTAAGGTGGTGTGCAAGGAGGATGGGGCCTCCGTGGTCCCAGCAGGGCAACGCTGCTCCTGGCTCCCCTGCGCATGTTGTGCTAGCGCTCCTGCATTTTTCCCTCCCTGCTTGCCATTGCTATAACGTCCCCTCTTGTTGCACCTCCTTTCACCTCCTGCTCACCATTCGCCCACCAGCTGCCCGTCGCTGCCGCAGGCGGCAAGAGAAGCGGAGTGATGTGGATGTGACATACCTCAAGAACGTGCTGCTGCAAGCGTTCGAGTCGGGTACGCACTGGCTGGCCGCTTGGTGCACATTGCGGCTGTGCCCACCGCGTGCCTTTGCTTATGTGGATGAATGGGGCTCCCTGCAGGTGGACGGGAGTGGTGCTGTGCTGCATGCATTTCTGCCCAACCTATCGGCCCCTCGAAGCCGCATCCCAACTGGTCGTCTCGACAAACATCAACACCCGTCTGCCCCCTGCAGGCGAGCTGCCCGCCAGCTCCACCATGGTGCCTGTGCTGGCGCGGCTGCTGGAGTTCAGCCCCTCTGAGCTGCGGCGCCTTCAGGACAAGGCGGCGGCGCAGGCGGGCGGCAGCACGGGCGCCGCAGCGCTGTTCGCGGGGATGCCCGCATTCAAGCTGCCGCAGCTGCCGGGCCTGCCTGGGATGCCGGGCGGCAGGTAGCGGCGCCTTGGGCGGCCGGTGGACCGCAGGCAGCTGGGCGGCGGCTGCGGGAGGAGAGCTGGGAGGCGAGCGGGCTCTTTCCCTCTGCACCGTCCCTGGCACTTGCGACCAAGGCCGGTGGCCCCACCCACTGCCCAAATTTGTGGTTTGTATTTCTTCAACAAATTATATGGTTGTAACAGTTGCATGCTGTTAGGCTGAAGTTATAACAGTCAGCTCTGTGCCCGATCGTGCCTGGCGCCGGCGGCGGTAACATGCGGCAAAATGACCGAGGGAGTGCACCTCCCCTACCTCCCTGACCCGCCCCCCGCTTTTCTAGTGGCTTTGTATTATTACTCCAATGCTGTGAAGCGCGTATGGCGGCCCAGAAAGGCCGCCCACCACCGCAGCAAAGGTGTGCCATGCGGCGCGTTCAACGGCCGCTCACGACGCCCTCGCTGCTGTGAGGGGTGGGGGCGAAACGGGCCTACCCCCGCCCTTCCCCTCGCTCCCCGCCTTCCTCTGATGCAGTGGTGGATGCTGGGGAGGCTGGGCCGGCGGTCTCAGGGCAGGCAGCCCGATATGGCGTGTGGTGGGCAATGTGAGGCCGCCCCGTGCGAGAGCGAGCCGGCCACCGCCAGGCAGTCGGAGGAGCACCCGGATGCCGAGGAGCTCAACGTCACGCCCGAACGCGTGCGCGGTCGCCGCTCACTGATAAGCGGGCGTGCGCGCCACACGAAACTGCTGCCCGGGGAAACGCTCCCTGCCCTGTCGCGCCAATCCGATCCGCGCAGGATGATGAGGGCAAGCGGCGCCGCCTGTCGACGGAGGACGTGCGGGCCGCCAGCCTGCCCGGGGCGGCGGCGGCAGCGGCGCCGTGTCCCTCCACCAGCGGCACCTCGGCCGACGGCTCATCCGCCAGCTGCGCCACCAGCATGGCCGGGCAGCAGCCGCAGCCGCTGACGCGGCAGGTAGAGGAGATGCTGCGAGCCTACCTGCTGCGTTGGGGGCAGCGCCTCGTTGACCTGCAGCCCAAGGTGGGTGGAGGCGCGTCACCGGCGATGGGAGTGGCCTGCATGCAGCCAGCTTGCGCAGTTGCATCCAGGCGCCACATCTCTTCAAACCTGTAGAATGCGGCTGTGTCACTCAACTGCGTTTAGCGCCACATTTTAGCCCGCATGGGGCAAACACCCCTGCCCTTTCGCTTAGTAGTGGTACCGCTGCCCCGCATCCTTTTCTGCCTGTTGACCACCACTTGCTGTCCCTTCCTCTTCCTTCACCGCCGGCCCCTTCTGACGCCCTCCCACCGCAGGTGTACATGACTGAGCACCTCATGGAGTGCGGCCTCTACCTGTTCCGCTACCTGCGACAGCTGCAAGTGGAGGCCTGCTGCGAGGGCAGCTTCCCCCTCCAGGTGAGCCGCTGCTCGCCCTCCGCTAAGGGAATGTTGTGCCAGGCGGAGGTCAAGACTTGACCAGTAGCGCTGGCATGCCTGTATCCGAGTGACTGTGCAGACCTCAGGGTGCCGGTGCATAGGCGCACCGCGCTTAAGCGCGGCCGTGGGCAGCAGCCAGGCGGCCGCTCCTCTCCTGCTGCCTGCTGGCGCTCCTCTCCCGCCTGGCTGCCCCCTTCCACCTGCCTTCCAAGTGCTGACGCTGGTTGCCGCACCCCTCCACCTGTCACTCTGTCTGCAGTACCTGACCAACGAACAGCTGCTGATCCACGACCTCGTCTCCTGCTGGTGGATCGCGCTCAAGCACTGCAGCATCCGCACCGCCGTGCCCAACAGGTGCGGGGGAGGTGGTGCTTGCTCTGCATGCGGAGCGTGCGAGGCTCACAGCTTGCACGGCACACCTGTGCCACCGTCAAGTGCGTATCCGCTGCGGTAGGGGCGCATGCATGTGACGTGCCTGCAAGGCAGCTCCCTGTTCCCAACCCTTCCCTCTCCCGCCCTGCCCTCTGCCCACCACCGCAGGACGCTCATGTGCCGAGCCACGGGCGCATCTCCGGAGCTGCTCAGTGACCGCGAGCTGGCCGCACTGATCGCCATCGACTGGGAGGTGCAGGCTGTGCTGCGGCAGGGCGGTCTGGTGCTGTGACAGCTCCCATCCTGAGCCTACCCACAAGCATGCACCTGTTCCAACCCGAAATGCCACCAGCTGAAAGCATGCTGGTAGGCAACTGGCCCTCAGGCCCCCGGGGGCAGCTTGATGCACCCCCCGGCAAGAACCAACCCCTCTCAGGCCTCTGAGATTTCATGCCGCCTTTTGTTCTCGGCGGATCCCCGCACCCCTTGCCACACCACCCCAATTCATGCCTCGTACGGGCCATCAGTCCCTGTGTCCTGACCGCACTTTTGCTTACGCTTGCCAGCGCTGGACTGCCCAGCGCCGGCTGTACTATCCATAGCGCTGCCATTGCACTGCACGCCTGCAACATGCCGTTGAGACCAGCAGTCGCGCCCTCCCGCGACTGCGCCTGCACATGTGTCCCCCTCCCCTTTGCTTTCTCTCACCTGATGTTCTACCCTCATTCTTTCACTGCATTCGTCTCTCGTTACTGCTTCCTCCCTGCACTTCCCGATGCAAGACCCCCAGACTAAAAAGCCTTCTCCACTATGTGCCTTCCCCCCTCCCTCCCAATGTGCCTCTTCCCTCCCTCCAAATGAACCCAAGCTCGCCCCAGCACCCTGCCGCTTTGTTGCACAGCGCAGATGGGCGGGCAGCGGCCGAACAATGCGTTTCATGAAATGGTGAATGTAATGTAATGAACCTGACACACGCGCACACACAGCAAGCACGCGCAGCAGCAATGGGCTGCGTCACAGGCCGCCGCCAGCTGGGAGGCACTAACCATCCAGCCGCAATCGGTGCAACCAACAGGAAGCATTCTGCCTGCTAACCAAGCTGTCCCCTCAGTACACAGGCAGGTCGGCGGGGCGGTTGGGCGGCCGGCCCAGCTTGGACCACGGATCAGGGGCGGGCGCCGCTGCTGCCGCCGCCGCCACGTCTGCCGCATGCTTCTTCACCATCTCCACAAACAGCTCGTGCCAGCGGGTGTCCTGCGGCAAAGAAAAGAGGCAGGCAGCTAATGAAGCTCTTCACCATCTCCACAAACAGCTCGTGCCAGCGGGTGTCCTGTGGTACAGAAAAGAGGCAGGCAGCTAATGAGGCTTCTTCACCATCTCCACAAACAGCTCGGGCCAGCGGGTGTCCTGCGGCAAAGAAAAGAGGCAGGCAGCTAATGAGGCTTCTTCACCATCTCTTTCACAAACAGCTCGTGCCAGCGCGTGTCCTACGGCACCGAGGGGCGGTGAGCAGCACGAATGGAGAGAGGTGCAACAGGACAGGAATGCGCTGCGAGCAGCAGCGGGCGATGTGCGCATCGCTCAAGAGAGCTGTTTGACAATCGCAATCCACATGCGTATCTGGGGAGCTGAAGGTGCAAAGCTGCGGCTTCAGGTGGCTCTCTCGCACAGCCACACCCAACCACGAGCCCAGGCATGACTATATACAGCTTGTGTGCACCTGGGTCAGCTCCGGGTGGAAGGCGGTGGCCATGAGGTGGCTGTCGCGCACTGCCACAACCAAAAACATCCAGTGGCATGCCTGTTGAGTGAACTAAAAGCGCCCACCTGGGTGAGCTCCGGGTGGAAGGCGGTGGCCATGAGGTGGCTGTCGCGCACCGCCACAATCACGCTCTTGTGCTGCTGCGCCGCCGCCTCCTCGGGAGTGAGGGTGTACTCAGCCAGCACCTCCACGCCTACACGCAAAGGAGGACGGCAGAGCAAAAGTGCATGAAGGCAGATGGGTGGCGGCAGTTTGTGCTGATGGTGACTTTGAGCGCACCGGCCGATGCTGTGGCATTCTTGTGATAACATAGTGGTGCAAAGAGCAGCTGCGTACAGCACCCTTCACAGCGAGTTCACCCCACACAATGCTGCCTAGCTGCAGCAGGCAGCAGCGCACCTGGCCCTGTCTCCACAATGGCGGGCGCCCGAATGAAGACCGCTCGGAAGCTGTCGCTAGCATCGGTCGCGCGCGGCAGGCAGGCCGGCGCCGGCAGCTGCGTCTCAAAGCTGTTGATCTGCGTCAGAGGGTTGGAGGTGATGATATGAAGTGATTTAGGCCAGAGCGGGCAGCAGCTGGAGGCCAGGCTGGTGGCGAGGCTGTCACAAGGATCGATTCAGCGGCGTTTGGATGGCTGGGCAGGCAGGCCAGAATGGGCCCAATGGCATGGCAGCAGCATCCAAAGCTGCGGTGCATCGACATCAAGCGCTCGCATCACCAGTAGCAGCCGCAGCCGCAGCAGAACAGCAGCACTAAGACCAGCAGCAGCAGCAGCAGCTTCAGCAGCGCTCACCTGCGCGCCAAAATAGTTGCGCTGCACCATGCAGTCCAGGCCGCCCAGCAGCGCCTGCCCGCCCTCCTTCATGCCTGCGGGCAGCAGAGCAGCAGTGGGAGAGAGGGGCAACAATGATTCATGCGACTATCCATCCGAATAAAGGCACGCATCAGCGCAAGCTTGCAAGACCAGCAGCAGCATGCAGGGCAGCTGGGTGCATGCTGACCCCGCGGCAACGGGCTGCCCAACTGACGCATGTTCCCGGATTTCCGCCCTGCCGCCATCATGCCATGCCAGCTTGAAAAGGCGTGTTAAAGCACAACATGGCAGCCACGCACCGGAGGCGCGGTTGGCGAGGAAGATCAGCCCCGCGCACGTGCCCCAGATGGGCCGCTGCTCTGCTGCAAACTGCCGGAGCTCGGGAATGAGGCCCCAGCGCTCGGCCACCAGCGCCATCGTCGTGCTCTCGCCGCCTGCCAAAATCATTGGAAACGGGCCAAGCAGTGAGCAGAGTGTGCAGGTGGTGGGGTGCTTGCATGCGCCAGCATGTGGGCCTGCGACAGGCAGGTCGAGGCCAGGCTTCCACCGCCCAACACAGCGTTCAAGTGCTGCTGCTAACAGGCTGCATCGTGCCCGGCTCTCACCGGGAATGATCAGGCCTGCGACAGACTGCAGCTCCTCCTTGGTGCGCACCTGCAGGCCACAGCAGCACACAATGCAAGCAGTTTGCGGCGGGCAGCACGGCATCGCCACGGCAGTACAGCATCAGCGGCAGCTGGTGTGAGATTTTGGGCAAAGGGAGACCGCAGGAGCAAGCACCGTGCAAGTAGGTCACATGCCATCCAATCCTGCTAGCACGGAACAGGCAGCTGCACTGCACAAGCCTCGTGCACAAGCTGGCGGGCGCAGGCAGCAGACGCTGAGCGGCAGCACCCACTTACCTCAACTGCCTCCACACCCGGGATGCGGTTCAGCAGCGTCATGTGCTCGCGGAAGCTGCCCTGCAGGGCCAGCACGCCCACTCGGATGGGTCCCTCCATTGCTGCGCTGCTGCTGCTGCCTGCTGGGCCTGCAGGAGGGAAACCTGGCGGGCAGGTGAGCGAGCGGCAGGGAGCGGCGGCAGGCGGCGCCCGCGGCAAGGGTGCCTGGATGCCGGCGCATTGACGCTCAGGCAACTGTGAGCGAAAAAGCAGCATGCTGGCAGCTGTGGCGGCGTCAAAAGCGCGACTTCCGGCGGGCCGCCACTGCCAGCAAGCGGGTCGCTCAGCGCACCAGGTGCGCCTATGCGCTAGCTCTTTCAGCGATCGCGAGCGAGTGGTTGGCGGGCCTGGCTGAGCTGCTGGGCGGTGCCCTACCGGCCTTCTGGTGGCGGCCTGCACAGATTAGCAATGCCGGAGCGGATGCACAGAACGCGATGCTGTCAGCAATCTGTGCAGGAAGCCAGCCCCGCTGGCGCATGTGCATGCTTGGCCGCCGCTGCCGCCGCCGCGCTGCCGCCGCTGCCGCTCGGTGACTGCCGCTGGCGCTGCTGGCATTGCATGCCACCTTGCAGTCCGGCATGTTGGCTGCCATGGTGCCCTTGCGAAGCGTTAGTCATTCGTGCATTATTCCATACCATTCAGCTGGGCGCCGCACAGGCTCCTGCCTCGCATGAGCACCCTCACACGCGAGTCTTGGCATGAACACACACATGCGCGCCAAGCGGCAGCAGGAAGTGCAGTCCTAGCGCCCAGCAGAGATTAGCAGAAGCTGCATGCCGACCTGCTAGCACATTCCAGCAGCACAATTTTGCAGGCACCAGACTGCGGCCTTGGCACACCCTGAGCGGCGCATTGCCGACCTATAGCTATACCCAATCACACGTGTCGTGAATGCGCAAAGCATTGAATGCGCAAAGCATGTGCTGGATGATGTGAGGTGCGGCATGCCAGGTGGATCCGGCAAATGATGTCCTGTGACCATACGGTAAGGTATGAAACGTCACTCCTGTGAGCACATGCACTGAATGCAGTGGCCACGGGGCATGCTGAGCAGCAGCACTTGACGAGGCGTGCCGAACTGGGTGGCGTTGCCCTCAAGCGCAACTGCACTGCAACACATCTCCCTGTTCAGTTGCGCACCTGCACATTTGTGATATGATGCAAGAGCTACGTGGACGGGGCATGCACCCACCAGAGGCTCACAACACAACCTGTGTGCCTGATGCGGCCCGGCCGACCCCCAAGTGGCGCCTGCCTCCGCGAGCCGGCTGAAGTGCTGGACTTCCTATTCCGCCTCCGTCCCTGTTCCAGCGCCTGCCAGTTGCTGCAAGCTCCAGGATGGGTGCAATTCGAACGGGGCACACACCTTTGTGGGGCGCCCGCAGAGGGAAGGGCGGCTCGTGGCTCTGGCGGCTCCTGGCTTCGCCCCTGATTCTGTGGGAGTACCTGTTCTACCAGAGGTGACCGGGCGCGCTGCTGCCGCTGCCATCCGCTGCTGCTGCCGCCGCCGCCGCCGCCGCCGCCGCCGCCGCCTTGACGATGCATCCTGCTGCCGCCACCTCGCCCCTGCACTCAGGCCAAACGTCACCACTGAGAAGACACGGCCAGCGGACTGGGCACGCCTGCAGTCAGAGTGGCGCTTCTGGGATGCCCTGGTCTGCTATGTGGGCCTGCCCTCGCACTTCTTGTGAGGGCTCCCGCCTGCCCAACCGCCAGCCCAGAACATCAGCTGGGTGCATGTGCTGGGTGCATGTGTGTGTGCGCAGCTGCAGCAATGCATTCTTGCATGCGCTGCCGTCTCACCAGCCAGCGGTTGGCATGCCGCGGCACTGTTCCCTGTGGCCCCACCCACCCCCGGGGGCCCTGCCCGAACATGGAGCACACTGCGCCCCTCCTGCATCAGATGGAACATCAAGTGCCCGCTGCTGGGGACCATGGTGGTGTCCTGTGTGGTCGTGCTGTATGAGTACGGCCGCACTCAGCTGGGCTGGAACGTGCCTGACCTGGACAAGAGCAACGTCATGTGAGCGGAATGCGAGAGGCGTGAGATTTGAGTGGCGGTGTGCGTGACGTGTTGGCGGCTTCAACTGGGCAACGTGTTGGCGGCTGCAGCGTGAAGGCCGGCCGGCCTCAGCTCATGTGCCCCTTGGTTTCGTTCGCATGCTGGTGGGCCGCACATATTGACAATGTTGTTGGCAGCTGCATCCTGACGCCGACCCTGCTGTCCCCGCCACACAGGAACGACGCCTACCGCCTCTCCTCCTTTGCCATGTCCCTGCTGCTGTCGTTGCGCCTGGGCCGGGCCTACGAGCGCTGGTGGAGCGCCAGGTGGGTGCTGTGACTGCAATGGCGCTGCAGCAACTAGTGTATCAATCTGGTGCGCAGCGGAAACCGGTCCACCCTTGCCACCCCTCAGCCTTGCCACAGGCGGGCGCAGAGGCAAATCCATCCCTTGCCCCAGCGCCTTTGGAGGTCGGCTCAGCGGCCACAAACACCCCGCCCGAAAACCCCGCCCTGCACAGGTGCACCTTTGCCGGCGTGGGCAGCGCGGCATCGACGCTGGTGGGGCAGGCGGTGGCGTGGATCGACTCGCCGCAGCTGCGCAATGACATCCGGCGCTGGGCGGTGGTGTGGCACTACTCCATCCTGCACATCTGCACAGCCGCAGAGGACCTGCACCCTAAAGGAGCTGCGCTGCTGGGAGAGGAGGAGCTGGTGCGCCTTCTTTTGTTCAATTATTGCCCTTTTGTACTGCACGTGTTTTGTTCTCCCGCATCAAGGCGGCAGATGCCACACTCGGCAATCACTGCCCCCCCGCCACGCGGCAGCCGTCCAGCGTGCTCACCAAGGCATGCTGCCCGTGCTGTGCAGGCGCTGTACCGGGCATCCCGCAAGCCGCGCCAGCTGGCGTACCAGCAGCTGCGCCTGCTGGTGGTGCAGGGCAAGCGGCACGGGCTGTCCGAGGATGCGGCCCTGGGCATGGATGCAACGATTGTGAAGGGCGTGTCCGATGCGGGCACGTGCGTGCGCATCAAGTTCCAGGTGAGGTGCGGCCAGGCGCTCATGACTTGTGCTGAAGGGGGCGCGCCTTGCTGCAGCCAGGGGGCTGCCTCATCAGCACCAGCTGCGCCGGCATGCAGTGACATGGTGACCCATGTTGCCCTGCTGTCCGTGCAGGCTCTGCCCCAGACCCTCACCCTCGTCTCGACCGGTTTCCTCCAGATCTGGGTGCGATCTCGGAAACGCCTCCATGCCAGCTCCGCCCAGTGCCCAAAGGGCAGGGCCAAGCCTGTGCTCATTCCCGCCTGCCACTCACCACACGCAATAGCCGCAAAACCTCCTTCCTGCCTAACCACATCCCACCCCTGCAGCTGCTGCTGGTGCCGCTGGGCCTGCAGGGGAGTGGCTGGAGCTGGTTGCAGTGTTCTTCACCGCCCTGCTACTGCTCAGTGTGGATGAGGCGGCCACACAGGTGAGCCTGAGGGCAGCAGTTGCCTGAGCTGTAGAGGAAGCACTGTACAGGATGCTGCTTACGGTTTGCTGGCCAAGTTGGGAGCAGCGGCACAGCGAGTCATGACGCTTGATCAAGCGTGCACACATCACGCCTGCCCCCACCGTGCCCCACCCGCTGCCCTCCACCCGCCTCCCAGCTGGAGAACCCCTTCCCAATGCTGCCGCTGGAGGAAATTTTGGACAGCACCGTGCGGGATACTGCCAGGTGCGGGACACATCCAGGCAGGCAGGCTGGCCTCGGGCCGGCTGGATGCCTGACGCTGCGAGGAGGGGCTCAACATGCTGCTGCAGCTGCCAGCTGGACCCTGACCCAGCCAGCCACGCACTGCTGGCAGCTGCCGTTGGGGCTTACGGTCATTCCAGCCGCGACCGCGCGTTTGCCCAATGCTCAATCACCCTACCCACAGGACGCTGGAGGAGGCAGAAGCGCTGTGTGAGCTGCAGCACAGCTGCTCGAAGCGTCTCTCCGCCGACAGCGACGTGGTTGTTGGAGTGGGGGCCCACTGACCAGCAGGCCTTGATTCAGGACCCCAGTTCCAGCTCATGAGTCACCTTAGCAAGCTTCCTCAAGCTGGCAAGCTCAGGCTGAGCTGGCCAGCCCGTGGGCGCAGCAGCGCTTCTGTGACCCTGCCGTGCAGTGCCAGGCAGCAGCTGCGGCGTGCAGCTGTGCCCCAATGGTACCACTGGAGACGAGCGCTGCCCATGCCGGCAGCGGACACCTTGCTGGGGAGCCGACTGTCCGGGACTACGCGACTGTGACCGACAACTCGACCTGTGACTGCACCGCAAGTTCTGCCCACTCAAATAACTCACACCAACCTGTGTTTCCAGCCACGTGAGCTCTGGCTGACATTGTGACGAGCATGAGTAAGCACCAACAGCTGTTGTCGCCATGCGCATGCACCAGCCCAGGCCGAATGGAGCCAGAACCAGACAACCCAGGCTCGTGCGCTGCGTACGCTTGCTGCCAACAGTCTCTCCATCATATCACATCTCATTTGCATGCATGGATCATTTGTGGCAGAATCACAGGCAACAAGCTGCCCGGCTTTACGGCGCATCAGGATCAAAGCGCAGCAGAGCGGCAATGAAGCCGGCCAGCCCCGCCAGGGCCAGTGTGATGGGCCAGCCCCAGTAGGCAGCTGCTTTGAGGGCTGGCGCGCACACACGCTCATACTCGCTGCTCTGTAGCTCCGCTTCAGCTGCCGCTGCTACATCTTGTGGACCCCGGCCCCGCCACTCTGCCGCATTCGCACGTGCGGTCCGTAGCTGCGCCCGCCATGCCAGCAGCGTCGGAAGCACGAAGCCCAGCGGCACCTGGGCAGCAAGGAGCGGGTGCAGGGCAGGCGTGGGGGCTGGGTTCCGACCCCAGCACTGCTGCCTTGTAGCTACAGCTCTGCAGGAGCACAGCAGCCTCTTCCCGGCTCATGCAGAGGACATGCTACACACGCCAAGCAATGCTACACCCAGTCCACCAGCCCTGCGCCGCCGCACCTCCAGCGCCCACACCACAGCCTCGCACTTCTGCCAAGGCGCTGCTGCCTCAGCGGCTGCTTGCAGCGTCAGCCTGGTGCCGGGGCAGGCCAGCGAGGTGCCTTGCTGCAGCGCCCCATACGCCAGGGAAGCCATCCGCTCGTAGCTGGGGTGCATGGCCACGTAGCGGCGGCACACTGGGAGGAGGAAGGCAGAGGAAGCAACAGTCAGTCCAGGACCAGTGCAGGCCATCCATTTGCCCAAGCTGAGCACTGCTGCACCTAATTGAGTTGAGGTTGAGGACCACACGGTTGTGGCAAGTGTACGCAGGACCGTGGCTTTGCAGAGATGCCTGCTGCACAAACAGCACAACAGCATGGAGCAGCCGGCACTGCCGTACAGTGACACATGCATCCACCTGGGTCTGGGCCTCACCTGCAGGCGCACGCCACATCAGCAGCGCAACGGATGCGCCCTGCATGGCCAGGTGCAGCAGCGGCGGCTGGGGCGTGCCCAGTGATGCCAGGTATTGGACGTGCAGCAGCGTGACCTGCTCGAGGAGGGGGTTGGGGTGAACAGCGGAAACCAGCATGTTAGGCCAGCCGCATTGGACATGCACCAGCACGACCCGAAAACGGCAAAGAGGCCGCTTCGCAAGGGAATGGTGGAGCGTTCACACTTGCATGCTGAGGCGTGCAGCTTGGTAGCCATGGACCACAGCGCGCAACACACATTGGCAGCACCGCAACCTGCGCCGCCCTTGCTCACTGGCAGGAGGAGCACGACTGCCGCCCTGGCCATGGTGCCCCATCCGCGCTCGTCATCGTGCCGCGTGACGCTCAGCCCGTCCATGACAAAGGGCAGGAGGCCGGCGTTCACGAACCGCATCAGGGCCGACAGCCAGGGGCGCACGGACAGGTAGTGGCGGGGCGCCGCAAGCGTGAGCACGCACATGAGTGCCAGGGAAGCCGTCAGCGCGCTCAGCACCCATCGGTCCCGCTCCGACAGCGGGCTGTGGAAGACGGCGGTTGCATTGAGCAGCAGGCCCGCCAGGTATGTCAGCCGGTCGGCGGCGGCGCTGTGCGCGAGCATCGCCGCCCGCAGCGACGGCGGCGGCGAGGCATGCCGTGCTGTCTGCTGTGGCTGGTGCTGCGGCCGCAGGGGCTGACCCACCAGGCTAACGCGCTGTGCTGTGGTGGCGGGGGCGGCTGCAGCTAGTGGCTGGAGAGGCGGCATGCTGCACGGTGGGCCGCAGGCAGCGGCGGCGGCGGCGGCGGCGGCAGCAGGCCTGCGGGCTGGCTGCAACTGCGGGCTGGCGGCGTACAGCCTTTTGTGGGAGCTCCAGGTGTGCAGTTCAATGAGCAAACCCGCCCAGCGCCGCGTTTCCTGGCGCCTGAGCACGCGGCGGGCTCACAACACGGCGGGCCAGGCGAGCTGGCAAACGAGCAATCAACGCAATCGAGGTCAGTGCGAAACGACGGAGAAGGGCGTGGACAGGACTGGCCGGTGGGGCCACTTTGGGAAAATGGTACTCTGGGCTCGGGTGCCCGCTTTGCAGGTGTTAAGTCCATCTGCATCCGTCATGTGTGCGCATGCAGATGAGCGTGGCAAGGTGCATGGCCACATGGACAGCCAGGATTCCATGTGCTGACTCAACTCTCGCCGCAACTCAGCGGCTGCGAGATGGCAGCGGCAGCGGCGCCATGGCGGCGGCGGCGGCGGCGGCGGTAGCCAAAACCGCCGTCGCTCGGCTCGGCAGCCAAATGTAGAGCATGCCACCAGCATGCATGCGTGTGCCGGGTTCTGGAGTAATGTGTGCAGTAACATCAAAGCACTGCTCTGTCCAACAGCCCGTCCAAACCAGCCCCGCAGTGGTGTTCGCATGCATGTGTTGTTGCCCCCGCCGGCGCCGGCGCCCTTTTGACCTTGATGGAAACGCTCGGCGAAGATACCTAACGCATTCTTTTCACTGCACCTCCTTACCGTCTTGTGCACGGCAGCAGGGCCGCAGGCTTGCGCTGGCGCCGGCCGTGCCACCAGTGGTGGGCACCGCGCACCCCAAGCCAGCCGTGCTCAGACGCTCGGGTCGCGGCAAAGGCACAATTCGCGTCATGCGCGGGGTCTGCAAGCGCTGGGCGCTGGCGCTGCTCGCGGTGGCAGCTTGTGCCGCCTCGGCCCACGCCCAACAGGGCAATGCGGTGAGTGTTGCTGGTTTCGGGTACATCGCAGCACACGGAAGGGCGCGGTGCCAGGGGCCCGCCCTGCCGCCGCCTCCGCCGTGCTTGCGGCAGTGCAAGTTCATGTTCGGCGGCTGCACAGCAACTGAGAAGGCAGTCTGCCTCATTTAAGCGGTCTGTTAAGGAGGCCGTTCAGCACTCTGTGCTGGCATGCTCTGTTATGCCTGCCGCGCCTTTCCGACATGGGAACGACACAGGCAAACTCTGCCGCTACGCAGGGTACGGCGAGGGCCTGGGAGTATGGCGCCCCGGGTGCTGCACATAGGGGGCTCACTGTCTTACCGTCTTGCGTACAGCTTGTGCCACGTCAACCAAGGTGCACCGCTGCTCCCTGCCCTGCAGACCAGCTCAATCATACCCCGCGCCGCACGCTTTGCCTACGCCGCCAAGCGCGGCCTGTGCTGGTGCGGTTGAGGCGGTGCTTGGGCGCTGCCTGGCGCTGCCTGGCATGCTGCTCTGCTGCGCCTCGCCCGCCCACAACATATGTACGTCTTGTGTGTGGTGGAGCCAACCTGACCTGTCTTTATGTCGCCCATGCAGGCAGTTCAAGGATA
>VFQQ010002144.1_pt1 | contig 23662 bp, 36 predicted proteins | sample 3512341 | NCBI WGS metagenome assembly VFQQ01 (sample SAMN10412373, study PRJNA504923) | tailings metagenome | isolation source: Relicate 2 Philex TSF1 revegetated site | place: Philippines: Tuba, Benguet | collected 2017-08-29 | reverse complement strand
CCACCCTGCCCCTACCTGCTGCAGGCCAATGCCGGCGGGGGCCAACCCCTACTTCCAGCTGACGGAGGAGGAGGCGATTGAGCTGACCAAGGCGGAGCAGGAAGAGAACCCTTGAAGCGGCGGGCCCTGCTTCTACTCAGCAACCCAGGGGGCACTCGCGCAAGGCAGGTAGTGACCCCACGGGCCCTGCTTGGGCAGCCGGCAGCAACACCAAAACCAATCCTTTCGTGTCCGGCAGTAAGGGGGCAGGCTCGCAGCGCCAGCTGTCCTGCCAGCCGCCCCTCACACAGCCGCATGTTTTCATACTGTTCCATGTTTGTTCCTTTCCGACGCCTGCTGGCTCAGCTGTCCTGCCCGTAATTTTGCGCCTGTCCTCTTAAAACAGTTGAAGCTCCCTCTGTGCAGCCCTCATGTAAGGTGCTGCCAACGCATCAGCAGCACTTACACAGCAGGAAGCCATGCGCTGCCGCTGCCATCGCCGCCGCTGCCGCCAGCCGCTCCTGCGCACGCCCGCGCCACCCTGCTGCAGCCCTCTTGCTGTTCACTTGGAGAGGCCCAGCGCTTCTTTAATGCCCTCCTTCACCTTGCTCACACCGCTGGCCTCTCCTGCACCCAGTTGGCAGCAGTAGCAGCGCGCATGATGGCCAGAGTGGTTCGAAAGCTGCACAACCTCACTAGGCAATGCTGGGGTGCCCTGAAACCGCGACAGCAGGAGCGGCTCCTCACCTGCAGCAGCGCCCCCCTCGCCGGCCATTGCGCCTATCGGCACCGCCGGCGCAAAGCCGCCGGTCCCTGCCGGCATCCCTTCGCCGGTATAAGGATGCGTTGCTGGGGCACAGCAGGGTGGCAGCAGGGAAATCATTTGCAGGGAAATCATTTGGTTGAATCGGCACTTTCCGCACGCACCGGCAGCTAATTTGGCAGCCGTTGTTTCCGCTGCATTATCTTGGGAGCAACGCTGCAAAGTGCACTGCTGAAATCACGCAGCAGCAGCAGCAGCCTCACCGCCAGCCACCTTCTGGCCCGAGGCGTACATGTCCTCTTTCAGCTCCTCCGCCTCTACCTGATGCAAGGCAATTGCAGAACAAAGAGAGCAGGTGTTGGTGCCTGCGCAGGCATGCTTGTGCGGCAGTTGCAGGCCGCAGTGGCAAGGTCTCACCGCCACCTGTGCATTTACCATGTTCAGATTCAGTGTGGGGCCGTCGTCGGCGCCCTGCTGCGCCGTGGCGCTCTGCTGCAACTGGTTGGGTGTGTGGCTGCCTGCAATCACAAACGGTCGAAGGCGGGCGGCGTCACCTGTCCGGCAGCTAGCCTGGCGGCGGTAAGACGGTAAGGCAGCAGCGAGCAGTGAAGTGCTTTCACACAGTGCTCGTTGGCACTGATGCCCTACTGCCATCCCAACAAGGCTGTCGGTGCAATTGCCTGGCAGCAGCACCTGGGGAGCAGCAGCACTGCTGAGGCTGCAGCTAGGGCCTCAAGGATTCAGCCTTCATCGTCCAATGCGGCAGGATCTGCCTTGGCGGCTCACACATGTCCATTGCCTGCATGGAGGGCGCATGGGGGCCTACACATCGCTGTGAGGGCTGCTGGCTGCAGCAGGCAACGCTTTGCACACATCAAGCATGCCCTCAAAGGCCAAGGAGCCTCGCTTGCAGCCACTGCGACCGTGCTCGTGCACTCTTTCAGCAAGCACACCTCTTCTGATGCAGCCGTGCCGAGCTGATGCGAGCCTAGGGGCAGTCGTGGCAACAGCAATTGAGGCGCCGCCGCCGCCGCCGTTGCCGCCGCCATTGCCACCCGCGCAGCCCAAAGCACTCTCCCGTGCGAGGTGGCAGCTGGATCTGAGCTCTTCCAGCGCGCAAACAAACAGCAGTGCTGCCGCGCTGGGCAGCCCAGTTAGCATGCCACTCCCGAGCGGCGCAGCAGGCAGCCCTGCCATGGCTGGACCCTCGCTGCCGCTGACGCCCGAGCGCCCTGCAACCGCCCCCTCAGCCACCAGCCATCTGCTGCTGCGCCACCCAGCTGCAGCGATTGCAAGTACCCCGGCCCCAGGCAGGGCAGCAAGCAGCCCAAGCAGCGCGGTTCGCACGCCGCCAGCTGCGGCGGCAGCTGCCAATCGAACCCAACCATCCGGCAGCGCAGACGACGCCGCCGGAGGCGCCGCACCGCCTGCTCCCGCTTCCCCAGCACTGCTGGAGGCCCGGGCGGGGGTGCAGGAGGCCGACGCTTTGCTGCGCCAGGCGCAGGCGCAGCGGCGGCAGCTGTGGGACCTGGCGGATCGGCTGCTGGCCGCTGAGCGTGGCGGGCGATGGGAAGCTGAGCGGGCACTGGGCCAGGCACGCCACCAGGTGCGGCTGCAGCAGGTTGCCTTGCAGAGGACGCAGTTCTCATGCTTTGTGGGGCCTGTCAAGAGATCTTACGATATAACTAAACACAGCTTGTTGTTGTGCCTACTGACCTGCAGGCGCAGCAGGCCGAGGCGCGGGCGCAGGCGGCGCAGGCGGCAGCGGCACAGCACGTGCACAGCGTGCAGGCTGCTGAGGCGGCTGCAGCTGCTGCCCGGCAGGAGGCGCAGGCTCTGAGGCAGCAGCTGGACGATGGACAGAAGCGCCAGGCAGAGCTGCAGGAGGCATTGGCGGAGGCTCAGCGGCAGCAGCAGGCTGCAGAGCACCGCCTGGCCGAGCAGCAGCAGGAGCAGCAGAGGCAGATAGCTGTGCTGACGGCTCAGGTCGAGGAGCAGCGACAAATGGCAGCGGCCGCAGGCGCGGAGGCTGCTCGACTGGCGAAAGAGCTTGCTGCAGCAGAGTCCAGCCTGCAAAACTTGCAGCTGCGGGCCAGCAGGCTAGACGGAGAGCTGTCTCTTGCGCGTGAAAAGCTTGCAACCACAGAAGGGCAGCGCAGGCAGCTGCAGGAGCAGCAGCAGGCGCTGGCAGCCCAGCTTCGACAGGCTGCCCTCCGCTCCGAGGCGTTGGCAGCGGAAGTAGCTGCTCGAGAGGCAGATCAGCAGGCAGCGGAGCAGCGTGCTGCAGCAGCAGAGGGGGCGGCCCATGCAGCGGCAACAGATGCAGCCCTCCTGAGGCAGCAGCTGAGGGAGCAGGAGGACCAGGCAAGCTGCAGGGATGAGCGGTTGGGATGGTAGCTTGCAAAATAGCTGAAGCTGTGCTGTTTGACTGTTGCATGGCAGATGCTACAAAGCAGTTGCGGGCTCAGCCTTTTGCAAGTCAACTGCACACTGTTTTCTACTCTGCTGTGCCTCCCCGTGCAGGCAGCGGCACTGCAGGCGCTTCTGCAGCAGCGCGCTGCAGATCTGGAGTCCCAGCAGGCGGCAGCCGCTCAGCTGGAGGGCAGCCTGCAGGCTGCCGCCGCCGAAGCTGATGCAGCCCAGCAGGAGGCGGCAGCGTTGCGGCTGTCGCTGCGGCTGACGGCGGCGGAGCAGCAGGAGGTGCAAGCGGAACTGCAGGCAAGTGTACACTGGCCACATTGAGCCAAGATAGGCGCAATTTCTTGCAATGCAGCTCTTCCGCCTTTCCAGTGATCACTGCAAGTTCATTTGCAGTCCGTCTCGCGGCCTCCCCTGCCTGCTGCAGCGGGCGCAAGGGGAGCTGGAGCAGCTGCACGGCGCGCACAGCGTGCTGGTCGGGCGCATGCGGTGCATCGAGGGCAGCGAGCAGGCATGCAGGTGGGGTGCCCCGGGCCCCAGGCTGGGGCAGCGCCGTACGTGCAGGTTGATGCATCCAACTGAGCCGTTTTGTTGTGAATAGAAAATCGCATTGTTGCATCGCCCGTGAGGCTGTTCTGTGCTGAGCATCGCACCGCTGTGGCCGCTTCACGTGCGCCTTTAGCCGGCGGTGATGAACCGACTGGACCTTTTGGTGTGCAGGCAGCTTGAGCTGGCTGAGCTCGAGCAGCTGGTGCAGCTCATCGAGACATCGGTGCCCAAGCTGAGGTGAGGCTTGCGGGCAGATTGCTACCGTCAGTGCTTGCTGTGGTTCAGCTATGGCGGCCCAACAAAAAGCCTGGATCGCAAGGCAGGCATTCAACTCGCACTACCGTTTCTGATACTGCGCCATGCGAGTTTATCCCACCACCGTCCCCGCAGGGACGTGCTGACGGAGCGGCGCATTGAGGCTGCCCGCAGCGAGATGGCGGCCGCCGCCCCGCTGAGCTGCGTGGTGTGCATGGCGGCGCCGCGCGACACTTTCCTCAACTGCGGCCACTTAGTCTGCAGGTGAGCGTCTCTGCCTTTGCCGCTCCAGTCTGTTGCACGTTGGGCAGCAGTCGCTCCAGCACGTGTCCATCTTTATTCATGCATGCAGTCAATCCTGCACTGGTTGCTCTTGCAGCACCTCGCAACAGCAGTGCACTGCAGTGCAGCTCACCGACCTTGTGTCTGCACCTTCATCTGCGCGGTGCAGGGCGTGCAGCGAGCGCATGGCAGCCTGCCCCGTGTGCCGGGCTCCCATCACAACCCGGACACGCGCATTTGTCTGAACAGAGAGAAGTACATCATTCCAATGATTCAACAGCGTTCAGCAGGAGCAGAGGGGAGCTCTGCGATGCCAGCTGCTCGTGCCGCACTTGCACGAGCTGTGTCCTCTGATTTGTTACTTCGTGGTTAAGGCCGAACAGCCACACTATGAGCAGCAATGTAATGCATGCGGCAACAACAAACAGCCAGCACGCTAGCGGCTGCTGCTGCGGTGCCGGGTCAATCCCTCATCCCTGTGACTGCTGTGGCGCTCGCCCCGCCGCTCAGCACGCCCCCAGCTGCTGTGCCGCTGCTCTTCCCTGCCCCGCTCGCCGCTGCCGTGCCGCCCCTCCCGGTCCTCCCTGCCCCTCTCGCTGCCGCCATGCCGCTTGTCATGGTCCTGTCTGCCACGATCGCCGCCGGCATGCCGGCTGTCACGTTCATCTCTGCGGCGCTCGTCCCGCTGCCTGCCCTCCGCATGCCGATCAGCAGCCCGCTGCTCCTCCCTGAATCGCTCCCTTCGCGGCTCCTCATGATGCCGCCCCTCCCTGCCTTCTGGCCGCCGCTCTCCCTCATCCCGCCTGCTGCCCTCCCGCGGCCCGCCCTCCCGCTGCCGCTCTGCATCGCTTGCCCGCCCGCTGCTGCTGCCTGGGCGGCGGCCGGGAGGCGAGTGCTCACGCTGTTCCCGCCTGCTGCCATGATGCGGCACCGCCGCTGCCCCATGCCGCTGCCCGTCTGCGCTCCTGCTGGCATGATGTGGCACTGCCGCTGCCATCATGGGCCGGTGCTCGTCTGCACCGCCAGAGGCAGACCGCTGCCGCTCCAGGCTGGCCTGCCGACCGCTGCCCTCCAGGCCTGGCACTGCTGGCTGCTGGGCCTCTGCTGGCTGCTGCTGCTGCTGCTGCTGCTGCTGCTTTGGGCCTGTCAGGGGCGCGCTGCCGGGCCGGGGAGGGCCGGGCGTTCGGGCCCTTGGCACTGCTGCGGCCCTGCAGCACGGAATGGTGTGAGAACACAGGAGGCTGCTCAAGCCAGCAGCAGAGTGCCCTCCAGGCAGAGTGCCCTCAAGGCAGTCGTTCACATGGCGAGCAGCAGTCTGCAAGGCTTGATGGTGCGATAAACACAGCACCTACATCACCACAGCAAACCCGACCACGACTCCTACAGCACCCTCCTCACTTTTCTCGCAGCTCCCTGATTGCATCGTCCTTGCGAGCCATCTCCAGCTTGGCGGCGTGAAAAGTGCAGCACAGCAAAGAGCCATGAATAGCAGCACCCTTGCTCACTTTTCTCGCAGCTCCTTGATCGCGTCATCCTTGCGAGCGAGCTCCAGCTTGGCGGTGTTGAACAGGCAGGAGATGTTGGAGGTGAGGGCGGCGCACCGCTCGCTCAGCTGGCCGTTCTGCAGAGCAGGCACACAGAACTAAGAGCCAGTGTTGAAGAGGCAGGAGATGTTGGAGGTGAGGGCAGCGCACCGCTCGCCCAGCTGGCCGTTCTGCAGGCAATGTGGAGGGGCAGGACATGTTGGCTCTGAGCGCAGCGACAGCGAGCACAGAGGGAGCGAGGTGGCATGTTCGGGCAAAGGCTGGCGTGCACGCAGTGTGCAGGCAGCAAGCAGGCTGCATGCGGCAATAGATTAGGCTGCAAGCGCATTGCATGCACCCTGCTGCCACAGCGCAAGGCACTGCACCGCGCTGCACCACACTGCACTGTTCAAGCCACCGCACCTCTTCTGTCAGGGCCTCCACCTGCTGCTGCAGCGCCGCGATCTGCGCCTCCTGCCGCTGCACGCGGTCCGTCAGCTGCGTATGTGTGGGCAGGCAGGGGCAGGTCTCATTCGCTCATGAAGATGGGCCTTTAAAGGTGGTGCCAAGCTGTTAATAAGACAAGAGAAGACAAAACAAGGCAGATGCAGGGCCGTTTGGGGGCTGCGCAGCCTGAGCTGAGCAGAGATGTGCGGCAGCCCCTGCGCTCGCACGCGCTTGGGTGCAGCTGAATGCGCCCCTGCAAGTGGGCTCACAAGAGTTGGCTCACAGCAGCGGCGCACATGGCAAGCAAGCAGGCCGTGCAGCGCAGCACAACAGTGCGGCTCCAGTGCATTTAGTTACCTCTGCCACCTGGGTCTTGAGCAGGGTGCCTCCCTCGCCATCCTCGGTAAACAGGTCGGCGTAAATGTCGGCTGCCGCAGGGTCAACGCTGACCAGCGGCGGCTCAGGCGCACCCCCTGCAGCAGCCAGGATGGAGCTGTGTGTTGTACTGTGCCTGCTTGCTGCTGACAAGGGGCCCATGCCACTGCATAAACCGTGGGCAGCAGTGGCCCGCACCTTCTGCCGCCATTGGCTCGGCGCCGCCGCTGCCGCCCCTGCCCGGGCCGAGCTCCTGCGCGGCAACCGGCGATTCATCTCAGCTATGATCGCATCTCTGTCACGAATAACACGCCGATTGAGCTGAGCAGACGCTCCACGGCGCTTTCAGCTCGCGCACCTCGCCCTCGGCCAGGCCCACGGGCGGGCCGAAGTCGCCATACAAGTCTTCGCCCTCTGTGATGTCCATCGGGATGCCGAGCAGGCGCGATGGGCCTTGGCGTGTCGGGTTTCAATTGGTGCCGCGGCGCTGTGCGCTCTTTGCACTACCTGTGCCGGCAATTTGGATCATAGACGCTACACAAAACGATCCGCATTGCGCCGCTCCTCAGCAGACCCTGCTGCTGCGCTCAACGCCGCCCAGCGTGCTCTGCCACCGATCGCCATGCAACGGTGCTGTGCTTGTGCTGCAGGGCGACTTGCTTACAATAGGGAGCAACTTCAGTTCCACATTGAACCACACAGCACTGCGTGCTTCTTTCACACCATGCCGCTTGACCGCAGTTGCTGCACGCGGTTGCAACTCGGCGCCAGTGCAGCAGCTGCTTAGCCACCGGGCTGCCGCCGCCCTCACGTCGCCTTGAGCTTGCCAGCGCTGCCGCTGCGGCCGCTGCGCAGCACCTTGCGGCGTTGCGCCACCATGTAGAAGTAGAGCTGGGGGAAGCCTGCAAGGCAGGGCGACGTGTAGGGTTACTGGGCGTATTTGGAGGGGTGGTTGGCGGAGTTGGGGCGGGCAGTACAGGCACAAGGCACGCACACCCCTTGAGCCCGAATCAGGAGGCCAGGCATGTCTGCCAGAGCGCTCACCTGGCAGGTATGCCAGCACCGCCAGCCAGCAGGCCCAGTAGTAGTCGAACCCAAAGTTGGCGGCGTTGGGCAGCTGCGGGCAGGGCGGCAGGGAGGGTCAGCCGCTCACCGAGCAAACCAGCCAGCCCAAGGGCAAGGCCAGCTATACGAGGATGGGGCTTTGGCTCCGCACCTGCAGCAAGTACTACTCTCACACATCGCCTCTGCACATCATACAGTGGCAGCAGGCGCTGCAACACGCGTGCCAGACGAAACAGTCCCCACCTGAATGCTGAGCGGGCGGTTGGCCCGAATCGTGGGCATGGCCAGCGCCACCATGGCCAGCTCGCTGCCCACCCCCAGGGGGTACAGCACCTGCATTGTTTCAGGGGAGCAGGGGTGGGTTGGGTGGCGGTCAGTAAGGGAAGCCACCCATAGGTGGGAGGATGCAGGAGGTAATAAGAGGCGGGGTGTGCTGCCGGCAGCGACAAGCAGCCTTTTAGGACCAGTTCACATGCCCTGCGCAGGCAGACATGGTTTGCAAAGCATGCCCCGCAACGGAGCTGGCGGGCGGGCTGGCCGTCCGGTCAAATGGCCGGCTGATCGATATGGCAAGCTGCTCAACACTGCCCATCCCCGGCTGCCTGCGGCTCACAATGAACGCGGTGTAGCGCAGCCAGAGCAGCACATACGGCTGCATGCCCAGCTCCTGCAAGTGGTTGGTTGGGAGATGGGGAACTGCTTAGCCAGCTGTCATGGTCTGAACAGTAAAGCAGCACATCCGGCTGCATGCCCAGCTCCGGCAGGGGCAGGGAAGGGGCCATGTACAGGCTAATCGACCATCTGAGCAGCGAACATGATACAGTCCGGAGCCACAGTCTGCATAGGCCCGCAAGCTGCCATCCGAGTCTAGGGTACTGAATGCGGCTGTCAAACCCCTGCGGCCAACCAGGCCCAACGATACTAACCTGGAAAGCGAAGAACCAGGCCCAACGATACTAACCTTGAAAGCGAAGAAGGAGTAGCGGATGACCTCGCTGCAGCACCAAGCCGTCAGCAGGGTGACCAGCGACAGCTGCAGCGCGCCGCTGCCGCCGGCAGCAGCGCCGCCGCCCAGCGGCAGGCGCAGCAGCACCACATGGCTAGAGCGGGTGGCTGGGACTAGGTCGACGACTCCCCACAGGATGAAGAGCCGGGAGGCCACCTGGGTGGCTGCAAATTGGCGTTCAGGGAGGTGGCAAATGTGCAGAGAGTGTGGGCCAGTGCATGGGCGGCAGAGGCGTGCGCGTGGCAGGCTACTAGCTGACAGAGCGCAGCCACCAAGCATGCGGGATTGCGATATCACGGCAGCTGCACTCTCGCGCACCTGTGATGGCAACGGGCGAGCGAACCAGGCCCACCGCGCTGTGCACAATCTCCATCACTGCCGCCGTCTGCGCTGCCTTGAGTGGCAGCTCAACCGCCTGCATTTAACAGCGGCAGGCAGATCAAAGGCGAGTCCCTGCCGGTGTGCCGCATCTGAGCAACGAACCATCATGGCATTTCCAACCACAACAGCGCACGCGCTGCCGGCAGCAGCTGTGCAGACTGAGGCAAGCAGGGGCGGGCCAGCAGGGCTGGAGCATGCACGCACCTGCCAGACCTCCTGCAGGCCGCCGCCCGCTCGCGTGGTTTGATACGTCAGGAACAGCACATAGCCCCTGGAGCAAAAGAGTGCAACCAGAACCTGGTGAATATTAGCAGCAGCACCCGAGAGGAATGCTCTCACAACCAAGGAGAGCGAGCACAGGTGCATGGGCAGTCCGCATCTGCCTACTGCCGCGCCCTGGCCGCCGATCGAAGCAGGGGCCAGCCGCCGATGCCACCTCACCACGCCAGGCTGAGCACGGTGTTGTAGAGAAACAGGTAGGCTGATTTGGGAGACATGGCGCCTGCGCGCAGAGGGATGCCGCACGCTCAAGTGGCAGCAAGCCCTGCGGGCGGCGGGAGCGTCGGCGGCGGCGGTGCGGCAACGGCGGCAATCGGGCGGAGGTGCAGATCCGTTAGGGTTAGGGTACAGTGCTCTTCCGAGTTCCCACAGGCGATTGCGAGCGCCGCTAGAGCGGACAGTGCTGCGGCGCAGTGCTGCGGCGCACCTTTCGCGGCGCTGCAGCCCGCAGCGCGCTTTAAACTACTTTCTGTATCGCGATGCGTCGATGGCCGGACCGATCGGCTGCTGCCGATGCTGTCCCGGAGCACTCAAAACAGCACGGCTCAGTCGGCGATTTCTGCTGCTGGGCAGCGATGCGATCGGGCCGAAAATGTGCGCGGTTCGCGGTTGGGTCATCCTGCCATGCCATGTGACCATGCCGCGGCGCGCCCGCCGCCGCAGAGCCGCCGCCGCCGGCACAGCCTTCCCGCCTGCTGCTGTTCGCTGTGTCCAACCTCGCATGCAGGCAGCTTACAACATCAACTGTACAACAGCATCTCACACAGCGCACACTATGCACACATCACTCAGCCCGACATCACTCAGTCGCGAGCATGGCGTCCAGCACTGCCGCTTGGCCGGGCCGCTCGCGCGACAGGCGGTGCAGCGAGATGTCGTGGGGTGTGGCGCCCTCTGGGCTCAGGGCCAGGTCAGCCAGAACGCGGCCCACCAGGCTGGAGAACTTGAAGCCGTGTCCGCTGCACGCGCTGCCCAGCACCACCTGCAAGCGGGGCGCGGCGGCAGGTTGAGGCGCGTCGGTGGGGGGACGGGGCAGGAGACGAGCACTCTGGAGGGCGAGCACGATGGATGTGCTCAAATGCACGCATGCCCAAGTCACTCCCAACTGATGGATGCAGTGAGTCAGGCCAAACAATGATACCGCTAGTAGCACCCCCCATCTGGCGCCACAGGAACCCCACCCTCACCCTACCCACACCTGCGGGTGGCGCGGGTGCCGGTCCAGAATGAAGTTGAGGTCGGGTGTGTTGGTGAACAGGCACACGCTGGCGCGCGCCAGCCGGCCGCCCTGGGCGCCTGCACACGAGGAGGTGCAGGGAGGTCAGGCTGAGCATATGAATGAGCCAGCCACGTGGTATGCGAAGGCAGTCAGGTATGTTAGCGCCTGCCACCGGCAGCAGCAGCCATCTCCAGATGCGACTGTCTCACACACAACCAGTCATTCACCAACCTGGGAAGTACTGCAGGCACTCCCTCAGCGCCGCCTCGTCCTGTGCGTTGATCTCTCGCGGCACGCCGGCCGGATCAACCTTCTCTCGCCTGAAGTGCAGGGGCAGTGTGCAGGGGTAGGGCTTGGGTCATCAGGGACAGGTGCGTGCTGGAGGCAGCGTTGCCGTGCACTTGCAGCGGGCGCGTCATGGGAGTGGCAAGCACACAAGGTGGTCCAAAGTGGCAAGCAGACAAGGGTGGAGCAAATCAACACTCACAGGTGATGGTACTTGCCGACCTTGAAGCCGTGCTCGTCGGCTGGGAAGCCTGCAGGTAGGCACAGAGAACAACCTGTCGTTGGAATGGCTTGTATACACTTATAAGCAGGCAGGGTGCGCTCGCAGTGCCACACCCATGACAACGGTGAGGTTTAGCCCCCACAACGCTCCAAGCTGCCAGGGCACAAAGCCCATGCTGAGGCAGACCGCGCAGCGCACCGTAAAAGTAGCCGTTGGCGTCTTGCAGCAGGAACACGGGGCAGCGGGAGGGGTGGAAGGCATCACGCTGCTCCGGCGCCAGCTCAAACCAGCCCACTACTTGGCGCTCCACCGTCAGCAGCGGCTGTGGGGAAAGGCAGGGAAGCAAGGGTGCTTGCCATGCGTGGGCTGCGCGCTGGCATTGCACGAGCTGCCTCGTTCCACGACTGCCTTGAAGCGCACTAGCACGAACGCAACCCATCTCAAAGCTACCTCCCCCCCTCCCACCTTGAGCTCCGGCACGAGCGCGGGCATCCAGCCGCCAGCTGCTAGCACCAGCTTCTTGGCCTGGAAAGTGCCCTGGCTCGTTTCCACCCGCACCAGCCCCTCTGCACTGCCGCTGCCGCCGCTGCCGCCGCTGCCGCTGCTGCCGCCTGACGGTGGCTCTACTGTCCAGCGCTGCACCGCTGCACCGCACACCAGCTGCGCGCCGCTCTTCTGGGCTTGGCCCAGGTGCGCGGCAATGCACTTTTCAGGGGCCAGGAAGCCGGCCCCAGCTTCAAACAGAGTCTGAAAATCAGCTGGCAGGCGGTAGGCGGGGAAGCGCTGCGAGACTTGGGCGGGCGACAGGATCTCGTGCTCCAAGTTGTGCTGCTGGGCTGCGGGGAGGGGAGAGCGGCGTAGGAGCAAGGGGCCGTCACACCGTGCAGGGTCAGCTGCGATTCCGAGCGTGCGGTATGTGCCAGCTCAATGCCGGTATCTGCCAATATGAGCAGACTAGCTTGCTCAGGGCGGCATGGCCCCAGGTTGCTTGGGGCTCCACGCCACCGCCGTGCCAAGAAACCCACCTGCCAGCAGCGAGCCCTCGTAGCAGGCTAGTCCGGGACCGCACTCGGCCCCCGGAGGCGAGGTGTTGACGCAGCCGGTGATGGTCAGCAGCTTCTGTGGACAGGTGGAAACAGCAGGATAAAGTAAGATGGTGTGAGGGGGCGAGCTGCATATGCATAGCCTGCAGCAGGGCAGCCGCCGCACGCAAGCAACAGACGTGCACCGCGCTGTACACTAGCTGTGCCTCCTGGCAGGCTATCATACGACCTGCCTCAACGCCGGGCACATCAGGCATTCAAGCTGCAAGAATTCAATGGCAACCACAGCTTGCTGACCTCCCCGGTTTCCGCCTCCAGCTCGTTCCACAGCCGGTAGCTCTCATGCAGCAGCGGCACGTAGCTGGGGTGCTCAAAATAGCACTTCCTGCAGCAATTGGCAGGGGGCAGCAGGGGGAAGAGTCTGCATGGCGGCATGGCTTTGAAGGTGCATGGCGGCATGGCGTTGCATGTGACTGTGCATGTCCTGTCGTACCACAGCAGCTTCAGCGGCTGGCGTGGATAAGAGGCAGGAAGATGCTGAAGTGTTATGCCTGCAGCGCACCTTATGATTCGCGTCAGGCCGTGGCTGCTGCCCTTGTCGTGAGGGGCAGACGGCTGCGCCTCCAGACCCAGCACCTGCCAGGGGCCGAAGGGTTGCACTTGAGGACGGTGCGCTGCCACGAACAGCTGTGGAGTTCACCACAGCCACAGCACAAAGCCGGATCGGCAGAGAGCGGCAGAGATGAAGGTGGCAGTGGACCTGTGGCAGCGGCCAAAACCCCAGCGGCAATGGCACAGTGGCACAAAGCTGACGAGGACCAACCTGGGCGCCCCGCTTGGCGAGGTGGTACAGCGCCGCACTGCCGTGCGCCCCGCCGGCGCCCACCACAATGGCATCGAACACTTTGCTGGTCAGCCCTACAGTCAAGCAGGGCGGCGCAGGACAGCTTAGCAGGGGCAAACTGTCACGGCAGAGTGCAGCGGCAAGCTGGCGGCGGCGGCGGCGGCGGCGGCGGCATCGCGAGCAGTCCCTGCTGCTTCCGCATCGGGCTGATCACCTGCCATCGGAACGCTCTGTGCTTGCGGCGGTCCGGCAATGCGCCCTCCTGCGGGCACCGTCGGGCCGCGGGCTGTGGCCTCGACTGCCGAGGCGGCCTGACCTGCGGGATGGGTCTGAAATGCCGAGGAGAATACGCCGACACCGCGGCCCCGCAAGGTTGCGATTTGGAAATTGGTAATCCCGTCCGCCGCCGCCACCTGGCCGCCGCCAACGGACATCTTCAACCTCGTTGTGCAGGCTGGAATGGAGGTGCAACCAACGTTCCACCCCCTAGGATCTTTGTGAGTACGACCTTGATACCTTCCCTCACATTTCACGTTACATCGCCCCCGCCGCCGTCAGGCGGCAACAAGCGCCGTGGCGGGTCGGGCGCTGGGCGGCATGCAGCCGTCCGGCGGCGGCTTCACATACTCGCCATTGTTGAACAGCACCACCCGCTCCTGCTGCTCACACCACTCCTCAACACACTCCGCTCCCACTGGCGCCCCAGCCATGCTGCCTTCTCCCGCCGCCGCTGCTGCCGACCGGCCCGCTGCCGGCCGACCGGCTGTGGCGGCTCGTCGCCGTGCTGCCGCTGCCGCCTCCTGCATGGCCTCCTCGCTGAAGCACAGAGTTTGAGAAAAGTCCTCTCCGGGATGCGGCTCAGCAGGGGCACGCTGCAGAACTCCCTGCAGGGCGCGGATGGAATGGCAATGGGAAACAAGCGGTGCCCCTTGTTGTGTGAATAACTGTGCACCGTACAAGCATCTGCCTTTTGCGCCAGGCGTTGCAGATGGTGGGCATGCACCACATGCACCTCGTTACATCCAACCTCACCTTCCACACCAGCTGCTCGTCCAGGTAAACCTCAAGCTCCTGCACGCCTCGCGACGGCGTCCGCGCGTAGTTCCACACCCTACCAGCCAAGGATGGGGCGGATGGCAGGCAGCGGGATTGTTGAGAGTCAGATCTTGCGAAACCAGTTGCACGGAGGAGGCTACAGTGTCCAGCACATTGCCTGGTGTTACCAGGAAGGCACTGTAGCTGTACTTCACAGCCAGTCTCGCTCACTTGATGGCGCTCAGCAGCACGGGCGAGTCCAGCATGAGCCGCACAACGTTGCCCTCCTGCCGGTCCTGCGGGGCCAGCCAGCTGTGCTGCGGCAAGCCACTGCACGGCAAGGCAGGTCAGGTGGGGCAGCAGTGAGCATGCATGCCTCGCCAGCCAGGCGGCGAGTCACCAAACACGCCAGCATTGCTGGGTGGCCTGACACGGCAGCAGCACCTGCACAGCTCGCCCATAGTCGCCAAGCACAGCAAGGCCTCGCCACAAAAGACACTCTCAAACTCAGAACGCACCTGCAGTCCCCATCCACCAGTTTGTCGGGCGTGCGCACGTCAGCCGCCATGCCAGGCAGCGCCGCCACACTGGCCGGCGCCGCCCACACCTGTTCTGACCGGACATGCAGCGGGCCGTGCACTGCATCCCGTACCTCCAGGCCTGACAGCCCAATGTAGTGGGGGCAGCCCCAGGAGGACAGCAGCACAAGCTTGAGGCTGCAGGGAGCAGGGAGCAGAATGGATTTGCATGTTTGGCAGGGGAGGTGGATGATTGGACGTGCTCAACGGTAGGTGGCACATTCACCGCTTCAGCACCATCGATCTTTTCAAGCATAACATGCCCAGCCCCAGCCCCTCCCCACCTGAATCCGCAGGGCAGTGCTGTCGCAAAGCACTCGCCCGGCTGCCCCACCAGCATGCCACCTGGCCCAGCCGCCTTGGCCAGCTGCGCCGCTCGCTGCATGCAGTCCAGCGCAGCTGCAGGGTCTGGCATGCTGCACGCCCAGGCCAGGCTTTCTGAATGGATGGCCAACTGCTGCTGCTGCTGCTGCTGCTGCTGCTGCTGCTGCTGCTGGCCAGGTGGTGCTCCCCCAGGCTGCAGCGTGGAGCGCCGCCGCGCCTTGCTGGCTGCGCTGGCCGCTGCTGACCATGCTGTGGTGAGCGGGATGAACTGCGCAAAATCGCAGGCTGCATCGCCGGGCGCCCGGCGCACCAGCACACCGCCTGGGGGTGACACCTCCATGCCATCTGCAGGGTAGAGTGGGGAGGTGGCATATGCATGGTCGACCAGAGATCCACGTGTGCACATGTGCTGTGACCGTGCCGTGTGTGCTTGCAAGCGCAAGTGCGCATGCATTGCGCATGCACAAGGGGTCAGAGCTGACCGTGAGCCCTACTGTCCCAGCCGCACCTGCCAGCACCACCATGCGCTTCACACCCCGCGCCGTGTCCTGCAGGCTCTTGTTGTAGTTCCAGACCCGCAGGCCCGAAACTGCCACTCCGCCGCTGCCAAAACTGCCGCTGCCCAAGCTGCCGCCGCTGCTGCCGCTGCCGCTGCCTGCCGGTGGCGCTAGCCGGAGCAGCAGCACATTGTAAGGCCGGGCCGCCTCTGGGAGAGCGCCCCGGTCAACTGCAAGCGCTGCGCCGGCCGCCCCTCGCTGCCGCTGGGTGCCGGCTGCCACCGACGCGCTCAGCTGGCGGCGCACGGGGGCCAGCCACATGCTGGTGTCATCCATTGTGCAGTTGTTGCCGTCAACCAGCTTATCAACCGTGCGAATGTCCCCTGCAGGAGGGGCAGGATGCAGGCGAGGCAAGGCTTGGTGTGATTCAGCAAGGCGTGCAGCAACGAAGCAGCGGTGGGTTAGCTCGACCAAGTGATTGCTGATCCATGCGTCCCAGCCACCTTCCCGCACACTTCAAACCACCCACTCACCCTTGTGCCCAGGGAACACGTTCAGGTCTGGAGGGTCGGCTGCCAGCTGGGCAGGCGACAGCTCAAGCGGCCGCCGATCAGCACCCAGCACCTGCAGCCCACTCAGCCCCACAAAGTGGCTGTCCCCCCAAGTGTCCAGCAGGACGAGCGCCAGCTCCCGGCAGTGCAGGCCGGCGCCGCCGCCGCTCCCCCCCGGGCTGCGAGCGACGCCAGTGCTGCTGCCACGAGAGCTTGCAGTGGTGCGCCGCTGGCTCTGGGGCGGCGCAGCTGCTGCTGCAACTGCCGCCGGCAGGGCTGGCGGCATGTGCTGGGCGGAGGTGAGGGGGCGCCCATCCGCCCCTAGCTGCTGCTTCCCTGGCTGGCCCAGTGCCGGCAGGGTGGCGGTGCGGGCCAGCTGGCCTCGAGGCGAGGACGGGCCCCCTCCTGTGACCAAATCTAGCTGGTCCGTGGCATAAGCTGCACCAGCATGCACACTGCTGCTGGCTGCGTCGCTGGAGCCAGGCGGCGACAGCTGGCACGCGTAGCGCTGCCGGTCGTGCTGCTCAATGGCCACCAGCGCCGCTGGATCCTCTGTGAACAGGACCAGCTCCGCGGCTTGCAGCGCACCTGCACATACTAGAGTGGAGAGTGCCTTTGTGCTAATGCTTGTCACGTAAACCTACAGCAGGTATGAGTGTGCAAGCAGCCAGGCGTAAATCTGCCCAGCCCCGCCCTCACACCTGCCACGCTGCCGGGCGCCTGCCGCACTTCCCCTCGGAATATCACCGCGCCATCAAGCGCCGCCTCCACGTGCCTGCAATGCAACAGATGCCGGTTGGCATGGCAAGTTACAACATGCTGGCCTGTGATCCGTGACTGCCGTGCTGGTGCAGCATGTCATCTTTTACCTGCCTCACAGCAAGTTCCAAGCACGTCCCCGCCACCGCCGCCCAGCCGTTCCATCCATCCATCCTCACCGTGCGCCGCGCAGCGCGCCCACTCGGCTCTTGCTGTAGTTCCAGATGCGCAGCGCGCCCAACGTGGCCGCTGCATCCAGCGCCACAGTCACCATGTGCAGCGCGCAGGGGGTGAAGGGCGCCAGCCACATGTGGGCGCAGTCACACGTAAGGTTCACACCTGCGGGGTAGGGCAGTCGACGCTGGTTTAGAGTCAGATCAAGGACTCAGCGTGCAGAATTGAGGAGCAATGCTGCATGTTGCCTGCAGTCCAGGAGCCTCAGCACGCAACACCGTTCCAGCACGCTCTGCACTCAGCATTCTCTCACCGTCCAGCAACTTGTCCGCAGTGCGCGGGTCGCTGCCGTACTCGGGCAGCACATTGATGCTGGCGGGCGAGGCGCTGACCTGGCGAGCAGGGTCCCTGCAAGGCGGCCAATCGAACGGGTACAGAACATAGAACATACATGAGTAGCAACTGGAGACAAACAGACAGAGCAAGCTGTACTTTGGGGTTGTCGCCGGGATGGAGATACACGGAGCCACACTCTTGAGCAATTCAAGCAACCCACCTGACGGTGAGCAGCTGGCCGCGGTTGTCAAATAGCTCGATGCCGGTCAACCCCACAAAGTGCGGGTCGCCCCAGGTCGAGGAAATGCGCAGCTCCAGCACTCGGCCAGAAGGGCAGACAGGGATGGCAAAAGCCGCGGTCTCAGCGCCGCCGCTGCCGCTTCGTGCTCGGCTGGCGCTGCCCGCCTGCTGCTCCGCCTGCTGCTGCCACCCTCCCAGGGCCAGCACAGTGGGAGATGCAGACAGCGCCGGCGGTGCCTCATCAGCTGCATGCTGCTGCTCAAATGCAGACAAGGCATCACCGCCCCCTGGCCCACCAGCGCCTGTCAGCTGGCTCCCATGCAGGGCGGCCACGGCGGCGGCAGGCCCCACAGTGTGCTGCCGCACGCTGGGCAGGCCGTCCACAGACAAGCGGCTGCGCTCACGCTGCCGCTGCTGCACTACGCCTTGCAGGCTTGAGGCACTTGTGCTGTGGCCGAGGCTGCTGCCCCGAGGGGAGCTTGCTGCCTGCGTGGCATGCGGCACGGCAGGCAGTGCTGCTGCCCCTGGCACCACCTCGGACACAACTGATTGTGCAGCTGCTGCAACTGATTGGGCAGCTGCTGCCACACTGCCCGCTTTCCCAAGGCTGCTGGTGCGGCCCAGGCGCAGCGCAGCAAGCCTGCTCATCAGGCCCCCCGCCTTGCTGGGCGACTGCTGCTGCCCTGTAGACTGGGAGGCTGCAGCAGAGGGGGCAGCTGTGCTCGCTGGCATGCCAGCTGAGGCAGCGGCGGCTTGCTGTGGTGCTGGGGCAGCGTTGCAGACTGGGAGACGTGGTGCTGCCGTTGGGGGCGGCGGCGCATCGCCGTCCCTGCTGCTGGCTCGAGAGCCTCTGCTGAGTAAGCCAGCATCCACATGGGAGGCCTGCCCATCTGCAGCTGCTGCGGTAGCAGTATGGCCGGCGGTTGATGCCCTCCTACCGCCGCAACTGCTCGAGCTGCTGCTGCGTTGCAGCGCCACTGAGCCAGGGGCTGCTTCCTCTGCCCCGCCAGGAGCGGCATCCAGCTTGGCCAGCACCTGCAGCAGCACCCGCCGCTTGGCAGAGTCGAGGCGGCCCAGCCGAGCACCCAGCTCCCGCAGCACCACCTGGTCTGGAATCTCCTGTGCTCCCGCCGCGGCAGCCGCACTGCTGTCGCCGCCGATGGCGTCCAGTCCGCCAGGCAGCCGCAGCTCCAGCAGGCTCTGCCTCAGCAGCGCCAGCTCGCCGCTGCTCAGCTGGGCCGACTGACTAGCTGGCTGAGGAGCACCGTGCAGGTGCAGGGGCCGCTCGCCGCCGGCTCCGGGGCTCTCGGCCTCAAAATCTGCAGCGTACTGACCATTCGCTGAGGGCGCCGCTGCATCAGGCTCGGATGCAGAGGCGTCTGCCCCCACTGATGCCCCACGGCTGCTTTGCGTGGAGGGCAGGCTGCTGCCGCCGCTGGCGCTGCTGTAGCGCGTGACGCGCCGGCTGGCGGCGGCCAGCGCCGTCAGGCTCAGATCCTCCGACCCCAGGTGGGCAGACAGCACGCTGCTGCGCCGCTGCGCCGCCAGCGGGCTGGCATTGGGAGCAGCGGCGCCCAGCAGCGGCTGAGCAGCCTGGGCACGCGGCAGGCTGAAGGAGGGCGCTACGCTGCCAATTAGCACTGCATCTTCGTCCTCCTCACCCAGCAGGCCTGCGCTTGCTGCTGGTGGCAGCCACGCCTGGGCATTGCTGCGCTGCGAGGCCTCTGGAGAGATGGATGGCAGGGGCTGCAGCGTAGGGCTGGGCCGCCGCAGCGCCGCAATGGTCGCCTCTGCTGCGGGCCGAGGCTCTGCGGCCGCCTGCTGCTTGAGTCGCACGGCGGCGGTCCCGGCTGCTCCTTGCTGCTGCGCCGGATATGCTGCTTTCACAGGCGGCGGCTCCCCCCGCGGCGAGGCTGCTGGGCCGCCCAGTTTGGGCGGCGGCCCCGCCTTGCGCCCACCATGCTGCGGCCGCGGCGGGCGCAGGAACGGGTGCAACGACGGCGCGGGTTGGTGCGGCGCAACTGGTGGCGGCTGGGGCTCAGCCTGCAGTAGGTTTTGTACAGGAATGAGTTGCTGGGAGGAGGCAAAGGAGGTGAGACAAACTCGACACCGACACAATCGCAACCAAGGCGGCGGCGCCGTCTCGCCCTGCCGCCGCCGGCAACTCACCGCCTCCCCGCGGCGCTCCGATGCGGGCTTGGGTGGTGCAGGCGCGCCCCAGGCCCGTCGCATGCCGGCCAGCCGCTCCGAGAGGCCGCAGAGACGAGTGCCCTAACTGCCGTGCAGCGGTGGCAGAGGCGGCTGATGCCTCACCGGCGACTTACAGGCAGGGAATTGTGTGTCAGAGAGGCGTGGGAGGCTTGAAGGGAGCTAGGCGCCCGTGTCGGCATGAGCGCCGGGACTTGGCCTCCAATAGGTGATCAGGCGGGCGCCCACTGTTCTCACACCTCCAAAGTTTCAGAAGAAGCCGCCCGCATCCCCAGCCCCGCACTGCTCCTCGAGCAACGCGGCGTGCAGACACAGCGCTCTCCCCCTGCTTCAGGGCAATCAGCGCATCCTAGAGACAGCTTGATCGCAGCGGCGGCGCCAGCAGCCTCTCCCCCAGCCCGCCAGCCTCGGTCTTTCGCCCCTCGGTGCGTCACGCCCCCCCCTGCCGCTTTCGAGACATGATGTGTGTGCAACCGCGCCATGTGAACCTGACAGCAACTGCACAGACTGCCCGGCCAGCTCTCGGGCGGTGCACCGCCGCTACTCATCCGCCGCCTCGCCTCGACACCCCCCTCCTGCCCGCCTGCCTGCGCCAGGCTTGTGTGACGCGCGGCAGCCATGAGGCGCATCTTCGGCACCAAGAAGGCCACGGAGCCGCCGCCCACGATGGACCAGGCGGTGGACAAGCTGAACACGCGCGGCGACGGGTGGGTGCGGGTGCTGCCGCCGGTGTGCGGCGTGCAAACACCGCTGGTTGTAATGCGCACGTCTGCACTGTGCTGGCTTTTGCTGTTCCCCACTCTTGTTCCACACACCTGCCCTCTCCCTCTATCAACCAACCGCCAGCCTGGATGAGAAGATCCGCAAGCTGGACGAGCAGCTGGCGCAGCACAAGCAGAAGATCAAGACCACACGGGGGCCGGCACAAGAGGCGGCCAAGCGGCGCGCGCTGGTGGTGAGCCGGCTGCTGCGGCCATCAGCAGGCTGATCCCTGGGTTGTGGACCAGCCAGGTAGCTTGCAGTCGGGCACCTGCTGTACACGGCAGTTAAAACACTCGGCGCTGCGGCTGCAGCCTTGGGTGCGTGGCGTGCCAACTCCACCTCTTGCATCGCCTGCCACCTGTGCCCTGCAGGTGCTGCGGCAGAAGCGGCTGTATGAGGGCCAGCGGGATCAGCTGTACCAGCAGCAGTTCAACGTGGAGCAGACGGCCTTTGCCATGACCAGCATGCAGGCGCGAAGACAGGGGCTGTGCTTTTGCGGCAGTGGGGGGTGGTGAAGGTTGGCGGGAGCGAAGCGGTGGGCTGCTGAGGGCCAAGGCAGCCTGGCGCATCGCACTCCTCGTGTGATGCGGGCTTGCTGAGCGGCTGCTGCGGTTCTCTGCACCTACTGCCTGCTGCAGGACACGCAGCACATGGTGTCGGCCATGAAGGCGGCGGGCAAGGAGATGAAGACGTTCATGAAGGCAAGTCGGCTCTGCTGACTCTGCTATGGCTGATGCTTCCCTAGGCTCGTCCGGTGTTGCTTTCGTCAGCTGCTGCGTGCGTGCAATGCTGCAGCCTCAACTTGCAGTCCACCTGCCAACACCCAGTGCCACCACAGCCCTGCACCCACCCTGCTGCTCTCCTCACATGTGGCATTGTGCAGGACAACAACATGAAGATCGAGAACATCGAGAAGCTGCACGACGACATGAGCGACATGCTGGTGAGGGCAGGTGCAGCAGTGGACAGGGCAGGCACAGCAGGGGCCGCACACACAGCAGGCGGTGTTGCTTGCAAACCGTCTTGCTGCACAATGCCCCCATTGATGCTGTGTCTCACTGCTGTATGTCGCTGCTGCCGCTGCTGCTGCCGGACCGCAGGACTACCACGAGGAGATTCAGGACGTCATGGGCACCGCGTTTGGCGTGCCGGAAGACATTGACGAGGTGCGTGCCCTGGTTATCCGCGTTGCTGCGCTGCATATTCTGCGTGCATGCAGGCCGGCAGTTGAAGCGTCAGTCGCAGCGCGCTGATGTTTGTTCGCGCGGTGTGCTCTGTTTATCAATCACAGGAGGACCTGATGGAGGAGCTGGATGCGCTGGTGGATATCCGGGGCCAACCTGCTTGTTGGCTGCGTTCCATTCATTTGCCCACTGTGTGCAGGAGGACCTGATGGGGGAGCTGGATGCGCTGGAGGATGACCTGGCCATGGAGACAGCTGGCGGCGGCTCGGTGCCCGCCTACCTGCAGGTGCGGGGCAGCTGCTGTTCTGCCTGCTCTCTGCACCCAAGGATTTCCCATGCACGCCGCTGCATGCCGCACTTGCCTGGGGCGGCTGCGTTGTGCAGAAGCCGGCTGCCGCCTAGTTGGATCAGGAGCTTGGCCAGGGCGGCTCGCATGAACCTGTCTCGGTACCGCCAGCGTCAGTGCCCTGGTTTTGATATGTTGCTAGCTCATTCAACTGCTGTGATGAATCGCGTCTCTGCAGGACGTGGACTTACCGGCGGTGCCTCAGGGGGAGCAGGCGCAGGCGCAGGCGCAGGCGCAGCCAGCGGACGAGTTTGGGCTGCCGGCCATCCCGCAGCGGACATGACCAAAGGGCCGACGCCGTTCCCTCTACCCCGGCGGCCTGCCTCCTTGTGTCCGGTGTTATGCGAGCCCTGCTGCGCTCCGCTTGTATCATTGCTCCAGCCATTGCTGCTCCCCTGTACCTGCTTACGCCTCTCTCAAACTGCTGCCTCCCACTGCCGCCTCTCGACGGCCTGCCGCCCCTCCAGCCTGATTTCACCCCTCTCGACTGCGGCATCTGCCCCCTTGTGAAGTCAACACCATGGCAGGCACAGGTCGACAGTCAGTCGGCTGTACAGGCGTGTGGGATGGGACGGTGCAGCATGCAGCAGAACCCTAATCACCTCCAAGTAGGCTAAGCAGTCGTTTGCGCAAGGGCGCCTGTGCATCAGTAAGCAAGGACGCGATGCTCCCCAGTTGCTGCCATTTAGCCGCAGTGCCCCTGCAGGTCGCAGGAGGGTAGGCGGGTGCCAAGCACCGAACCCTCCTGCTGCCCCTCCTCCCCCCAGCTGGCCTGCCGCCCGCCGCCCGCCACCGCCCCGCTGCCGCTGCGCTGCGCCGGAGCCATAGGCGTGGCTGGACCTGCGCTGCCAGGAGTGCTGGGGCTGGGCAGGGAGGGCGGCGCTCCACTGGCCACCGCTGGCCGGCTGAGCGGCGGCTGGCCAGTGTGCTCCCTCATCAGCGTGCTGCAGTCCATTTTGAAGCTGAGGCGCATGGGGTTTGAGTGCGTGCGGATCACGCCCTGCATGGGGAGAGCAAGCGGGGGAGGACGAGGCGTATTGGAGGCGCTGCGCAATTGTGTCGCTTCAATGAGCAGTGCAGTCTTTCGCCCAGCGCACTTGACTTTGGAGCAAACAGCACATCAGGCAGCCTCCCTGCCACCGCACTCGCCTGGGTGTCCAGCAGGAAAGCGTGGGGCACCTCGTGAACCCCCGCCGCGCGCATGAGCGCCGCCGCCGCGCCCTGCGTGTCGGCCGCCACAGCAAACTGCATCTCGTTGTCCTGCAGCAAGCGCAAATACGCAGAGGAGAGGCATTCGTTGCTTGCCGCCACTGCAAACTGCATCTCATCGTCCTGCATCAAGCGCATGTAAGTATGCACAGTAAGAACAAGTCTGCAGAGAAGAGGATGGCATTGCTTGCAGCAGTAGCTGGAGAAAAACTGCAGCTGCAGGATGCCTGCACCCGCTCGACCTCCCACCCAATGCGCACGGCAGAGTGCTGCAAGTGTGGCTCACATGGCGCCGCACATACTCGCGCACAGAGTCCACGTTTCCGTCCAAGCAGACCGCCACGACGCGCAGCCCCTGTCCGCCGTAGCGCTGCTGCAGCTGGGAGGTGGCTGGGAAGCCGCGGGGGCAGATGCGGCACCAGCTGCGGACGCAGGGAAGTGGAAGTTGGAGGGGCACCTTGGAGCTTGCACCCACCATCACCTTCATAAAAGCAGGCGAACGGCCAGTACAGCCCCCTGACGC
>VFQQ010002143.1_pt1 | contig 23670 bp, 45 predicted proteins | sample 3512341 | NCBI WGS metagenome assembly VFQQ01 (sample SAMN10412373, study PRJNA504923) | tailings metagenome | isolation source: Relicate 2 Philex TSF1 revegetated site | place: Philippines: Tuba, Benguet | collected 2017-08-29 | reverse complement strand
CAGTCACCTGCTGCCCACCAGCCTTCCCCCCCACACTCAACCACCACTCCCCACTGCCCTCCCCTCCCCTCAACTCAACAGGTGTCTGTGATGGACTTTGCGGGCGCCGGCGGCTGGCTGCGCCTGGCTGTGGACAATGCAGGCGGGCGGGCCGCCGTCGCCTCTGTGGCCGTCAAGGGCTCCAGCGGCGACTGGCAGCCCCTGCACAACTCGTGGGGGGCCACCTGGGAGGCAGCCGCCGCCCCCACCCCACCCCTCTCCTTCCGGGTGAGCTTTGGGGAGTGTTGAGGGTTGGGTGGTGGGATGGATGGCAGAGCGCATGGGCGGTGTTTGCTGCGCATGCAGCTGGCCGCACCTCCTGCGTGCCTGTGAACTGCCCATGGGCATGCCTCTGGGCCTGCCTCTCCTGTCCACCTGCCCTCTCAAACAACCGCCACCCCACCCCCACCCCTCAGATCACCGACGGCGGCGACGAGGCTGTGGAGGCGCATGATGTGGTGAAGCAGGCAGGCGGCATTGCGGGCGGCGCCAAGGGCCAGCGCGCCACCTTTGCCGCCAGCGTGCAGTTCAGCATCACAGACCCCGCCTGGGGCGGCAGCGGCGCACCCAAGGTGGGTTTGTGGGGTGGGGTGGGAGTGTGCCGACTGGGATGGGTGCAAGGCATGGCGTGGCTCATGCAAGGATGCAACTACAGCATGCAAGCAAGGTAGCCCCTGCTCACTGCTGGCCCGCTCATTTCCCCTGCTCCCTCCTCCACCCTCCCAACCCCACAGGTCACCGCCTTTGACGGCCCCTCCAGCCAGTCCGACCCAATGGTGGTGGACAGCAGCACGCCCGGCGCAGACGGCGCCTCCGCCGGCAGTGGTCCCAGCAGCAGCAGCGGTCCCAGCGCCGCCCCCCGCTCGGAAGGCAATGCCAATGGAGGAAGCGGCTGCCGCGATGTGCCCACCCCTGACGGCTACTCCTGCCAGCAGCAGAAGGACTGGGGCAAGTGCGGCCAGGAGTTCATCAAGACCAACGGCTACTGCAAGTGCACCTGCGGCAATGGTGGCAGCGACCAGCAGCAGCAGCAGGCGGGCGGCAGCCGCCACATGCTGCGCCAGCGGCGGTGAAGCGCTGAATGTGAAAACCCCTCTAAGTCCTGTCAAATTGCTATTTGTTGATAAGCATGCATGCAATGCCCATGCAACACCCTCATGCGGAACCCCGTGCCTCCTGCCCTGCAATCCTTTGCTCACTTCCTTGCAAGACCTTTGCTCATTCACCACTTGACTTGTGCCAAACTAGCGCGTGTAGCACGTAGCACTCTATTCAACAGGTGCCAGCAAGGAGCAGCGTGTGGGGGGCTGCATTGCATCAAAAGTGGTCGGGCCAGCGCTGCGCCAGGCAGCACAGCCCCAGGTGCCCGCCCATGTGGTTTCAGTCTGCCAGTGCCTTGTCCTCACGCGCTGCTCGCATTGCGCTAACATATTACAAATATGTCGAGCAACGATCAAGCTGCCAACCGGCAGGCGCGCGCCTAGGCAGGCAAGGGGTGGTGCTAAATATGCGCTTCAGTCAGAAAGGGGAGAGGCAAGGACAGACGCAGCCGCACAAGCGGCGGTGACGAGTCGGTTTGGAGAAAAATGGTGGTGGGCATGCACATGCAATACACTCAGTGAAACGGGGTGCAAAGGGGACTCGATCACAGTCAATCAACTTGCTAGGTGAGCGTGAGAGGGGCTTGTGCTGCATGCAACGCAGCTGGCAGACAACAGAAAGGGGCTTGGGGCGAATGAAACGGCCTACATGAGCAGGCACAGGCGGCATGCATTCCTGATGAGATGTTGGGGAGGGCGCAGTGTTCATGCGTTGTTTCAAGATGGGGCGCCCTTGCCGTCAGCGGGCAGGGTTCTTGGCCTTGCGGCATTGGCCAATTACTGCTTGGCTTCGCAGCCAAGGCTAGCGTGGGCCAGGAGCAGACTGGAAACACCAGGGCAGAGCAGCCTGTGCGTGCTGCTTACACCCAGTGACCGCATGAGGCGGTGGTGAGCGTCGCCAGCGGGGCTGTGCCGCCGCCAGCGGGGCTGTGCTGCCATCGGCAGCGGCGAGGGCCGCCAGCAGTGGTGTGCTGTCGCTCACAGAAGGTGGCGGCTGGGTGTGGCGGCCAGCAGGCTGTGCCTGCTTATACCGGGTGGCCGTTGGGTGCGGCCGCCAGGGCGGCCAGCAGGCGGTACACAGCCGTCTGCTGGCCCACCTGCAGATCGTGTGAAATGTAAGTGCAGGAGGAGGGTGGGTCGGTCACAACGAGCAGTGCAGAGCATACTTGCAAGCAGTCTTGCAAACCTCTTCTGACGGCGGAGTTCCACACGCACACGCACACGCACACGCACACGCACTCCCCACAGCCGCACAAATCCAGCTGCCGTTCAAGTCTCACCGGGCTCAGCGGTGTCAGGAAGGAGGGCAGGGCCGGGCCCTGTGCCGGGCCCTGCGCCTGGCCAGCAGCAACAGCTGCCCCCACAGCCGGCAGCGCGCCGGCGGCGGGCATGGCCGCCACAGCGGGGGCGGGTGTGCCTGCGACCTGAGCGACGCGCAGGAAGCCCTGCAGGAAGGCCTGCACCTGCTGGCTGGCATCAGCTGGGGGTGCGCTCAGCGAGCTGCCCGTGGCGCTGCCGCCGGAGCTGTCGGGGGACGGCTGGCCCGCCTGGGCAGTGCCAGCTAGACCGCCGGCAATGCCTGTTGGCCCGCCGCCAGCGGTGAGGCTGGCGCCGCGCTGGGAGCGGCCAGCCCGGCCTGCTGCTGCGCCAGCGGCGGCCTCGCGGCTCTCCACTTCGGCCGCAGCGGCCAGCAGGGTGGCGGCGCCGGCCACAGCGGCGGAGCTGTCGGCTGTGTGATCCTCGGTATCCCACTCCTCCAGAGAGAAGCGGTCCCAGTCTGAGCTTGGGGAGCGGCCCATGCGCAGGTGGCGGCCAGAGGCGGCGCCAAAGCCGCCGCCCCAGTGGCTGCCGGTCGGCAGGGTATCGGGCGAGGCGGCACGAGCCTGCTTGCCGCGCCCGCCGCCGGCCTCAGACGGCCTGCAGTCATGGAGGTGGGCGGCAAGGAGACTCGCAAAGGATCAAGCAGCGGCCAGCTGAGGATTAACCCTTCTGCAAGAGCGGCAGCTGGCCGTTGGAGGGGAGCAGGTGCGGACAGCCGCAGACAGCGGTTGCAAGGCCCCAACTGCCCCTCTGCATCTAGTCAGTACGCTCCGCCCCCTCATGCCTCACCCTGCGCTCCGCTTGCGGCCGCCCGCAGCGTTGGCGGCGCGAGGCTTCTTGCTGCCCAGGCCCAGGGCTGAGGGATGGAGGGCAGGGGTGAGTGTAGGAGATGAGAGTGAGGAGAGATGAGGGCAACCAATCTTCTTGGACCGGGCCCACCCATGCCGTGGCAGCGCCCCCCGCATGGGCGCGTCAGCCCTTCTCCGGTGGAGTGGGCCCACCCAGCGCCACCCACAAGCAGGGGCAGCAGCGGCAGGCGCAGGCGCCTCACCTCCTTTCAGCTTCTGCCGAATCCTGCGATCAGGCGGACGGCGCAAAGTAGGGGCGCAGTTGGTGAGCATAGGTTGGTACGAAGGATGGGGGATATGCCGCCGCCTGCCTGCAGCACCCTGCCGCTCAGAGCCCCTGCCCAGACGCGCCACAGCAGCGACTCTTTCAGCTCACCAGGAGGTGTTGTTGGATGTGGTGGCTGAGCCAAAGATGACCGCGAACACCTCCTGTGCGAAGCAAGTATGGGAAGGGCGGGCGGCAGGCGCTGAGTCAGGCGGGAGCACCTTGCTGCCCAGGCGGCTTCCGCCCCAGCCCTACCACCGCCTGCAGCCACCCGAGCAGCACCCACAGCCCAATGCGGCAGCCACAGCACCCACCCGCAGCTCTTTGGGGGAGCAGGTGTCCAGCTGGTGAGCCGCCTGCGCACGAGAGGCTCCCGGGAAAGCCACCGCCAGGGCGGCCTCTGGGCTATACCCCTCAGGCAGGTGCCACCGGCAGAAGTGGTGGTCCTCCTGCATGCCGCCTGCCGCCACGTGGGGGTGGGGCCTGCACAAAACATAAGGGAGTGGGCCAAACGGCGGCAACGCTTCAATCCCCCGGTGGCGGCGGCGGGACTGCGGCCGGCGGCGGCAGCGGCAGGGGCTTGCAGTGCCTTGCAGCTGCTGCTTGGGACGCCCTGGGCAGGGCTGCAGGCAGCAGGGCAGCGGTGTGCGGGCTACCCGCGAGGGGGTCTTGCGCGGCTCTGGGGACGCCCAGCAGCTTCCACCCCAGGGTTGGGCAGCGTGGGCGGCAAGCAGCACCTGCCTGCTGTCTGCTCACCTGGGGGCTGGCCGCAGGGGGCCTTGGTACGCGGGCCGAGTCTACACTGGCGCGCCCACTTGTGTGGCTGGGTGTGGCTCTTGTGACTGCAAGCGGGGTGCGCAGAGCAGTTTGCAAAGTGCGGACGCTGGACGAGGCGAGCGTACTGGGCAGGTTTGGCGGCGGCGTCAGCGGGGAGCGGATTGGTGCACGCAGGCGCTGCTGAGCATATCGTTCATAGCGGCTCAATTCCTTTACTGCTTCCGGTGATCTGGGAGTGATACGAGATCCATGGGGTCCATGGGCTGTTGGCATTGCACTGGTTTCTTGACGAGGGAGCAAGTTGGTGGAGAAGGCTCGCAAACAAAGCCGCGGTGAATTTGTTGCATTTCGCTGAGTGCCACGATCGTAGTGCACGCGGCACGGCGCGAAAACCGTCCAATCTCAGGCAATGCAAGATCAGTTATAAACAGATAGCCGACATGAGTGATAATATATGGGTCAAAGGTGAGGGTAGGCAGGGAAGCTGAGTGGGCACACCTCGTCAGGTCGTCTCGGCACACCCTTGTGCACGCTGGGGGCGGTGCCCTGCACCAAAGAAGTCCGTGCAAGTGGCAGCAGCCAGCTGCAGCAGCCATCCATCGTGCTGCTCCGTTCCCACCACAACTCGCACGGCTGCAAAGCTGTCGGCTGTGCAGGGCCAGCCGCCGCTGTGCACGTGGCTAACCGCCGCTCCCGTCATCCGGCCGGCTGCTGCTGCTGCTGCTGCTGCCGTCCATCCACATCCATTGGCTGCTGCCCCTGCGGCGGCCCAGGCGCTGCTGCCATAAGCTGCTCCCGCTTCAGCAGGAACGGGTTCACTGGGTGCAGCAGGCGTGGCGCATGGCCCGCACTCAGAGGCCCAGGCCCTGCGCTGCTGGGACCGCCAAACAGGGCGGCGAGCGGCGCACTCGCCGGCTGCTCCTGCTGCTGCTCCGCCTGCCGCTTCAGGTGCTGGCGCTGCAGCACAGCACGCTGCGCGCGGGCCGTCACCACGTGCCGGGCCCCCCGCACCGCCTGCTGCTGCAGCAGCAGCGACACCGGCTGCAGCGGCGGCTCGAAAGCGCGAGGGTTCGCACTGGGCAGCGGCCGCCGCAGCCGCCTCCAATCCAGCAGCTCATACTCACTTGCCTGCAGGTGCGTGAGGACAGGTACAGGGGCTCGGTGCAGCGCAGCAAACAGGGCAGGCGGGGACGACTCAGGGCAACCACATGCTGCGCCACGGGCTCCGCCCGGCCGCTCCTGCCAAGCTGGGCTTGAAACCAGAGCTCCAAAGGGGCAACAGACCCAACACAGCAGCTACAGCAGCTGCAATGCCTGTGTTGCCTGCTGTGGCGGCTGCCCACCTGCGTCAGCAGCTCCCGCTCTTGCAGCACCTCCTCTCGCAGCCGCTGCTGCTGCGGTGCCAGGCGGCGCAGCTTGGCACGGATGGCCTGCTGCAGCTGCTCCCCCTGCAGGCGGGGCCAGCAGGGGGTTCGTCAGTGCATCGGGTTCAAGGAACAAGCAGTCCTGCAGCAGATCAATGCCCTGCAGCAGGCTGCTGCAACAAACGTGAGGAAGTGTAGCAGCAGCCCTTGCCTGTGGCCCGTCTTCGCTGCTGCCTGCTGCTGCCGCATCCTGCTGCTGCTGCTGCTGCCGCTGTCGTGCAGCACCGTTGGCTGTTCGTTGCTGATGTGCACGCGCTGCTTCTGCTAGGTCCGCTACCTGCAGAGCAGCCGAGCACAGCAAAACACGTGAGCGGTCTCTGTGCTTTCCCGCCGCCGAGCGATGGTGCAGAGTGGCAAACAGGCAGCTCACCGCTGCTGCTGGGATGCGTCCGCCGCAGGCCGCCAGCACAGTGCTGTCCGGTGCAACCTCCCCCAGCGAAATGGCAGTCAGAGCCTCCAGCTGCGCTTTGAACTGGGCAGCGAGCGCATCTGCCGCCGACTGCTGGCGGTCGGGCAGCAGTGGCGGCGGCGGCGAGGCTGCCTGCCCTGGGCCATCCCGCGGCTGCTGCTCTGGCTGCGGCTGCTCTTGATGTTGCTGCGCTGCGTCGGGAGGGCCGTCGGGCGCCGTGCCGCGAGCTGCTGTTTTGCCCGAGCTGGGAGCCAAAGTGGCCATCGCGCTGCCGGCAGGAGTATGATCGACTGCCGTCACAACATGCGGGGTTGCAGGGCTGTGAGCGCGCGTTGCGGGGTGGTGGGACGTTCGGCCGCTTAAATAGGCCAGCTCGGGCCACTTCAAGACCGCAAAACTCACGGATGCGGGCCAAAGTTTTGAAAGGTTGGGCCAGCAGCAGGCGAGGTGACGCCTGTCCGGGCTGGCGCCACCACCGGTGCAGCGTATAGTACGGCTGCAGCTGGTGCAGGCTGCAGCGGTGGCATTCAGACCCGGTGCGGCTGATCATCTGCCTTGACAAAGCTGATTTAAGTTGCTTTTACTAATGGAAGCACATCTGCGTTGTCAAGGAGTGTCAAGGGAGCCTACACTACGATGCATCAGCCAATAGGAGGCCGCGCCTACGCCGCATCACGCCGCAGGCCGCTGCCGCTGCTGCGCCTGCTGCTGCTGCGCCTGCTGCTGCTGCTGGTGCTGCGGTGCCAACCGGTACCCAAACCGCTTGGCATGCTTCTTCGTTGTGGCAGGCAGCGGCTTGGTTTGCACGTACCCCGCGTTGCGCAGCTGCAGCGGGGGAGGCAGCAGCGGGGGCACAGACTGGTCAGCACAAGGGATGCAGCACATTGGCCAGAACGAGTGCTTGCAGCTGGTGCAAACACACTGCGTGCATGAAAGTATCAGGCCTGTCAAGCAGATGCTGCCTCGCGCCCGTTCGCCCGCCCACCTGCACTAGCATCTGTTTGGTGAACCGCTTGCTCTTCAGCCCCAGCGGCTCTGCAGCCTCCCAAATTTGCGCTGCAGCAGCAGGGCGCAGCGCACGGCACAGGAGGATCAAATGCAGTGTGACATGGTGCAGCAGGCAGCAGCCACAGCAGCCACCAGGCAAGCGAAGCACACCAGGGCAGCACAAGCGGCATGGCAGGGCGCGGGCAGCGGCTGCAGTGGCCCGTCCAACAGAGGCATTATGGCAACTGCACAGCAGCATCAACCCCGCCACGCACTCGATGTCAGCAGCTCGTTGGACCCGGACAGCACTTCGAAGAGCTTGGCCTTGGCGCCCTGGCGCTCTGCTTCGCTGGCCGCCCGCGGAGCGCCCCCCTCTGCGGCGGCTGCAGGCAGCGGGTGGGCGGGACAAGACGTCTGCTTAGCTGCAGAGCAGAGTAACTCATTAAACTGTTATGATCACTTGCAACACAGCCTGCCATCTGCTGCGAGTGAATGGCACCAGGACCAGCACGGCGGCCCTCTGCCGCCGCTGCCTGCCGCCAGCCGCCGCCGCCTGCTCGACCCAAACCCGAGCGTGCCCACCTGCTGCTGCCTCGCTGAACGACCGTGCCGCTATCCTGCCCGTGGAGCTGCAGGCCCCGCGCAGCGAGAAGAGCGCCCTGCTCAGCAAGAAGCTCATTGCGCCGGGGGACGGGGCGGCTGAGCAGAACGGCCACAGTAAGGGCCTGGACTCGCGATGCTGTCAGGGGAGGGCGCAGCGAGGCTGCGAGCGGGAGCACGAGCGCCGGGCGGCTTGGATGGTGGCCTGGAGGCTGCCGGGGCTCAACTGACAATACGTTGAATGCTTGCAGAAACTGGCCAGCTCGCCAGCCAGCCGATCGGGCCCACCAGCCTGCCGTGCGGGCCCATGCCGCGCAATGCCGCCTAGGCGCGGCAGTCCTGCTCGCTGCCCACGCAATGCAAACATCGCAGTGGAACTTGCCTCATCTGCAGCAGCAAACACAGGCCCGGGCGCAGCAGCACATGTGCATATAGGCGCAAAGACAGCAGCCAGCAGCGACAGGAGGCCCTTGACCAGCTTCCGCAGGGCACCGAGACGCCATGCAGCACGACGAGGTGCGGCTAGCGAGCCAAGCCGCCGGGCACCCCGCTGCTCGGCGCCCTGCCTCACTGTCCCCGCCCGCTGCCGCCCTGCAGGTCATCTGGCAGGTCATCATGCACGGCCACTGCAGCTTCAGGGCCAAGACCAAGACGCAGAACTTCTGCCGCAACGAGTACAACGTCACCGGTGGGCGGCGGCGGCGGCGGCGCCAGCTTGCTGCTGCTGGCTGCTGCAGCCCTTGCTGCTGGCGTTGTTGCAGCTGCCTGCAAAGACGATGGATGCCGTGCAGCCGCGTCGCAATGTCCACTGCCGCACAGCCAGGCCGCTGACGCAAGCCGCCACCCGCGTTGCCGCCCTGGCGTTTCCCCGCAGGCCTGTGCAACCGCAGCAGCTGCCCGCTGGCCAACAGCCGGTATGCGACGATCCGCGAGGAGGGCGGGCGCTGCTACCTGTACATGAAGGTGAGGCAGCGGGTGGTGCCGGCAGGCGGACGTTTTGTCAATCAACACCGAGCTGCCTCCGACTCGTGCAGCATCTCCTGCTGGAAGCAATGTGCCTGTAGATCACGCGGATTCTTGATGTGTACTGCCCTGCAGACAATTGAGCGGGCGCACACGCCCAAGAACCTGTGGCAGAAGATCCGGCTCAAGCGGCAGTACGCCAAGGTGGGGCCGATAGCGATGCAACTTGGCTGCATGACCATGCTTGCATGGCCTGTTGCGGTCCGGTCGTTCCATCTCGTTTGGGCAATGAGGTGGCAGCAGCTCCTCAACTCAGCGGATAGCAGATATGTTGAGTCCCGCGTCGCCGACGGATGCATGGACGCTGCCCCAGTGCGCCTCGCAAGCTTGCAAGAGGCAAGAGTGTGTTGCAACGTGCAAGCCTTCACCAGTACGATCATGCATGCGTTTGCCTGCAGGCGCTGGAGCAGCTGGATGAGCACCTGGCCTACTGGCCCAAGTTCCTGGTGCACAAGAACAAGCAGGTGGGTGGACGGTTAGCATTCTTGTTTTGGTGCCTGCTTGCAGTTGCAGGCACCAAAAGGCCCTGGTGCACAAGAACAAGCAGGTGGGTGGTCGTTGCATCTGTTGAGGCGAGGCTGCGTGCCTTGGATGGCACAGAGGCGGGTTGCTGGTGCAGCGCCGCAAGCGCGGCATCAATACCCGACCGGCATCGGATGTCGACTGCCTCGAGTCCCATCTGCCTCAAGTCACCCGACCATGTTCCCTTCCCTTCCCGCCCCACCTCCTACTGCCTTCAGCGCCTGACCGAGATCACGCAGTACCTGATCCGCATGCATTGCTGCCTGCCTTTCCAGCTTGACATGACGTGTCTCTCCGCTCCCTCTCACTCTCCATGCAGCGCCTGACCAAGATCACGCAGTACCTGATCCGCATGCGGCGCCTGCAGCTCAAGACGCAGCCCAAGCTGGTCACCATGCCCGCGCGGTGAGCCGTGAGGCCGACTGCGGCTGCCTGCGCCCTGTGGGCTACAGCAGTACCGTGGCGTGCAGCGCTTTGCCTCTCAAGCTTGCCAGTGGCAAGCAGGCACGCCAATGTTCTCTCGCGCTTGGTTCTGCCCTTGTTTGTTGTGCAGCAAGGAGAAGCAGCTGAAGCGCAAGGAGGCCAAGGCCGAGGTGGCGGCGCAGCTGGAGAACGCGATCGAAAAGGAGCTGCTGGCGCGCCTGCAGGTGCGGCTGGCTGGCTGCTTCAAGTCGTGGCGTGGCTTGGGGAAGGCAGCATGCCAGCTTGCCTGCCCAAGCCGTTACGTGTCCAACAGGACGTTGTTGAGACTGCACCTCCCTTGCTGGCCCTCCCCGCAGTCTGGCACGTACGGCGACATCTACAACTTCCCTCAACGGCAATACGAGAAGGCGCTGGCCCAGGTGCGCTTGTGCTTGTGTCAAACCGCTGTGCAGCGCGCTCATGCTGCCAGGCATCAATTGACCTGCCGTTGGCGGCTGGGGGGAAGGCGCTGGCCTTGTTCTCCGGCAGGTGCCGCAAGCGCCATCCGCAGGTGCTGCATGCGCAGCGGGTTCCTTGGGCTGCACATGCACAAAATTGAGCATTGCATTGGTCCTGTTTTGTTTTCAAATTGCAGGAGGAGGTGGTGGATGCGGATGCTGAGGCGGCAGAGGAGGACCAGATCGAGGCGGAGGCGGAGATGGAGGAGGTGCGCCCTTGTTTTGGGAGTGTTGCGTGGCCAGAATTTCGGCCAGAAGCCCGGCGGCAGCAGCAGTGGCAGCAGTGGCACATAGCCCACTCAGCTGCTGCGGCAGCACAGCAACCGGGAGCAGCAGCGCGGCAGGTTGGGAGGCTCCGAGCGGCCGGTGCGGCACCAAAGCAGCGGGGACAGCGGCCAGCAGCTGGTGAGCAGTGACCAGCATCCCAGTTCTCCAAGCTGCTCTGCTACCTTCCTCCTGGCGGCTGCAGGAGGTGGAGGAGTATGTGGAGGGTGATGAGGATGAGGATGAGGAAGAAGAGGAGGATGAGGTGAGCTGAGGGCTCAGGAAGACTGAGTGGGCGAGGCGGGGAGTATTTGGCAGGGGATGAGCATGAGGATGAAGAGGAGGAGGTGAGCCGAGGGTTCAACAAAGCCTTGGTTTTGGATAACTCAGCCCGCTGCATCTGAGCGCCATGGTGTCTTGTGTGCGGTCCTACTTGCACGCACGCACATGCACATGTACATGCACACGGGTGCCTTACCAATTTCCTGCCGGTGGCGCTGAGCCATGATATGGCAGCAGATCAAATGGCGGTCACCCCACAGCAAGCCCACCCGCCGGCTGCCGCACAGCCGGCGGGGCAGCTCCCTACCGGCCTGCAAGCGCCCCTGCACAGGGGCGCGCTGAGCAGCAGAACCATGTCCGGGGCTGGCACACTTGTTTGCATGCCAACACCTCAACCTGCACTGGTGCATCACTCCACAGCCCCCTCGGTGCCCAATGCATTTGACCAAAGCCTTCTTGCTTGTCTGCTCAAGAAATCGAGTACCTGGACGAGGGGGACCAGGGCTTTGACCTCACCTGCCCCCTACTTGAATGCATTTACATATTTCATGCCTCTGTGCACTCCCTTTGTGATTTAATTCAGGAGGAGATTGAGTACCTGGACGAGGATGAGCTGGGCTTTGACCCCAACGCCGAGGACATGGAGGACTGGAGCGATGAAGAGGAGTACAGCGGCAGCGGTGCGCTGCTGTGCTGTGTTCGTTTGGTGTGCCTTCAAGGAAGGAGGCCTTCATTCGCTTTGTTTGCAAGGAAGTGCAAGGAAGGAAGCCCAACCACGCGTGGCAGCCGGAGTTGAGAGCTGCAAGCGTGCGACGATGGAGCACTGTACCGGCAGCGCTGGCTGCTGCTCACTTTTGTTTCTGGATGACTGATCCATTTGCAGATGATGAGGAGTTTGGGGATAGCGACCTTGAAGAGCCCGGCCCCAGCGGGCGCGGCGGCGGCGCACCCGCGGCGGCAGCGGCAGGCGGAGACAGCGAGGAGGAGGAAGCAGCAGCAGCAGCCGGGCGCGGGGCCAAGCGCAAAGGCGCGGCGGCGGCGGTGGCGGCGGCGGGCGGCAAGGGCAAGGCGGCGGCGGCGGCGCCTAAGCGGAGGCGCGGCAGGTGGGTGGCAGGCTTGGCTGCACAGGGCTGGCATGCTTAGATTGGATGAATGGACAGCTGTTTGTTGGCAAGCCGGCACGCCCGAGACACAGCTGTGGGGCTGCTTCTGTGGCGATGTTGCCTCAACCAGGGTGGCAGGCGTGGTGTTTGGTGGCCGACATCTCTCCTTGTATTTGCTGCGTGCTTCCTGCTTCGCAGGGTGGAGATTGAGGAGGAGCAGCCCTCAAACTCTCTCGCTCATGTCGTGTTCCTGATTTGTCCTGCTGATTTTCTGTTCCGGCTTGTCTTGCTTGCAGGGTGGAGATTGAGTACGAGGAGGAGCGGGAGGACGAGCGGCAGCGCGCCCGGCGATAATGGCCATCCCAGAGTTGGCTGGCGCCTCATTTGGCTGTGGCTGTGGGAATACGCATTCCCCGCTGCCTGCATGGCGGACTGCCGGCCAGGCGCCGAGCGGCCCATTGTATCCTTCCTCTCTGTACACCTGTGTTCGCTGGCTGTAATGCTCCGGCCCTTCATGATAACAGACGGAAGCCTGGGGTGCGGCTGTGCAAGTTCTTCGACATACCAGTCAAAACGTGGCAAGCAAACGAATGCGGAGAGCGGAGCAAGAGGCAAAAGAGCAGCTGGCAGGGAGCAGAGCGTGCCAAAAGAGGAGCAGAAGCAGTGCAAACATGGTACAGGGGGAGTCTCCGGCGGTAGGGAGCAGGGCGGCAGGCTCGCAAGCAATGTGCCTGGCCTGGAGGTGCCTTGGGTGCCTTGGCAACCAGTGAGGGTGGCTTGCCCAGTTCCACATCCAGAGCGGGAGCAGGACCGCAAAGAAGCCGCAGAGGAGCGGCATCCGGAGCAGGAGGCCACATTCAGACCAAGGCCTCGAGGCTCGTTCACACCTCCAGGCGCTCAATGTCCTGCCACACGCCGCGCGGCACGCTGGCCATCGCCGCGCACTCGGGCCCCAGAGCGCTGCAGGGCGGGGCGGGATGGTTGCGACAAACAAAGGTCAGGAGGGCAACGACGGCAGGCTGCAGCCGTGGTTAAGCTCAAGCACACTGCATTGCTGGTAGAGCACCGACGCACAATTGCAGCAGCCAGCCCCAGGTGTGAGGGGCAGGGTGTGTCGGAATCAACGAATGCCAGCTGTACTCGCAAGCAAGCTGCAGGCAGCACTGGAAGCAACAGCAGCTTGCCAGCAGCAGCACCATCCCACCTGAGGCACTTGCCCCACATGCGATCCTCGTAGGCCCGGGCCGACACGGCTGCCGCCGAGCGGTCAAGTGCGGCAAACATGGCTCCCAGGGGGCCACCAGGACCGCCCTCGCCTGATTGTGCGGACTGTGCTGCTGGCTGTGCGGGCTGTGCTGCGGGCGGCACCGCGCTGAAGAGGTCCAAGAAGTCCGGTGTGACCCTGCAGGAATAAGTTGCAAAGATAGCGCTGTCAACATGGCTGGTATATATGTGTGCTGCATGGCTAGACACATGCATGCTGCTGTCCCTGGGCACCCCTGTGCGACCAGCAGTCACGGCCAGTTGAGTAGCATGCAAGACAGGCAGCCCATCTTCGGAGAACACAACAGCATGCGTGCTCAGCAGTCCGCACCTGGCGACGGCCCACGTGCCGCGGGCAACTTCCCCCTCCAGCTGCTGCGGCACCCAGGCTGAGTCGCCCACCACGACACGCACATCGGCCGGGGACAGGTAGCCGCTGGCCAGCAGCTCCTGCAAAGCAAGGCAGGGATGCATGAGCAGCAGCGGGGCCAGCCGCATTGAGGGTGCGATAAGTTGCAAGCAAGTAGCCGACAACGTATGCAGGGCAGGGAGGCATGAGCTTCAGCTGGGCATGGAGGCAATTAGAGGGACAGGTGGTTGTGCCCACACGAGCACGCTTGCACACAGCTACACAGTGACGACACCAGATGCCTTGCAGCACGAGCAGGAGCGCAATGTCATCATGCCCTGCAGCCCTGGTGCAGCCCTCACTATTTGCAACGCACCTGGGCGCGCGTCAGGTCAGCACCCACAACCAAGCCTCCCTCCAGCGCTTGGCCGCCGGGGTGCCCTGCACCCGCTGCTGCGTCCTCAACCGCAATGGCAGTGGCCTCAGCTGCCTCTGCTGCCGCACCGCCGGAGCCCCAGGGAGGCAGCACCAGCATGCCGCCCAGCTTGGGCCTGCAAGGTGTGGGGGCAAGGTTGCGTGCGAGCTGCTTGGAAGGCAGGCAAGCAGCTTGCCCGCACATGATGCAATGCACTACCAACAACCAACTTGCAAGCAGCAGCGAGCGGCACAGGACGCAGATGCACCCTCTTGAGCCTCAGTGATAGTAGCCGCCCCTGCACGGCAGCCCCGATCACCAGCAGTGGCCCCACACCCACCTGCGGTGCAGCACCTGCACGCCCGGCACAGGCCCTCCCCGGAACAGCGGGCTGGCCTTGAACAGTCCCATGAGCTGCGTGACAGTGTGCGCGGTGCCTCCCTTGGCGCCGCTGCCGCTGGGCTCGCCTGCTGTGCCCGCTGTGCCGCCCAGCGCGCTCTCACCCGCCCGCCAGCCCATGCCGCTCGCCACCAAACGGCCAACTACGGTGCCAGAGGCACTGAGGTCTCGTAACCGCTGCTGCTGCTGCTGCTGCTGCTGCTGCTGCTGCTGCTGCCCTGGCTGCTGCTCTCCCTCCCGCTGCTGCTGCTGAGCCTGCTGCGCCGCGTGCTGCTGCTGCTCTGCCGCCGCTTTCCGCTGCAGCTCTGCCGATGCAGTGGCAATAAGGTGGTCCACCACCTGCTGCATGCGCTGCACTTTCGGCGACGAATGCACCGCCGCACTAGCAGTGCCACTGCTGCCGCCGCCGCCGCCGCCGCTGCTGCTGCTAAGCGCCGGCGCCGCTCGCGCTTGGGCGGCCTCGGCCGCCAGCTCAGCCTGCCGCTGCAGCAGCAGCCGGTCTTGCGGCGTGAGCGAGGAGAGCACGAGATCGGCGATTGCCTCGGGGCTTTCGTCCACTAGTGAGGCGGCCGTGACCCAGCCGGTGAACGGGTCGCTCTCGCCCTCGCCGCCGCTGCTCAGGCCCTCGCCCTCGTCCTCTGCAGATCATATCGAGGGGCGTATAGGAAGGGTGGTAAGCGGCGATAAGAGATCGTCAAGCAGGAAGGAAGAAGGGCAGCGTAGGTGCAGGTGTGGGTGAGGACAGCGCAAGCTTGCACCGAGCAAGCATGGCGGACAGCGGGCAGCTGGGTCTTGGCCATTGGCAGAAGCCATGTGGGTGACTGGCGGTGCAGCAAAAGCCTGCTGCCACACCCAGCCCACTCACCAGAGGTGGAGGCCATCTCAGTGGGCAGGTGGTGGCTCCACAGCTGGCCCTGCAGGCATGAAAATAGTGGGCCCACCAAGAAATTACCGTCATGCTGGCTTGTTGACACACGCCATGCCAAGGCAAACACACATGCCCGAGTGTGCCGCGCAGGTCTGATGGAACAACAGCAGGCGCTTGACATCCAGTTGATTTGCCTCGGTGTCACACATGACCACCGTGCCGCCGCCGGCCCGCCGCAGCGCCTCCACCAGCGCCTCGGCCACGCCCTGCAGATTTTGTAAATATGGAGAAGGCTCCAAATGATGTGAGGTGAGGCACTGGTGCACCCGCCGGCTGGGGAATGGAGGGATGCAGAGAGAGAGATAGCATGCCGCATGTGCAAGGCAGCTCAGTGCAGCTGAGTCAAGCCCGATACAGTGGTTGATTTGATCTCCGCCCCCACCCGTCCAGCTTGCCTCGGGGTCGGCCCCCGGCCCAAAGCTCCACTCCTGCCCCAGCGCGCTGGCCGCCAGCCCCTCCTGGAACGCCTGCCGCGCCTCGTCGTCGCTGTCGCTCAGCCCAAAGGGCGCCGCCTGCAGACGTGTAGTCAGCAGGCGTGGGCCAAGTGGGTTGGGTGCACCGACAGGTAGGGCGGCGCTCCTTGGCACTCTGCAAGCGGCGGGCTGGCCTTCCCAACCACACGGGGCTGTCCGTCTGCCGCAGCTGCGCAACGCATCGCGACAAGGCCGGCCTCTGTAACCCAGCCGCCTCACCTCTTCGGCTGCCGAGTCGGGGTCGAATGACTCGAAGCTGGAGGGCTCCAACCAGTTTCCGTAGTCATCAAATTCAGGCGGCTGTAGAAGGACACACAGCAGAACCAACAATGAGCGAATGCAGCTGTTTATCCCAACATAGCAACTACCGATGCCGCAGGTTACCGCATGCAGATAGCCGGCTGCTGAGCAAGCGGTGTGCCGTGCTCCTTGCAGCTAGACGACTGCCAAACATGCCTGAGTGCGTGCGCACACATCTAATCAAGCAGCAAGGGGCCTGCATGCAAGCTGCCACACCTGCTGCTGCTGCGCGGCGCCGGGGGCGGAGGCCCCTGCCAAGCCCAGCCGGCTGCGCCACTCCAAGTAGTCAGCCATCTGCAGTGGTTGCAAGGCATTCATAGGGAAACACATGGGTTTTACACTGCTGGAACTGTGCAGCCATGGTAAGGAGTCGACTGCAAATGCACAGCAGGCAAAGGCAATGCTGCCGCCTCCGAGGCCTGCTCCACCCCTCTGCCCACCTGCTGCAGGCTCTCGGCAGGTACGTCGTCATCCTCTCCGCTGCCGGCTGCCCTCGCTGCCGCCAATCCCTGCTGCTCGCTGCTGCTGCCGCCGGGCAGGGCGCCGCCCGCGCCAGGCGCCGCCGGCCCTCCCACCCCAAACAGCGCGCTGGGAACGCCCGCACCCAGGCCGCCAAGTGCGCCGCCGGGTGGATGGCCGCCGCCGCCGCCCTGCAGCTGGTCCAGACGCTCGTGCAGGTGCTGCAGGTCTGTGCCTAGCGGCTTGTTCACTATGAGCCTGCGGGAGGGTAGGGTGGGCAGGCTTGTGGGCGGGTTGCAGCAGCAGAGCATGGGGCAGTGCACGGCAGACACACAACTGCATCCTGGCTTGCCATGAGGGAGGTTTACTGAACATGCATGCTGGATGATAGCACCCTACTTCTGCCGCCATGCCACCACAGCGCCCCTGCTCACCCGTACGACCCCTGGTGCGGCTCGTGGCTGCACAGCAGCACGACCGAGCGGCCAAAGATGCCGTTGAGCGCGGGGTGCGCAATCAGCACGTTGCCCCGCTCGGGAGCAGCCACCACCTCTAGGCTGCTGCTGCTGCTGTTGCTGCTGCTGGCCTCGGGCTGCTGCTGCTGCTGCTGCTGCTCGTCGTCTGCAGCGGCGGCTGCACCGGCGGCGGCAGACAGGCTCTGACCGCCCTCCGGCAACATGCCATGCTTGCGTGCAATGGCCAGCAGGCCGGACAGGTAGCGTGTGGCTGCAAACGCGCCCTCCTGCTCAGACCCGGCAGCCTGCGGCAGGCAGTGCGGCACAGGCAGGAGTTGTAGCAGGCGGACGGGCAGGGATGAGGGCGGTGTGCAGGCAGGCAGCTCCAGCACACCGTCAAATTGACCGACAACTCTTCATCATCTACTCTTTGCACCTTGTTGCCCACAGTCCTGCAGCACCCAGATCAAACGCACCGGCTGGCGGAACGCCTGTCGCACGGCATCGGCCACGCGCGCCTGCGGCTGCCCCACCGGCGCGGGCCAGTAGTACAGCGCATCAGGGCTGCCCAGGAAGCGTGCCACAACGCTGTCCAGCGCAGGCGGCAGCGGCGTGCCGAGGTTGCGGCAGATGAGGGCCTGAAAGGCGGAGGGAGGCGGGCAGGGTCGGGCTGGCTGGCGGCGGCGGCGGCGGCGGCAGCGGCGGCGGCAATGAAACCCAGAGCAGTGAGCGGCGATGGTCATCAGTGAGCGGGTGAGCTATTCGCAGCGCCCCAGGCCGCCTGTGCGCAGCAGCAGCCCACCTTGAGCACCGGCTGGCGGTCGAAGGTCCTTGCAAGCTTCTGCAGCGTCCTGTAAAGCACCCTGTCCACTATATTCAACCCAGGAGCCGGCATGGCGCCTCACTGGCGCCTCCCGCACTCTGGGTTCAGCCGGGCCCGCCGCGTCTGCAGCTCCTGGGAGCTTGTGACTCAAACACAGAAATTTATGATGCTCAGATCGTTGCGTTGCTTATGGAGGAGGCATTTGGTGCACGGTCGGCTGCATGGAAAGTGGGGTGGTGCTTCTCAGCCTCGTTTCGGCAAAGTGAGCTGCCTTCCGCTTCCTGTAACCTTGGTAACTTTTTCCAGATGCAGCACGGCGTGATCCGCTGCAGCTGACGGGCGTTGCTGTTCGCGGCGACCGTTTCGGGCTTCCAGCGACGCTGTTTTGCACATACACCAGACCGCAAACCTCCTGAAGGCCAGCAGAGGCAGCAAGCGCCATGGCCGGCTCGCCGGCGTGGCACCTGGCTGCCTCTGGCGCCCGGCCAGCTGCGACTTCGCACCCGCTCTCCCCCGCGCTCTCGGGCGTCAACAGCAGCTATTTCGAGGATGAGGAGGAGGAGATGAGCCTGCTGCCCCCTCCAGGTGAGCATGAAAGAGTGTTGAGCTTGCGTGAGCACTGCCAGCCGGGTGCCTGGCGCCCTCCTTTGGCACGTGCCGCCGGTGCAAGCGGGGGCGTCTGGCACTTTGCCATCTGTACGTGCAGGCCACAACCGCAGCCGGCCCACCCACAAGAAGTCTTTCAGCAATCAGGTAATGGGGTTCATAACATGTCACCATCACTGGCAGGGTGCCCCGCACTAGTGCTGCTGCGCCACGGCTGCTGCTGCCCTTCCACACCGCATGCTGTGCCTTCCTTGCCCCCCGCAGTTTGACAACGCGGTGCATACATTCCAGGTGGGCGGCAGGGATGGTCGCAGCAGCCTGCAGCTGCCGTCACGATCCAGCCAGCCCAGCCTTACTCCGTGAGGCCGACATGCGTATTTCAGGTGCCAGCCACTCACCAAACAAATTTGCGCACCGCTTTTGTGCTGCCGCTCCCAGGTGGCGCTGTTCAAGCCCCCCGACCCGGCTGCGCTGGAGGGCGGGCAGCCCCGCACGGGGCGCCTGGGCGGGGTGGGCGGCGGCAGCTCCAGCGGCGGCAGCTCGCAGTCAGACGAGCCATTCTTCATGGTGCAGGATGTGCTGCCCAGCAAGGCCACCTCGGAGTGGTGGGTGGTGCGAGGGGGTGGATGGGAATGGGTGCAGCATTGCTGGGGTGCATTGGCAGGCAAGGCAGTTTGAGCGGTTGCACAAAAGTGGCTGCCGTCGCCGCCGCGCAGCTGCACAGCAACATGCAGGCGCAGTTCTATCTTAAGTGTCCTATGCCACCCGCCTTCCCGTAGGCTCGTTGTGGGCCTGACGCTGCTGCCCAAGATCAGCTGGGTGGGTTTCGATTGCTTGATGTCATGGGAGCACAACGGCAGCCATGCCGCACGTTGAGTCAAGCTGCAAGCTGCAATTTGAGCCGCCGCTCCCTCAGCACACCGCAGGGCTGGCTGCCCTTCTGCTTCACCTTCCTGGGCTTCTCGCCCGCCCTCAAGCTGCTCCTGTTTATCACGCTGTTCAGCGTGTACTCAGGTGGAGGGGTATGGGACAGGGCGGGTCCAACAGCAGGCATTCTGCGCATTTGCGACACAGGCTGGAATGCCAGGCTTTTAGCACGCAATCGAAGAAGCGGTGTTTCAGCTCATACTCAGGCCTGCTGCAATGCTCCCACCTGCAGCCGCAATCCTGTACCGCCTGTACCTGCACAGCGACAGGCAGGGCAAGATGTCGCTGGCCGGTGAGTGAGCTGTGCTTGGTGCTGCCGAGATTGGTTGCAGTTGCGCTACTTCATACTGCCTCTCCCGCACTACTTTGGTGGGAAACCTGCTTCTCTTCTCCCCCGCAGACATCGGCGAGGCGGCGTTTGGGCGGCGGCTGGGGCGGCGGCCGGTGCTGTTCTTCACGCGGGCCATCACGCTGTGCCTGCCGTCCATCATGCACGTGGGCGGCACGCGCTTCCTGCAGGCGAGCTGGGTCTGGCTTGGAAGGCGGTTTCCCAGCCTGTCCTTTTTTGTCGTCACACTGTCCATGGTTTATTTCCAGCTCACCAAGGCTTCCCCCTTGAGATCAGCTTCCCCAGCGCATGCCCGCCTGCCCGTCCCCTCCCCGCCCCACAGACCTGGCTGTTCTACACGTTCCCCGTCTGCCTGCCCTGGATCTCCCTCATCTTCGGCCTCATCGTGCTGGCGCTAGTACAGATTCAGGGGCTGGGGCGGCACCCCGCCCTCGTGCGCGTGGTGCAGCCGGTGCTGACGGGCCTGGCCATTGGGGCCACCCTGCTCAAGCTCTCCCTCATGCACGCCCAGCAGCAGCGCGCGCCGGCGGCGGCGCTAAATGCAGCCCCCGACCCAACTGAGTCAGCCAACCCAGCGTACCTTTCAGGTGAGCAGCAGCAGCATCGCCTCAGTGGGCGGTTGCGGTCGGCAGGGGAAGGTGGGGTTTGCAAGTGCGGACGTAAGTGGCGATGACCCCAGCCGGCGGCGGCCCAGCCAGCTATGGTGGGGGAGACTTCATGCTGCACAGTTCCTCGTGTTCTTGTGCAGATTACGTCATTGCGGTGGTGCAGCTGATCAGCGCCAACTACATGGGCCAGCATATTTTTCTCGAGGAGATGACCCAGATGGAGAGCCCCGCCACATTCCAGGTGCAGAGTCGGCTAGACGCGTTGGGGTTTCAGCATGAGGAGCATCTTGATCGTCTCAGTAGATGCGCTCTGATGCATGCAGCAGTGCTGACCGGCAGCCACAGGTTGCTGGACTCAACAATGCATGCCAGGTCCGCCCGTCCCTTCCATGCTGTAGCACTCGACGGCGTGGGCGCAGATCATCACCCTGCTTGCCAACCTTGGAGTGGCGGTGGCCACGCTGCGCGTGCAGGTGGGCAGGAGAGCTGCTGTGCTCTGCATGCCAAGGCCTGCAAGTTGCGCAGCTGTCGCCTCCTGCTGCTCTGACCCGCACTCACACGTGCTAAGCTGCACTCTGCCCTGCACACCAAGCAGCAATCGCTGCCGCACGTGCGTGGCTTCATCTCCTTTGCGCTCGGTTCCGACTTCCTCTCCCGCTTCATTTCGTTTACGATGTGGATCCTCATGACCGTCAAGTGAGTGGAACTGCAGTCCTTCAGTGAATACGCGGGTGGCTTTTGGTGGATGCGGCTGCATGCTTGCTGTGCACACTGCCTCAATCGCCAGTGGTTGTATGTCCCCGCACGCAGGTACGTGATCGTGCTGCACCAAAGCACCAAGGCGCTGCTGCCGCGGCTGCCCCACCTGCTGGTCCAGGTGAGGAGGGCTGTGAGGGAGGATCCAACTGGATGGATCTTGGGCGGAAGCGCAGACTCGTGTCAGCTTGAACTGCACCTGCCGCTTGAGGCGCATTGTTGCTCTCCATTCTCTGTCTATGACTGGCTGTTCAGGCATGACACTTCTTGACATCTCTCCCTTCAATCCTAACATACCTCGCACACCTCATTTCCTGCCCTGCCTCTGCCGCAGATGTTCGACCCCGATGAGGTGGACTCACGGCCCATGCATTTACAGCCCCGCCAGCTTTGGTTTATCTGCAGCTTGGTGGTGGTGGTGGGCAGCTTCCTCGTCAGCTGCACCTTCCCCCACACCTTCATGTGAGGCAGGCGGGAGGCACAGTCAATCACCGCTGCATGTGACACATGCAGCTGCTGCAATGAGGGGCAACTTTGCTGCACACACTGTGCGATCGGCTGGCTGGGGCCCGTGAACCTCATGCCGTACCGGCCCTTCCTTCATTGTCCGCTGCAGGTACCTGTCGGGCCTGCTGGTGTCCCTGGCCTACATCCCCTGCGCCTTCACCCTGCCCTGCCTCTTCTCCCTCAAGCTGCTGGTGAGCGGGGCGGGCTCTGCCTCTGCGCTTGCAAGGCCGGGCCGGCAGAGGGGTGGTGCTGGATGGCTGGCGATGCCAACCGCCATCCGGCGTGTTCCCCCTGACTCACCCAAAGCTGAGACCCCACTGCACACCAACAGCCACTGCAATCCCCACCCTCACGCCGCAGAGCAACAAGCTGACCGCTCTGGAATATACGCTGTCCAGCTGGGTGGTGCCTGTCTCGGTCATCATGTCGCTCCTGGGCTGCTGGGCAAGCGGATATCAGCTGTTTGCCAAGTGGAACAGCGCAGCGCACGGCGGCAGCTGGGGCTGCAACCTGCTGCAGCCGCTCTAGCGGCGGTGGATTGGCCGTGCTTGGCAGGGCCAGTGCTGCGGATGCCGCACCTGCCGCCCAGCAGGTTGGCCGCGCCATCGTGCCAAATTCTGTTACTGGACTCAAGACCTGATAACTCTTTCATGTACTGCTATTCTTGAAATGTCAAGCTGCGCACATGTGATTGCCAACACTTACATTATCGAATGTGCTGCATGAGGGCTCCGCCGGATGCCGCTGCTGTGCCGTGCTGCCGCCAAAGCACCAGTGCGATGCCTGCTCGATGTCCCAATCGGGCCGCTCTCACGCGTGATCCATTTCCCGTCAGCGACAGTGGGCGGGCAGGGTGGGCCTGGCGCAGCAGGGCTTCTCCCAGGCGCCGTTAATTGCGTCAGCCTCGGGTTGCCTCCACGTGCAGTAGACGCTGCCCAGGTCGCAAAGCACACGCGCCCGCTCTTCAGTCGGCAGTGGCACCGCCGCCGCCGCCGCTGCCGCCGCCACTCCTTGTCGGCTGCCGCGCCTGAAGCTACTGCGCCGCCATGGCGACCTACTCGCTGGCCGCGCAGTGCGGCTCCGAGATCATCGCAACATGCTTCACAATCTGTGAGTGCTGCTTGAGTGTGCACAGGGCATGCATTGTTGTGCTTGCAGTGGTACTGCACATAACTATCGGCCGCCTTTTTCCTACGTCATGACGTCATGGTTGCCACCCGCCTTGTGCTGCACAGACTTAGGCGAATCAATCATCGCCAATGAGCTGCTGCCCAAGACCAAGGTGGGATGGCTTGGCTGCTGTTGCGTTCAGAGCGCATGCTGTGGCACCAGGGTTGATCCCGGCGGCTCCTCCCTCCCAACTGCTGCAACCCTTCACCCACAGGGCTCCCGCATGGGCTGGCTGGCCGTGTCTTTGGGCTTTGGCATGAGCTTTGGCGTGGTCATCTTCATGTTTGGTGAGTTCCCAAGCATAGTAACTATGGTGCTGGCACAATGCCGTCATGGTGCTTGCCACCATGGTTTGCGCTCTGTTATTCCCAAGCGAGCCAGTCGATATGGCCACCCCCATGGAGCAGCCACGGAAAGCATTCGCCTTGATGCTTATGTAGCAATCTGTTCAATGAGCTACCATGGGGCCGACAGAACCAGCAATGCCCCACCCGCAACTCCTGCGCAGGCTACATCTCGGCCCACCTCAACCCTGCCACCTGCCTGGCGCTGTGGGTGATCGGCAAGGTGAGGCCGGGGGAAAACATAGCCGCCACTTACGCACTGAGTGCTGCTCCCTTTCAAGCCATGGCTGCCCAGCCCACACATAGGTGCCTTCCGAGCTGCAGCTTCCCACTGATTCCATTGCGATCCTCCGCTCCCTCCTCCCCTCCTTGGACCACCACAGATCCCCTTCACCCACTTCCTGGCCCTCTCCGGAGCCGAGTTTGCGGGCGCATTCCTTGGAGCCTGCCTTGTGTTTTTGCACTACCTTCCCCACTTCAACACGCTGCCTGAGCCGCCCGCAAGTACAACAGACGAGCTGCTGCTGCGCAGGCAAGTGCGGTGGGGCGGTGGTGGGGCGGTGGGGCGGTGGGGCAGTGGGTTTGGGAGGCACATATTGCGCAGCGGCAGCCGATGGTGGCCAGCGTCATTAGGCAAACAATGTCCCACCTGTGAT
>VFQQ010002142.1_pt1 | contig 23675 bp, 20 predicted proteins | sample 3512341 | NCBI WGS metagenome assembly VFQQ01 (sample SAMN10412373, study PRJNA504923) | tailings metagenome | isolation source: Relicate 2 Philex TSF1 revegetated site | place: Philippines: Tuba, Benguet | collected 2017-08-29 | reverse complement strand
CGCACGAAGCCTGGCATATCGCGCAGCAGCGTCAGGGCCGCGTGGCGCCGACGGCACAGATGGCCGGTGTGGCGCTGAACACCGATCGCAGACTGGAAAGCGAGGCCGACCGCATGGGGGCGCGGGCTGCCAGCATGTCGACGGCGGAGGCAGCGCCGGCAGCGGCACAGCGTATGGCTGTGTCCGGCACAGGCAGCGCACCGATGCAGCTCTATCCGGCGAGCTACGGCTTCTACACGGCGCCTTCGGCGAACACCGAAGTTTATAATGGCAGTGGTACCAAGTTGGCCAGCGTGAAGGAATCGAACGGACTGTGGGCGACGGTTACGCCCGGAGACTGGAATGGGGGATCGCATACTGTGCCTGGTGTGCGCTACGTTTCGCAGGCCATGGCCAGCGCTTTCGGCGGCTACTGGGTGGCCGGGCATATGCTGAACAACTGGCTGGGCGGGCCGGGTGACGATCAGCGCAACATCACCGCCTTTACCGGCAGCGACAACAGTCATCATCTGCATGGGTATGAGGCACCAGCCAAGACCGCTGTCAAAGGCGGCCAAACAATCGATTACATCACGCGTGTGAAGACTCGGGCGGATTTCAAGAATACCTCCACTGGTGCCGTGGTCCACAATCTCGCCACCAAGCTGGCCGGCGGCCATGCAGCCACTGGCAGTTCCGTGTCCGAACACGAGATTGATCTCGGACTCAATCCTTCACCGCCGGTCGTAAAAACGAGCTCCGACAAGTCGCAGTAGGGCGGGGGTAAGGCGGTTTCGGGGAGCGGGACATGAAGACGCATCAGGCAGTAGCGAAAATTCCGGACGCTTCGGCCAAGAAGAATGGCCAGAACAAAGACGGCAGACTGTCTGGCCTGCAACGCAGACAGGCTGTGACAGCGGATGCAGCGGGGGCTGACGCAACAGTTTCTGCGGCACAGAATTTGGCACTTGCCTATTCGCTGGCTTCAATTCCGGTGCAGTGCGCAGGGATTACAGATAAACCCCAGTATCCGGAGCACGCGTTCTTCGAGCCGCCCGCTAATACCGAAGTCTTCGACGACAGCGGCACCAAGCTGGCCAGTGTGCAGGAGTCGAATGGATTGCAGGCAGTAGTTGCGCCCCATCATTATAATACTGGATCCGAACCTACTGAAGGCGTACGCACGATTTCAAAGAATCTTGATAAAGTCTTTCCGGCTACCGGCCATTGGGTAGCCGGGCATATGCTGAACGAGCATCTGGGCGGACCCGGTAATGATCAGAAAAACATTACCGCTCTCTCCACCGCTGCCAATCATATGCACGAAACTAGTATCGAGAGGTTAGCCAAGAAACTAGTCGAGGACGGAAATACAATCTTGTATTGGACGCGTATAACCGAACGAGAAACATTCAGAAATCCACGGAGTAATGCGAAAGTTTCCAATCTCGCCAGCAAGCTACAAGGCGGGTATCAAGTATTGGGTGGTCCTGCTCTAGAAGGACAGGAGGCTTCTCCTATGGATGATGGGGAGCCAATCAAAGCCTACGCAGCACCAGCTAAAGCTCAGGCGTCGAAGGTAAAAGATGAAAGAAAACAGGAAGTCTCTCCCATGGACGATGGAGAGAATCCTGTAAGACCTCGATCAGAAAGAGCCCAAAGAATGAAGGAAGTAAGAGATAGAAACGCCGCAGCCGAAGCTGCGGCGGCCAAGGCCGCAGCGGAATCTGAAAAGAAAAAAAATGCACAGGAATACCAAACAAGCTTTAGCCTCAAACTCAAATTTCCCGCAAACATGAAGTCACAAGCGAGAGAAAGTAAAAGAAAATAGAGGAGTCGGAATAAAACCAAGAGTTCAGACGATATCAGGCGAAGCGGTTTCGAGGGGGGGCGATGATTGGTAAGCGAGAATTTCTCAGACTGTTCGGCGGCGTCGGTGCGGCGGCATGGGCCGGAGCGGCAACCGGCACGCCCGCGATGGATGATGGCCGCAGCGGCGCGCACTGCCTGCTGGTCTGGGGCCATGGCCTGTCGCTGTCGTCCGCCGATCCGGCGCGGCTACAACTGGCGGCGACGGCGGATTTCACTCATCGCGTCACCGGTGCATCCTTCAGCACCAACCGCCTGCTGATCCCGTTCCCGCTGCCGCCGGCCACGGCCGGCCGTCCGCCGCGCATCGCGGCAATTCGGCTGCGTTTCCGCGTCGGCGAAGGCGCGCGGCTGGAGGATGTGGCGCTGAATGACGGCGAGGTTCGTGTGGCCCGGCATGAAGGCCTGGCGCAGATCAATTGCGACTGGAGCGAGGAACGCGTGGAATTCTCCGGCCTGCCGGCAATCCGCACGGCGCTTGGCCTGTCGCTCGGGGTCGCCTTCGCGGCAACGGAGCGTGAATTCGAACTCGGCGCTATCGGCGTCGAGCTGGTCGCCTAGAAAAGCAAGGTTCTGCGGTTGATTTGTCCGGGGATGATCCATGGCTGACTTCTTCAAATTTCTTCCCACCCTGCTCGAATTCGAGGGCGGTTATGTCGACGATCCGGATGATCCCGGCGGCGCCACCAATCGTGGCGTCACCTATCCGCTGTTCCACGAGGTGTCGCGCCCGCTGCTGGATATCTCGCCGAGCCTGCAGGCGCTGAAGCAGCTCTCGCCCGATCATGCCGGCCGCATCTACAAGGCGGAATTCTGGGACCGGCTCTATGCCGACCAGATCCCGTTCCAGCCGATGGCCGACATCATGTTCGACTTCTACGTCAATGCCGGCGATCACGCGGTTCATCTGTATTACAAGGTGCTGAACTCTCTGGGCGGCCGCCACAACGTGGTGGCCTGGATGGAAGAGGATGCCATCCGCGCGCTGCAGCATCACAACGTCAAGCAGGTCTACATGGCCTACAAGCACGGCCGCATCGCCTATTACCGCGCTCTGGCGCATGAGCATCCGGTATTGCGACGTTTCCTCAAGGGCTGGCTGAACCGGGTCAATGCCTTCCCGAACTTCGCCACCGGCGTGGCGCATGAGGACAATGTCTGCCAGCCGCCGAAGGCTGAGCTGTAGGTCACGGGCCCGGCTTAGAAAAGCGGGCCAAGAAAATCGTACCCGGAAAGCGGGAGAGGGGAAGCTGGCAATGGATAATGCCGTGCTGGATGTGGCGCTCGGACTGCTGTTGTTTTTCGGTGTGCTGAGTCTGCTGGTCACCATCGGGGTCCAGCTTGTCGGCGAGATGAGCCGCCTGCGCGGCAAGACGCTGCGCGCGGGCGTGCAGGGCCTGATCGACGATCCGGCGCTGCACACTGCTTTCTACGAACATGGTCTGATCGCCGGTGCCATGGCGGCGGCGGGCGGGCGTCACCCGGGCTTCCTCTCGCCGCAGAGCGTGGCGCTGGCGCTGATCGGCTGTCTCAACGGCAACCGCGCCATGCCGGAGGGAGCAGGGTTGGAAAAGACCCTGCGCCAGATGCCCGACAGCGCGATCCGCGATGTGCTGCTGGCACAGCTGGCCGCATCGCGCGGCGATGTCGGCCAGTTGCAGGCTCGGCTTGCCGGCTGGTTCGAGGATGGCATGCATGCGCTGTCGCCGGTCTTCGCCGGCCGCATGCGGTTGCTCAGCCTGGTGGTGGCGACCATCGTGGTGGTGGCTGCCAATGCTGACAGTCTCGCACTGACGCGCGCGCTGTGGAGCGATCGCGGCCTGCGCGAGCAGATCACACAGGCCGCGGCCCATAATTTTGTCCCCGGCCAGGCGCCGCGACCGGCCGCCGGCGCGGCCCGGCCGGTCTATGCCGGCAGCACGCTCTCGTATCTGAAGGGCATGGACCAGGATATCCGTCCGCTGCCACTCGGCTGGGGTACGGCCGCGGCGCGGCCGGCCGGCGAAGAGCCATGGCTGTTCTGGGGCGGCAAGGCGGCGGGCTGGCTGATCAGCATTCTCGCCGCCGCTTTCGGTGCCGGCGCGCTGTTCGATCTTGCGGCGCGGCGCGGCCGTCAGCGCAAGGCGGCGGCGACTGCGACGCAAGCCGCAGCATCCCAGTCGGTCTCGGGCTGAGGCATCCATGGGCATGAGCAGGATCGCCATGCCGAAGCCTGGAGCCGCGGCGCACAGCGCGCGGCCCGCCGCGCAGCCCGCGATGCAGATGCGGACAATGCCGAAGCAGGCGATGGGCACCGCATCGCTGTCCTACGGCCTGGCGCATATTCCCGTGCATTCGGCGCCACCGGATCATGGGCCGTCCATCATGCAGCGCGCTTCGCAGGGCGTCATGCAGAGGATGATGGGAGGGGACGAGGCAAGTGGACAGAAAACCGGCCCAAGCGAAGAGCAGAAGACGAGTTTGCAAACCACATATGTGACACGGGTAAAATTAAAAGAAGCTGTTGAGGAAAAGCTAAAGGTACTGAAGAGTATCAATCAGCAGGACTACGAGACTGCAGTTGGGTTGAGTCGGCAGTTAAATTCCGGATTGCTGCAACAACATTTATCAACGACGGAGTTTCAGCAGCTGTTCCAGATACTGGAAAGCAACGGCCTCTCGTTGCTCAGCGGCAGCTCAGGCCAGAGCCAGCCGGCTGCTGCTGCTGCCGCTGCTGCGGGCGGCAGCACCTCAGGCATAGAACCTGTGGTTGCCATGCCTGGTCCACTCAGCGGATTTGCTAAAACGGAGAAGCAGGAGGTTCATCCTCCACCGTGGATGCCTCAGGCGTCGTCTGAGACTTTGGCGAGGCACTGCCCCAATCTCGACGGAGGCGGGTTTCAGAAGATTCTGGGCGCCATGACGGCGCAAAACTTAGCCTTTAGGCGTTCAGGAAAGTTGAGCCACGACATCGAAGTCCGGCTTCCCTTGGGTGAATCCGGATACGCAATCGTCTTCCATCTCCATCTGGCCGTTGGCGTTTTAGGAGATGTGAGGATGAAGGAAGACCCAAGCACGGAGCCCCCCGTTCCGGTCTTTATCGCGGGAGCCGGAATCTGGTTCGATACGCCCAATGCCGAGGCTGCTTCCCAAAGCAGCGCTTCCGCCGCATCTGCGAGTGAGGGGCATGCATCTGCACATCATAAGTGGAGGTATATGGGCGACAGTAAGCTGACCCAGTCGCATCAGGAAGCTTTGTTCAATATGCTATACAAGAGAACTGATTTTAGGATTTTCTTCAATGAAGCAGTGAAGAAGATCAAGGCGGAACAAGGGTCAAAGCTTGCTAAAACCGCAAAAGCCGCCGCGGCAAATGCGACCGCGCGGCAACAGCAGCAGCCTGAGGGTCAGGAATGACCTGCCGCGATGCTGCCGGGTATCTTTCGCGCTTATGGCAGCACGGTGCTGAACTGGCCCGGTTCGACGATGTTGATCACGCCGCCCCAGTCGCACATGCAGACCGACAATTCATCCAGCGCCGGCATGCCGCCGATCAGCACATTCGGCGCGCCCGGCAGCCAGGGCGCCAGCGTCATCGGGATGCAGGGCATCGGCGTCAGCACGCCGAGCGCGGCGGCGGTGGCGGCGATCACTTCCGGATTGGCCGGGCTCATGCACATGCCGAAGGTTTCGATATTCAGCAGCGGCAGGTGATCCATGATCGTGGCAGCGGGCGGCCCTGCCATCACGCGATTGATCGGCAGCACGACAAGCGGACATGGTGCCGCGCCGAAACTGCATTTCAGCAACGCGCCGGCCGCCACCTGCATCGCCATCCGATTATCCCCTTCACGATGTCAGCGTTGTGACATGTCGATGTTGAGTCATAGTTGAGTACACATGTGATCGCTGCATTTATAGCGGAAAATTTTTTTCATCGCAGATATGAATGATTGCGTGCAAGATTGATCAAACATATACTTTGATTCGAGGCTTTGGGGTGGGGACACATATTAAAAGTAGATAGTCCCAAAATTTCAGAATACGTGACTCGTAAAGCGCTGCTGATTGTATGCGCATATGGTCCTGTGCGCGCCTTCGGTGGGTTCTGACAACCTTCTTTCAGAGGAGCGTGCATGCCCGTACAACCGACTTATCCCGGCGTGTATATTGAGGAAATTCCCAGTGGGGGTTTCACGGTCACCGGCGTCGCCACGGCGATCACCGCCTTCGTGGGCCGCACTGCTGCAGGCCCGACAGACGAGCCGACAGCCTGTTTCAGCTTCGGCGATTTCGAAAACCTGTTCGGTGGTCGGCATTTCGACTATCCGCTGAGCTACGCGGTCGAGGATTTCTTCCTCAACGGCGGCGCCGAAGCGCTGATCGTACGCGTCGACAGCGCCACCAAGCCATCCGCCACGGCCGCCGCGACGGTCGGCAATCTCAAGATCACCGCCTCCAGTGCGGGCAGCTGGGGCAACGGCATCACGCTGACGGCCAACACCACCGGCCTCACCGATGCAGTGGCGGCGCGCTACGGATTGCAGCTGAGCGATCTGTTCAATCTCGTCGTCACCTATAACGGGCCGAACAAGAAGGTGGTGACCGAGGCCTATACGGCGCTCACCACCAAGAACAAGCCCAACCGCATCGATCGCGTGCTGACCCAGCAGTCGGCGCTGCTGGATTGCAACTGGCCGACGGATCCCGCCGCGACGGTCGATCAGGCCGCCCTCGCGGCGATGAAGGCCGAGGCGTTGACAGGCGGCACCGACGGCGCCGTGCTCGTCGATACCGATATCCTCGGCGACGAGTCGGCGCATACGGGGCTTTTCGCGCTCGAGAAGGCCGATCTCTTCAACCTGCTCTGCATCCCGTGGGACCAGCGTGGCACCGATATCGACACGTCGGTGCATGCCGCCGCCGCGGCCTTCTGCGCCCGGCGCCGCGCCATCTATATCGTCGATGCGCCGGAAACCTGGACCTCCAAGGTCAAGCAGGGGAAAATCACCGATATCCTGCCCACCGATCTGGGCATCAACGACGAAGCCAGCCAGCGCAACAGCGCGGTCTATTTCCCGAAGGTGGTGAAGCCCGATCTGGAAATGGGCGGGGTTGTCGATACTTTCCCCGCCTGCGGCATCATCGCCGGGCAGTATGCCACCACCGATGCCAATCGCGGCGTCTGGAAGGCACCGGCCGGCATCGCCACCGGCCTGGCCGGCATTACCGGGCTGACGGTCAACCTCAACGACCCGCAGAACGGCGTGCTCAATCCGCTCGGCATCAACTGCCTGCGCGACTTCCGGGTGCTCGGCCCGATCATCTGGGGCGCCAGGACATTGCGTGGCGCCGATCTGATGTCGGACGACTTCAAATATCTGCCGGTCCGCCGGCTGACGCTCTACATCGAGGAGAGCCTGTTCCGCGGTACCAAATTCGCCGTGTTCGAGCCCAATGACGAAACCCTGTGGTCGCAGCTGCGTCTTGCGGTCGGCGGGTTCATGGCCGATCTGGCGCGGCAGGGCGCCTTCTACGGCTACAGCGTGGCCTGCGACAAGACCACCACCACCCAGTCCGATATCGATCACGGTGTGGTCAATGTGCGCGTGGCGTTCGCGCCGGTGAAGCCGGCCGAATTCGTCGTGCTCGAAATTCAACAGATGGCCGGCCAGGTCGCTTCGTAAGGGACTCAGATAATGCCAGCACCGCAATTCAAGGCTAACAATTACCGCTACGATCCCTATAAGACCTATCGCTTCAAGGTGAAGTGGGACGGCAACTATGTTGCCGGCATCAGCAAGGTCAGCGGGCTCAAGCGCACCACCGATGTCATCAAGCATCGTGCCGGCGGCGATCCCTCGGTCATCCGTGTCTCACCGGGCCAGAACACCTACGACGCGATCACGCTTGAGCAGGGCGTCACGCATGACATCTCGTTCGAGCAGTGGGCCAATAAGATCTGGGACTACAAAAGCTCGACCGGCACATCGCCCGACGTCTCGCTCAAGGATTTCCGCAAGGATATCACCATTGAGCTTTACAACGAGGCCGGCCAGAAGGTGATCGCCTATAACGTCTACCGCTGCTGGCCCTCGGAATTCCAGGCATTGCCGGAACTCGACGGCAGCGCCAATGCCATTGCGATCCAGACGCTCAAGCTGGAAAACGAGGGCTGGGAGCGCGACCAGAGCGTGGCCGAACCGACCGAGCCGAGCATCACCAACCCCTCATCATAACCCGTCAAAAAGCCAATGCGTACGCCCACTGACCGGGATCTTGTGCGGGTCTGGGAGATGGGGCGCGACAAGCCGGGATGGTACAGGGGCCTGCTGATGCTGGCCCCTGCCTTCCCGGCCTTGCGTTTCCAGGACATGGCAGTCTGGCCGGTCGGCCGCCGCAACATCGCATTGTACAAGCTTCGCGGTCTGCTGTTCGGATCTGATATGACCGCGCTGGCAAAATGCCCGCATTGCAGCGCGCTGTCTGAACTGCCTCTCAAGCTCGGCGATATCTGTCCGCATGAATTCCGCCTGCCGGCCGCTCCGACCGCCGAGAGTTTCGTGGTGGAAAGCGAGCTGGGGCCGCTGCACTGCCGTTGCCTGACCAGCGAAGACCTTGCCGCAGTGGGGCGCGATCTGCGTCCCACGAATCCGGAGATGCTCGCTCGTGCGCTACTGGGCGGTTTACAGCTTCGTGCGCCGCATGAGGGAGAGGGGCATGGCGCATTGCGGGAAAAAATCGCCGACGCACTCTACGAACACGATCCGATGCTGGAACTGGTCGTCAGCATCGACTGCATCGACTGCCATCATGAGTGGACGACGCCTTTCGATGTGGTCGGATTTCTCTGGGCGGAGCTGGTCGCCCATGCCACGCAGCTGTTGTCCGACGTCCACCAGCTGGCGCATGCTTATGGCTGGCGTGAGGCCGATATCCTGTCGATGAGCGCACAGCGCCGCGGATTCTACATCGAACGGGTTGCACACGATCCGGTGCGCCCGTGATCTTTCCGGAAGCGCCGGCCCGCTATGGTCAGCGACGCGAAACCGGCGGATTGGCACCGGAGGCTTCGCCAGCCGAAGATTTCCGCCGGCTGGCGCCGCTGACATGGGAGGCGCTGGACGATGCTGCCGCGCCGGTGCCGGCCGAGTGGTCGGTAGATGGCGAGGCTTCCCGCGAAGACGACCGCTGGGTGATATCTTTCGCTCTTGCCGGCAACCAGCTGCATGCTGCCGGCCAAGACGGAACAGAGCTGCGTCCGTTGCTGCCGGCTGGCGACCAGGCTGAGGACCTAGCCGGGGACCGGACAGCACATCAGACAGAACATCATAAGGCGCACCAGACAGGACATCAGACAGGGCATCGGGCCGGCAATATGGCCTCCGCACCTGCATCCTCGGCGCCCGGTGCCGCAGACGGCAGTCATGCCGGACAGCGCGGTCATATGGCGGGTTCCCGCACAGCCGACAGCAAGGGTACTGATGGCAATCCTGCGCATGGCGGCGCTGTGGTGGCGACAACTTCGCAACGCGGCTCGACCCATTCGGTGGAAGCTGCCAGGCAAGGCAGTGGGCATGAGTCGTCGCAGGCGGCAGATGCAACGCGCCTTGCTCCCGATGCGGTGGCAGGTAACGCCTCTGCCTCTGTCCCCGGGGAAGCCATCGGCGCGCAGCATGCGATGCAGCCCGGGCAGACGACAGCAGCCGCGGCTGCTTCGCCCCCCGGTTTGCAGGTCGCCGGCCAGACGCCATCTGCCCAGGCACCGGGCGAGGATGGCGGGTCCGGCAAATCGGCTCCCTCTGCCACAGCGACGTCAGCCCAGGTCGCAACGACAGATGGTACGGTCGAGAGCCACCCTGCAGAGATATCTGCCTCAGGCAGAATTGGCGATTCAGCCCATGGCGCAGATGGCGTCGTAACAGGACAGAGTGGTGCGCAGCCGGCAGCCATGTTCGCAACGGACCAGAATGGGACAGTTGCTACTGCGAGCGGGGCCGACGCCATGGCTGTCGCCGCGTCATCAGAGCACGGCAGCCTCCGCAGCGGGCACGACGCCACTGGATCGGATGAAACCGCTTCATCCGCTCTCACGGCTCCGGCTGCATCTGCGCCGCCAGTATCCGCTGGGGTGGCGACAGGAACCGCAGATGGCATTGCGGCACGCGGTGCGGCGCGGGGTGATGCGTCGCCGGCGGTGACGCCTGGTAAATCTCTCGATGCGGCAGGTTCGACTGCGAGCGGCGCTGACGCCATGGCTGTCGCCGCGTCATCAGAACACGACAGTCTCCGCAGCGGACACGACGCCACCGGATCGGATAAAACCGCTTCATCCGCTCTCACGGCGCCGGCTGCATCTGCGTCGCGCGTATCCGCTGAGGCGGCGGCAGGAACCACAGATGGCATTGCGCCACGCGGTGCGGCGCGGAATGATGTGCCGCCGGCGGTGAGGCCTGAAACGCCTCTCGATGCGGCAGGTTCGACTGCGGGCGGCGCTGACGCCATGGCTGTCGCCGCGTCATCAGAACATGGCAGTCTCCGCAGCGGAAGCGAAGTCGCCGGATCGGATGGAACCGCTTCATCCGCTCTCACGGTGCCGGCTGCATCTGGGTCGCCCGCCTCCGCTGGGGCGGCGGCAGGAGCCGCAGATGGCATTGCGGCACGCGGTGCGGCGCGGGGTGATGTTCCGCCGTTGGTGAGTCCTGAAACGCCTCTCGATGCGGCAGGTTCGACTGCGGGCGGTGCTGACGCCATGGCTGTCGCCGCGTCATCAGAACATGGCAGTCTCCGCAGCGAACACGACGCCACCGGATCGGATGAAACCGCTTCACCCGCTCTCACGGCTTCGGCCGGATTTGCGCAACCGGTTTCCGGTGCAGCATCGGAGACGAGGGCTGCGGATGCTGGCATGGCGCCCGGCACAGCAGCAGATGGTGTGCGCCCCTCGACAGTATCCGATGTACCTCTCAATGCGACGGGTGCTGCTGCAGGGGGATCCGCTGCCATCACTGCCGCGCCGTCACTGAGCCATGGGAACGCCCGGAACGAAAACGTCGCCGGCGGATCGGATAGTGCCGCTGCGCCATCTCCCGTAGTTCCGGCCGCAGCCGCGCAGCCCATGTCCGATGGCGTGTCAACGACAAGGGGCGACGGTACAGAAGCGATGCTTATCGCAACGCCGGCTGCACAAGGCATGGCAGGAAAGGCGGCGGCACAAGTGGCCGGCCCGAATGCATCCGTCGGGCAGCTTTCCGATCATGATCAAGTGACGGCGCTGGGTCAGCCTGCACTGGGCACTGGCGCATCTGCCGGGGATGGTTCGGTGGTGTCCGTTGCTGATGGGAACAGGACGCAGCCATCCGCCGGATTGGCCGGCGAGGGACTCTCTGTGCCGGTGAGGTCGGGGAAGGTATCCGACGCGCAATCCGGTATGGAGCCTGAAGCGGCGAATGCTGCCGGGAGATCCCGAGCCGCTTCGGATGTGGCACCGTTGGAGCGAGATTCCGGTTCGCTGCTGTCGCCGGCTTTGACGCAGAATGGAAGGAGTGCTGCCGGCACAGCCGATGCAGCAGGGAAACCAGCCACTCCCGTTGATGCACCGGGAGCAGAAAATCCCGCTGAAGTCATTGGGACACAGCAACCCGGGACACATGACGCGGCACTGCTGGCGGGGGCGGCGACGCAAGCCGATGCGCATGTTTGGGCTGGAAGCGAAACAGCCCCGGAATATGCAGGTGCCGATCAGCTATACGAAGGCGCACAGCTGCGTGCCCTGCCGGTACTGCCGAATGATAGAGTTGCACCGCTGACGCCAGTACCGCCTGTTGGTCCACCAGGTGGAACTCGGCCGGGACGGGATCGCAACTCACCGCCTGCACCTGCAACGGATGTACCGCCGGTGCAGCGTCAGGCCACGGGGACGCCGCAGGCCAGTGCCGATAGCGCGATGTCGCCATCGCCACTGTCGCTCACGACGCCGGATGTATCAACAGATGGTGGCTTGTCAGCGATCACTGTCGGGACAGGCGGAGTCGCACGATCCGAAGATCTTGCCGATTTGACGGCGCCATACGGAGCAGTTCTGCCGGCCGGACCGGTTGCGTCCAATACCTTGACCGGTAGCGCACCGCCTGCACCTGATGCAGCCACAGGCGTTGCGCCGATGCCGCATTCAGTCAACGCCGGATCAGGCGATATCATATCCGCTGCCACGGAAGAAAGCGCAGACAGGGTATCTGTCCCGGGAGTACCGGCCGCATCGTCCATCGACATTGTGCCGCGGCCGGTGGCGGAAGCGAGTGCAGCTGGGATTTCCGGTCCTGACCGCCCAGCCCAGGCCATGCCGTTCAGCGGAAATGGCAATGCGTCGCGACCACCGATGCAGCTGAGCGCCATTACCGGCTCGTCCATCCCATCCGCCGCTGCATCACCGGCTTCCGATCAGGTCTCGATTCCGCCGGTACCTCCGGTTCTGCAGCCCTTCAGAGACAGTGACGTGACTGTGTCGCCAGCGGCCGCACCTTCTCTGCCGGATCATGGCATGTCGCGCGCGTTTGTGCCGGCGGAGGGTGTGATCGCGGTTGCGATCACACCCTCTGCATCTGCAGCCTCTGTCCCCACTGCGTCATCCGGCAATCAGCCGGGCACGGTATCGAGCAATGCGCCTGACCATCCGCTTCTCCGGATAGATGATGCGGTCAGGCATGCTGCTGTCGAGCCGCGACTGCAGCCAGCGGTCTCTGCCGTGACATCCACGGCTGCTCCATCCAACGCAGTATTGCAGGCGGATGCAGGCACTGCCGGGACGACCCTTCGAAACCGGCCGGGCGTCGGTCCAGGTGATCAGACTGATCTGGCCGATGCGGTTTCGCCGTCGCCGGCAAATGCGGCTGAAGGACCGAAAGATACGGTCTCTGCCCTGTCGCAACCGGCTTTGGGAGTCGAACGACCGTCTGGTATGACCGTATCGCAGAGTGATGCTCTGCCATTGATGCCGCCCTCCATGCAGGCGGCAGTCGGGGTGCAGGCGGAAATGCCCGCCCGTGAAGCGCTTGCAGACGATTTCGCATCGTCGCGCTCTGTGCCGATGCCGGCGCGTGTCGCGCACGATACATCGGTGGGACAGCAGACCCCATCACTGGTTTCCCAGAGCATGGCGTTGCAGGGACCCGCTGTTCATGGCCCACGGAATCTCCGGCTCGCAGCCCTCGACACCGGCGACGGCGATGCCGATTCCGGCGTATCCGAACAAAAGCTATTGGCCGACACAACGGTTCAATCCTCGCAGAGCCAGCCATCACCGCAGGAGGCAGTGTCCCTGGTTCCGGCGGCGCAGGCTGTCAAGACCGCCAAGCAGGCTGTGCGCCAAGGATCAGGATCATCCGGTGTGCGAGTGACAATTGGCAAGGTGACGGTGAGGAAGCCGGAGGTGCGGGTCGGCAGGGTTGCCAGGCGTCCCGGGCCAGCGATGAGCCTGCCCGAATACATCAAGTGGCGGCGCGAGCAGTCATGAGCAACTACCTGGCCATCGCCACGCTCACGGCAGCCTTTGGTGCCGTCATTTCCCGTGCCATGCACGAGATTCCCGGACTCTCCGCGGCGCCGGAACTGCGTTATGGGCGTCCGCCAGCCGATCCGACCTTCGTCGGCGCCAATCTGCTGCTCTACCGTACGGCCCCGAGCGCCATACGCCGGAACGAGGACCTGGCGACGCGCAATGCCGGCGGGCAATTGCTGCGGCGACCCACGGCGGCGGTAGAGCTCGAATATCTGGTCAGCTTTTACGGGAATGACGCGACTTTGGAGTCGCAGCGGCTGATGGGCAATGTCATCACCAGCCTGCATGCTTCGCCGGTGCTGGACCGGCAAATGATCCGCCGCTCGATCGAAGCGGCCGGACCGGAAAGCTTTCTTGCGGTTTCTGATCTCGACCAGCAGGCGGAGCCACTGCATTTTTCGCCTGTCCCGCTGGAGCCGGATGTGCTGCACCGTATCTGGGCGCTATTCGTTGGATCGCCCTTCGCGCCATCGTTGATGTATTCCTGTACAACTCTGATGCTGAGTCCGGATGTCTCGATCCTGCGTGCACTGCCGACACGAGCACCCCAGCTGGGGGCTACGCCGTCGATGGCGCCGGTTATCGAGGCGTTGGAGCCGACCAGGGTCTCGGCGGGTACAGGGGCTGTAATCCGGGTCTCGGCGCGCAATGCCGGTGGCGATTGCTACGCGCTCATCGCCGATACGGTGACGGAGGCGACGAATGAAGGGAAACAGCTCCGAGTCGGCATCCCGCCTGATCTGCCAGCCGGGCCATTGTCGCTCAGGCTAGGACTTGGTGCGCCGGAAGACGGCCTGCTGTCGCAATCGACAATCTTCATGCTGCTGCCCAGGGTTGGCGACAGGGCGTGGATTGCGGCGGCACGCGAAGGTGCGGGACCTGCGCAGGGTGCTGTTGTAGCCTGCGCGCTCACGCCCCTGCCGCTTTATGATCAGCCCGCCAGCCTGATCCTGACGCCGACACCGGCGGCGCGCGCCAGCGGCGCGACGGCCGTGGGATCGACAGCCGTGCTGCGCCTGGAGGTGGATGCCCAGTTCGCCGGAGAACTGGATCGGAGCCTGCTGCCTCCTTCACTGACGCAGATCCTGAAAACACGGGGTGTTGTACTGGACGCCGCCGCGCAGGTGTCGGTGCTGCAGCCGGGCTTGCGCTGGCGCGTCGAGGATGGCGCAACGAAGCAGGCCTGTATGCTCCAGCGCAACGGCCCCGGCATTCAAGTCAATTTCGGTCTGCCGGCCGCGCGGCCGGATTTGAATCAGGCCTTCCTGCTGTCTGCGATGCCTGCACCTGGACAATATCTCGTCGCCGTGCAGATCGGCGACAATCCCGCCTGTACGAGTCAGTTGCGCGCCGGAACCAGGATATTCGGTCCGCTCGCTGTGCCATCGGCATCGCTGGATGACGGTGTTGTGCCCGATGCGGTGCAAGCAGCGTTCGCTGCGGCCGGCATCCGGCTTCCAGAGGGACTGAGCGTGGTGCGGCCGCAACCGGCAGCGGGCTGGGAATTGCGTGGCGCGGCAGGTGGAAGTGCCTTCTGGATTATGGCGGACGAAGCTGGGTTGATCGGTTATCAGCTCGATACGACCGGCGGCCAGTATTTTGCACCGCTGCTGGCGGTCGGAAAGGCCGGTTGATGTCCGATGGCGGGCAGGCGGACTTTGGCGAGCCCAACGATTGGGTTGAGCGTAACAAATCTGCACTCAGCGATGAGATAGACGACGTTTATCGGATTCTGGAGGCCTTTCTCACCCATCAGCCTTTGCCGCAGGACGTCAAGTCTTTGCCCGGCGCGCCGACACTGAACCAACTGGCAGTCGGCTTGAAACTGTCGAAATTCGAACGGCAGCTTCTGTTGATGGTTACCGGCATGGAACTCGACGGGCGTTTTTCGTCGCTTCTGAGTCGGACCGGTGCATCGATGAATTTCGCTCTTGCTCTTGCCGCTTTTCCCGATGCGCATTGGAGCATCCTGAGTCCGGGCGCCCCCCTGCGCTACTGGCGCCTTGTTACTCTCGGCCCTGATCGGGCGCTGGTGCATTCACCATTACGCGTCGACGACACGGTCCTGAGTTTCCTGCTTGGCCAGCCCACAATCGACGAAGCGCTGACTGCCCACCTGTCAGCATTACCGCCGGCCGCTCTGCTGGCGCCATCGCAATTGCAGCAGGTTGCCAGCGTGGTGCGGTTATGGCAGCCGCAGTCCGAAATGCCGGTTATCCAGTTGATCTCGGGAAGCAGAGGTGGTGTCGCCGCCGCGGTGGCGGCACAGGCCTGTCGCGAATTGCGCTTTCCGCTCATGGCGCTTTCGACTTCCGCGCTGCCAGCCGACTCGGAAGCTCTGGAGGGCCTGATCCGTTTGTGCGAACGACAGTGTCTACTGTCCGGCGCGGTTCTTGTGCTGGATGATGGCGAGAGCAGCGGGGACGAAGCAACCGACCGGACGATACGGCGGCTGATCGACAGAATCGATTGCCCAATCATACTGACCAGCTGGCAGCGCCGCCGACTCGAGCGGCGCATGACCGTGACACTGGAGATCGGCAAACCAAGTGCCGGTGAGCAAGCGGCCGATTGGATAGTGGCACTGGGTGGTGCCGATGGCGACGCACCGCAGGCGCGCCGGTTGGCGGCCCAGTTCTATCTGGAACGCCAGGATATAAAATCAGTGGAGGCAGAGGCACGATCGCTTCTGACTGCGACGTCTGCGGAGGGCGCTGGCGAACTTTCCGATGCCTTATGGCACGCGGCTCGCCGTCATGCACGGCCGAAGCTGGATGGTTTAGCCCAGCGTATCGATGTGGAAGCCGGCTGGCAGGATCTGGTTCTGCCTGGAAGCCAGATGCGTATTCTGCAAACCATAGCGGCCCAAATTCAGCATCGCTCGACAATCTATGACGATTGGGGCTTTTTCGCGGGCGGTGAGCGAGGGCTTGGCCTTGCGGCGCTGTTCGCCGGTTCCAGCGGTACGGGAAAGACGACGGCCGCTGAGGTCCTGGCCAGTGAGCTCAAGCTGGATCTTTACCGGGTCGATCTGAGCCAGATTGCCAGTAAATATATCGGTGAAACGGAAAAGAATCTGCGCCGTGTCTTCGATGCTGCAGAACAGGGTGGCGTCATCCTGCTTTTCGACGAAGCCGATGCCCTGTTCGGCAAGCGGACAGAGGTACGGGAAAGCCATGACCGGTATGCCAATCAGGAGGTCAGCTATCTGTTGCAGCGTGTCGAGACCTTTCGCGGTCTGGCAATCCTAACCAGCAACCTCCGCTCCAATATCGATGCCGCATTCATGCGGAGGCTGCGTTTCGTAGTGACCTTTCCTTTCCCGGATGCCGCTATGCGCAGGCGCATCTGGCAACGGATTTTTCCGGCGCAGACGCCCACACAAGATCTCGACATGGCGCGACTGGCGCAGCTGAACCTGTCGGGCGGGCAAATCCGCACTGTCGCGCTGAATGCTGCCTTCCTTGCGGCTGGGGATGGCGGTGTTGTTGGTATGCGGCATATCCGTGATGCCGCGCATATGGAATATGCCAAGCAGGAGAAAATCTTGTCCGATGTCGAATTGCAGGGATGGCCGTCATGACGGACACACGCCGCAGCCTGGATGTTGAGCATCTCGAATTGCCGGAGCATCTAGCCCGCCGCCCAAGGCTGAAGGCGATCATTGAAGAGGAATTGGCCTTGTTGCTTCGGCAGGGAGCCACCTTGCCTCCGGCCGGTAAACCTTCCGTCGGTGTCGCCCTGCGGAGGGACGGCAGCGACCGCGAAACGGCGCGACAGATCGCGGCTGAAATCATGCGAAACCTGCGCAGGTAAAAACCGGCACGTCCTGACCTTGTGACGCCGTTTATTCGGCGTTCGGTGCGGTCCAGGTCAGCGCTGTGATCAAAGTCTGCACCAGGCCGATGGCGGCCGAGATCGGCTGAAATGCCGAGGCGGCGCCGGCATCGACATACAGCTTCACCTGCGAATTCGCAGCGAGCGGACTGCCGGGCCCATCGGTGATCGTCAGCACCTTTCTGCCGCTGACGAACGCGTCCATCACCACATCGACCACGGGTCGTGAATAGGGCGGGAAGGCGATGGCAACGAGCAGATCATCAGGGCCGATGCTGGCGATCTGCGGGCCGGCCATGCCGCCGGCGAAATCGAGCAGGCTGCAGGGTCGTTCCGACCGCGTCAGTGCATACGAAAGATATGTGGCGATCGGTCGCGAGCGGCGCAGGCCGGCAATATAGACATGTCGCGCGTTACGCAGCATCTCGATGGCATTGGCGATGCTCTCGGTGTCACTGGTCTCGAGCAGGTTGTTCAGCGCCGCGACATGCGCAGTGACGCAGTTGCGTAGCAACTCGGCGACATCGGGCGGCGCCGGGCGGCTGCTGGCTTCGGAATAGACGCGCTCACGCACAGTCGCCTCGCCCTCGATCAGGCGCTGGCGAAACACCTTCTGCATGTCCGAGAAGCCGGAATAGCCGAACTCCTTGGCGAAGCGGATCAGCGTGGAGGGCTGGATCTCCAGATCGCCGGCGATCTTCGCGGTGGTGTTGAGGGCAAAGCCGTTCGGCTCCTCGAAGGAGGCCCGGGCGATGCGCTGCAGATGCGGGCTGAGCAGGGCGAAGCGGTCGCGAATCCGCTGACGCAGGCCGTCAAAGGTCTCTGCCTCGGGTCTGGAAGGGACGGCGGAGGGCGGCTGCAGGTCGCTCATGTCTCAGTCTTTACAAGAGATTAGCCCTGGTTTCCAGCGGTGGATTAAAAATTCAATTTTATTGAATAAATATTCATTGACGCAAATAGAATTAACGTTCAATTTCATTGAAAGGACGTTCGATCATCCATGCGAACGCCCGGGCAGGCCCGCCAAGAGAGCCAAGCAGGGAGGAAAGAATGTCGAAGATCAAAATCACCCGTCGTCGTCTGCTCACATCGGCCGTCGGAGCCGCAGGTGGCGCTGCCGCCTTCTACGGCCCCTGGGCGCATACCCGCGTTTATGCCCAGGGCGCCGCCAAACCGATCCGCATCGGCATCACCTCGGATGCCAGCGGCCAGTATGCCAATTCCGGTGCCAGCGACCGTCGCGGCATGATGATGGCGATTGCCGAGGCCAATGCGCGCGGCGGCGTGCTGGGCCGCAAGATCGAAACCGTGCATCTCGATACCGAGACCACGCCGGCGACCGGCAGCCGCGTCGCGGAACGCATGATCACGCGCGAGAATTGCGGCTTTCTGATCGGCGCGATCCATTCCGGTGTCGCCAATGCGATCAGCCAGGTGGCGCAGAAATACGGCGTCATCTACCTCAACACAAATTCCAGCGCGCCGTCGGAAGCCGGTGCGAATTGCCATCGCGTCAAATTCGTCTGGGACGCCAACGGCACCAATTTCGCCAAGGCCTCGGTGAAGGCGGCGATCGAAAAATACGGCAAGAAGTGGGTGCTGCTGACCAACGATTATGTCTGGGGCCACAGCACCTCGGCAGCCACCAAGGCGCTGCTGAAGCAGTATGGCGGCGACATGGTGGAAGAAATCCTGGTGCCGCAGGGCACGCGCGATTTCTCGTCGCAGCTGCTCAAGATCCAGCAGATCAATCCCGGCGTGGTCGCGGCGGCCATCGGCGGCGACGACCAGAAGGCGATGCGCCAGCAGATCGCGCAGCTCGGCATGGGCAACAAGCCGGTCTGGCTGAATAACCAGCAAGACTGGCCGGATGTCTACGGCCTGCCGCTCGACAACCTGTTCGGCATGTTCGGCACCACCTGGTATTACAAGCTCGATCTGCCGGGCGTGGATGAGTTCGTCAAACGGTACCAGACCATGTATCCGGATACCGGCATGCGCGTGCCAGGCAACGTGTTCTACAACGGCTATTTCGCCACGCGCGAATTGTTCGCCGCCATCGAACGCGCCGGCTCCACCAACAACATCAAGGTGATCAAGGCGCTAGAAGGCCACAAGATGTCTGCGCGCGACCGCATGCAGCATCACGATGCCTGGATCAACCCGGCAACGCACCAGGTGGAGCAGACGATCTACCAGGCGACCGCGAATGTCGGCACGCAGGACAAGGACGACATGTTCAAGATCATCGCGAATACCTCGCCGCAGGATGCCATGGATTCCGACGCCGCCGGCGCCTGCAAGCTGGAAACCTACGAGGCGACGCCGACGTTCGACGCGTGACCCTGAAACTGCGGGCGGCTGCAGGGCCGCCCGCGCCTTTTTCGTCGAAACGCTGATTGCAGTCCGATGACCAGTCTTGTCCCTCATCTCGTCAATGGCATTACGCTCGGGCTTCTGTTCGCCCTGATCGCGCTCGGCTTTACGCTGATCGTCGGCGTGATGGAAGTGATCAATCTCGCGCATGGCTCTCTGTTCACGCTCGGCGCCTATCTCGCCCTGTCGACCATCGGTGCCGGCTGGTTCGCCGACACGGCCTTCGGGGCCTGGTGGCTGAGCCTGCCGCTCACCGGCCGCTTCTTCCTTGCCCTCGCGCTCGGACCAGTCATTGCCGGCATCTTCGGCATGCTGCTCGAACTCTGCCTGCGGCCCACTTACGGCAAGGCACCGCTCTATGGCCTGCTGCTCACCTTCGGCGCGGCGCTGGTGATCGAAGAGGCGATCCGCCTGCTCTGGGGCACCGGGGAACAGAATATGCCGGTGCCGCAGATGATCAGCGGCGCCTTCCTGATGGGTGGGTTGATCTTCTCCACCTACAAATTCTACGCCGCCGGCTTCGCCATCGTCGCCATCCTGCTGGTCTGGTTGTTCCTCGAGCGCACACCCTACGGCGCCATCATCAAGGCTGGCGCGCATGACAGCGAAATGGTGCGCGCGCTGGGCTACGATCTGTCGCGGCTGCGCCTGATGGTATTCGGTTTCGGCTCGGCGCTGGCCGGCATTGCCGGCATGGTGATGGCGCCGGTCTGGGGCCTGCGTCCACATCTGGGTATCGATGTCGTGATTCCGGCCTTCCTGATCATCGTCATCGGCGGTGTCGGCAGCTTCTGGGGCGCCGTCATCGCCGCCATTCTCGTCGGTCTGGCCACCGGAGTGACCGGTGCCTATGCGCCGGCCTGGTCGCTGATGTCGATGTATCTGCTGCTGATTGCGGTCGTGGGGTTCCGCGCGCGCGGCCTGATGGGGCGCCGCAGCGCGCTGGAGAACTGAGCGATGATCACGCTGTCTGATATTCCTTCGCGCGGCGGCGCGAGTTTCGCCGGGCCGATGGCGCTCTTCGCCCTGGTGCTGGCGACGCTGCCGCTCTGGATCGCCCCAGTTGGGCTCTATGAATATCTCGGCATCGAGATCGCGATCTGGATCCTGTTCGCGATGGGCTTCAACCTGCTGTTTGGCTATACCGGTCTGCATTCCTTCGGCCATGGCGCCTATCTCGGCATCGGCGCCTATGCCTTCGGCCTGTTCCAGCAGCAGGTGGTGGTCAGCCTGTGGGGCGGTTTGCTCTGTGCGATTGCGGCGGCGCTGCTGGCCGGTGCCGTCGTCGGCGCTTTCCTCTCGCATCGCCGTGGCATCTACTATGCCCTTTTGACCATCGCTTTCGGCCAGGTCTTCTGGTTCTGCGCCATGAAGCTGCATGGTATCACCGGCGGCGAAGACGGCCTGCTGGGTATTCCGCGACCCGACCTCGTCATCGGGCCGTGGCGCATCGACCTCAACGACAATACGAACTTCTACTGGTTTGTGGCAGGCATCGCAGCGCTCGCGGTGCTGGCGCTGTGGCGCATCGTGAATGCGCCGTTCGGCCGCGTGCTGCAGGCGATCCGCCAGAACGAAACCCGCGCGCGTTTCGTCGGCTACGATGTCTGGCGCTGGAAATGGCTGGCCTTCACGCTCTCGGCCGGTTTTGCTGGTCTCGCCGGCGGGCTTTTCGCAATGGCGCAGCAGAGTGCCTATCCCGATGTGATGAGCCTGCATCAATCCGGCCTGATCGTGATGATGGTGCTGATCGGCGGCGGACTGGTCAATTTCTGGGGACCGGTGCTGGGCGTGGTGCTGTACTACATCGCGCGCGACATCCTGGGCGGCCTGACCGAGGCCTGGCTGCTCTGGTACGGCCTATTGTTCGTCATCATGGTGATGGTGCGGCCCGAAGGCGTGGCTGGGCTTTTCCATGGCCTGAAGCAGCGCCTGCCGCGCCAGACGCCTATCGCAAAGCCGGAGCAGGCGTGATGGCATTGTTCAGGGCGGAAGGCATTCAGAAACGTTTCGGTGCCCGCGTGGTGCTGGAGAATATCACGCTGTCGATCGAGGCCGGCTCGGTGCATGGCATCATGGGGCCGAACGGCGCCGGCAAGACAACCTGCTTCCATGTCCTTACCGGGCATCACGCGCCCGATGCCGGCCACATCACCTTCGACGGACGCGACATCACCGGGCTGAAGCCGCATGTGATTGCCCGGCTCGGCGTCTCGCGCTCGTTCCAGATGATGAACCTGTTCGATGATGCGGTGGTGATCGAGAATGTGATGCTGGCCCTGCCGGCCTTCCGTGCGATCAGCGGTCGTCCGTTCCGTGCCAGCTTTGGCGACAGCCGACTGATCGAGGCTGCGCTCGCGGTGCTGGACCAGGTCGGGTTGGCGGATCGCGCGTGGCATAATGCAAAATCGCTGAGCTATGGCGATCGCCGCGCGCTGGAAATCGCCGTGGCCTTGGCGGCCGAGCCGCGCATCCTGTTCCTCGACGAGCCGACGGCGGGCCTTGGCGCCAAGGCGACGCAGAACCTGGCACAGCTGATCCGCCGCCTGCGCCAGCGCTACACGATCTGCCTGATTGAGCATGACATGCGCTTCCTATTCGAACTCGCCGACCGCATTTCGGTGATCCACTGGGGACAGGTGATCGCCGAGGGCGCGCCAGATGTCCTCAAGGCCAACAAATGGGTCGCCCGTTCGGCGCTGGGGGAGGTGGCCTGATGCTGTCCGTCTCCGGGATCGAAACTTTCTATGGCGAAACCCAGGCGTTGTTCGGCGTGTCGCTCGAGATCGGCCGCGGTGAAGTCGTGTCGCTGCTGGGGCCGAATGGCGCCGGCAAGACCACGACGATCCGTTCCATTCTTGGCCTGTCGCCGCCGCGCCGGGGCCATATCCGCTTCGACGGCGAGGACATCACGCGATTGCCGACGCATCGCATCGCGCGCAAGGGCATTTCCTGGGTGCCGGATGACCGTCGCGTCTTCCCCAGCCTGACCGGCGCGCGCAATCTGCGGCTCGGCACCCGGCGCACGCAGTTCCGTAGCTGGTGCGTGGACGAGATGTGCGGAATCTTCCCGGCGCTGGAGCATCTGATGCGCCGCGAATGCGAGAACATGTCAGGCGGTGAGCTGCAGATGGTCGCCATTTCGCGCGCCCTGCTCGCCTCGCCCGGGCTGGTGCTGTTTGACGAGCCGAGCCAGGGCCTGGCGCCCAATATCGTGCAAGCGGTCATGCGCACCATCCGGAAGCTGCGCGATGAAGGCATCTCGGTACTGGTGGTGGAGCAGAACGCGCTGGCGGCCCTGGAAGTCTCGGACCGGATTTACGTGATGGATCGCGGCCGGATCGCACATGACGGGCGGGCGCAGGATCTACTCGACAATCCTGTGCTGCGCCGCCGGCTGATCGGAGTCTAGCCATGACCGCGATGCTAGAGGTCGAAGGCCTCGAGAAAATCTACCGCAAGAGCCGGTTCGACCGCACGCCAACCTTTCGTCTGACCGCGGATTTCACCATCGAACGTCCCTCGGTGGTCGGCATGATGGGGCCGAACGGCTCGGGCAAGACCACGCTGTTCGAACTGGTGACGGGGTCGAATGCCCCCACGTCGGGTGAAGTGCGGGTGATGGGGCGGAATATCCATCGCATCCGTACCGACCAGCGCGACCGCCTCGCCATACACTATCATCAATCCTACCAGGTGCGGCATTTCCGCTCCTGGATACCCAATGCGCTGTTGCAGCCGGCGCAGTCGGATTATCCGATGGTGCATCTGTTCGACGAGCCGCAGTTCAACACCCAGGACGGCTATATCGGCTTCATGCTCGATTTCTTCCGCCGCCTGGTGCGCGAAGGCCGGCTGGTGGTGCTCTGCGTCCACCCGAACGAGCCGTTCCATCTCGAAATCATCCGGGAAATCTGCGGCCGCTTTTTCTTCGTCGAGAACGGCGGCGTCACCGATCTGCCCGACTTTGCCGCGCTGACCGCGCATGCCTCCGTGCGCCGCTATCTCGGCCATCTCCTTTCTCCCGTTTCCGGAGTGTCGCCATGACAGCCCTTGAACCCCGGCCCAGCCTGACGCC
>VFQQ010002141.1_pt1 | contig 23680 bp, 15 predicted proteins | sample 3512341 | NCBI WGS metagenome assembly VFQQ01 (sample SAMN10412373, study PRJNA504923) | tailings metagenome | isolation source: Relicate 2 Philex TSF1 revegetated site | place: Philippines: Tuba, Benguet | collected 2017-08-29 | reverse complement strand
GCCAGGTAGATTTTAGTTGAATTCGGATTCTCTCTTCAAGTGGAATTAACATGAGGAATACAATGCCAAAAAACATCCCTTTTTCGAGGATGCCCCGATGAGCGCAGCGCGTGAGCAAAATTTTCTGAATGGGCCTTGCGCATCGAAGTTTTTTTTGCTCCACTTTTTGCAGTAAAAAGTGGAAAGAAAATCGTGGGATGTAGCATTTTGGAATACAATATCATTGTAAAAAGCAACCTCAATGTTTTGAAGAATGTACTTTTCCAAACATAACTAATAAACGATTATCAATCGTAGTTACGAGAATAGATTGCTTGTATGAATTTGCAAGACATTGTTGGTAGATCTTGGATTACTTGCAATTTAATACCATCAAAATAATAAAAAATCCATTGCTGTTATATATTGAAATAGCTTCTTAATGAACGACTAGTTACTACAAATTCATACTGTTATACTATTTTACCATTAAAAAAATGGCCGATTGAACTACTCAACCGGCCATTTTTATTAAGATATAAGGCTGATTAAATCTCGCGATTTACATCCCATTGTTCCATATAATCGGCAACTCGTCTTAAAAAGCTACCACCTAAGCTGCCATCAACCACACGGTGATCGTAGCTTAAGCTTAAGAACATAATATGTCTAATGGCAATTACATCTCCCATTGGTGTTTCTAATACAGCAGGTTTCTTTTTAATGCTGCCGGTAGCCATAATGGCCACCTGAGGTTGATTAATAATTGGGGTTCCCATAACATTTCCAAATCCACCCACATTGGTTAAGGTAAATGTGCCACCTTGAATCTCGTCGGGTTGCAACTTATTGGCGCGCGCGCGGGTAGCCAAATCGTTTACCGATTTTGTTAATCCCACTAAATTCATCATGTCTGAGTTTTTAATTACCGGAACAATTAAATTTCCCGATGGAAGCGCAGCAGCCATACCAATATTGATGGCTTTTCGTTTAATAATATTGTAGCCATCTACACTTACGTTTATCATTGGGTAATCTTTAATGGCTTTTACCACACATTCAACAAACATAGGTGTAAAGGTTAATTTTTCGCCTTCACGTTTTTCGTAAACTTTTTTTGCTTTATCGCGCCATAAAACCATGTTTGTAACATCGGCTTCAACAAAGCTGGTAACATGCGGACTAGTTTGCTTACTCATAACCATATGGTCTGCAATAAGTTTACGCATTCTGTCCATTTCAATTATCTCATCTCCCCCATTTACACTAACCGCTACCTTAGGCGCCGGTGCAGATACAACAGGTTTTGTTTCGGCAGGCGGAGCTGTAATAACTTGTGTTTGAACCGATGGTTGCATTGAAGCAACAGTTTGAACAGACCCCGATTTTTTAGCATCAATAAAAGCCAATATATCGCGTTTGGTAACACGTCCTTCGCTTCCTGTGCCCGGAATAGTTTCTAATTCGGCCATGCTAATGTTTTCTTCTTTAGCAATGTTTAAAACCAACGGACTGTAAAACCTGCTTCCGCTGTTACTTGCAGTTGTGGTTTGTTTGGCTACTTCAACCGTTTTTTCTATTTCGGTAACTACCGGCGCTGGTGTAGTAGAAACAACTGCCGGAGCAGATGCACTTACTGCTGCTGCGCCTTCAAGGGCTATAATGGCAATTGGCGTGTTTACCGCAACAACATCGCCTTCATTAAATAATTTTTTTATCAATATACCCGCTTTTGGCGATGGTACTTCACTATCCACTTTGTCCGTAGCAATTTCTAAAACAGTCTCATCAACTGCAATTTTATCCCCCTCATTCTTACTCCATTTTATAATGGTTGCCTCGGCAATACTTTCACCCATTTTGGGCATAACTAATTGAAATTCTGACATATTGCGTTTTTTATCGTGGTGTAATTATCTAACTTTTTTTTGTAATTTGCTAATTTTTAATTCATCCAAATTAAAAAACCGATTAACCATTTGGCTACTGCACACATTTGCAGCTATTTGAAAATATTTTTAGGGTATTTTGAGCTATCATACCAACCGAATACATCAAAAGCATTCAGTGTTTTTAATATTTTTGCTCAGCAAAAAAACTAAAAGCCATGAAATTATATTTATTTACAATCGCTTGTGTATTTTCATTGCACATGCAAGCTATTGCACAATTTCCAAAACCATTAAACATAACAAATGCATTGGTTATAACCGACAGCACAATTACAAACAACGATCTATCCCTATTCTTACTTTCCAAAGGCTATTTAATAAAACAAAAAGACGACTTTATCGTAGCTACCGAATTTAAGCAATTAACAACAGACAATAGCTTATCTTTTTTGTGCAATAATTCAAATGGCAAAATTTACATAAGGGCATACATACGTCAAAGTTCATATAACTACGGATACTTAACACATACACTATCGAATACACGTAGTTTACGTAAAGAATTTGAATATTTTTACAACTTATTTAACAGCATAAAACCCAATTTAAACCTGGAAGCTGTTATGCTGTGAAATAAAAATTGGAGCAATTGAAAAAAATTAACAATCGTGGAATCTGGCTTGGTAAACTTTACCCATTTATTTCCACCAAGCTGTGTATTTAATCTTGAACAAAAAATTTAACGTAGGTTATAAACTTTCTGCAACTACTTCCTTAACATCAGGAATCATTTTAGTAAGCATGCCTTCAATGCCCCTTTTTAAAGTTACTGTGCTACTTGGGCAACCGCTGCAACTACCTTTTAATTCAACGGTAACGCGACCAATTTCAGGTTCAAATTGCTTAAAACTAATCATACCACCATCTGTTTCTACAGCAGGCTTAACGTATGTATCTAAAATTTCAATTATTTGCGCCTCAATAAGCGTTTTACCATTTTGCGAAGTACCTTTAAATTGCTCTAAAACAACAGGCTCTCCGGAAGAAATATAGCTTTTAAGAAACTCTTTAACAACAGGAATTAAATCTTCCCAATTGCTGCCCTCTGCCCTTGTAATGGTAACAAAATTGTTCATTATAAAAACACCATTTACAAAGTTAAACTCGAACAAATTTTTTGCCAATGGCGATTTTTCCAGGTTTTCTGGTTTAGGAAAATCCAATGCATCTCCCGGAAAAATCATTTTGTTAAAAACAAATTTCATGGTTTCGGGATTTGGAGTTGCTTCGGCATATACATCTATGTATTCGTTTTGTGTTTGCGTTATCATGTTTTGTAATTTATGGTGCAAAAATAACGTTTTTGCAAAGGCTTTTGTTTAAACCCTTAAATTTTTATGGCTTTTACATGTTTTGTTTACAAAAATATGTTGTTGAACCCACCTATTAAACACTACCAAATTATTGCCAAAATTGCTCTTTTTTGCTTTTTCAATACACGTTAATAAAACCGATTATTTGACCCAATTTGTTGGGTTAGTTTGCTTTTTATGTGGTGCAAAAGTAGGTTCAATACAATACAACATGCTGTATATGTAGTACTTGCAATTCTTATGCACAGCATACTTTAAAATGTAAAAGTTAACCTTATTTTCGCACCACAAAATTTAAAACCTATAATGAATATTCACGAGTATCAGGCCAAGCAAATATTAAAGTCGTTTGGCGTTGCCGTACAAGAAGGCATTGTTGCAGAAACCCCGGATCAGGCTTACGATGCAGCCCTAAAATTAAAAGACCAGTTTGGAAGCGATTTTGTTGTTGTTAAAGCACAAATTCATGCCGGCGGACGTGGTAAAGGCAGCATAGAAGGTAAAGATCAACGTGGTGTTGCAGTGGCAAAAAATGCAGATAAAGCAAAAGAAATTGCCGGAAATATTTTAGGTGGCACATTGGTTACCATTCAAACAGGCCCTAAAGGTAAATTGGTAAGCAAAGTATTGGTAGCTCAAGATGTGTATTATCCTGGTCCTAACCAACCAAAAGAATACTACATGAGCGTTATGCTAGACCGTAACCAAAGCAAAAACATTATTGTTTACAGCACCGAAGGTGGTATGGATATTGAACATGTGGCAGAAACCACGCCTCATTTAATTCACAAAGAAACTGTAGATCCACGTGTAGGTTTACAAGGTTTTCAAGCACGCAAAATTGCTTTTAACTTAGGTTGCGAAGGCGAAGCGTTTAAACAAATGGTAAAATTTGTTACTGCTTTATACAAAGCATATGAAAACAGCGATTCTGCCATGTTTGAAATTAACCCTGTTTTGCGCACCAGCGATGATAAAATTATTGCAGTTGACGGAAAAGTAAGCATAGATGACAACGCCCTTTACCGCCATCCGGATTACGAAGCCATGCGCGATGTTTCTGAAGAAGATCCAACCGAAGTGGAAGCAAAAGAATTTAACCTAAACTATGTAAAATTAGATGGTAACGTAGGTTGTATGGTTAATGGCGCCGGTTTGGCTATGGCTACCATGGATATTATTAAACTAAGTGGTGGCGAGCCGGCCAACTTTCTTGATGTGGGTGGAACGGCAAACGCTAAAACAGTTGAAGCAGGCTTTAGAATTATTTTAAAAGACCCTAACGTAAAGGCTATTTTAATTAATATTTTTGGTGGTATAGTGCGTTGCGACCGTGTGGCCCAAGGTGTTGTAGACGCCTACAAAAACATAGGAAATATTCCTGTTCCTATTATTGTTAGGTTACAAGGTACCAATGCCGAAGCTGCTAAAACCTTAATCGACGAAAGTGGATTAAAAGTTTACTCAGCCATTGTGCTTAAAGAAGCTGCAGATTTGGTTCAAAAAGCTGTTAGCGGAACCATTTAGTAATAAATGATTTTTAAAAAAAAGCCGGGCAAATTGCTCGGCTTTTTTTATGTTACAACAAATGGTTTCATTTAACATAAAAAAACTGGCTGATAATGTCTGCTAAATTGCTTTAGGTTCAAACAAAACAACCTGATTATTAGCAATAGCATAAACACAATCTGTAGAGGTTGGTTGAATTATATCTAACCCGGTAAAACTTCCAAATGCAGGTAAAATTAATTGGTTTGGGGTTTTGTAAAAACAAGGCAATCTTAACTTTTGTCGCCCTTTTCCTTTTAGCATAATACCAGGGTGAATATGTCCGCAAATATTAAAAAGAGATTCTTTATTAGCCGGTTTGTGCGTTAATAATATGCCCTCTACTTCTAAAAGTTTATAAACCATTAAGTCAGATTCTTTTAATATAAAATCGGGCAAAAGATCGTGGTTTCCTTGTATAAGCACAAATGCGACATGCTTAAAGTTTGAAATTAAGTTTACAATAAATTGCCATTCGCGGTTAATGGTGCTATGAAACAAATCGCCCAACAAGTAAACTTTCTGCGCATTAAAATGGGTAATTAATTGCGCTAATAAATCCAGGTCTTTTTCTGAACCCACATTAGGCAGGTTTATACCATTTTTACTAAAATGAGCTGCTTTGCCAATATGCAAATCGCTTAACAACAATGCATGCTGATTGGGCCACCACAATGCTTTTTGTGGCAATAGCATAAAAGTTTGGTTATGTGTATGTATTTCCGGGTGCTGCATGATAAAAAAAGCTGCTGCATGCAGGGCATACAGCAGCTTTTAGGAATAGTTTATAACAGTTTATGCTTCCGGATTTTCGTTGGTTGGTTCAACAGATTCATTGGTGTTTTGTGCACCATTATCCATGTTTTGGGCATTACCAGAGGTGTTTTCGTTAGATATACCCTCAACCCCATCAGTTGCTTCTTCATCGGCATCTAAATTAACAATTTTGGCAACGCTGGCAATTTCATCCTTTTCGCCAATTTTAACCAAACGCACACCTTGTGTTACGCGGCCTTGCACCCTTAAATCGTTAACAGATAACCTTATAGTAATACCACTTTTGGTAATAATCATTAAGTCGCATTGGTCGTCTACTTCTTTAATGGCAACTAATTTTCCGGTTTTATCGGTAACATTCATGGCCATAACACCTTTTCCACCACGATTGGTAATGCGGTAATCTTCCACATCGCTGCGTTTACCCATACCTGTTTCGCTAACAACCAATACATTGGTAGCTTTTGGATCGGCAACAGCAACCATACCAATTACTTCATTTCCGTCTTCAATTCTAATTGCCCTAACACCGGTAGCATTTCTACCCATTTCTCTAACGGTTTCTTCGTTAAAGCGAATGGCTTTACCTTCTCGGCTGGCAATTATCATTTCGCATTTGCCATTGGTTAAGCAGGCCTCAACCAAGTTATCGCCTTCGCGTACATTAATGGCATTAATACCATTAGCACGTGGGCGACTGTAAGCCTCTAACGAGGTTTTCTTAATGGTACCTTGTTGGGTTACCAAAACCACAAAATTATTGTTTATGTATTCTTGATCCGACAGGTTTTTAACAATCAGATAAGTTTTAATTTTATCGTCGGCCGGTAAGTTAATAAGGTTTTGAATAGCGCGACCTTTTGAGGTTTTTTCGCCTTCCGGAATTTCGAAAATGCGTAACCAGAAACATCTTCCTTGTTCTGTAAACAACAGCAAGTAGTTGTGATTGGTTGCCATAAAAATATGTTCAACAAAATCTTCTTCACGTTTGGCAACTCCCCTACTTCCACGCCCACCGCGGTTTTGAACCCTATACTCATTTAACTGCGTACGTTTAATATAGCCTAAATGCGAAATGGTAATGGCAACTTCATCATCAGGAATTAAGTCTTCCATGCTCATTTCATCTCCATTCATTTCAATGGTAGTTCTGCGCTCGTCACCATATTTTTCGCGCATTTCGGTTAACTCATCTTTAATAATTTGCATACGCAAAGATTCATTAGACAAAATCTCCTCCAGGCGTGCAATAAAAGCCATAATTTGGTTGTATTCGTCTTTAATCTTATCGCGTTCTAGTCCGGTTAATGTGCGTAAGCGCATATCTAAAATGGCTTTAGCCTGAATTTCAGAAAGGCCAAAACGAGCAATTAACTCTTCTCTTGCACTATCAGGAGAAGCCGATTCACGAATAATTTTAATAACCTCATCAAGATGGTCGATGGCAATAAGTAAGCCCTCTAAAATATGTGCACGTTTTTTTGCTTCGTCTAATTCATATTGTGTTCTGCGCACAATAACCTCATGTCGATGGTCGACATAATGCTTAATTAATCCTAAGATGTTTAGCATTTCCGGGCGACCTTTAACCAATGCAACGTTATTAATATTAAATGAAGTTTGCATGGCTGTGTACTTGTATAATTTGTTAAGTACAACATTTGGCACAGCATCACGCTTTAGGTCAAACACAATGCGCATTCCATCACGGTCACTCTCATCGCGAAGGTCGGAAATACCTTCAATTACTTTTTCATTAATTAATTCGGCAGCTCTTTCAATTAAAGAGGCTTTATTAACTTGGTAGGGAATTTCTGTAACAATAATTTGGTCTTTACCGGTTTTGCTTGTTTCAAAATTGGCTTTAGCGCGAATTACAATTCTACCTCTGCCTGTTTCCATAGCATCTTTAACGCCTTCGTAACCATAAATGGTTCCACCGGTAGGAAAATCAGGCGCTTTAATATATTTCATTAATTCGGCAACCGTAATTTCGCGGTTATCGATATAGGCTATGGTAGCATTAATGGCCTCTGTAATATTATGCGGAGCCATGTTGGTAGCCATACCCACGGCAATACCGGCTGCACCATTAATGATTAGGTTTGGAACTTTAGCCGGTAATACGGTTGGTTCAGTTAAACTATCATCAAAATTTGGTCTAAAATCAACAGTATTTTTTTCAATATCGGTTAAAAGTTCTTCGGCAAGTTTTCTTAAACGTGCTTCAGTATAACGCATGGCTGCAGGTGGATCTCCATCTACCGAACCAAAGTTACCTTGCCCATCTACTAACATGTAGCGCATATTCCATTCTTGGGCCATACGCACCATGGTATCATAAACCGACGAATCGCCATGTGGATGGTATTTTCCTAAAACCTCACCAACAATACGGGCACTTTTTTTGTACGGACGGTTACTGGCTAAGCCAAGTTCTGTCATGCCATATAAAACCCTGCGGTGCACGGGTTTTAAACCATCCCTAACGTCGGGTAAAGCGCGGCTAACAATTACGCTCATCGAGTAATCGATGTACGCCGTCTTCATTTCATCTTCAATGTTAATTGATATTATTCTGTCTTCTGCCATAATTTTCTTGCTGTTTGGGCTTGTTTATAAGCCGCCAAATAAAACAGTGCAAGATAATATTAACTTTGGTATTCCCAGCTAAAAAATACCCACATAAAATGGACTTTTTGTGTATAATTTTTTGCCAAATTTGGGCCTTTAACTAAACAATTAAACCCAATGGCACACCGTGGCTACTTCAATTTCTTCCTATCTACACTAACGCCTTTGCCCAACAAATAGGCATAATTAGATTTATACCGCAAAAACCAAAACAACTTAACCTCTTTGTAATACTCGTTAGAATCCGGAATTTTTCGTTTAATACTCGTGTAAAATGTTAACCCATAAGACTTTGTATAATTGCCATTGGCAAAATGCTTGACGTAGTATATTGGAAACATCGCTTTTAAATGATCTTGATTTTGCTTTACATTGGCATAAAACAAATGCAAAAACCGTCGCTCATAGTCGCCATTGGCATAGTTTACATGCTTATACATGCCTCCTAAAAACAAATGCTTTTTATACATGTCTCTTACCTTTGTTTGAATATACACCGGCCCTAAAAAGTACCTCGTCTGATAATCGTTTCTTTTTAAACCATAATAAAATGGCAGCACCGCTGTATAACTTATTTGTTCTGTTTTTTTATACCAAACCAAAGGCGTTATGTGAAATTCTTTATGCAAACTGTTTTTACTGTAACCAACCAATGGCCACAACAGGCTCATATTATACGATGTATCGGATTTTACATGATTGTATAACCATAATCCAATATTTAATGTGTGTGTATGTGTTTCAGATTTATGCTTACTTATAAACAAAGGTAATAGCAATGTGGTTGCTTGCTGCTTGTGTTTTACATGCCAAAACAACGGAGTTAATGCCAAGTGACTGTTGTTGCCGGTATCGGTGCTTTTTCCAAATGATAGTAAAGGCAAAAGCGTTGTGCTTTGGTAATGCTCGTTTTTTGTGCCAACATAAACAGGCAATAACAAATTCGTTTGAGCGTTTTTGCTTTTTAATTGCCAAAACAATGGGGTTAATGCCATAGTGCCTGTTAATCTTTCAGCATCTTTTTGATATTTGTGGTAATACAATGGAAACAATGTTGTTTGTTTACCTTTAAAAATCTGGCTGCCTGCACTACTTTTTTCATTGGTTTTGTGCCAAAACAAAGGAAAAAAGGTTGTTTGCTTGTATAAATTCGATTCGGTTCCAGTTTCGTTAAGTTTGGTTTGGGCATAGTAAAACGGAAAAGCATACTTGTAATCTTCTTTGGTTTTTTCAGTTCTGCCTAACGAATCAACTTGTAGGTTTTTGGTATAATTAGTGCCCTTCCAAAATAATGGCGAGTACATGCCTAAATAATTAGCTATCTCGTAATTATTTTGCTGGTAATAATTGTACGATTTGGCATACAAAGGCAATAAAACATGGTAATTGTTTACATGCGTAAGCTTGTTTTTATCCCAAGTACTATCGGTATTGTACCAAAACAATGGAAAAAAGGTATGCGTTTTTTGAACCGAAGCCATTGAGAAATGTTCGCCAAGTTTTACTGATTTACTGCGTGCATAAACAGGCCAAATGGCAAACTTGTTGCTTGTATTATCCGGTTGTTGAATTTTGGAATAATACAAAATGGGTAAAGCCATAAAATTCTTATAGCCGTTTGCTTTGGTATACCAAATTAATGGCGTTATGCCGTACACATTGGAAATAAACGAATCTTGTTGTTTATTAAAATTATAATAGATTGGCAACAATAGCCTTGTGCTATGGGCTAATTTTATGTGTTGGTCGACTAACGTTTTCCGATTTTTTTGTATATAAAATGGCAATAAAACCTTGTAGTTTTTATAGCTATGTTGGTTCAGAACAATATTGTATTGGTGCTGACTTTTTGCAAAATACAATGGCAATAATTGGGTTGAATTTTTACTACCTAAAGAATCGTTTACGAAGTAATTAAAATATACAGGCATTAAGCCTGTAAATGCACCGGAACTATCTTTTATTTGCCAAAACAATGGCGTAATCATTTTTTCGTATTTATAACCAATAGCCTTTTGTAACTGGTTATTATAATTGCTGTAACGGAGGTTTTTTGCATAAAAAGGCAATATGGCTAAGTAGTTGTGTATGCGCTCAAATGTATCAGAAAAGTTTTTGTTAGGTGGCCACTTTTGATGTAAATTTTGGTAATAAACCAGCGGCAATAAAAACTTTAAGTTAATTTTATTTTCAGGTAAATCTACCTTATAACTCCACCAAAACGGCGCAACGGTTGTAAAGGTTTTTTGTGCCTTTTTATAGCGCCATATTAAGGGTGTAGTGGCGTGCAAAGAATACACAACATCCTTTTTATTGCCAATAGCCTTAGTAAACGATGCAGAGTAATGTAAAGGAAATACTATTTTTCGTTTGTTTATTAGGTATTGCATTTCGCCATTTAGGGGTACTAATAAGCTATCAACACGCGAGCGCCAAACAGGAAGCAACCAATGAGATGAAACCAAAATCCTGCCATTGTTGTTAAACTTCGTCCTGCCAAAATACAATGGAAAAAAGGCATTAAAACGATAATTTCTACCTTTGGTTTGTGCTATATGCCAATACAACAAACCAAGAGAATAATACTTTTTACTTCTTTCTAAATCATAACCATAAGCCGCAAACGGCAATAGGCCAACATGCTTTCGCTGTATGGTTGAACCAAACTTTTGATGGTTTATACTGTATTTACTATTCCAATACACAGGCAATAAATACGATTTTGATTCGCTTAAGATGCTGCTATCCTTTTTTGTTTGATTGGTTTTTGTCGAGTTTTTATAAAAAAACACCGGAAACAAAACGTGGTTGTATTCTTTAAAATGGTAGTTTAAATCATAAGCTGAATCGGCTTTAATATACCTACTGTAACTATTGCTGTTGTTTTTATACCAATATAAAGGCGTTAAGGCAATGTATTTTCTAGAATTAGGCGTACTTAAAAACGAAGAATCAAAACGATTGCCATATGCAATAAAAGGAACAAACCACCAATTGTAATGGTATTTAACTGTTTGTTGGTTTACCTGTTGCGTTAAACTGTTTTGCCACCAAAACGGTAAAATGCTTAAACTATTTGTTTTTCTTGAAAATGGCAACATTGCTTTGTTATTGCCCAATTGATAGCCATTTACTGTTTCATGTTTATAAAATACCAATGGCCAAAATGCTATATTGCGATTGATATTACCCTCTTTACTTGCTTTTTTAATTGTTAACGATGGAAAAACAAAAACATTGGTTTTGGTATCGATCAATTGTTTCTCGTTTTTGCTTAGAGATTGAAAAGGTTTTTTTAATTCATAATCGGATTTGGCATTTTCATATGCCAATTGTTGTATTGTGTTTTTCCAATAGAAAGGTATAAATGCAACCTTGCTTTCTTTGTTTAATTCGGGTTGAACAGCTTTTAATTTAGTGTTCAAATAGTAATTGTCGCGCTTGCTGTAAAGCGGCAATACAAAAAGGCTGCGGCTATTTGTTGTTTCATTTTGCTGTTGGTTCAACCAAATAAAAGGTGTAAATGCTTTTACATTTACTGCAACTTTTGTAGCATTAATTTGCCGGTTATAATAAAGCGGAAACACAACTGTTGAAGCAAGAGAATCGCGTTTAAATTGCCAATACACCGGAAAAGAAACCTTAGTTAACGAGCTTGGGTATTTTGCATAATAAAATAATGGTGATACAAAGCGCACGCTATTGTTTTCTATGTTTTTGCCGGCATAATACAAAGGCAATAATGTTTGATAGTTATGGTATTTGTTTTTGTAGTTCCAGTAAAGTGGAAACAAAACAAAATAAGAGGATTGGGTTATTTTATCGTTTTTATACCACTGAAAAAAAAGCAGATTGTTTTTAAGGAAGTCGCCATTTTTAGATTTGGTAAATTCTACCATATTTACATACGGCAAAAGTTCTATAGCACGAAACGATTTAATTTGGTGCTGAAACGAATTTTCGAAAACGTACAAACTCGGATAAAAGGTTGTTCCAACATTAATTTTCTTGCCGTTTAACGAGCTATCATAGCTATAAAATGGCAAAAAATGGGTATGTACACTCGAGTCTGAAAAATAACGATAATAAGCATACAAAGATGCTGCGGCTTCAATTTTTTTATAATCAGCGGTTGTTTCTCTTAAGAATATTGGCCATAAATGTCGGTCTCTGCCACGCGTAATGCCAATATCGGTTTTCATTTCGTTTGGTTGAGCCAAGCCATTAAATGCACAAATAAACGTCAAAAATAAGATTATATATAGTTTATACCGGTTCAAGTTTATTTAAGTAGCAGATTGTCGAAATTTTTATGATAACTAACCGAATTCTATAAGTTTGTATGCATGCAAAATTACCTAATTCCAAGTCGGTTTAATGCGCGTTGGTATTTAGCTGCATTTTGTATATGGCTTTCTAATGAAGATGCAAAAGCATGATAGCCGCTTAAATCGTCTTTAGCGCAAAAGTAATAATACTTGTGTGGGTTATAATTTAAAACCGCCTCTATGGCTTGTTGCGATGGCGCACAAATTGGGCCTGGCGGTAACCCGCTGTTTAAATAGGTATTATAAGGAGAAACAAAAGCCAAATGTTTTCCTGTAACGCGCTTTATGGATTTGTCGTTTATGGCATACAAAACGGTTGGGTCGGCTTGTAGTGGCATATTTTTTCTTAATCGGTTTATATAAACACCTGCAACAACAGGCATTTCGTCGGTTTTATTGGTTTCTTTTTGTACAATACTGGCAATGGTAGCAATTTCTGCGCGGGTAAATCCCATTTCATCGGCCTTGGCTTTTCGGGCGTCTGTCCAGTATTTTTCATACTCAGAGGCCATTCGTTCTACCAGGGCATCGGCAGTTGTATTCCAAAAAAAGTTATAGGTGTTTGGAATAAACAAACTAATTGCTGTATGGCTATTTAAGCCATGCTCAGCCAAATAGGCAGTATCTGATAACAGGTTAACAATTGCAGCACTATCGGCCTCTAATTTATTTGCAAAAAATGCGGCCAAATCTTCTTTTCGTTCGGCATAATTAAAAACAATATTAAATGGCTGCTGGCGTCCTTTTAGCAGCATATTAATTAATTCTAAATTTGATAGGGGCTTATCTAGCACATATCTGCCCGGTTTTATTTTTGCAGGCAATTTTAACCAGCTTGCCAGCTGTTTAAAGCCTTGCGGATGTTTTAGCAATTGTTGGTTCAACAAAGATTGGTAAACCTCCTGAAAACTTTGGGTAGATTTAACATACAAAACCACATCTTTACCCGATGTATTAACGGTTGGTTTAACTATCCATTGCCAAACCACATAGGATGTTGTAACTACTACAGCAAACGCTAACAATACCAACAATAACGATGTTTTTTTGCCTAAAATATTTCGGGTTATTTTATACATTCAACCACGAATTAGCGTAATTTTAGACAATTTTCCAATTGTAGCTTAATTTAACTGATTGTATAGGTCTTTAACCTGTTGGTTATTGGCATCTAACTGCATTAATAATTTTAAATCTTGCTTGGCCAAAGCATTGTTTTTGTTTAAATAATGTAAAGCGGCACGATTAAATAATGCTTGTTGGTTGTCGGGATTTAATTGCAATGCGCGGTTATAACATTGCATGGCTTGTGTAAAATTGTTTAGTTTTACCAGTGCAAAACCTTTGTTTACCCAAGCATCTTCTTGGTTTGGCTGTAATTTTAAACTGCTTGTAAATACATCTATTGCTTCGTTTATTTGGTTTAATTTAACCAAAGCAGCACCAAGTTTGTTCATAAAATCGAGGTTATATGGGGCTGCATTTACGGCTTTTCTGTACCATATTTCGGCTTCATTAAATCTATTTGCATACATCATAGCCTGCCCTACCCTGTAGTTTGTCCAAGCATCTGCATTTGTTAACCTGTTGCTTAATGCAATTACTTTATCAAACTGTTTTAATAAAAAATGATATTGAATTTTTAATGGAATTTGCTCGTTGGTATTTAATTGTAAAACCCACCACCATGCACTATCTATTGCAGCGGCATCACCTTCAAACCTTTCGATATAATTTAAATAGGCAGCTGCTTTTGTATTATTGGCATTTGGCCGGCTATTGTTAACACAATACAAACCGGCAAAAGTTTTAAGATTATTGGCAATTTGCGTTGTTACGGGCTTTCGAATATAATGATCGTGTACAGTAACATGTGGTATATCTTCTGTGCCATTTTTAGGCATATGGCAGCCCACACAGTTATTTTGCTGAGCCAATAATTGTTGAGGCTTTTCCGAACAATCTTGCGGGCCATTGGTATGGCATTTCATGCAAGCGTTGTTAAATATTTGTGTTCCGGTAACTTTAACGCTTACATGTGGATTATGGCAAGTTATACATGTTAAATTTAATGTAGAAAATGCTTTATTGTTATTGGTTTGCTGTTTGTTTGATTCAATAAAGCATTTACTCATTTGTAAACGTTGTGCATGCGATGCCATAATAAATTGGTTATCGTCTTCAACATACGATGGCATGTAAACATCAACAATATCGCTTAAGTGCATACCGGGCTTAAAATCGGTAAATGATTTACCGGGTTTTAAAATAGCATTTCCTTGTAAATGGCAACGCTGACAAACATCTACTTGTAGTTGCCAACTTAATTTTTTAGGATTTACAATGGTATAATCAATTTGTGTAGCTGTATCCACCAGCTTGCCTGCCAGCTTTTCTTTTACATGTAATTCGCCGGGGCCATGACATCTTTCGCAATCTATTCCGTTGCCAATGCTTATGAATTTATTATCAGAAGTGGGTTCAACCAACGGCATGGCATTGTGGCAACTCATACATTCTAAAGCAATATTTCGACTAAAACGTACGTTTCTGCCATTTTCAAACCCGGGTGGTAAATCCCATTTTTGCAATTGCGCATACCATGTTAATGGTAATTGGTAAATGTAACCATTTATATTGGTTAAGTGCGAGTTGGTATGTTGGCCGCTTCCAACAATATAATCTACCCTTTCAATGCGTTTATAAATGGTATCTTTTCCACTTAACCTGAATTCGGCAATAAACATGGTATCTGCTACCCAAAATGGGTAATAATACATGTTGTTAAATTTATCGTAAACCGGCTTGTGGTTATTAAAATTGGCAACCGATTTTTGCCTGGTAGCAGGTGCAAAACTTTGCCCCATGCCGGTTTGCATAAACGATTGATAAATATCGTTGTGGCAAGATGCACATTGCATTTTGCCCACATATTTTACAGTATCGTGGTGATTTAAATATACGTTTAAAGGTGCATTGGGTAAACTGCAATAAAACTGGGTAATTCCAATTGCAGTTAAAACAAATAAAAAAACAAACGACGTTTTTTTTAAAGGCACTTTTTATTCATTGTTTAAGTCTTGCCAGGCCATCATACCGCCAAGCAAGTTGCGTACATTGCTAAAACCCAAATCCTCTAATAAAAGTTTTGCATTTGCGCTTCTTGCACCACTTCTGCAATGCACAATTAATTCTTGGTTTCTAAAATCTTCTAACTCACCCGAACGAACACCTAACTCACCCAATGGAATTAATTTAGCACCAATATTATAGGCAGCATATTCATGCGGCTCTCTAACATCAATAATGTTTAATTTTTCGCCTGCATCCAAGCGTTGTTTTAATTCGTTTACAGTAATATCTGCGGTCATATTTTTTAAAATTTATGGTTCAATAATAATTTTTACAAAATGCTGTTGGTTAAGTTGGGTTAATTGTAATACATACAATCCAGGCAAACCGGTATGCAAGTTAATGTATTTATTTTCAGTTGAGCCTTGTTGAACCAACCTGCCCGATAAATCGAATAATTGAAAGTTGTATTCTAGTTCGTTATCAGGCATAAAAATCTGTATTCTGTCTTTTGCCGGATTAGGAAACACCTGCAATTGTTGGGGTAAAGGTTTTAATATTTCTTGTGTATTTGTAGGCCATGTTTTAAAATTACCAAGAATGGGCCTAATCATTAAAGCTCCGGGAATTTCGGTTGGATACCACCTGCCATCCATGCGGTAAAAATGGTTTTCATTTAAACCAAATGGGTAGTTTTTATCTAACCCTATATTTAATACAAAGGCATTGGTTTGATCCCAACCCACAAAAAAACTATCAGTAACTGCCAAGGGTGGGTCTATAACTAAGGTTGCAAATCCATTTATATAATTGGTAAAAACAGGGCCACGGTACTCGCGGCTATACATTACCTGATCGGAAGTTGCTTGTTGAAACAAAGGTGAAATATGCTTCCAAACACGAATATTAAAACGTTGCGTGCTAATATCTTGCTCGCTTTGATTAAAAAACACATATAAACCATATAAAGTATCGGGCACTTCTACATTATATTTTAGGCAAGCGCCTACATTTAGTTTGTTTTTAATGCCATATCCACCTTCTGCCGTACCATCGTCGTATGCCATATAATTATCAAAAACGGTATAAACCGAAGCGGTGTCGTTACTTGTAATTTCATCATTTGCCGAGCCGCTAACCCTAATGCGGTAATTAACCCTAAAAGCAAAACTATCGGTTGTGTTATTGGTGGTAAACACAATGGGTTTGTTAAACCTTACAACTGTATCGCTATTGGCAAATAAGGTAGGCTGAATATTGTTGAATTTATCTAATGTATCACCTTCAGGTTTTATTACATTTCTAAAGTAATCAACTGCATAATTTTGGTCGTGGTGGTTACGTAACCTCAGGCTTACTGTATCGTTACCATACTTAGCTTTATTGGCATTGTAATGTTTCCAGGGCATAGAGAAATATTTACCCAAATAAATATGCGGGGTATTGGTTAATGCCACATCATTAATCATATCTCCCAGATTTCTGCCATTGTTAAAAATAACATAATCAACATGCCAATGGCTTAAATTACCGGTTAGGCTACCCCTGTTTTTAATTCTGAATTGAAATTCACGGTTAAAATACCGAGGGTTGTCTAAAACCACATCTACCCTATTAAATTTAAACAAATCAACATCTCCGGCGCTAATAGCTTTTACAATTGCAAAAGAATCAATGCCCAGGGCAGTAGTTTTTAACTCAATGTATAACGAATCATCCGGAAAAACCTGGTTTGTAGTTCCCTGTGGCTCGTATTGGTAATACATACTCAGTATCAAACTATCTTTAGGTTCAAACCTCGATAAATTAAAAGGCTTGCTGGTTAACACATCTGCAATACCTTTAACAATAAACTTACTGTATGCATTGCCATTGGCATCCAATCCATCAAAAGTTGCCACATTTATACTTGGTTGTGCCACCGGAAAATCGTTGTTAATAAATACATTATTATCAATCCATTTTTCTTTATTTGGCCAAAAATCCGGTGTATTAGAAAAGTCATCTATAAAAGGCAAGCGTAAAACGCTGTTAATGGAAACACCGCTAACAAACCATTTTAGGGCATTGGTATCGGCATAATTGCCCTTGTTTATAAAGCGTGCGGTAAAGTTTGCAAACCTAAACCTGGCCCAGTTAATATTAAAAGTATAATTAGTAAAACCTGCAATGGGCGCACCAATTTCTATCATTCTTATCCAATTGCCCAAGTTGTTTTTAAATTCAACTATAAAAGAATCGCCGGGTTGCAAATTAGCTGCCGAACCAACAACAAATGAAAAAATAATAGAATCGTTTGTTGCGTAATTAAAAAGATTTACAGGATTTAAATTAAATGTATCTCCTCCCCCGTATCCACTTGTTGCATATGGCAAACCTAAAGCGTTTTGCATGTTAAGATTAACTACATTTCCCCATACAAAACCAGTTCTATTGCCGCCAATTACCTTTGCATCGGGGCCATAAAAAAACAAAACATCGGCAGTAGAATCGTTGGTATTAAAAGGCGATAATACATTAAACAAAGGCGCTGTGTTTTTTTGGCTGAACACCACATTTGACAATAAAAACGTTTGGTTGTTTGCCATTGAAAAACCGGCTGTATAGCACATAAACCGCATACGAAAACCGGCTAAAAGAATTTGGTTAGGTAAAAAACTTACTACCACTTCCGAATTAAATGAGGCATTGCCTTGAGTGCTGTAAACAGTAACAAAATTTCCGGTTGCATCTGTAACTTGCAACAATAACGAATCGCCGGGCGAAAAAGAATTACCGGTATATACATTAAAGGAAATAAAATATTCGCTTGCTGCCAACAAGTTAGCCGCCCTTAACGTTAAAACATCTGCCAATGAATTTGCACCTGAATAGGTATTATTAAAAGCATCCTGGGCATTAAAAACGGCAAAACGATTTTGAATTTGCACATTGCTGTCGGCCCACAATTGTTGGTTTGGCGTACCATTGCTTATAAAATAATCAATTACAGGAAAATTTACTGCCGACTTTGCCAGTTTAATATTTTTTGCTACAGGCTTTTTAACTTGTTTATAAACCGGCAGCACCACTTCTTGTGCTTTAACCGCATAAGCAAATAAAATAAAAACACTTATTAAATAAATACGCACTTGTTTTTGCATTATTTGGTTAAATATAAATCAACTTGAGTGCCGGTATTAATGGTTGCACCTTCGGTAAATGGTGGATTTTGACGCTTAACAACGGCTCTTGCCGTATCGGTAACGCCATCTTCAAATACAACAACACCGGGAATTAACAACGTTTGCTTTAGTACATTTATTGCATCTTGATAACTTAAACCCCTTAAATCGGGCATGGTAATAGGAGTGCCACCGCTGCCATCTCCAACTACTAAATCTATGGTTGCACCTTTTGGCACTTTGGTTCCGGGCTGTATGCTTTGGCCTTTATAAAGTTGATCCAACACTGCATTTTGTGCAATATCCGGCTTATATATAATATCTCCTTTTACCAAACCTTGTCCGGCTAAAACCGTTTCTGCAAAACGCAAACTGCTATTTATTAAGTTGGGCATATTTAGCCAAACGCCAATATTAGAATTAATAGAAATGTAAATAATACGGCCTTCTTTTACATTGCTGTTAGGAGATGGATTTTGCTCGACAACAGCTAATTTGGGCATATTGTCAACAAAAACAGTATCGGTAATTAAATAACGTAACTTTTTTTGCTCCAGCAGCTTTACAGCCTCATCAATGTTTAAGCCTTTTAAATCGGGCAACGACAATGCCTCGCCATGGCGGGTATAGCTGTTTAACCAGAGGTTAGCTACAACTGTAATCAAGTAAATTACCACACCAATAAGCAGTATGTTTACGGTAAATGTTTTAATAAATCGCACGGGTTGCAAATTATTCATAATTTAAATAATGGCAAACTTATCTTTGCCACATGTTTTCAATAAAAGATATAACCACCATAACGCTAACGCTTTTTGCCATTATCGATATAATTGGCTCAATACCAGTTGTTATTAACATTAAAAACCGACATAAACACCTCGATTCGGCTAAAGCCACCCTTGCAGCCGGTGCATTAATGCTTGTTTTTTTATTCTTGGGCGAGTCGTTTTTACAACTTTTTGGCATCGATTTGGCCAGTTTTGCCATTGCCGGTTCAATTGTAATTTTTATTATTGGCTTAGAAATGATTTTAGGCATTGAACTATTAAAATCCGATCCTAACGAAAAAACAGGTAGCATTATTCCTATTGCTTTTCCAATTATTGCCGGTTCGGGTACGCTAACAACCATTATTTCTATGAAAGCCATTTACAGCTTCTACAATATTCTAATTGGTATTTTGCTTAATTTAATTTTTGTGTTTATTGTGTTGCGTTCAACCGGATACATAGAAAAAAAACTTGGTAAAAATGGCTTAACTTTGGTTAGAAAGTTTTTTGGCATAGTTTTGTTATCTATCGCTGTGCGCATTTTTAAATCAAATATATGAGAATTTACAGCCTAATATTTACCCTTATTTACAGCATGTTTGCTTATGCCCAATATGGCGCATTCAACTTTACTTTTTTAGGTAAATGGAATAATCCAAATATGCCTAAAAGCAGCATTAACCAGCAATGGAGCGACCTTACAGGTTATTACGATAGTATTAATAAACGCGAATATGTAATTGCAGGTGGCGTAGATAGCATTTACTTTTTTGATGTTACCGACCCCACCCAAATTAAACTTTGCGATGTTGAAGATGGTAAATCTAAACGTATGATTAACCGCGATATGGAATGCTTTAGCCATTATGTTTACTGCGTTAGCGATAACGGCGAACCCGGTAGCTTACAGGTTTTTGATTTAAGCTATTTACCCGATTCGGTTCATAAAGTTTACGATAGCGATACCTTAGCCATTAATACCCATAGCGTATTTATGAATGTTGCAAGCAAACGTTTATACTTGGTTGGTAACAGACTTAAAGGTGGAGGCCTTTCGGCAATAGATGTTATAAGTTTAGAAAATCCGGAGGTACCAACGCGCATTGGCCGACTTAATATTCCTCGCACACCGGATGGTGCTCCGTTTTTTAGAACCGTGCACGAAATTTATGTTAGAAACGATACCGTTTATGCCAGCGCAGAATGGTATGGTTTATGGATTTTCGATATGAACGACTTAAATGAGCAACGCTTGCTTGGTGTTATTGCCAATTACCCGCAAAATGGCTATAACCATAATAGCTGGGTTAGTCCGGATGGTACTAAAATTGTATTTACCGACGAAATTCCACAAGGCTTGCCATTAAAAGTTTTTGATATTTCTAACCTTGCCAATGCCCGCTTAATTAGCATGTTTGGAAACTCAAATTTAGGCAGATCTACGCCTCATAACCCTTATTGGATTGGCGATTTTATATACGTAAGTTATTACCACGATGGCTTGTATGTGTTTAATGCAAAAGACCCGCAAAATATTACTGTAGCCGGCTGGTTTTACACCTCTCCCGTACCTCCCCCAAGCTACGAGGGCTTTGCCGGAAATTGGGGCCTTTATCCATTTTTTCCATCCGGTAATATTGCCCTAATCGATATGCAAGAAGGCATATACATGGTAAAGCCAAATAAAGAAATAACATCTAATTTACCTTTAAAAAACTTGCCGCTTCCGGTAAAAATTTATCCTAATCCGGTGCAAAACCAACTTAGTGTGCATGTACCGGTTAATTGCAATTACCAAATTATGCAAGTTAACGGACAAATTATTGAAAGTGGTTTTGTTGCCAACAACACCAGCATTAATACCCAAGATTTAACGCCCGGTGTATATTTTATTCAGTTTAACCAGCCAGGATACCTACCGGTAACGCAAAAATTTATTAAGCAATAGTGAAGAAGTTAGTTTGTTATTTTATTGCGCTTTTTTTCTGTTTGAACACCACCTTTGCTCAGCAAGACTCCATTGCTGATGCTATTTTTGCAACCAAATATTTTACCAAAAATAGTTTTGAACGCAACGAACCCCGAAAGTTTTTAGACACTACACTTCATAAAGATGAAATCTTTCATCCCATGTATAAGCGATTTGGGGTATTTCAAGATTTAGGCAATCAAGGCACGGCAGTTAACCCTCTTTGGTTTGAACACAACAATCAAGTTGGTTTTGAATTGGGTAGCAACCCCTTTAAATACTTTTATAAAACACCTCAGCAAGCCAAATATTACAATACCCGAATACCTTTAACCGATTTTGAATACACACAAGGTCCAAACGATTTTTTATTGTTTAATGCAGTGGCTTCTGCAAATATTACGCCCAATGTAAATATTGGCGTAGATTTTACACGAAACACAGGCAAAGGCTTTTACCGCAGGCAAAATGTAAACCAATATTTTACGCAAGTATTTGGCTCATACAAAAGCAGCAATAACAAATTTGCTTTATTGGCCAATTACAACTGGAATCAAGGAATACAAGACGAAAACGGAGGTTTGGTTAGCGATTCGTTATTCGAAACCTTAAGCGGCAATAACAAAGCTGCACCACTTAGATTGTCAGGTAGTGAGAGTCGCTTTAAAAACCGAATAGGTAACATAAATGCCTATTATTATTTTGGTAAACCAACCCTACAAATTAAAAACGATGATAGTACTTATGTGTTGCACGCAAAACTGTTTTTAAATTACGAAATTATTCGCCAAACCAATGTATTATCGTTTTTTAACAAACTTGGCGATACCAGCAGCTTACTGTTTCCTAATCGCTTTTACGATACAACAGCTGTTTTCTCAGATTCGGTTAACCACCATGCATTTAGCCAGAATTTATCTTTAGGTGGTTGGCTGTTAAATAATATGTTTTTTTACAAAACCGGAATTATTGTAGATAATAACACCGTTTTAATGCGTGGCAATACCTTTAATTACACCAATATTATTGCACATGGTTTAATAGAAAAAACCACCACCCAAAAAGCCAATCAGTTGTTATTTAGCGCCGGATTTAATTACGCATTAACAGGCTATAACCAAAACGATTTTAAAATATTTGGAACTGCCGGATTTAGCAGCAACAGGTTTTTAACCACATTTACCCTGCAAAACCACCTATACCAGCCAGATTTTTTATTGTATCGGTTCGAGTCTAATCCGTTTTCATGGACCAACCGTTTTAACAAAATAAACCTAACGCATTTTTCGGTACACCTGCAAACCAAAAAATTTCGCAACAATTTTAACATCACTTATCAGCAGTTTTTATTTGCCAATTATGTATTTATAAATGAATTGGCAATTCCTCAACAAACCAACGATTTGCTTTTAATACAATCGCTAAAACTCGAAAAAGTTTTACAATGGAAACGCTTATTCTTCGATCATTTGGTAATGTTTCAGCAAAGCTCCTCTAATATTATACGTTTACCTGATGTAAGCGTTGCATTGCGTTATTATGCCGACTTTAAGGTTTTAAAGGTATTGCAGCTTCAAGTGGGTTCAAACCTTTTTTATAATACTGCTTTTTATGGCAATGCTTATAACCCGGTTAGCAGAATGTTTTATTTACAAAACCAAACCTTAATTGGAAATTATCCGCTTGCAGAGGTATTTGTTAGCGCATTGGTTAAAAAAGCTACATTTTATTTTAAATACGGACATGTTAATGCCAATATCATAAACAATGGATTTTATTACACACCGGGCTATCCGCTGCCATTACGTGCGCTGTATTTGGGCTTAAGGTGGAGAATGTATAATTAGGGCCTGCTGATTAACGCTCAAATTATTAACATTAGGGCATTTAACTACTAAAAAAGATATTTTTCTGCAAGTGCTAAAAACAATTCTAATAGACTTAAGTTATTTTTGCTTTGCAGACGTTTTTTGTTTTCGCTAATTCAGCTTTACATCATCTTCTTCGTCAAAGCCCGAACGGCAGTACTACAGTACTATCCGCCAGACTTTTCCTCGAATCTAATGCAGATCTGAATTTAACAGCAAGCCCTATTTAGTCGTCCCTTAAAAAGCTATTTCAACATACAGCAGCAAAAGACTTTTAGTTGTTTTAATCATTTAAATTGCAAG
>VFQQ010002140.1_pt1 | contig 23683 bp, 28 predicted proteins | sample 3512341 | NCBI WGS metagenome assembly VFQQ01 (sample SAMN10412373, study PRJNA504923) | tailings metagenome | isolation source: Relicate 2 Philex TSF1 revegetated site | place: Philippines: Tuba, Benguet | collected 2017-08-29 | reverse complement strand
GGCCAGACCTGCGTCTGCGAGAACCGCATCCTGGTGCAGGACAGCGTCTATGACGCCTTCGCCGAAAAACTCACCAAGGCGACGGCCGCGCTCAAAGTCGGCGACGGCCTTGAGGACGGCGTGCAGCAAGGCCCGCTGATCGAGGAAAAGGCCGTCCGCAAGGTCGAAGAACTTGTCGCCGATGCCGTGAAGCAGGGTGCGCGCATCACGACCGGGGGCCTCCGCCATCCGCTCGGCCACACCTTCTATACCCCGACCGTGATGACCGAAGTGACGAGCGACATGGAAATCGCGCGCGAGGAAATCTTCGGCCCCGTCGCCACGCTCTTCCGCTTCAAGGACGAGGCCGAGGCCATCCGCATCGCCAACGACACGCCCTTCGGCCTCGCCTCATATTTCTATGCCCGCGACATCGGCCGCGTCTGGCGCGTGGCCGAGGCGCTCGACTACGGCATCGTCGGCATCAATGAAGGCATCATCTCCACCGAAGTCGCCCCCTTCGGCGGCGTGAAGGAATCCGGCACCGGCCGCGAAGGCAGCAAATACGGCATCGAGGACTATCTGGAGATCAAATACCTCGCCATGGGCGGGATAGGGACGTGAAATGCCTGCAATCGACCTACGGCAGGAGGCTGCCGCTGGTTTGATACAGAGGGAGTACAACCATGCACCTCGCCGGCCTCGTGATCTCGGCACTCGTAGCCGGTTGTTTTTCGCTTCTGCTCGCACTCGCTGAACAACAGTCGAATGCGGCTGCCGACAGTCTGGATGCGCCGAAATTCGCCGTTTATCCGCCCGTCGAAAGTTGGTCCGAACCCATTGAAGACGCCGTTTTCGCGCACGGAAAGCTTTGGCTGTTGTCGAAGAAACTGGGCTTCACGTTTCTAGCGGGGGGATCGACAACAAGGGAGCCTGCGGGGATTGACGGAAAGATCTTGGCCATAGGCCGCAAGGGCAGCGACGTGATCATCGCCACGTGCGCCGAAGCCCCCTGCGAGCGCTGGACGCTCCTTCGGTTTGACGGGTCCATGTGGCAGCTCGACGCTGTTGTACCTTCGAATGGCGACGAGTTCGGTGCGATGACGTTCACGCACGCCGAGACATATCTACTGACATCGCGGCGCGTTGTAATCGTTAGCGGAGACGACCAGCGCACAATACCCATCGCCCTACCCCGCACAGGACAACTTCCGGCGAGGCCGGAGCACTACGACGTGCACCCGAAAATTCTCGTCAACGGCTCGTACCTATACCTTGGGTATGATCAGGGCGAGTGGGGCGGCGGACTCGAACGCATAGACCTCAGCTCAGGCCAGCTCGACGTCATTCAGAAGAAGTCGTTCGGAGGGCCACATTGCATGCGCCCGCTTGATCCCGAGTGCGATCCGGTCACTGACCTAACCGTAGCGCCATGGAACTCCGCCTGTGTCGTCGCCACCATCGCCCGGGCTTATAGTGGCGGCCGGGTCTTGGAGATTTGCGGCGACAATGTTCGCAGACTTTATTTCGCGCAAAATCGATACTCCCGCGACGAGCAGCCCGGCCCCGACGGCGAAATTGATTTCGGGACGATTGGCTTCTCAGGTGTGCTGGCATTGGGGTCGACAGTCACTGCAATCGGCGATGAAGCCATCTATGTGATTGACCAAAGCGGCGCTGCGACGGAACGGCCATTCACGGAATTCGAACTGGTGGATGGCGTATACACGGATTTCAGCCAGCAAGGTTTCGTCATGGCTCTGCGTGTATTCAGCACAGCCTGGGACGAGGACCGCCGAAAGTTTCTCGGGCCATACGTCATACTCGTGCCCCGCTAGCGGGATCAGAACGCGGCCAAGCGCAACGCCAACGGACTGCGGCGCGACTGGGAAAGCTGAAGTTCAGCTCCGACCGCTGCCGGGGATCGTCCAAAGCCTGAGCGCCAAGCTGCACTGGCTGCCTGGCATGCCCGCTACCGCGCTTGGGCTGAATTGTCGCGGCCTTGAGCATTGCGCCAGCCGCCGCGCTCGGATTGCGTGCAGCCCTGTTCATTGCAAAGGGATGCCTATGATCCGTCTCTCCTTCGCGCTGCTGCTCGCCGGCACCGCCCTCGCCGCCACCATCGACCCCGGCCCGGTCCCCGGCCTTCGCCTGCTGGCCGATGGCCTGCCCGGCAGCGCCAATGAAGTCACCAAGGCACCTGCCCCAGTCCTCGACGTGCAGCTGAACGGCGCAAAGGTGGAACTGGAGAAAACCAAACTCGCCGACATCGCGGCGAAACTCGGCGGCGAGATCAACACCACCGGCGAAGAATCGAACTTCGCCTGGCTTTGCTACGCTGCGCCTGCGGTGGGCGATGTTGGGGCCAGCCTCACCTGGTTCTTCGCGGTCGACGCCAGCGTTCAGCTCGTCTCCGGTATCGCCGTTGAATACGCGCCGGACGAGCTGCCTCCCGGCTGCACCAAGCTGGAAACGCCGCTCGGCCTCACCACGGGCCTGCCCACCATTGGCGCGCCGGTCGCTGATCTCGACACGGTCTTCGGCAAGGCGACCGCCGACAGCGGCATTCCCGGCACCGTCGCCTACATGTTCGGCTCCACGCCTGAAGGTAACGGCTTCGTCTCGCGCACAGAGGCGAAGTTCATCACCGGCGACACCCACATCCTCGCCGCCAGCGTGATGAGCGTCGTCGAGGAAGAATAACCGGCGCCGGCGCGGGCGATGTTCGGAACGTTTCTGTCCTGGCTGTGGAGCATCGCCCGCGTCTTTCCGACCGTCGCGCCAGGCATCAGGTTCGGCAGCGCCTCATCGGTGCTGCTGACCTTTCTGTTTCTCGTCTTCTTCGTCGCCGGCCTCGTCCTGGTGCTGCTCGGCTTCGACCTCGATACGGTCGATGCCTGGCTCGACCGTCAGGGCGGCTGGCTCGCGCTCGTCGGCACGCTGATCTTCAAGGGCATATTGCTGCTTGTGCTGCTGGTGTGCGTGGTGATCGCCACCTCGCCGATCACCGACCGGTCCAACAAGGACCGGCCGGGCGGCTGCTTCATCCTGGTCGCTATCGCGATCGGATATGTCTGCGTCGTCGGTATTTTCTTCAGCTGACGCCTTACTGCGGCATGCAGACCTTCTGGACCTCGTCCATCTTCTCGTCCGCCACCTTCACGAAGGCCTTCGCCTCGTCCTCGGTGATGCCGAGCAGCTTGGCGATCTCGGCTGTATCCGACGGGTTCAGGTTCGCCCCGATGATCTTCAGCATCTCGTCCGCGTCGTCGCCGTAGACGGTGACGATATTGTCGATCATGCAGCCGCACACCTTGTCGAGTTCGGGGTTCGCCTCGCCGCCGCCCATTTCCTTCTTGCAGGTTTCCAGCGCCGGGCCCTTCAGGGCCTCGATATCGTCGGCCAGCGCCGGGCCGACAAAGGCGAACGCGGCGAGCGCCGTGGCGATCATCATACGCTTCATGTCGTCTCTCCCTTCAGATGGCGGACCGCTTACTGGGGCATACAGGACGCGGCGACTTCGCCGACCACTTCCGTGTGGGCGTCGACAAAGGCCTGCGCATCGGCCGGCGGCACGCCCAGCGCCGCGCCGGCTTCTTCCGGCGATTTCGGGTCGGCGATCATCAGCTTCAGCATCTTCGCGCCATCCTCGCCCGGAATCTTCTCGATGATCCCATCGATGAGGCAGGTGCACATCGTCGCGGTCTGCGCGGCGTCCCCGCCGGTGCCTGCGGCGATGCACTTGTCGATGGCAGGCTGGCGCAGATCGGCGGCGGTCTCGGCCGAGGCCGGAATCGCGAGGGTGGCGGCGGCGACGGCCGCGAACATCAAACGCTTCATAGGAAACCTCAAATCGCGCGCCCATGGAGGATTCCGGCGCGGCTGACCTTTCGGTAGCGGCCTTTTCTTGGGTCCGAAAGGCGAAATTGTGTCGCGGCGCGTCGCTCCAACTCAGCTCAGCTTTTCCGAGGTGCTGCAGTCGCCAATGGCTTTCCGCATGGCGGGCAGATGCTTATCGAAGAACGCCCTGCCTTCTTCAGGCGTGACGCCCAGAACTTTTGCAGTCTCGGCCTCGGTCCGCGTGCTGGCGATCAGCACTTTCAAGACTTTCACGCCGTCTTCGCCCGGGATGTTCGCAATCATACCGTCGGTGACGCACGCGCAGAGGTCCGCGAGCGCCGCCAGATCGCCCTGGCCAACCGAGTTGGCCAGGCAGGCGTCGATTGCCGGCTGGCGTAACGAAGCTGCGTCTTCCGCGTGCGCTACAGGCCAGAACATTGCTGCGGTGAACGTGGCCAGCGCTAAAGACTTCACGACAACGATCCCCGGTAGCGCGGATAAGGCGGCATGGGACTGGTACCGGCCTTTTTGGAGGCCGGAAAGGCGAAATTGTGTCGCGGCGTTGCCCCTTCGCCCGTCCTGTGAGACAGGGAGCCGCAAATCACCGGACCCGCCCATGATCCCGCGCTACGCCCGCCCCCAGATGACCGACATCTGGAGCCCCGAAACCAAGTTTCGCATCTGGTTCGAGATCGAGGCCTATGCCTGCGAGGCGCTGGCCGATCTGGGCGTGATCCCCAGGGAAGCCGCGAAGACGATCTGGGAAAAGGGCAACGCCGCCGTTTTCGACGTCGCGAAAATCGACGCCATCGAGCGCGAGGTGAAGCACGACGTCATCGCCTTCCTCACCCATCTCGCCGAATTCATCGGGCCGGACAGCCGCTTCGTCCATCAGGGCATGACCTCGTCCGACGTGCTCGACACCTGCCTCTCGGTTCAGCTCGCGCGTGCCTCCGACCTCCTCATCGCCGGCGTCGACCGCGTCCTCGCGGCGCTGGAGAAGCGCGCGAAGGAACACAAACTCACCCCGACCATCGGCCGCAGCCACGGCATCCATGCCGAGCCGACCACGATGGGCGTGAAACTCGCCGGCCATCACGCCGCCTTCCAGCGCGCCCGAGCCCGCCTGGTCGCCGCGCGCGCCGAAATCGCCACCTGCGCCATATCCGGCGCCGTCGGCACGTTCGCGCAGGTCGATCCGCGCGTTGAGGAACACGTCGCGAAAAAGCTCGGCCTCACGCCCGAACCGGTCTCCACCCAGGTCATCCCGCGCGATCGCCACGCCGCCTTTTTCGCCGCGCTCGGCGTCGTCGCAGGGCAGATCGAAAATCTCGCCACCGAAATCCGCCACCTCCAGCGCACCGAAGTTCTGGAAGCCGAGGAGTTCTTCTCTGAAGGCCAGAAGGGCTCGTCGGCCATGCCGCACAAGCGCAACCCGGTGCTCACCGAAAACCTCACCGGTCTCGCCCGCATGGTGCGCGGCTACGTGACCCCGGCGCTGGAAAACATCGCTCTCTGGCACGAGCGCGACATCTCGCACTCGTCGGTCGAGCGCTATATCGGCCCCGACGCCACCATCACGCTCGACTTCGCCCTGCACCGCCTCGGCGACGTGGTGGAGAAGCTGGTGATCTATCCGGAGCGCATGCAGCGCAATCTCGATCTGCTCGGCGGCCTCGTCCATTCGCAGCGCGTGCTGCTCGCGCTCACCCAGGCCGGGGTGCAGCGCGAGGACGCCTACCGCCTCGTCCAGCGCAACGCGATGCCCGTGTGGCGCGCCATGCATAACGGCATCGAAGCGCCGACCTTCCTCCAGAACCTGCTGAACGACGCCGACGTCACGGCGGCGCTCAAAGCCGCCGATATCGAAGCGCTGTTCGATCTCGGCCATCACCTGAAGCAGGTCGATACGATTTTCGCCCGCGTCTTCGGCGGCTGACCGCGCCAAGTCAGAAATATATGCACTCCGTAGCGGTTCCATCGCGTTGGTAAAGGGCCGCTAACCTACGGGTTCTGCGGGTCGCACCAACTCCGCCTATCCGCCGCACGGCGCGGCGGGATTCGGCGCGAACGCAATTTGCGTAAGTTTGGCGAAAATCTGCCGAACCGATTTTTTGCAGACCGCACCTAGCCTGCATCACGCCCACCGTCGGGCAGATTGCCATGCGGAACGCCGCCTATGCCGCCTCATTCACGGCTATCACGTGCATCCAGACGCTTTCTTCGAGCCGATAGCGGCGTTGCCGCCATCGAGTTCGCGATCGTCACGCCGGTTCTTCTCGTCTTCCTGCTCGGCGTCATCTGTTACGGCGCCTATTTCTGGATGGCGCATGACGTCCAGCAGCTCGCGAACGATTCCGCCCGCTCCGCCCTCGCAGGCCTCGACGCAGACGAACGCCGGACGATCGCCAACGAAACCTTCAGTCGCAATGTGTCGAACCTCGGCGGCCTCGACGCCGCCAAAGCGCAGCTCAAGGTCCGCGAAGCCGGCGACGGCATTACTGTCACGGTCAGCTACGACGCCACCGGCTCCGCCTTCTGGCAGGTGATGGACCTCTTCCCGATGCCCTCCACCACCATCGTGCGCTCCGCCAGCGTCACGCTCGGAGGCTATTGAGATGCGCTGGCGCGGCTGGCGCCGTTTTCTCGGTGACGAGCGCGGCGCGGTCTCGATCATCTTCATCTTCTGCGCCACCGCGCTCATCGGCGCGGCGGCGGTCGCGGTCGATTTCGGCTCCGTCTATCTGGAAACGCGCAAACTCCAGGGCGTCGCAGACCTTGCCGCGCTGTCGGCGGCCGAAGATCCCGCCAACGCCCACGCGCGCGTCAACAAGGTCGTGCGCACCAACGGCTATACCGGCAAGGTCTATGCCCGCATCGTCGTCGGCACGTATGTGCCCGATCCGGCCGAGGAGGCCGGCAGGCGTTTCGTCGCTGGCGGCAACAGCCCCAACGCCGTGCAGGTTTCACTACGGACCAACGCCACGCTGTTCTTCGGCGCCAATATTATCGGCGCGGATGACATCGCCATCACGCGCACCGCGACGGCCGCCAACGCGCAGCTCGCCTCGTTCTCGATCGGCTCGCGGCTGGTCAGCCTCAATGGCGGCGTTGCCAACACGCTTCTCACCGCGCTCACCGGCAGCAAGGTGTCGCTCTCCGTCATGGACTATCGCGCACTGCTCAGCGCCGATGTCGGTCTTTTCGATTATCTCTCCGCGCTGAAGACCGATCTCCGGCTGCAGGCCGCCAGCTTCGACGACATTCTCAAAGCCGACATCGAAACCGGCGATGCGCTGAAAGTGCTCAGCGACCTTCTCGACAAGCAGAACAAGCGCGACGCCGCCCGCGCGCTCCGCCACATCGCCAACGCCGCCTCCGGCCTGCCCGATATCCAGTTCGCGCATCTTGTCGACGCGGGCGCCGTCGGGCCGCAGGACCGCACCGCCACCAATGGCGTGAAACTCAGCCTCAACGCGCTCGATCTCTCCAGCGCGGTGCTGACGTTGGCGCGCGATGGCCGCCAGCTCAAACTGGATTTCGGCGCCACGGTACCGGGCGTCGCCTCGCTTCAGGCCTGGCTCGCCATCGGCCAGCGGCCGGAGAACTCGCCCTGGCTCGCCGTGACCGCCTCGGGCGCGCCGGTCATCCGCACGGCGCAGGCCCGCCTCTATATCACGGCAGACGTGAAGGTCGGCGGTGCGCTCGCCACTGTCTCGCTGCCGGTCCTGGTCGAACTCGCCTCCGCCGAAGCGAAGCTCTCTGCGATCGCTTGTCCCTCCAATCCCACGCAGCGCCGTGTGACCCTCGCGGTCCGCACCGGCGTGGGGCGCGCCGCTATCGCGTCGATCGACCGGACGAAGCTCGACGATTTCAGCCGCAAGCTGAAGGAAACGCCCGCTGCCCTCGTCTCCGTGCCGCTCGTCTCCGTCACTGCGCAGGCCGGCGTCGATGTCGGCGGCCAGGCATGGCAATCTGTTACATTCACCGCCGCCGACATCGATGCTCGCACCGTCAAAACCGTGGAGACGGTGGATGCGCTTCAGTCGGTCACCGCCAGTCTTGTCGGCGGGCTGAAACTGAAGGTAACGATCCTTGGCGCCGGCCTTGGCCTTGGCGACAGCGCCGTGCAGAAAACGGTCGCGACCGCGCTTTCCAACGCGGCCGCGCCCGTCGATTCCGTCATCAACGCCGTCACGGGCCTGCTCGGCCTGCACCTCGGCGAGGCCGACCTCCGCCTCAATGGCGTGCGCTGTCACGCGACGGCGCTGGTCCTTTAGGCCGAGGCCGCCGCCTTCTTGGCGCGCGGCTTCGTCGTGCGCTTGGCCGCCGTCTTAGCCTTCGCCGCCGTCGCCTTGCCACGCTTGATCACATTCTTCGCGGCAGCCTTTGCTTTCGAAGCTGAGGGCGCCGCGCCCGCCTTCGCCGCCTTGGCGACCCGGCCGGCCGAAGCCTTCACTTCCTTGGCCCCTTCCGAACCGCCGCCGATCAGCGCGCGCGCCGCGTAATAGAGCGCCGCAACAGCCGCCGCGCCGCCCCCCATCTTGGCGAGCGTCGCCGCATCCAGACGCCCCAGCGTCTTCATCAACGGCTTCGCTTGCTTCGAAATGGTCGCTTCCAGCGACGACAAAGACGGCGTCACGCTCTTCAGCGCGCGCCCGGTGGTGGTGATGAGGTCGGCCATGGGATTCTCCTTGAACTCTCCAGCCAAACGCCCGCCGCCTGAGAAAAGTTCCCGCGTGCGTTGACATGCCCCTGTCACACGCCTGACCTATCGCCGCCCGATGACGACGCCCGGCCTTCCCTCGCTCACCGAACTCGCCCGCGCCTTTGCGCGCGTCGGGCTTCTGGGCTTCGGCGGACCGGCGGCGCAGATCGCGCTGATGCACCGCATCGTCGTCGACGAAAAGCGCTGGCTGGGCGAGGCGCGTTACCTGCACGCCCTGAACTACTGCATGCTGCTGCCAGGGCCCGAGGCGCAGCAGCTCGCCACCTATACCGGCTGGCTCGCCCATGGCGTGAAAGGCGGCCTCATCGCCGGCCTGCTCTTCATTCTGCCCGGCGCGCTCATCATGCTGGCCTTGAGCGCCCTTTATGCTTTCCACGCCGATCTCGCCTGGGTGCAAGGCCTCTTCTACGGCGTCAAATGCGCGGTCATCGCGCTGGTGGTGGAGGCGCTGCTCCGCATCTCCGGCCGCGCCCTCAAATCGACCTCGATGCGCGCCGTCGCGCTCGCCGCCTTTCTCGCGCTGGCGCTCTTCGCCCTGCCCTTCCCGCTGATCATCCTCGCGGCGGCAATCATCGGACTGCTCGTCGCGCGCTACGCGCCGCCGGCCGCCGCCGCACCGCCTGCCGAAGACAGCGCAATCGACCGCGCCATTGCAGCGGGCCTCCTGCCGCACACGCGCCCGCGCGCGACCCGCTTCTGGGGCCAGCTCCTGCTCTGGTCGGCAATCTGGCTGGCCCCGGTGGCGGTGCTTCTCATCGCTGCAGGTCCGGACGACGTCTTCACCGATCTCGCGACCTTCTTCTCCCGCATGGCGGTGGTGACCTTCGGCGGCGCCTATGCCGTGCTCGCCTATGTCGCGCAGGCGGCCGTCGAGACGCATGGCTGGCTTGCCGCGCCGCAGATGATCGACGGCCTCGGCCTTGCCGAAACGACGCCCGGGCCGCTCATTCTCGTGCTGGAATTTGTCGGCTTTCTCGCCGCCTTCGGCGCGAACACAGGGCTGGACCCGTTTTTCGCCGGGATGCTCGGCGCCCTCGTCACCCTCTGGGTGACCTTCGCGCCCTCATTTCTCTTCATCTTTGTCGGCGCGCCCTATGCTGAAAGGCTCCGCGCAAACCGCAGCCTCGCCGCCGCGCTCGCCGCCATCTCCGCCGCCGTGGTCGGCGTCATTGCGCATCTCGCTTTATGGTTCGCCCTTCACGTCCTCTTCGGCGCAATCGCCCCTTGGCGCTATGGCCCGCTCGACATCGCGATTCCCGACCTGGAGACGCTCGACGCGACGGCGCTGGCGCTCACCGCCGCGGCGCTCGTGCTGACGCTCGTCTTCAAACTGCCGGTCGGCTGGCTGATTGCGCTCTTCGCAGGCGCAGGCCTCGCTCTGGCCGCAGTCTAGCCGCCCCTCACGTCGTCTGCCCTGGACAACATCAGCAACAGGCCCCGGGGGGTGAAATCGCGCAGCATCGGGACCACCGCGATCTTGAATCGGCGTTCCTCACCGCTTTTCACGATGATGCTGGCCGTGAAAACGCCGCTCTTAATCTGGGCGCTCACTTCGTCGAAGAATTTCTGAGCCAGCCGGCGATCCTGCGGCACCACGCAATTGATCAGACGGATGCCTTTCAGGTCTTCGGCTTCAAACCCGGTCATCTCGGTAAAGATATGATCGACCACGTCCATCCAGGCGCGCGCGTTCAGCCTGACCGTGGCGATCTGGCCGGATTGCTGCACGGCCAGGCGCGTTGCCTTCGATGTCTCTGAAATCGCGCGCAGACGCTCGCGCTCCGTGACGTTCTGGAACAGCGAAGCCACCCCGTCCTTATAGGGGAAGGTCCGCAGGCTCAGCCGCCGGCCCGGAAACATTTTGGAGTCCGCTTCGTACTCGGCCGGTTCGCCGCTGGACAGCACGCGCTCCATCATGCTTCGGATGAAGGGATTGATCGGACCGTCGTCGGCATCATCGACGCGCCGGCCGATCCAGCTCGCCTTCGGCATGCCGAAATAGTTTTCGGCAACGCGATTCATATGCGTCAGCCGCAGATCGGCGTCATATGCTAGGAAGCCCTCGTAGCAGTTCTCGATGAACTGCAGCAATTCGAGCGATTCCGATGAGGACGTCGCCGGCCGCCGCGCTGCGAGACGCTCGTACTCGTCGGCGCTGATCAGCATCACGCGCGCGCGGCCATGATGCGTAATCGAAAGCGGGGCCTCCATCGCCTGTTGCTGCCAATGGCCGAAGTTCCGGATGATCTCGGCGGCCGTCACGGTTTTGGAATCCGGCGTCAACTGTTCAGGGCGCAGCTTGTTCATGCCTTGTCGGCTCCCATTGCGGGCGCGCTGGCGAGGCTCTTGCTCGGGGTGGGCGCAATGACTGCGATTACACCGCTCACGCTCATGCCACGCACCAGAGGCGCGAAGCTTACCGAAACCTCTCGCGCCACACGTGCGCCGATCCGAAGAACGGCACGCACCGTGCGGGGCTGGGAGCCCGCCATCGCCGATGACATCGCCTCGCGGACCCCAGGCCTTGAGCCGGCCTCGAACAGATCTCCGATCTGCGATCCTTCCAGATCGGATGCGCTCAGCCCCGTCATCCGGGCCAGAACGCCGTTCGATCCGGCAATGCGGCCACTGCCGCCGACTTCGGCCGTACCCACTGCATCGAGCAGATCCAGCGCGATCTCAGCAGCCTCCAGCGTTTCGGCTGAATCGGCCAGAGCCTCTTCCTCGCTCACATCCTCAAACACCGACGCGACGTTGTCGCCGAAGGGAAACGACCGCACGCGAAGTGGCCGGCCACGCAAACGGGTTCCCGACAGCTCGTAGCTGACGGATTCGCCCGTCCGGAAGACGCGCTTCACCATGGATTCGAAAACCGGGGTCCGTTCGCCGCTCAGGAATTCGCTCAACGTCTTGCCGATGATGTCAGCGCCGCTCACGCCCAGCCATTCCAGAGCCGTCCTGTTCATCGTCACGATTCTGAAATCACGGTCCAGAACCGCGAAGCCCTCACCGGAATTATCGAGGACGTACTCCTGAAGGTCGTCTTGTCTGTGGGGCGTGGCCGCGTCGTCGCCGGCCGTGAGCTCCTCGTAGTGATCCGTCGAGATCAGCATCACCCGCGCCCTGCCATGATGCGTCACGACCAGTGGTTTGACGAGCGCCTGCTGCTGCCAGTAACCGAAGTTACGGATGACTTCCGCAGCAGTAACCGAACCCTTCTCAGCGGTCATAATCTGCCCAATTACACAATTTACGTAATTTAGTTGCGACGTTACGCCCAGCCGGTGTAATTATCTTGCAAGAATGCAGAGATTCGCCAAAAAGTTCCATATGCGCAGAACTACGCGCGGCAAATTGCCCTAACGGAACGATCGCGCCGATGCGGCGCCTGCGAATGGTCACAGCGCCCGCTCCGGCGCCAAAGAATCAAAAGCCATGCTTGGTCCCCCCATTCAGAATAGGGACATGAGCAGGGGCCGGTAGTCATAGGACCGTTACATACGGTTGCATGCCGCCACGAATCCGGGCGGACGGACGAGATTAAAGGACGCGGCGCGCTGCTTAGCCCGCCTTCACCTGCTCCAGGGCCGTCTTCATCAGATCGTCCATTTCACGGCGGATCTGATGGTCCGAAAGCCCCGCGCCCTTGGCGTCGAGGTCGGCTTTGACCTTACGGAAGACGTCATCGTCGCCCGCTTCCTCGAAATCGGCCTTCACGACGCTGGCGGCATAGGCCGCAGCGTCGGCTTCGTTCAGGCCCATCTTGCCGGCAGCCCACAGGCCCAGCAGCTTGTTGCGCCGGGCCGTCGCCTTGAAGACCAGTTCCTGGTCGTGGGCGAACTTACCTTCCTGCGCCTTCTTGCGGTCCTCAAAGCCGGCCATGGATCTCTCCTGAAGATTCTGCGGGCAGCATGTGCGTCACCCACGCCGAAATCTCAAGACCTCTCGCTGCGTTGAGAATCCCTCCGATTTCCCCTAAACCCCCTCGAACGCGGCGCTTCTGGCCGCACGGGAACTCCATTCATGTCGGGTAGCCGTCGCAGGCTCGTTTACGAGGGCAAGGCCAAGATCCTTTACGAGGGTCCGGAGCCGGGCACGCTCGTTCAGTATTTCAAGGACGACACCACAGCGTTCGACGCCACGAAGAAGGCGACGCTGGAGGGCAAGGGCGTCCTCAACAACCGCATCAGCGAGTACATCATGACTCAGCTGAACGGCATCGGCGTGCCCACCCACTTCATCAAGCGCATGAACATGCGCGAGCAGCTGATCCGCGAAGTCGAGATCATCCCGCTGGAAGTCGTGGTGCGCAACGTGATGGCGGGTTCGCTCGCCAAGCGCTTCGGCCGCGAGGAGGGCGAACAGCTCCCCCGCTCGATCATCGAGTTCTACTACAAGGACGACAAGCTCCACGATCCGATGGTGAGCGAGGAACACATCCTCGCCTTCAACTGGGCCTCGCCCCAGGACATCGACGACATCATGTCGCTCGCCATCCGCATCAACGACTTCCTCACGGGTCTCTTCCTCGGCGCGGGCATCAAGCTGATCGACTTCAAGGTCGAGTTCGGCCGCCTCTGGGAAGGCGACATGGCGCGCATCGTCCTCGCGGATGAAATCTCGCCGGACTCGTGCCGCCTGTGGGACGTCGTCACCAACGACAAGATGGACAAAGACCGCTTCCGCCGCGACATGGGCGGCGTGACCGAAGCCTACAGCGAAGTCGCCCGCCGCCTCGGCATCCTCCCCGAAAGCGGCAACGCCAAAGGACCGACAGTCGTCACATGAAAGCCCGCGTTCACATCACCCTGAAAAAAGGCGTCCTCGACCCGCAGGGCAAGGCGATCGCCGGCGCCCTCGCTGGCCTCGGCTTCGACGAGGTCGCCGATGCGCGTCAGGGCAAGTTCATCGAACTCGACCTGAAAGGCGAAGACGCCGCCGCCGCCAAGGCCCGCGTCGAGGCGATGTGCCAGAAGCTCCTCGCCAACACCGTCATCGAAAATTACGCCGTCGAGATCGGATAAAGCCCATGCGCCGCATCGCCGCCCTTGCCTCAGCCGCCTTCGCATTGGCCGCCCAGGCTTCGGTGACGACGGCGGCGGCAGCGCCCGGCGCCCTCGACTGCGCGCCCGGTTTTGAGGCGATCCGCGCCACCGCCATGGCCCAGCCCGGCGTCATTCCGGAGCTGACGCTCGACGCCGAATGGGCCTGGTCCGGCGCCAACTCGGTCCTCGACATCTTCACCCTCCCCGGCAACCCCGCCCATCCCGGCGTGCTGCATCTGGTGCTGGTGAAGGAAGGCTTCCGCACCTGGGCCGGCTACACCTCCGGCTGCGCCTTCGGGAATGTCGAGAAGTTCAACGAATGGATGGCGACCTATCGCGAGCTCAGCCAGTCCGCCGTCAAAGACATGAAAGAAGGCCGCCCCGTCGGCCCTCCCCCCGCCCAGCCGGAATAGCCGGACCAATCCCGCTTCCTCATCCTGAGGAGGCGGCAACGCCGCCGTCACGAAGGACGCACGCGCCTCACATCTTCAGGCGCGGCATCCCCATGTAATCCCGCTTGCCCAGCGGCACGCCCTTGCCGCGCAGGATCGCGTAGGCCGTCGTCGCATGGAAATGCAGATTGGGCAGCGAGAACGACATCAGGAAGCCCGTCGCCGTGAAGGGCATCTGCGTCTTGCCCAGCGAGAACATCACGTCCTTGTCTTCCAGCGCATTGATCTCGTCCGGCGTGATCGCCGCCAGCGCCGCGTTGGCTTTGGCGATCGCCGCTTCAAGGCCCTCATAGCTGTCCGGCCCCAGCGTATTGCCCGGCGTGAAGACGCCGCTCTTGCACGCCTCCAGCGCACCGACCGAATGATTGGTCACCGCGTAGATCTGATAGCGGAACGGCAGCATGTCGGCGATCACCCGCGCTTCGATCACTTCGTCCGGATTTGTCCCGCCCGCCTCGAAATGCGCCCGGCCTTTGGCCAGCACCCCGGCCACCCCGCCGACCGTCTGGCGGAACGACAGAACCGCCGCCTCGAAAAGTGTCTGTGGCATCGCTTGAACTCCCTCGTGATCTTCTCTTTTGTGGCGCTATCTAGCGGGTTCCCATGCGGCTCAACCAGATCACCCTACCGTCAACCGACGTGACACGAGGCCGCGACTTCTATGTCCGCCTCGGCTTCACCCTGCTGGTCGACAGCCCGCCCCACTACATGCGCTTCGAAGCGCCCGAAGGCGGCGCCACCCTCTCCCTCCACCTCGTCCCGTCTATGCCCACGGGCGAGACCGCCGTGATCTATCTCGAAACCGAAACCCTCGATGCCGATGTCGCCCGTCTCAAGGCCGCTGGCTTCAGTTTCACCCAAGATCCCAAGGACGAATCCTGGCTCTGGCGCGAAGCGCGCCTGCCGGACCCCGACGGCAACGTCATCTGCCTCTATTTCGCCGGCGAAAACCGCCTCAACCCGCCCTGGCGCGTGAAGCCCTCGTGATCCTCCCCCGTTTACGGGGGAGGGGGACCGCGAAGCGGTGGAGGGGGCGAGGCTAGCGCTGCTCTTTCACCTTCGCCCCCACACCGATTCACGCTAGAAGCCGCCCACAACCAATCCCTCATCCCGAGGAGGGCGCGAAGCGCCCGTCTCGAAGGACGCACCGATGAAAGCCGCCGTCGTCGTCTTCCCCGCCTCCAACTGCGATCGCGACGCCGCGACCGCGCTGGAATTCGTCACGGGTAACAAGACCACCATGCTCTGGCACGGCGACAGCGACGTCCCGAACGACATCGACCTCATCGTCCTGCCCGGCGGCTTCTCCTATGGCGATTACCTCCGTTGCGGCGCCATGGCCGCCCAGTCGCCGATCATGAAAACGGTGGTCGAACGCGCGAAGGCGGGCACGCCCGTCGCCGGCATCTGCAACGGCTTCCAGATCCTCGCCGAATGCGGCCTGCTGCCGGGCGGGTTCCTCCGCAATGCGGGGCTCAAATTCGTCAACAAGCCGACCCCCATCAAGGTCGAGACCAGCCAGTCGATCTTCACCAACAAGTACGAGGCGGGCGAGATCGTCCACTTCCAGGTCGCGAACGGCGAAGGCAATTACTTCGCCGACGAGGAAACCGTGAAACGCCTCGAAGGCGAAGGCCGCGTCGGCTTCCGTTATCAGGCGAACCCCAACGGCTCAGTCGCCGACATCGCCGGCATCTTCAACGAGACGAAGACTGTGCTCGGCATCATGCCGCACCCGGAACGCAACGTGGAACCCATCCACGGCAACACCGACGGCCGCCGCTTCTTCGAAAGCCTCCTCGGCGCGGTGCGGTGATGCGATGGAAGGCCGATCTATCGTCCCGCCGCCTCTCATCGAGGTGGCAATAGAGCCCAAGACCCGCTCGGACCGAGAGCATCTGCTTGCGGCACTTGCGCGACTTGTCGAGCCCGACCCGGCATTCTCCTACACCGTCGATTCCGAGAACGGGCAAATCCTCATCCGTGGCGCGAACGAGCTCCATCTAGAAGCCAAGATCGACGCCCTGAACGCTGAAGACGGCCTCCGCTTCCATTTCGGCGGTCCGCAGGTCGCGTACCGCGAGACGATCTCCAGGGCCGTCACGATCGACTACACGCACATGAAGCCAAACGGCGCTTCAGGTCAGTTTGCGCGCGTTGTGATCGCCTTCGAGCCGCGCGGCTTCGCCGAGGGCTTTACTTTCGTCAATGCCGTGACCGGCGACAGCATTCCGGGCGATTGGATTCCGGGCGTCGAAAATGGGCTCACTCTCCAAAGCCAGTTAGGGCTGCTCGCTGGCTTCCCGCTCATCGGCGTCAAAGCGACGCTGCTGGACGGCGCCTACCACGACATGGACTCGAATATCCTCACATTCGAGATCGCCGCACGCGCTGCGCTGCGCGAACTCGCCCAAAAAGGCAGACCTGTCCTGCTTCAACCAATCATGTCGGTTACGATTGAAGCACCGCTGGACGCGCGTGACGCCCTGATCGCCGATCTTGACCTTCGCAGTGCAGACATCGAGACGACGCTCCGCAAGGGCGAGGACGTGCTGATCAAGGCCGAGGCGCCCTTGGCCAATCTTTTCGGCTACGTGAATGCCGTCAGCGCGATCACACAAGGGCTCGGCAGATTCGCCTTGACCTTCGCCCGTTACGCACAAGCCCCGCCGAACGTCGCCGACCCGGACGACGATCCTCGTTTTCCGCCCGCCATGGGCGCGCGTGCCATCCGGCTCGACATCGCATGACCCGCCTCGACCGCCGCGCGCAGATCATCGCTGTCGCGCTGGCGCTGCTGGCGGGCTTCGTTGACGGCATCGGTTTCGTCTCGCTCGGCGGCTTCTTCGTCTCCTTCATGAGCGGCAATTCCACCCGCCTCGGCGTCGGCCTGATGCATGATCTCACCACCACCCTCATCGCTTTCGGCCTCATCGCCGCCTTCGTCATCGGCGCAGCCGCAGGCTCGCTCGTCGGCCATGCCGCCCATCGCCACCGCCGCGCCGCAGTGCTGCTGGCCGTCGCGCTCATCCTGGCGTTCGCCGCGCTCTTGGATATGGCCGCCATACCCGTCGCCGCCGCCGGACTCATGGCCTTCGCCATGGGGGCGGCGAACGCGGCGTTCGAGGAAGGCGGCGAAACCCGCGTTGCCGTCACCTACATGACCGGCGCGCTGGTGAAGATGGGTCAGCGTCTCGCGGCCGTCCTGCGCGGCGGCTCGGGCGAGGGCTTCTTCGCCTACGCCCTGCTCTGGGCGGGCCTCGTCAGCGGCGCGGCGCTCGGCGCGCTGGCCTTCATGTCGATCGGGGTCGCCGCGCTCTGGATCGCCGCCGCCTTCGCCGCCTTGCTAGGCCTCGTCGCACGCGCCGATCCGCCGCCTGCGGCCGGACAGGGCTGACGCTTTTCCTTGTCCCCGCCTGATTCGGCATGCGACCTTCACCGCGTCGCACGCATTCGCGCGCGGCATTTCACGGGGAATGACGGGCGCCCTGCCGAGCGCCCATGTCTGCGGTAACGCAGACGGACTGACGGGGGACCGCCATGCTGCTCGAAATCGTCCTGTTCACGGTGCTCACCACCGCGGCCGCCCTGTTCGCGCAGGAGAAATTCTCGGTCCCGACGCCGATCTCGCTCATCGTTATCGTCGTCGCGGCCTCGCTCGCCGGCTACGCCCCCGTTCCCATTTCGGAAGGCCAGTTCGACGACATCATCCTGGTGATGTTGCCGCTGCTGATCGGCGTTGACGCCATGCTGCTGCGCTGGCGCGAAATCCGCGCGAACGCCGCCGGCCTCTTCTATCTCGCGGCTATCATGGTGGTTCTGTCGGTCGGCATGGCGATCCTGCTGAACCGCAACCTCCTGCCCGACTATCACCTCGATACGGCGGCGGTGGCCGCCCTCTTCTGCATGATCATGGCGACCGATCCCGTCTCGGTCTCATCGGTCTTCGGCAAGTTTCATCTGCCGCATAACCTCAAAATCCTCGCCGAGGGCGAAAGCCTCTTCAACGACGCCTCCGCGCTCATCGTCTTCTCCATCGCGCTCACCGCCATGGGCATCAGGAACGAGCATGTCGGCGACGACGTGTTCATGTACGCGATCAACGTCGTCGCGCTGGCCCTGCCGGTAGGCCTCGTCGTCGGCTATGTCGGCCTCTGGGCGATGCGCGCGGTGCACGATCCCATGGGCGAGACGATGCTCGTCATGGCCATCGCCTTCGGCTCGTTCTGGCTGGCGGAGCATTTCCACGCCTCCGGCATTCTCGCCGTCATCGTCGCGGTGCTCTTCGCCAATTCGGTTATCACCCGCCGCCTCGAACGCGGCGAGGCCGTCATCGCGGCCGAACCGGGCTCGATGCCGCGCAAGTCGCTCCGCCAGTTCCTGCTGAACTTCGACGAGGCGGTGAAGGACACCGCCGCCTATCAGATCGTCATCGGCAATCTGCGCTTCATCGCCATCATCGCGGCCAGCGTGCTGTTCATCTCGATGGCCCAGCTCATCCATGTCGATGTGCTGCTGAAGCACTGGAGCGAGATCATCTCCGTCTTCATAGGCGTCACGCTCATCCGCATGGCCAATCTCGGCCTTTTCGCCTTCATCAGCCGCAAGACCGACAAGATCCCGACGATCTCCCTGCACTGGTGGATGATCCTCACCGGCGCGGGCGTGAAGGGCGCCTTCTCGCTGCTGATGCTCCACATGATCCCGATGAACTACCAGTACCGCGAACTCTTCGAGGCCATCGTGGTGGGCAACGTGCTGCTCTCCACCTTCATTTATCCCGTGTTTCTCTTCGCAGTGATCGCCGCCTACAAGAAGGTCTTCGAAGCCGAATACCAGGCCGACCACCTCCGCTTCGAGGAGTGAGGATGCAATGACGGCGGGCGGTCTCTTCAGCTATCGCGCCGACCCCGCCGTCCCTGCCTTTCCCGACGACAAGCCGCTGATCGTCTTCGACGGGCTCTGCGTCCTCTGCTCGCGCTTCGCGCAGCTCGTCCTGCGGCGCGACACCGCGCGGCGCTTCCGCATGGTGGCGATCCAGTCCCCGCTCGGCGCCGCGCTCGCGCGCCACTACGGCATCGACCCCGAAAATCCCTATACCAGCCTGCTCGTTCAGGACGGACGGCTGTACGAAAAGGCCAATGCCGCCATCGAGATCCTCCGCCATCTCGGCTTCCCGTGGTGGCTGGCGCTCGCCGGCAAGGCCCTGCCGCGCACCATCTCCGACTGGCTCTATTTCCGTATCGCCCGCAACCGCATCGCCTGGTTCGGCGCGCGCGATGTCTGCCTGATGCCGGACCGGGCCGACCGCGACCGCTTCCTCACATGACCGCCCCGCTCTATCCCGCTTTGCTCGGCGCGGCGTGGAGCGCACTGCCCGCCGCCGTCCGCGACCTGCACGAAAGCAATGGCGGCGCCGGTGCAGCGCGCGTCGAACGCGGCCGCAATGCGCTCGCCCGCCTTGCCGCCTGGCTCTTCCGTTTCCCGCCTGCCGCAGACTCCGTGCCAGTGACCGTCTGCTTTGACCGCCAGCCGAGCGGCGCCGAAATCTGGCACCGGCGCTTCGGCGCTCATCGGATGATCAGCCGCCAGTCCACTGGGACGGGCCGCAACGCGGGCCGTCTCATCGAACGCTTCGGCCCGGCTGCCTTCATCACCGAAGTCGCCACGGGTTCCGACGGCCTCCGGCTCATTCTCACCGGCTGGCGCGTCTTCGGTCTGCCCTTGCCGCTCTGGCTCGGCCCGCGCATCCGCGCCGCCGAAACCGCACAAGAAGGCCGCTTCCAGTTCGACGTCGAAATCGCCCACCCCCTCACCGGCCTGATCGTCCGCTATGCCGGCCACCTGACGCCCGGCCTTGAAGCCGCCTCGGCATAGACTTATATTCCTTCCATGAACTTTCCTCCCCGTCCTTACGGGGGAGGTGCTCCGAAGGGGCGGAGGGGGCGCGGCGCAGGTGCAAAATCGACGTTCAATTCAGACAAGCGAAAAACGCGAAAACGAGTCGTTGTGGCCCCTCTTATGTCAGCCACAACATCTGCCTTGGCTGCTGCGCGGCACCTCGCAAAACTGACAAACGAATAAGTTCCATCGGGCGCACTGGTGAAATTAAAGATGCTTTGTGTCGCGTCCATGAAATTTCGTTTCGCGTGGCCGGGCGACTCGCCTGAATCGCCGCCCTCCGCTAGAAGCCGCGCATGACCGCCAATGCCACCGAGATCACGCCGGAAATCGTCGCGGAACACGGGCTTTCGCCCGACGAGTACGCGAACATTCTCCGCCTCCTGAACCGCACGCCCAACCTCACGGAGCTGGGCGTCTTTTCGGTCATGTGGTCAGAGCACTGCTCCTACAAGTCCACCCGCGTCTGGCTGAAGACCCTGCCCACAACCGGGCCGCAGGTCATTCACGGCCCCGGCGAAAATGCCGGCGTCATCGATATCGGCGATGGCGATGCCTGCATCTTCAAGATGGAGAGCCACAACCACCCGTCTTTTATCGAGCCCTATCAGGGCGCGGCGACGGGTGTCGGCGGCATCATGCGCGACGTCTTCACGATGGGCGCGCGCCCGGTGGCGATGCTCAACGCGCTGCGCTTCGGCGCGCCGGATCACCCCAAGACGAAGCACCTTGTCTCCGGCGTCGTCGCCGGCATTGGCGGCTACGGCAACTGCATGGGCGTGCCGACTGTCGCGGGCGAAGTGAACTTCGACCCCTCATACAACGGCAACATCCTCGTCAACGCGATGTGCGTCGGCCTCGCCCGCGCCGACAAGATCTTCCTCTCGGCCGCCTCCGGCATCGGCAACCCGGTCGTCTATGTCGGCTCCAAGACGGGCCGCGACGGCATCCACGGCGCCACCATGGCCTCCGCCGAATTCGATGACGACTCTGAGGAAAAGCGCCCCACCGTGCAGGTCGGCGACCCGTTCGTCGAAAAGCTGCTGCTGGAAGCCTGCCTCGAACTCATGGCCTCCGACGCCATCGTCGCGATCCAGGACATGGGCGCCGCCGGCCTCACCTCGTCCTCCGCGGAAATGGCGTCGAAGGGCGAAGCGGGTCTCGAGCTCGACCTCGATCATGTGCCTCAGCGCGAAGAGAACATGACCGCCTACGAGATGCTGCTCTCCGAAAGCCAAGAGCGCATGCTGATGATCCTGAAGCCCGGCCGCGAAGCCGAGGCCAAGGCGATCTTCGACAAATGGGGTCTCGATTTCGCGATCATCGGCCGCGTGACGGACACCAAGCGCCTCGTCGTGAAGCACAAGGGCGTGGTGATGGCCGATCTGCCCGTCTCTGCCCTCGCCGATGAAAACGCCCCGCGCTACGAGCGCCCCTGGGTGCCGACGCCCAAGAAGCCCGAACTGACGCCAGCCGCCTGCCCCGCGCCGGAGAACTACAACGAGACGCTGCTGAAAATGCTCGGCTCGGCCGATCTCGCCTCGCGCCGCTGGATCTGGGAGCAGTACGACTCGACCGTCATGAACGACACCGCGCAGGGCCCGGGCGGCGACGCTGCCGTGGTCCGCGTCCACGGCTCGAACAAGGCCCTCGCCGTCACCGCCGACTGCACGCCGCGCTATTGCCTCGCCGACCCGGTCGAAGGCGGCAAGCAGGCCGTGGCCGAAACCTGGCGCAACATCACCGCCGTCGGCGGCACGCCGCTCGCCTATACCGACAACATGAACTTCGCGAACCCGCAAAAGCCCGAGATCATGGGCCAGTTCGTCGGCGCGGTTCAGGGCCTTAAAGAGGCCGGCATTGCGCTCGGCTATCCCGTCGTCTCCGGCAATTGCTCGCTCTACAACGAGACCAACGGCCAGGGCATCATGCCCACCCCCGCCATCGGTGGCGTCGGCCTGCTGAAGGATGTGACTAAACGCGCCTCGATCCCGCTGAAGCGCTGGGGCGACCAGATCATCCTCGTCGGCGAAACCACGGGCTGGCTCGGCCAGTCGATCTACGCCCGCGATGTCCATGGCCTGAAAGACCACGCCCCGCCGCCGATCGACCTTGCCGCGGAAAAACGCAATGGCGACTTCATCCGCACACGGATCGAAAACGGCACGCTCGACACCGTCCACGATCTCTCCGATGGGGGCCTCATCGTGGCGCTCGCGGAAATGATCATGTCGTCGAACCCTGACGACTATGTCGGCAGCCAGATCGACCTTCCCGAAGGCGTCGACGCCCACGCCTTCCTCTTCGGCGAAGATCAGGCCCGCTACCTCGTCGCCCTGCCGGAAGAAGTGTCGAAGAAGCTCCTTGCCGATGCCAAGGCGGCGGGCGTCCCGGCCATCCGCCTCGGCGTCGCCGGCGGCCGCCACTACCGCATCAACGATCTCGTCTGGCTCGACATCCCGGAGATGCGCGCCGCGAGCGAAGGCTTCTTCCCCAACCTCATGGCCGCCCCACTGAACTAGCTGCCCATCCCTCCCCTTCAGGGGAGGGTGGATCGCGCGAAGCGCGAGACGGGTGGGGCAATCGCCTCTATATTAGGTCGAAGGAGCCATTCCATGCCCATGAACGCGGCGGATATCGAACATCTCATCAAGGCAGCCCTGCCCGATGCGGCCGTCACCATCACCGACCTCGCGGGCGACGGCGACCACTACGCCGCCCACGTCGTCTCGGCCGCCTTCGCCGGCAAGACCCGTGTCGCCCAGCACAAGCTGGTCTTCGAGGCCCTCGGCGGCCGCATGGGCGGCGAATTGCACGCCCTGGCGCTCACCACCGCCGCCCCGAAACCTTGACCACCCGGAACGCGCTCCCTAGGTCATAGGGACTGCAGGAGATATGCCCATGAGCACCGCCCTCGACACCATCAAGTCCGCCATCGACGGCAACGATGTGGTGCTGTTCATGAAGGGCACCCAGAACTTCCCTCAATGCGGCTTCTCGGCGACCGTCGCCAAGATTCTTCAGCATGTCGGCGTCGATTTCCACGACGTGAACGTCCTGGCCGACGCGGAAATCCGTCAGGGGATCAAGGACTTCTCGGAATGGCCGACCATTCCCCAACTCTACGTGAAGGGCGAATTCGTCGGCGGATGCGACATCGTGCGCGAAATGTTCGAAACCGGCGAATTGAAGACTTTCCTCGCCGAAAAGGGCGTGAAGCTGGACGAAGCGGCGTAACGCCGCGCCCTCGGCGCTTCAAAACCCGCTAAAAGTTCCCGAGTGACCGCTTGGTCACGCTCTGCCTTTGGGGACTGCCATGCTGAAACTTCTCACCCTCGCCGGCGCGTTCGTTTTCGCCGTCTCGACCGCCGCCGCCGAACCCGTGGCGCCGGATATCTTCGTCAAAAGCCTCTACGACACGAAACTCGAATCCGAGGCCGTGAGCGCCGACTACGGCCGCGCCATGACGGACTCGCTCATCCTCACCCATTTCGACGCCGATCTGCTCGCGCTCTACAAGAGCACCTTCTACATCGACGAACCGGTCATCGACGGCGACGTCTTCATGATGGCGCAGGAATGGGAGCCGACCGACGTCGCGACCAAGACCACGGCTGAGACCGCCGACACCGCCACCGTCGAGGCGACCTTCAAGATCGCCAACGAAGAGCGCAAGGTCACCTACTCGCTCAAGAAGCTCCGCGACGGCTGGGAGATCGACGACATCGGAACCGCCG